>Ga0209979_1003666_pt1 | contig 13374 bp, 16 predicted proteins | sample AnhtaG_FD_183114 | JGI IMG/M metagenome (GOLD analysis project Ga0209979, IMG submission 183114) | Deep subsurface microbial communities from Anholt, Denmark to uncover new lineages of life (NeLLi) - Anholt_01485 metaG (SPAdes) (version 2) | ecosystem: Environmental > Aquatic > Marine > Oceanic...
TGCTGGCTGAGCATCAACTCTTCGAGGCGCTGCTGTTTTACCTTCGCAGCCCAAATGCCCGGCCAGGTCCCTGAGAAGGTAAAACAGCAGCGCCTCGAAGAGTTGATGCTCAGCCAGCAGAAAATCGCCTTTGCCAAAAACAAAAACAGAATCGGCAGCAAACTAACCTGTCTGGTTGATTCGGTTGATAGTGACAGACTCAGCCGGGGACGGTTTTACGGCCAGGCACCCCATATCGACAGCGTCTGTATCATAAAGTCCCGGGGACTCCGCCGAAAGGCGTCCCCGCCGGAAGGCGTCCCCAAGCGGACAAGCGGACCTACGGAGAAGTGCTCGGCAAAGCCCGGTGAGTTTATCAATACGAAAGTCGTTGGCACAAAAGACTACGATTTGCTCGTTGAACAGATTTAGAGCCTCTAATGTTCTGTTGTTGAAAAGCCACAAAAACTGTCATTCTGAACGGAGCGCAGCGGAGTGAAGAATCTCTTTATGGCTCAAGAATTGAGATTCTTCGGCCCTTCGGCTTTGCTCAGGGCAAGCTTTCTTTCGCCTCAGAATGACATGCCCCGTTAGAAATTTTCTCTTTTTGGGCAATATTATTGCTTGAGATGGAATTTCTAACGGGGTAAACTTCTGGTTATGCTAAGGCTTATTCCGAATATTTTAACTTTTGGTCGGCTTGTTTTAACCATCGTCTTTCTGGTTATGATTCTCTATTCACCTCATGTTGCTAACAAGGCGGTGTTTCTGGATGTTGCATTTGTTCTGTTCGTAGTTGCCGGCCTGACCGATATCGTTGACGGTATAGCAGCTCGCAGGTTCAACGTTACCAGCAAATTCGGCCGAATGGTTGACCCGCTGGCGGACAAAGTTCTGGTCTGTGGCACTTTTATTTGCTTTGCAATAATCGGTGAGCCGAAGCTTTTTGGTTTCGGCCCCGTGACGCTGGCGGTTATTCAGTGGTCGGTGGCTGGCATTTTAATCGCAAGAGAAGCCTATGTAACAACACTACGCCACATTGCTGAGGCCCGCGGCGTCAATTTCGCCGCAACCATATCCGGCAAGGTCAAGATGTTCCTGCAGTCCTTTGCCATCGGCACGGTGGTTATTAAAATGGCTCACGCCCAGACGGCAACCTGGGGATATTGGTTCACTACCGTGACGTTTGTGATTATGTTGGCGGTTACAGTTATTTCAGGCCTGAGAGCAACTCAGCGAAGCTGCAGGAAAAAGACAGCAGCGCCGGTGAATAATTGATTGGCTCCAAGCCATCCCCAAGCGTGGCACGGGCATCCTGCCCGTGATTACTATATTATTCACGGCCTGGAAGGCCGTGCCACGTTACGCTTGAGGCTGCCACCCATCAAATTAGATGTTAAAGAGAGTACGAGGAGCGAAATATGAAATATCAATTGCGCTATATTATGAAGGTGCTGGTTCTCTGTGGCGTGTTTTGTGTGATAGCAAGTGTAGTCTCAGCGGCAGCGGGACCCGGAGCCGATACGGGCCGGATTCGAGAGGAATTTATGCCGCCTGCCGGCGAAGGAAAAACCTGGAAGTTGGCCTGGAGTGATGAGTTCAACGGCACAAAGATTGACAGGTCCAAATGGGAAATCGTCGGCGACTGGAAACGGCGAGATGGTTACTGGGTTAAAGAGGATTCCTATCTTGACGGCAAAGGCAATCTTATAATCCGCACAAAAAAGGATGGAGACCGTTATACCAGCGGGGCAATGCGAACCAGGAACAGATTTGAGCATAAGTTCGGCTATTGGGTCTGTCGGTGCAAATTTCCCGAACAGGTGGGGCACTGGCCTGCTTTTTGGCTTCATGCAAGCAGCGTGACTAAAGTAGGAAACGAAGGCAGGGACGGCACAGAAATAGATATTATGGAGAAACCCTGGCTCGAAGATAAGATAACACAGAACTTACACTGGGACGGCTACGGCGCCGCCCACAAAAACGCAGGAGGCAAGGTCAGCACGATACCGGGTATCAGCGAAGGCTTTCACACGTTCGGTTTGCACTGGAAGTCTGATGAATACGTTTTCTACGTGGATGGTAAAGAAACCTGGCGCACTAATGCAGGAGGCGTCTCACAAGTGCCCCAGTATATGAAACTTACCGAGGAAATTGGAAAGTGGGGCGGTGATATAAAAAAAGCAAAGCTTCCTGATTACTTTGTAGTCGATTATGTGCGTGTATATGACGCGGTCGAGCAAAAGGGGACAGCGGGACAGAAAGAATTGATTCGCAAAGCAGTCAACGTCAGACCTTCGGCACGGCAGCTTGCCTGGCAGCAGGGAGAGTTCATCTGCTTTATCCACTTTGGCGTTAATACGTTCACCGCTCGCGAATGGGGCACCGGCAAGGAGGACCCGAAAATCTTCAATCCCGAGAAGCTGGATACCGACCAGTGGTGCCGGATGATGAAGGAGGCGGGGATGACCCAGGCGATTCTGACGGTCAAGCACCATGATGGGTTCTGCCTGTGGCAGACGCGATATACTACGCACTCGGTCGGCTCGAGCCGGTGGCGCAACGGCAAGGGCGACGTGCTGCGTGACCTGGTTGATTCGTGCAAAAAGTACGGGCTGAAGGTCGGCGTGTATTTATCCCCCGCCGACCTGTACCAAATCGAAAGCCCGGACGGTTTGTACGGCAACTTGAGCAAATACTCCGAGCGGGTGATACCGCGGCCGACGCCGGGTCGTCCCTTCCGAGACAAGCGAACCTTCAAATACGTCGTGGACGATTACAACGAATATTTCCTGAACCAGTTGTTCGAGCTGCTGACCGAGTACGGTCCGATACACGAGGTCTGGTTTGACGGTGCACACCCCAAACGCAAGGGCGGACAGAAATACACTTACGCGCAGTGGTATGAAATGATCCGTGAGCTGGCGCCGGAGGCGGTGATATTCGGTAAAGGCCCTGACTTGCGATGGTGCGGTAATGAGGCTGGGGACACAAGAGCGGCCGAGTGGAGCGTTATTCCCATAAGTGCACCTGTGGACAAATTTGATTGGCCGGATATGACAGCGCGGGACTTGGCGAGCCTGGGCAAACTTCAGGAGAGCCTCAGTAGTGGCGGATACCTGCACTGGTATCCGGCTGAGACCAACACATCAATCCGGCACGGCTGGTTCTGGCGAGACGAAAAGCAGCGCGTCAAGACAACCGAGCATATCCTTGATATCTGGTATCGCTCTATCGGGGGCAACACCGTGCTTCTGCTCAACGTCCCGCCTAATCGTGACGGGCTGTTTGCCGAGCGCGACAGCAAGGTACTAACTGAAGTTGGGCGAATCCTCCGCGAAACATTCAAGACCAACCTGGCCGAGGGTGCAACTGCAACCGCCTCAGCCGGCCGGGGAACGGGCTTCGAAGCGGCCAACATGCTAGACGGTGACACAACGACGTGCTGGATGCCGCCCGATTGGACTGCGCAGGCCGAGCTCGTGATTACGCTGGACTCCCAAAAGACCTTCAACTGTGTGATGTTCCAGGAACAAATACGCGATTACGGCCAGCGAATTGCCGAGTTCGCTGTTGATGCGCTTGTTGACGGCAAATGGCAGCAAGTGGCCGAGGGACAGACAGTCGGCTATAAGCGAATCTGCCGCACGCCGAACGTTACTGCGGACAAGGTGCGAATCAGGGTCCTCAATTCCCGCGTTTGTCCGACCATTTCCAACTTCGCCTTATTCTATGCCCCGCCGATTCGAACGATTCTCCGTAACTAATGCTCTGCTACAATTAGTTTGATGGGTGGCAGCCTCAAGCGAATCCCGAAATTTCGGGACGAGCTTGGGGATGGTTCGGAGTCAGCGGTAGCAAGCCATCCCCAAGCTGCGCTTGAGGCTGCCACTCTTCCAAGTTATCAAAGCAAATTTGAAAGACTATTCGTGCGAGTCGATAAATTTGTCCGTAATTTCAAGGGGACTTAACCCTATTTCGTCGAAAATTTCCTTTTCCAGGCTATAGATTAACGGGTCAACCTTAGCTATAGTACTCAGCCTTTGAGCTTCCGTCTTATAAAAGTGAACATTTCTTTTATGGGCTTCCGTTAATCTTTCTTCCAACGGCACAATCTTATCGTGCATAACTCTCATATCTGCGTAATAGACTAATTTTTCTTCCCACGTATTCGGCTTTTCTTTCTTATTCAGTATGCCTATGTATCTGTGCTTTTTTATAGTTAAAGCGAGCACGAGGAACTTGTCTTTCAAAATGTCACAAGCGGCATACTCATGAGGAGTTTCTTTATATTTTGCTCGCAACTGTTGCCATTTTGCTTTATCTTCCGCCGTCACGGGCTGTTCAAACCTATTGAAATCCAATTCCTTAATATTGCAAATCCTTACAATATCGTGCAGTAAACAGGCCCTGTCCACAAGGTTGACATCCACCGCTATTCCTTTTTCATTTAGTTTTTGAGCCAAAAAAACAGCTAATTTAGCCACAGCTAAACTGTGTTTGACGATATGCGGCGGAACGTGATGCTCTTCTATTATGGCCAAACACTCTTTACGAGTTGGAAGACTGGATTTTTTCATTTATTAATTCAGCGACTTTTTTCCCCGATTTCAGCATTCCGCCGAAGATCGGCCCCATTCGAGGTAGGTTATAGACCGCACACACTGACATACCTGTAACGTAAAGCCCCGGATAGACTTCACCGGTTTTCTCCACGACACCGGCTTCGGAAGCCTCGACATCCATAAAACCATCCTTTATCTTATTCGGGAAAAGCTCCGGCTTTCTTTCCTTGAGCATCGCGACTAATTCAGCAGGATGTCCCGTTGCGTCCACGAGGAACTTAGAGCGGATGCAAAACGGATCAACATGCAGACGCCCAAGCTTGATGGCGGTGTTGTTGACTACAACTCCTTCGACAGTGTCCTTTTTTACAATGATATCTTCAGCTTCGATTAGATTGAATATCTCGGCCCCTGCCTTTTTCGCTTTATAGGCCAGGGCTGTGGCGAATTCAATCGCGTCGGTAATCCACAGGATGCCTTTCGGCATATACAGGCCTTTTTGCTTTTTTGCAGTTATACCGAATTCATCTAAAATATCGTTGTCTTCGACTGCGATGACGTTATAGCCTGCGGCACCGCCCCAGATTCCGCCGCCGATTGAAAGCCGTTTTTCGAGAATGGCGGTTTTAACTCCTGCTTTAGCTAAATAATAGCCGGCAGCTAAGCCCGCAGGACCTGCACCGACTATGACAACATCATTTTCGAGATGCTCTAACAATCTTCTGTTATACTCTTCTATAATCGCCCTGGAAATATCTGTTTCTATCACTTTCGTTCCCTTTCTTAACCACAGATTACACAGATTATATTTTTAACCACGGATTACGCGGATTACACAGATTCCATTTTCTGAGATAAAAACAAAAAGCACTCCCTGCAAAAGGAGTGCTTCAAATCTATTTTGCCTTCCTTCGCGGGCATTATCCCGAGCAGGTTCATAGGGTCAGTTCTCAGCTTGGGCCGAGCCGAACACTCAGCCTTTCGCTCCCCTGGCTTATTAAATTTTCTTCGAAAGATTGTAATAGCGCTAGGCAGGAGCCACAAGAATTTTTTTGCGGTTTTACTAATAAACATCCGAGCATTTACTAACGCAATCAAATCTTTTACCAAAGATTGGCTTTGATTGGGTTTGTTTTTTTGGAGCCTGAAGGCTGTTTCATTCTCATAATCCTTTGTGACAAAGACGTTTGCGCTCATTTTGGGCCTTTGAAGAAATTGGGTTTGAATTGGGTTTGTTTTTTCGGACTGCGAAATCATCTTTTTTTCTGTAATCCTTTGTTATAAGTGAGTTTACATTCATTTGGGCTTTTTGGAAATTGGGTTTGATTGGGTTTGAATTGGGTTTGTTTTGACCAAGTGTCCAATCACTTATATTTTCATAATCCATTGTATTATATGGTTTTACATTCATTTGGGTGTCTTGAAAATTGGGTTTGTTTTGTATAAAAAGTAGCTGATTTGTAGAGGGTTCTCGACAGATGTAGAGGGGCCGTTGGCAGACCACAGACAACAGACACAAGACTCAAGACAAAAGATAACAGACTGCAGACAGCAGATTAAAGACACAAGACCAAAGACTATGGATGATGAATGATTCATAATAGACTCAAAACTCAAGACGAAAGACTAATGGTTAATTTGACTGGGTTTTTTGGCGTGTATCTGCTGATACGAAAACGTGCGGTTCTCCGCTATATCTATCGCCTGCTGGCGGTTTATGTTTGCCTGCTGGCAAACATGTGGGTATTTTAACATTTTTCAAACATAAGTCAACAAAAAAACGGCCAAAAAAGCAATTTTTTTGACCGCCCTTTTTCTATTGTAATCCGAACTCTATCCCGTATAATTTCCCTAAAGCAAGCGGAATTCCTTGCTTTGGCGGGAATTGAGGTTGCTCTTGACGTATTAGTTAATAATGGCTGGGGCGAGTGCACAAATAACGGTGACTGTACCTAATAATATACTTACCGTCAGAAGATGAGTTGATAGAAATGGAATTGTTAAAATAGAAACGGTTTAAATTGGAAGGAATAAGGAGATATTGTTATGGCAATGCCAAAAGCTCAAAGGATTCAACAAAGTATCACAACAAGGATTAAACAACTAAAAGAACAAAACATACTCAATACAAAAGATTTTGACTATCTTTACAATCGTACACACGAACTCTATGACTTAGCAAAAGAAGCTGACAAGTTAAAAGAAATCAAAAAGATTATTGAAAGAAAATGAGTAAATCAACGAGAGGCTGGCTATACTGGTTAGCGAAACTTCTGGGCGATGTCAATGCTGTTAAAAAAGGCAAAGTTGGCCGTCGAGTCGCACGCAGAGCAGCAGGCAAAGTAACAGGCAAAGGATTATGGAAACTTTTTAAGTAGCGCTGCTTTTTGGGTGCGCCGTAAATATAAACAATTTTTTAAGGAGAAAGAGCAATGCCGATTTACCCGTGGACAAAACAAAGTGCTATACTAATTACCAAGGGAGCGAGATATATCGTGCCCGCAGTCATCGCCGCTGCGGGAGCAGCTGCTGGTTTCATCGCGGGTTTAGTCACAGGAAAAAAGACCAAGAGGGCAAAAGGGATAAGGCAACCGGACAGGGAATGAGGAAATTTTCAAGTGAAAAAAAGGAATGTAAAAAATGACAATTGCAAAACAATCCGAGGAGTATATCAAACATTACTTCAAGGAAAAGTATAATATCACTCTTATCGATGTCGGTAAAGGTGAAGTTGGATTTGATTCTCGTGACGAATCCTCAAAACTTTTTGTTGAGGTTAAATCAAGTGGCTACAAAAAACCTCAAGGTTTCTACTTCACCAATGCACAGTATGAGAAGGTGAAGTCTTGCCAAAAGAAGAAAAAGACAGATTATGAAATCCATCTTGTCGTGGGAATGGGTAGTAAGTCGCAGATGCACTGTAAAATTCCTGTCAAAGTATTTTTGAAACAAGCAGAACCGGTAGTGAGTTGGTATCTCACTGTTCGGAAAGCGGATTACGACAAATACAAACTCAATGAGGGCAATCTTGTTTCATAACTTTTTACTGCTCGGCCTCGGTGCGGTTATGGGGAGAAGAAGAAACTGACCACTTTTTGAAGGACGGGAAAAATGAATTTCTGGCAGTTTATCGCAGAGGTTATACACTATGTAGCTTGGCCTGCAGTTGCGACCGCTACACTAATTGTTTTGCGCAAGCCAATATCTTCGCTTTTAGAACGGCCTATTAAGCTTCGTCGGGGGGAACTGTTTATGGAGCTTAATGTGCCTCGTGAGCTACAAGAAAAGATATATGAAGACAAAGCTTTCTTTGAAGTGACTAAGGATACATTAGATTTCAACAACTACCTGGATGTCGTAGAGGCATTTACACTTAATTGCGGTTTTATTGCATTGGAATTACAAGGGCAACCAGAGCAGACCGAATTTCGACAATTAGCAGAAGACACTTTTATCACTGGGGTCAAGAAAATCATAACCGAGCGGCCAAACACAGATTCTATTCTGGTCTTCAGCAAAATTGAAAACGCCCTTAAGTCTCCGCACAAAGTCCACTGGACATATCGCCCGTTGCACGAAGTAATACGACAACAGGATGATGAGAAATGACTCGTAAAGACATCCAATTCATAGCCATTTGTGTTGGGGTAGGAGCTTTGGTGGTGATTGCTGCTCACTTTGTCTGGCCTCCCGCGAAAAACCACGCCTGAAGTCCACATAGGCCGAGTGGATGTAGCAGAATACGCCTATGTAGCTTCGGTTAATAGTGAAGTCTTTCATAAGCCAAGTTGCAGGTGGGCAAAGAAAATAAAGCCTTACAACATTGTTGGTTTCAAATCGAGAGAAGATGCGGTAAACTCAGGCAGAAGGCAGTGTAAAGTGTGTAAACCCTGAACCGAGTACGCTTTTGATGCTCGGCTTGGGTGCGGTGATTTTTAGGAAGAAAATGTAAAATGGGACTATGATGGAAGCCAAAAAAGCAACTATCGAGAATTGGCCCAAAGAAACAGGGTTGCAGAAGTTGCAGAAATGGCTAACTCTACTTATCGCTCTCTTTGCTCTTATTGCCGCAATAACTGCTGTTTATATTTCAAGAGAAACACTAATTGCTTCCCATAGGCCGTATGTTCGAGCAAACAGTATGGCTGTAGAAAAGAATGGCAAGCGGGTCCAAGACGCAAATACAATTATTATACTTTGCATGAATACACCGGCCCAAATAACGAAAGCGGAATACTCTTATATAACCATCAAAAAAGATGATAATGGTACACATTGCCGAAATTCCATATACAGATATACCCTCCCGGCTGGATTTTTGGTATACCCTTCAATGGAGGAGCAAACAACGTTCACACTGCGTTCACTTTTTGAAAAAGAATTAGTAGGCCTTTGGGATAATCCAAAAACTGAATTATTAAGAAAAGTAAGAATAGATTACAAAGAACTTTCCAGCAAGAGAGAATATTACTTTGAAGCCGAATGGGAATATGATAGAGAGGCTAACCAATGGAGACCAGGACCCATGTTCGGCAATTAAATTTTACCCTTTTTCATTGACGCAACGTATAAAATTCAAAACTTCAGGACTGACTATTTTCCGCTCGGCTTAAATGCGGTGATGGTGAGGGAAAGTTGAACGTTTGGAAAGGAGCTTAGCTGAGAAAAATGAGTAAGCATAGAACTGAAGAAGATGAGTACCAAGAGACGAGAAAGAAATATCCAAGAGTAGATTTTAAGGGTCATCTTTTCTTTGAGATTTGTAGAGATGCTTATAAATCTTTCAAAGACAACAAACGAAAGTTAGAGAGATTGCTTGAAGAACAAAAGCAACCTCGCGCCGATAATGTTGCCTTATTTTTAAATATTGAAGAATGTAAGGAAAAGATTAACAAACATGAAGCAGTTGCTATTACTTTTGCTGGTATGTGTCTGGAAGCATGTATTTGGGATTATGCTGCCTGTAAAACGTCTCAGAACTACACAAAAAATTATTTAGAACGGCTGAGTTTTGTTGCCAGATGGGTGGTTATACCTGAACTTATTTGTGACTCAAATATCACAGACACGACAATAGATGGTACGAATCTTTTAGGTATTCTGCGTAATTTACAAAAAGCCAGAAATGCCCTTGTTCATTCAAAGTCCAAACCTAAACCACATACTATTGATAAATATTTCAAAATGTTGAGTGTGGAAGGAGAAATAGCGGCAGAAGATGCTTTTAATTTAATAAAATTATTACTTGTAGAACTGGAAAAGGTCGACAATACCAATTGGTGGTTCTTTCAAACAGCATACTATAGACACTCCATTAAATAATTTAACTAGGTACAGTCACGAATGGCATGAAGATAAGCAATTCTCATTGTAAGAGAGCCTCCCTCATTTCTGATCTGGGCTTGTTTAGCAGAGCATATTCTTTCCCAGCACCAATTTACGGCAGTAGCCTAATTGGTGCTGGACTTACGCTTCGCTCAGGACAGGCTGTGAATCGTATCTCGGCCCAGTTTAAAAGTGGACCCGGTTAGATAACGCCTTGCTATCTCACGGGGCAGGGATAGAAAATAACACAAAGGGAGGGGAAAGGCAAAAGGAATTTTAGTGAATTAGAGAATTAGAGATTAGAGAATTGGAAAGAAAAAGGAAAAGGCCAGGCGAGCCCCGCCCGTCGAAGACGGGACGGGGCGAGCACTTTATCTCCTCCATTGTTGCCTTTTAAGCCACTACGCGGTAAAATGCAGCCAATTGTCGATTTACGATTGAAATCGAAAATCGGAAAATAACTGCGGGTCGGACTTCGACGAGCTCGGTCGAGTCGCAATAGACAACAGCCTGCGATTTTGGGAATTCCCTTTATGAAATCCGATAGCATGAATCCCGCCCATCCGATGGGCGGGGTGAACCGACGGCAGTTTTTGAAGAGCTTGTGCGGCAGAGTATTAGGAATAGCAAGTTTTCCGTACATCGTTCCGTCATCGGCATTAGGTGCAAACGGAGCTGTGCCGCCCAGTGAAAAGATTGTGATGGGCTTCATCGGAGTGGGCAGTATGGGCGGCGGACATTTGCGGACCTTCCTGGGGTATAAGGATGTCCGGGTTGCTGCCGTTTGCGATCTTCGGGCAATGTTTCGCCAAAAGGCCAAAAACAAAGTCAATCAACACTATGGCGATAAGGGATGCCGCACCTATCACGATTACCGGGAAATGCTCGGCCGCAAAGATATCGATGCCGTAGCTGTTGTCACTCCTGATCACTGGCACTCACTGGTAGGCCTGGAAGCCGCCCGCAACGGCAAAGATATGTACTATGAAAAGCCCTTAAGTATGAGCATCAGGGAAGATAAGGTCCTTCGTGATACGATAAATCGTTATGGTATCATATTTCAATTTGGCACCCAGCAGCGCTCAGACGAGAGATTCCGCTTTGCCTGTGAATTAGTTCGCAACGAAAGAATCGGGAAACTTCACACGATTATGGTAAGCTCGCATCCCAGTATCACCTGCCCGAATCAACCGACGCAGCCGGTGCCGGATAAAAAAGAGTTCGATTATAATACGTGGCTTGGCCCGGCCCAGTGGGCGCCTTACACGTATGAACGTTGTGCTTCGCGGGCCATGGGAACGTTGGGCATGTGGACTTTCATTCACGATTATTCGCTGGGCGGTTTGGGCGGAGCGTGGGGAATTCATCATGTTGATATCGCCCAGTGGGGTAACGGAACCGACCACACCGGTCCGATTGAAATAGAAGGGACCGGTGTATTTCCCGAAGACGGACTCACAGACACCGCCATCGCATGGGAGATTGAACACAAATATGCCAATGGCGTCAAAATGTTCCACATGAACACCGCCATAGCTCTCAAGCGGGCCCCACAATTTTCGCTTCACAAAAGCGTGGGCATTCTCTTCTTGGGCAGCGAGGGGTGGGTTTTTGTCTGCCGTGACTTAATTGAAGCCCACCCGAAATCATTGTTGACATCGACTATTGGTCCCGATGAGATTCGCCTGCCTCGAAGTAACAATCATCGCCGTAATTTCATAGATTGCGTTAAGACCAGACAGAAAACGATTTGCCCCATCGAAACCGCTGTTCGCTCCGACACCATCTGCCACCTGGATGATATTGCCATAAGGCTGGGCCGAAAACTCAGATGGGACCCCGAAAGAGAAGAATTCATCAACGACGAACAAGCCAACAGGATGTTGACGCGACCTATGCGGAGTCCATGGCACCTGTAATTGCCCTACGGGCATGATTGTTATATTCGTTACCATAACCTGGTATGTTGTAGGGCTACAACGCCATTTAACAGAAAAATAATGGTCATTCGAAATTTCGGTAATTCGGATATGTCTGTTCTCCGTAGTATTACTACAAAGGATGAAGGGTTGTTCGGATAGGCTCTAAGTGCTCCACGAATTAGCGTAAACAGTGTTGCTGAAACCACAGATTACGCGGATTACGCGGATAAAATAAAACGTCAAGAACTAAATTCCGTGAAATCTGTGAAATCCGTGGTTGAACTCCATAGTCTGACCATCCGGGCAATTCGGTTTGCAGCAGAAAATTAGAAAAACAAAAAATTCGCAAATTTTTTTCAGTCTGGATTGGCTGGCGCCCTAAGTGATTTTATTGGACAGTGAAAGATGTGATAAAGCCGATTTATTCGTTTGGACTATATATGGTAGTCGAAGCAAAGACAGCTCCGCTATATGGTGGTTTGGATTATAGGGCTTAACTCTTGTCGCTGCCTGCTTAGCTAAAGAAAAATTGTTCACCCTGTCGATATTGCGTTGGTTGATCAGGATTTTTAACCAGTTTTGAGGGACCTGTAGATATGAGCAAAAGGGAGTTGATAGACTACATTTGCGAAATCAACAAAAGTGCCAAGCCGGAATTTCTCGCCAATTTTTCAGAAGAAGAGCTCAACGCTTATCTTGAGCATCTGATGGAGCTGGATTTGGACGAATTAGTTGTCTGCAGCTAAGGGTATATATGGTAGGCCTCGTGCAGTTTTCGTTTAAAGTTGTCGATGCTCGTATAGATGCTCGTTGTAGAAACTCGAAGCTCGTTTTTGCCGGGTTTCCAGCTTCGAGCTTCAAGTTTCGATACCAGTTTCGACAACAACAAACCAGGCCGTGTGTCCTTCTTACTCGCTTTGGGATGTTTGGGTAAAAAACGCTGGTGGCGGCGCCTTGTCGGCGGTTACGATTGCACTGGGCCGTATCTCGGCGATGCTGTTTTGCTTAAACTCGAGCAGTACCGGCACAAAATCTCTCGGGATGCAAAAAACAAAGTCAATAAATTTTTCCCTGGCTCCATCTTTGAAGTCGTCGTTACGATCTATTTTTATCTCGGTGCTTACTTGTATCTGGTCCGCCGCCTTCAGGTGTCCAATGGGATAAATGTTTATTCCCGTACCAGCGAGTGGGTCGTCGCCGTATCCTTTTCGTTTACATATTAGTCTTAATTGAGGAAGTATAAATGCACCGCCGTTTATGCTTGCTTTCGTGTTACTTATTGCTCTTTGTCTTATTCCCACCCGCACTATTGTGGGCTGATAATCACTGCTATCCGGTCCTGGCATAGATATTAACTTGTCGGTGAGATCATCCTTAAGTTTGCCCTGGCGATCCAGCTGCGAAACAATTTGCCTCACTTGCTCACTAAGGCTTTGGGGGGCCGGCCAGACAGCCTGTTTTGGCAAGCTTATCGCTGGAGGGTTGCAGATTAGGGTTGACGTACCGGAAATCTGCCGGTTCAGGTGGACCTGGTCAAGAAAATCGGGATGAATAGTGGCAAAACTTCTTTTGCCGCTGAGGCT
>Ga0209979_1003667_pt1 | contig 13373 bp, 14 predicted proteins | sample AnhtaG_FD_183114 | JGI IMG/M metagenome (GOLD analysis project Ga0209979, IMG submission 183114) | Deep subsurface microbial communities from Anholt, Denmark to uncover new lineages of life (NeLLi) - Anholt_01485 metaG (SPAdes) (version 2) | ecosystem: Environmental > Aquatic > Marine > Oceanic...
TTGCCTCCAATAATTGCTTTAGCCTTTTTTCTTGAAACCGCCGGAATGACTCTAGTTGGACTTCAATCAGATTGGGTATATCTAGTATCTGGGGCAACTTGGCATAAGATTTCCTGGAAATAGGCGTCATTTTCCTTTCAGTGGGTGTTGGTGACACAAGAACCATCTCTTACTCTACTCCTTAAACAGACACAGACACATCTTTATTGGGGCATTACACTAAAGTAAAATTTGCGGGTAATGAAGAGAAATAATAGGGTGAAGCCGCAAGAAGCTTAATCACAAACTTTAATAATACCATTATTTTTAATATTTGTCAATAGCTGGCACCAAATCATCTATATCTAACCGAAATTAATTAGATGTAGCCGGTTATTACTTTCGGAGGGGGTAATTTCGGGGAGTCATTGCTTAATACTACAATATCCCCTCAGTTTTTGACCAAGTAGCTATAGGGTAGTATACTATAATTGAATTTTGAATGAATACAGAGCAGTTAGCTGAGAAGCTGATTTTGTGGATAAGAGATAAGGTATTGGCTACCGGGTGTAAAGGGGTAGTGGTAGGCATAAGTGGCGGACTCGATTCCTCAGTATTGGCTGTATTATGTCACCGTGCTTTTCCCCAAAGAATGTTGGGGTTGCTAATGCCCTGCTACAGTAGTCAAGAGGATGTGGAGCATGCCCGGACTATGGTTAGCAAGTTTTCTATCCCAATTAAAACAGTGGTTCTTGATACTGTTTTTGATACCTTGCTCAAGGCATTGCCTGATGATAGGGTAGACCCTAGTGTCGCTCGGTTAGCTGAAGGCAACCTCAAGGCTAGGTTAAGGATGCTCACCCTTTACTACTTTGCCAACCAGCTCAAATATATGGTGGCTGGCTCAGGTAATAAGAGTGAGCTCTCCATCGGCTACTTTACCAAGTATGGAGATGGTGGGGTAGATATTCTGCCATTAGGCGGTCTGGTGAAAGGGCAGGTAAAGGAACTGGGTAGCTTCCTAGGTATTCCGCAAGAAATTATTGATAAGCCTCCCTCGGCTGGTCTATGGCAAGGACAAACCGATGAGGGTGAGCTGGGGCTCAGCTATGATGAACTCGACCGCTACCTGATTACCGGCAAAGCCAGCAATGAATTGAGAGAGAGGATCGAGTCTATGATAGCTGCCAGTGACCACAAGCGATTGCCACCCCCAGTGGCTAGCTTTTAGGCTTAGTGCGCCCTTGATATGTGATTTCGCTTTTTGTCTTGTTTTGCTGAGGTATCTATGTTATGATACAAATAGGCGAAGATGACCACAGAGAGAGAAAAAGCGCTGGAGCTGGCTATTAGCCAAATTGAAAAGCGATTTGGTAAAGGTTCAGTGATGAAACTGGGGGAGGCGGCTGCTATGTCGTCGGTGGAGGCTATTCCCAGTGGCTCACTGGCGTTGGACCTGGCCTTAGGTGTGGGAGGTATCCCCAGAGGACGGATTACAGAAATTTTTGGTCCCGAGGCATCAGGCAAAACTACGTTAGGTCAGCATGTGCTTGCTGAAGCGCAAAAGCGGGGGGGAGTAGCTGCTTATATTGATGTGGAGCATGCCCTAGACCCAGCCTATGCCGCCCATTGCGGCGTTAATGTTGACGACCTGCTTATCTCCCAACCCGATACTGGAGAAGAGGCTCTGGAGATTACTGAGGCCCTGGTCAGGAGCGGAGCTATTGATGTCATAATCATTGATAGTGTTGCTGCCTTAGTCCCCAGGGCTGAAATTGAGGGGGAGATGGGGGATGCTCATGTTGGCTTACAAGCTCGCCTAATGTCACAAGCATTGAGAAAGCTGGCTGCCGCTATTGGTAAGTCAGGGACAGCAGTGATATTCATCAACCAGTTAAGGGAAAAGGTTGGTATTATCTTTGGCAACCCTGAGGTGACGCCGGGGGGCAGGGCTTTAAAGTTCTATAGCTCAATAAGGATAGACTTAAGACGAGTTGAAACTATCAAGCAGGGAAATGAGGCAATAGGCAGCCATATCAGAGCTAAGGTGGTCAAAAATAAGGTTGCCCCTCCATTTAGAAGTGCTGAGTTTGACATCATGTTTGACCATGGGATAAGCAGGGAGGGTAATCTTATAGACCTGGGGGTAGAGTTGGGGCTAATAAGCAAGACTGGCGCTTTTTTCTCCTTTGGTGACATTCGCCTGGGGCAAGGTAGGGAGAATGCCAAGCAATACCTGAGTCAAAATCCCGAGCTTGCTCAAGAAATTGAGCGACAGATTAGAGCCTCAGCCGTCACCAGCGCTAAACCTTAGCTAGCAATTAATGGCACTTTGAATAGCTAGGTTAAGTAGTAACAGTAAGTAAGGCTGGGGTGTAAGCTCCAGCTTTTTGTCTTAGAAAGGGCATGGCAAGCCAGTGAGGAAAATTACGGCAATCCGTGTCGGGAAGGGTCGGGGAAAGCGGGTAAATGTATTCTTAGATGGCAAGTTCGCTTTCAGCCTGGAAGCTGAGGTGGTAGTAAGAGAGGATCTGCAGGTTGAGCAGGAGCTATCTGCCGGTCAGATTGAAGCACTAGCCAAGTCTGACCACTTCCACCGTTGCTTCAATGCTGCTGTCCACTACCTTAGCTACCGACCTCGGAGCGAGTCTGAGCTAAGGGAGCGACTTCACCGGCGGGGTTTTGATGATGATAACTTAGAGGCGGTGATAGCCAAACTAAAGGAACAAGGATTGGTGGATGATGTCGCCTTTGCCCAATTCTGGAAGGATAATCGGGAATCATTTAGCCCACGCAGCCAATGGCTAACCAAGCTGGAGCTGAGGCGAAAGGGCGTAGCCAATGACATCATAGACCAGGTGGTTGATACGATTGACGATAACAATAGTGCCTATCGGGCAGCCCTAAGTAAAGCTCGTAGCTTATCCCTATCTGACTATCAGGGTTTCCGTCGCCGATTAGGTGAATACCTCAAGCGGCGTGGCTTTGGTTACGGGGTCATAAATCACACTATAGAACAATTGTGGCAGGAACAGGAGACTAAGCCTAAATAGCATTAAGCTGACACTAAAGTTACAATGAAGGGGGTGGAAAAATGGGAATAGATGTGGTTCTAGCTATTGCCTTTAGTTTTATTATAGGTGTGGTATTTGGAGGTATGGCTGCCTTTCTTTTTAGGCGAGTGATGATTAACCGACAAATGCGTATTGCTGAGAAGAAAGCCGAGAGAATACTAGCTGAAGCCAGAGCTGAGTCCAAAGATTTACTCCACGAGGCAAGGCAGGAGACTGAGAAAATTAGGTCAGGAGTTGAAGCGGAGTATCGGGAACGCCGCGCTGAACTACAGCGTCAGGAGAGCTATTTGTCTCAGAGGGCAGAGAGCTTGGAGCGTAAGTTAGAAGATGTGGAGAACCGCGGGCGTAATCTGGCTAACAAAGAGAAAGAGACGGAGTCCATTCGCACTCATCTTGAGGAGGTTAGAGAGAAGCAGTTAAAGCAGCTAGAGTTGATTTCGGGAATGTCCAGTGATGAGGCAAAGCAAACCCTGGTTGAGACCATGGAGGTTGAGATGCAGGAGGAAGCCTCACGGCGCCTTCGGGAATGGGAGGCTAAGGTAAGAGAAGAAGCCAATGAGAAAGCTCAGGGCATTTTATCTCAGGTCATCCAGCGTTGTGCTTCTGAGGTTGTATCCGAAACAACGGTGGCTACTGTTCCCCTTCCCAGTGACGAGATGAAGGGTCGACTTATCGGACGAGAGGGTCGTAACATTAGAGCTTTAGAGCAGGCTACTGGCGTTGACCTAATCATTGACGATACCCCCGAGGCGGTGACCCTGTCTAGCTTTGACCCAGTGCGGCGAGAAGTAGCTCGAATTGCTTTAACCAAGCTTATCCTTGATGGTCGTATCCATCCAGCTCGCATTGAAGAGGTGGTAGCCAAGGCTAAGGAGGAAGTAGATGCTACTATCTATAGCGCTGGAGAAGAGGCAGCTTATCAAGCAGGGGTGCATGGATTATGCCCTGAGTTAATTAGGCTACTTGGTCGTCTTAAGTATCGCACTAGCTACGGACAGAATGTCCTCGCCCATAGTATTGAGGTGGCTTATTTAGCGGCTATGATTGCTGGGGAATTGGGAGCCAATGTTGCCGTAGCTAAGAAGGCTGGTCTGCTTCATGACATTGGTAAGGCAGTGGACCGTGAGGTAGAGGGCAGTCACGCTGCTATCGGGGCTGACTTGGTTAAGCAATGGGAGAAATCCCCTGAGGTGGTTAAGGGTATCGCTGAGCACCACTTTGAGACAGAAACTACCAGCATCTGGGGCTTTATCATTTCAGCGGCTGATGCTATCAGTGGTGCCAGACCAGGGGTAAGGCGTGAGTCATTGGAGAGCTACTTGAAGCGTCTGAAGGCATTGGAAGATATAGCTAATAATTTTGAAGGGGTGGAGAAGTCATTTGCTATTCAAGCCGGTCGCGAAATCCGAATCTTGGTTAAGCCAGAAGAGATTGACGATTTGGGAGCAATGAGGCTGGCTCGAGATATTGTTAAGAAGATAGAGGAAGGGCTACAATATCCAGGTCAAATAAAGGTTACCGTGCTCAGAGAGACAAGAGCCATAGATTATGCTAAGTAGGAGGTGTAAGCGAGGAGCTAATGTTAATATTGGCGATTGGTGATATAATTGGCAGACCTGGCAGGCAGGCAATGAATAAGCTTTTGCCAGACCTGCGACAACAATATGGCTTGGATATGGTTATTGCCAATGCTGAGAATACCGCCGGCGGTTTAGGTCTAACTTCAACTACAGCTAAGGAGTTGTTCAATGCTGGCGTTGATGTGTTGACCTCGGGTAACCATATATGGGCACAGCAGGAGATTATTCCATACCTTGATGGTGAAATGCCTATCCTGCGCCCATTAAATTATCCCCCAGGAGTACCAGGGAGGGGCTATATAGTCAATGGTCAGGTTATGGTGGTTAATTTGATGGGGAGAGTATTTATGGGTGATATTGATTGCCCGTTTAGAGCTATGGATAAACTGCTGGATGAGCTTAAACACAAGCCACCAATTATTATTGTTGATTTCCATGCTGAGGCAACATCGGAGAAGATGGCAATGGGGCGATATCTGGACGGTCGGGTTAGTGCTGTGCTTGGCACACATACCCATGTGGGAACTATTGATGCCCAGTTGCTTCCTCAAGGTACAGCTTATGTTACTGATATTGGTATGACCGGACCTGTGGATTCAATTATAGGCGATGATACCGACGCGGTAATTCGCCGCTTTCTGACCGCAATGCCCCATCGTTTATCTGTGGGCAAGGGCAAAACAATGTTTAATGCAGTAATGGTTAGTGTGGATGAGGATAGTGGCAAAGCAATAAGTATTGAGCGAATCTATCGGGAGGTGGAGTAGTAATGTCTAAGGTTGACCTCCACATACACTCCACTGCTTCTGATGGACGACTTACTCCTGAGGATGTTGTTCGTAAATCGGTAGAGAATGGGTTAACCGTTATTGCTATTACTGACCATGACACTGTAGATAGTATTGCTCCAGCTTTGGTAGCTGCCAAAGCCTTTCCCTGGCTGAAAGTCATACCTGGCGTTGAGACTAGTACTGATGTTCCTAGTGGCGAAGTTCATATTCTCGGCTACTTTGTAGATTATACTGACCCGGAATTCGTTGCCAGGCTGGAGAGGATGCGCCATTCTCGCTGGGGACGGGCTCATGGGATGATTGCTAAATTGAGAGATTTAGGTATCTATATTGAATGGCAGCGAGTCCAAGAGATAGCCGGCAGTGGTTCTATAGGTCGCCCCCATATTGCTCAGGCTATGTTAGACAAGGGTTATATCGCCTCAATTAAGGAGTCATTTACTAAGTATATAGGTCGGGGTGGACCTGCCTATGTTGAGCGGGAGAAGATGACCCCGGTAGAGGCGGTGGAACTAATATTACGGGCTAAAGGGTTGCCAGTGCTGGCACACCCGTTAACTACTAATAACCCGGAGACAATGGTTGTTGAACTGAAAGCAGCCGGTTTAGTGGGCATTGAAGCCTACTATGATGGTTATACTGCTGATGAAATTAGTAGACTAGTTAACCTAGCCGTTAAGTACGGTCTTATTGCTAGTGGTGGCAGCGATTACCATGGTCTGGATGTCAGTAATGAGACTATGATTGGTGGTGTGGATGTACCAATAAAGTCAGCGGAGCAACTTATGGCTTTAGCCGAGCAGCGAGAACTAAGGTTAGCCAGCCACTAGTATTGCGGAGCTGATAATCAATCTTAATATGGAGAGCTTATGGCTATTGAGTTTGGATTACTAATATTAGCTGCCTATCTTTTAGGTTCGGTGCCAGCCGCTTACCTAACGGCTAAGTGGTCCCGGGGAATAGACTTAAGACAATATGGTAGTGGCAATGTAGGAGCAAGCAACCTACTGACGATAACCTCTAAGTGGATAGCTATTCCGGTAATCATTTTTGATGTGGGTAAGGGGGCAGTGATGGTTTGGGCTACTACTCAACTGATAGGTCCAGAGGCAGTAGCTCAGCAGGTAACGGTAGGTTTAGCAGTAATCATTGGGCATAACTGGCCAGTTTTCCTTCGTTTCAACGGTGGCAGAGGTGCTTTGACTACCATAGGCGTGCTTCTTATTTTAACACCATGGTTGGCGCTGATATTGGTAGCTGTTGCTTTCCTTTTCTTCCCATTCCGACAGCTATCTTTGGGAACGACCGTGGCAATGGCAGCTTTGCCCCTATGTAGCTGGTTTCTCAGTCAGCCGTTTGGTATTGAAGAACCACTACCACTCACTCTGGGTTTCTTAGCTATATTTCTAATATTGCTGGTTAGACGATTAACGGCACCGCGGACTTCACTCTCTGCTTCGGTAACCCCGGGGCAGCTAATTATTAATCGCCTGCTTTTTGACCGGGATATAAGGGATAGGGAAGCCTGGATAAAACGGCAACCTTTTGAGCAACAAGAAAAGCAGGAGAAAGGTTAACTATAATAAGATGAAATGTGCCACTCATCCCGAGGTTGAAACTAACCTGAGGTGTGGTAAGCTGATATGTCCTAAGTGCCTGGTGCAGACTCCGGTGGGAGCCAAATGCCCGGATTGTGCCAAGCTATATAAGCTGCCTACCTATCGCATTTCCACTAAATATTATTTGATAGCTATAGGAACTGGGTTAGGCATGGCTATTGCTTGTGGTGCTATCTGGGGACTGATAGAGTCGTTGGTGCTTTTCCTTTACCTCAGTCTGTTATTAGCCCCGGGGATTGGCTATGCCATTGGGGAGGTAGTTAGCCTTTCGGTCAATCGTAAGCGCGGCACAGGGTTAGCCGTTGTCGCTGTCACCCGTTTGCGCTAAAATAAACCCTAGTCTAGATAAGATGTACAAAGTATGGACCCTACTCGGGAGATATTCTGGAATATTCTGTATGGTGACATAATTCTTTATCCTGCAGCCGCTATTGCAGTCGGCATCTTTATTTATGTTATATACCGTCGTTATAAATGGTGGCGATTAGGTAAACCGGATAACAGATTTAGCCACCTGGGTAAGAGAATATGGGTATTTATTGTTACCGCTATAATTGATGGCATATTGCACCGTAAACTTTTTGGTATAGCTCCTAGTCTGGAGCATAGACACCCCTCTCCAAAAGATTTCCTGCCTGAGACAAGCCCTAATTTGGGAGGCAGGTGCTTTTCCCTTAAGAATCTCCTACCTAGAGAATTTTACCCCAGGGAATTTTATCCCGGAATAGCCCATTTTCTCATCTTTGCCGGCTGCGGAATCCTGTTGCTAGGGGCATTACTAGATTTTATTAGTCATTACCTCGTTCACTTTATGTATGGCAGCTTCTATCTGGGCTACTCACTAGTTACGGATATTGGTGGCATATTGGTTCTAATTGGAGCAATCTTGGTCATCATCAGGCGCTATGTTCAAAAACCGGATAGACTAGACAACACTGCCGAGGATTTGATAGCCCTGATTTTGATAGTTTTAGTCGTATTTAGCGGCTTTATGGTTGAGGGATTTCGTATCGCCGCCACTGAGTTAGAAACTACCCCGGATTGGGCAGTGTGGTCTCCTTGTGGCTTTATCCTGGCTAAAGCTTTCAGTGGTTTAAGCCAGGGTGCTCTGCTAATCTGGCACCGAATTATGTGGTGGTCGCATATAATAATCACCTTCGGAGCTATAATCTATGTTTGCCTCTATTGGAATAAGCTATGGCATATCATTGTTTCCCCGGTGAATGTGTTCTTCAGGTCACTAGAGCCTAGAGGAGCCCTGATACCTATTGATTTAGAAACGGCAGAAACCTTTGGCGTAGCCAAGATTGAGGACTTTACCTGGAAGCAACTAATGGACCTGGATGCCTGCACTCGCTGTGGTAGATGCCAAGATGTTTGCCCTGCCTATACTAGTGGCAAGGCGCTCTCACCCAAGAAGATGACCCAGGACCTCAAGGCTCATTGGCTGGAGAAGGCTCAAATTTTGGTTAAAGGCAAGGCAGAGGTGGCTAATCCAAGAGGTAATGATTTAGCTCTTATTGGTGAGGTGATAACTGAGGATGTAATCTGGGACTGCACTACTTGCCGTGCTTGCCAGGAGGTGTGCCCTGTCTATGTGGAGCATATTGATAAAACTATTGACCTGAGACGAAACCTGGTGCTGGAGCAGGCTTCTATCCCTGAGACGGCTGAAGGGGCATTGAGGAGCATTGAAGATAGAGGACACCCGTGGCGAGGAACCACTTTTTCCAGAACCGACTGGGCTGATGGGCTTGATATTAAGGTTTTAGCTGAAGATAGTGATATAGACATTCTATTTTGGGTTGGTTGTACCCTGGCATTAGAGGAAAGAAGTATGAAGATAGCCCAGGCTGTGGCTAAGACATTAAAATTAGCTGGAGTTAACTTTGGCATCCTTGGTACTGAGGAGAGCTGCTGCGGTGAGTCAGCTCGCCGCCTGGGTAATGAGTACCTCTTCCAGATGCAGGCAGAGAAAAACATTGAGCTACTTAAGACTTATAATGTGAAGAAGATAGTTACTGCCTGTCCCCACTGCTTTAATACGCTAAAGAATGAATATCCTCAGTTTGGGGGTAATTTTGAGGTTATTCACCACACCGAGTTCATTGCCAACTTGCTGAAAGAAGGCAAGTTGAGAATTATCAAGGGAGGAGGCGGGGTAGTGGTTTACCACGACCCCTGCTATTTGGGGAGGTATAATGATATTTACGAGCCACCGAGGCAGGTGTTAAATAGTGTGCCCGATATTACCCTTGTTGAGGCGGGTCAGAATCGGGAAAGGAGTTTCTGCTGTGGCGGTGGGGGCGGTCGTATGTGGCTGGAAGAACACATTGGCAGAAGAATCAGCGAGCTGCGCATAGAGCAGGTAATTGAAACCAAAGCCCAGATAGTAGCTACTGCCTGCCCCTTCTGTTTGCAGATGTTTGATGATGCAATAAAGGCAAAGGAGGCTGAAGAATGGCTTAAGGTTATAGATATCGCTGAATTAGTAGCCGAATCAGCCATCTATCGCCCTTATTCTACCTAGGACTATTAGACCAAAAAGCCTATTGCTGGTTTATACTGCAAATCGCCGGCTAGCGTGGAGAGGTATCGTATAGTTTAAAGTAGCCTTCCCTTTCTGGGGTCAATTCGTTACATATACATTCCAGCACTGACATTTAATACATGCCCAGTGATAAAATCTGAATCAGCCGAAGCCAAAAACAAAGCCGGTTTGGCTGCATCCTCTGGTGTCATTGCTCTACCACCAATTTCTTCAAGCATCCTCTCTCTAGCCTTCCTGGGTATGCCCATTTTTTCACCGGCAACCTCCTCCCCAGTCTCTTTCTCAGCAGTAAATCTAGTATGGACGAAGCCATAGGCAAGGGCATTACAGGTTACGCCAAATCTCGCCCACTCTCTGGCTACTGTTTTAGTAAGTCCAATGATTCCGGCTTTAGCCGCCGTATAGTTGACCTGCCCAACATTGCCCATCAAACCCACTACAGAGGCTGTATTGATAATCTTGCCGCCATGCTCCTTTTTCATCATATACTTGGCGGCTGAGCGGATACAATTAAATGTCCCCTTAAGAACAATGTCCACGCACATATCCCATTGCGTATCAGTCATTCTATGTATTAGCGCATCTCTAGTTATACCGGCATTATTAACCAGAATATTCAAGTCCCCAAATTTATCCACTGCAGTATCCATCAGCTTATCGGTATCCTCTGGCTTGGTTACATCAGCAATACACCAGGCAACCTTGCCCCCGGCATCCTCTATCTCTTTTGCTGTTTCCAAAAGAGGCTCCCGGTCAACATCGCTTATTACAACGCATGCCCCCTCCCGGGCAAAAAGGAGGGCATCGGCTTTCCCTATCCCTCTAGCTGACCCTGTAATTACGGCTACTTTACCGTCTAATTTTCCCATACTTAACTCCTTACTTATTTTTTAGAAGTGATTGCTGATAGGATTAACTGCTGATTTCCTCTCTCACCCGTTTTATTATCCTTGACATTGCCTCCCCAGCCTTAGTCCTAATTAGGACGGTGGCTTCCATGTCCACAGGGGTGGAGCTGAGATTAATAATAACTAACTTGGCTCCGGAACGAACGGCATATATAGGTATATAGGCAGCAGGATAAATAACCAGGGTTGAGCCAATCACGATAAATAGGTCGGAATTACATGAGCGTGAGGTCGCCTCCTCTAGCACCTTGGCTGGTAGTGGCTCACCGAAAAAAACAGCAGCCGGTTTCAGGATACCGTAGCAAGCCTCACAGTCCGGGATTTGTTCACCCTCGTCCAGCCTGGCTTTAATCTGTTCAAAAGGATAACTTCTACCACAGCTCAGGCATACCGCCCACTGCATATTGCCATGAAGCTCAAATACCTTGTCCTCAGGAACCCCTGCCTTTTGGTGGAGATTATCCACATTTTGGGTAATAACACAATCCAGCTTGCCCAATCTATCCAGCTCAGCAATAGCGTAGTGGGCAGGATTTGGCTTAGCCTTGGTGGTTAGAGCCCCCTCCTGAAGCATCTGCCACTGCTTTCTCCTAGCTTCAGGGTCGCTAACGAACTTCTGATAGGTGAAATCATCCGGGTCAAACCTGTCCCAGATTCCGCCAGGGCTGCGAAAATCGGGAATCCCGGATTCAGTACTCACCCCGGCACCGGTGAAGACCACTATCCTCCCGGCGTTAATGATTAGGTCAGCCACTCTATCAATAAGGATGTCCAGGTCCTGTTTCTCCATAAGCCTTCTCCATCTTGGCTACTAGCGTCAGGGAAGGAATTGCCCCATAATGAAAGCTACCCAGAGTGGCATCGTTAGCTCATAAAATATATTACCCAAAGGGGAAAACCGTGACAAGAGGGAGCACACCAGAATACACTAAGGCAATGCCCATTCGGCGACAGTTTGTTTTGACACTACACCGCTATGCTTGAGACCTCAGATTCCTCTTTCGGTGCAAAACACTTTACCGTTTAGTATATTGAGGTGCCTTGCGAGCCCGCTTGAGACCGTACTTTTTCCTCTCTTTAACCCGAGAGTCCCGAGTGAGCAATCCATAACGCCGCAGTATAGACTTAAGGCTTTCATCAGCTCTTACCAAGGCTCGAGCGATACCGTGAGAAACGGCGCCACTCTGCCCTGATATACCACTCCCCGTTACCTTGACTACGGCATTATACTTGGTGACGCAATCAGTAACCAGAAGGGGTTGCAATATTGTCCGGCGGTGCTCAAGACGGGGGAACAGCTCCTCATAGGGAACACCATTTATGATAATATCACCATTACCTGGCAACAGCCTTACTTGAGCCACAGCCGTCTTGCGTCTGCCTGTTCCGTAGAAATAAGTTTGCTTTTCCATTTGCATCCTATCCGCTTTAAGCACCCAGAAAAATCTGAGATTTTTCTGGGAACCCGGCTTTATCCCCTCCCCTCATCCTCTAAAGCTGCCCTCTTTGGACTAGCCTTCACTTGAGCCAGGTGGGGATGGGTATCACCGACATAGACCCTGAGTTTTTTCATCATCTTGGCACCCAGCCGATTGTGAGGCAACATACCCTTGACAGCATACTCAACCACTTGCGCCGGATTGGTCTCCATCATTTTCTCTAAACTGATACTTTTTAACCCTCCAGGATACCCAGAATGTCTATAATAGACCTTTTGCTTAGCTTTATTACCGGTAACACGGACCTTGTCAGCATTGATAACGATGACAAAGTCGCCCGTATCCAGATTACGACTGAATATTGGTTTGTGCTTGCCCATAAGTAAGCTGGCTACTTGAGTGGCTAGCTTACCTAAGACCTCACCCGAAGCATCAATAACATGCCACTCTCGCTTAATATCAGATGCCTTAGTGCTATAGGTTTTCATTGCCTCTCTTCTCCGAAAGAGCGTGGATAATTTACCCCCGTAAGGCATAGCCCACAGGCAGGAGCTGTTGGACCAGCTAGCCCGGGTTTCTTAGCTTCAACCATACCATAAAACTCGTCAACAGTCATCTTACCCCGGCCGACTTTAATTAGGGCACCTACTGTATTGCGCACTTGATGAGGTAAGAAGGAGTTAGCCACCATATTAAAAACAACCAATTCCCCATTCTTTTCTATTTCTGCTCTATACACACTCCGCACCGCATTCCTTATCCCGACTCCAAAGCAAGTTATAAATGAGGCAAAGTCATGCTCGCCAATGAGAGCTTGACACGCCTGATTCATAGCCCCAATATCCAGATGGGCAGCAACAAGGTAAGAAAAACCATTCCTAATTGGAGACCGGGTCAAGCTATTTAATATATAGTAATTATATTCCCGGCTAACAGCATCACGCCTAACATTAAAAGAATCATCTACTCTATGCGCCGCCTTAACCGCAATATCCCTGGGTAAATAGTAGTTCAGACCGTTAAAAAATGCCGATAGGGAAAGGGGCGACTTAGTCCTGAAACTAACCACCTGTCCTCTAGCATGAACCCCGGCATCGGTTCGGCTAGCTGCCATCACCCGAATTCTCTCTCCGGTAAGCTTCCATAGGGCTTTCTCGGTCTCCCCTTGAATAGTGGGCAGGCTAGTCTGCCACTGGAAGCCGTGGTAATGAGTGCCATCGTATTCCATAATCAATACAATCTTGCTCAGATTGTTTATCAACCCTGTATCCCCTTCACCCTACCAACTCAAGCTGAACCATAGGTGCCCCATCACCCAATCTAGGTCCCAATTTAACAATGCGAGTATATCCACCGGGGCGCTCAGCGTACCTTGAGGCAAGCTCACTGAATACTTTCTCGGTTACTTTCTTATCTAAAATAAATGACAGCG
>Ga0209979_1003668_pt1 | contig 13369 bp, 14 predicted proteins | sample AnhtaG_FD_183114 | JGI IMG/M metagenome (GOLD analysis project Ga0209979, IMG submission 183114) | Deep subsurface microbial communities from Anholt, Denmark to uncover new lineages of life (NeLLi) - Anholt_01485 metaG (SPAdes) (version 2) | ecosystem: Environmental > Aquatic > Marine > Oceanic...
AAGGACAACTTCTTCACCATAACCGCGGCAAACACTGGTAGCGGTGAGCTTACTGGTATCAAATTCTCGTCGCATAAGCCTCGAGGTTGGATTGTCGAGTTTCAGCCAGACGTAATAGACAGGCTTGCTCCGGGTAGTTTTCAGGAGGTTGAGGTCAATATCAGGCCATCTGCGAACACGGCTGACAGGTATTATAATGTGGTGCTGATCGCCCAAGCGAGTCAAACACAACAAACAACGGATGTAAGAGTCCGTGTCGAGGGACCCAAGTGGATGTGGGTATGGGTTGGGGCAGGAATTGCAGTGCTTGCTATTGCCGGTTTTGCCGTTCTTTTTCTGCGCCTCGGCCGGGGCAAGTAAGTAAACTAAAAGGATAAAGGAGGTTACATGATCGAGCGAGTTCATCAACACATAGTTACCGAACTACAACAGAACGCCCGAACGGATACAATTTTCGTTATCACTGCGATCCTTCTCAATCTGATAGCTCTCGGCGTCAATTCTGGAATCGCTGCAGCAGGCGCTGCTGCAGCAAGATATGGAGAACCAGGCGGGGGCACTACAACCACGATTGTGATGTTCACATTCGTCGCCCTCGTGATAGTAGTCAATTTTGTCGCTGAAGTTGGGCTGATAAGGGGCAGACAGATGCGAGCGAAGCTGCTAAATGGGCTCTTAAAAATGTATAAGGACCAGGGTGTCGAAGGCTATTATGACCCGTCCCTTTTAAGCAATTACAACACTAGATACAATCTGTTCATGCTCGCAGTTCTCTTCACCGGACTGGTAGCCATAATCGTGCCTTTTATTGTTAGGTAGCTTGTAGCCTCCGTTTGTATAACTCAACCTTTAGCGGTTTAAAACCAAAAGGCACCAGAACCGGGGAGTTGTGTGCGAGTGGCCGCTGCCTTTGGTTTAAGCTGTAGAGTTTGGCAGTCAAAACTACCACACCCTGGAGTAGAAAAGAGAATAGACATCAGAATAACAATTGCTTGAATTGTGTAACAAATGAGAAAGGGCTGGATACCCATCCACAGATACCCAGCCTTCCCAATATTCTAAGCTCCTAGAATATCAGCCTCAACTCTTTCCGATTCTGAACATCTTAGTGCCACATGTGGGACAAACACCCTGAGTTGCCGGCTTGCCATTCTTCATAGTTATGCTCTTGGCAGCCTTCATTTCTCTTTTGGCTCGGCACTTCATACAATATGCTTGCATTTATCAACCTCCCTTTCTGACTATGAACGATAAACAATTCCTTATTTGATGTCAATAGCCTAATAGTCACACAAATTCAATTTAGGGGGTAACATAAGCTTGTTTTGTTACCCGTTCCTCTTTCCCAATATAGCTGCCAGTTTGACCAAAAAGTCTGACTGTAACTTGACATATGACATGTGAAAGTCCATAATAATGACAATAGGCATTTATTAGACAATCAACGGATGGACTGCGCCAACGAACTGCCAAAGGGGAGCGGAAGAGGCGTAAAAATGAAAGACAGGTGGAGAGCGAAAGAAATGAGTATATTATGTTAAAGAAGGCGTTCAGATACATCGCACTAGGAATGGTTGTCATCATCGTCACACAAGCGCTAGTAGCTTGCGGTAGTGCGAGTAATGAGGACAACCGTCACTTCACTATTGGTTTGGTGACCAACAATCCAAATGGTCTCAGAAATGTTCAAGGCTTTAGGGATAGGATGGCAGAACTCGGCTATATTGAGGGAGAAGATGTCACCTATATTTTCGAAGGATCCCCAATTAAGGGTGACGAGCTTGATGCCTTTCTTAAACGCCTGGTAGAGGCAGAGGTTGACCTGATTTTCACAGCAGGCACACCAACAGGTGTCGCTGCCCATCGAATCACTGCAGGTACTAACATACCAGTAGTCTTTGGGGTTATAGCCGACCCGATAGCAGCGGGTGTTATGGAAGACCTGACAAGACCAAACGGCAACATGACCGGAGTGAAACTCAGTCAGAGCCAGGCTCGGCGCTTAGAACTGCTGCTAGAAATAGTGCCAGATATCAAACGTGTCTTTGTTCCTTATAACCCCGAGGACGCAGCTCCAGTTAGTGCCGTAGCACAGATTAGCGAGCTTGCCCCCGGTCTCGGTATCGAAATTGTGGAGGGCAAGGCTCGTAATGATAGTGAAGTAACTGAATTGCTTAACAACGTTCCCGAGGATATAGATGCCATCTTTCTCGTCCCTGATAGTGTCGTAAATTCACGCTTGACCGATGTTCTAGCAGTTGCTTATGACCGTAAGTTGCCAGTCTCGGGTCCGAGTACGGCCCAGGTTGAGGAAGGTGCACTAACTACCTATGGGTTTATCCATCATGAGGTGGGGGCGCAAGCAGCACGAATAGCTCATCATATTCTGAAGGGTGCTGATCCTGGTGAATTGCCTGTTGAGACAGCAGAATTTTACCTGGCTATTAACCTCCAAGTGGCTGACGTGATTGGACTTGAAATTCCATACGAGTTTTTGCAGCAGGCTGAAATAATTATTCGCTGAAGAGTAATAGCAAATGAAGACTAGTATGTTACACAGCTTGCGCTTTCGATTTGCGCTGATTTGTATTGGTCTAGCCGTCGGCCCGTTAATTATCGCGGGTTCTGTCATTGGAGTACGCGGTTTCAACACTTTTGAAAGACAGAGCCTGGTATTGCAGCGCAAGGTTGCAGAGAGCGTGGGAAGCGAAATCAGCGGTGTTATTGAGGGATGGGAGAATGACCTTGTTCATCGCGGCGAAATGCTCGGAGTAGGATTACTCGAGCTCAAGGAGCAACGAGCAATACTGAGCAACTTGCTACTGCATCAGCGTGCCTTTCAAGAGGTGGCGTTGCTTAATTCTGAAGGACAAGAACAAATTCGACTGTCACGCACTAGCGTCATTCTGGACGATGAGCTCCAGAGCCGGGCTGTAAATGAAGAATTCCTGTTCCCGGCTACAAGTGGGGAGAATTATTTCGGCTCAGTTTACTTCGACGATACTATTCGAGAACCGCTGGCTACAATTTCCGTTCCAGTATTAAACCGCTCTAGCGGAGAGATCGTATCTGTATTGGTGGCAGAGTTGAGATTTAAGGCAATCTGGGACCTACTTAACGACATTGAGTTAACGGGTGAAGGAGAAGTCTATATTATTGATCAGGCGGGGCACGTCATAGCCCACAGAAACCCGGCCATCGTCTTACGTGACTCCACGATAGAACTTCCAGAGGTGGACGGTCGTGCGGAGGGCTTATCTGGAACGGATGTCATCGTCGCAAGAGACGTTCTTCAATTTGGCAATCAAGAATTAGTAGTCGTCGCTGAGCAACCCATTTCTGAAGCGCTCGAACCAATTACCAATAACCTTGCTATTGTAGTGATTGCCATATGTGTTGCGCTTGCATTTCCTGTTATACTCGCTCTGTTTACAATTCGTCGCATTGTCAGACCGATTGAGGCACTGGCAACATCTGCGCAGGCCATTGGCGATGGTGACTTTTCCCAACGAGTGGAAGTATCCAGCCGGGATGAAGTAGGCCAACTCGCTGGTTCTTTCAACAAAATGGCTGAGGATTTAGCAAGGACTACTACCTCAATAGACAATCTGAATAAAGAGATCACCGAGCGCAAGCGGGTGGAGGAAGAACTTATGGAGAAAACCAGGAAGCTAGCAGTGGCTAGTCAGGCCAAGTCTCAGTTTTTGGCCAGCATGTCGCATGAACTGCGCGCACCACTGAACGCCATTATCGGCTTTTCTCAATTGATGATGGACGAGGTGCCTGGCAAGATTAACGATGAGCAAAGGGAGTGTCTTAGTGATGTTTTGGATAGCGGTCAGCACCTGCTGAACCTTGTTGGTGATATCCTTGACTTGCCTAAGGTGGAGGCAGGGAGGATAGAACTAAAACGACGAACCTTGAATCTAACTGCTGTTATTGCTGATGTGGTAAAAACTGTCAAACCTATGCTTGATGCTAACAAACACGAGCTAACGGTCAGTATGGAGGAGGGCCTGCCGCAAGTTCGTGCCGACAAAAGCAGACTGAGGCAGATATTTTTCAACCTGCTGAGTAATGCTATCAAGTTCACACCGTCTGGTGGTAGGCTAGCCATCCAAGCCGGTAGGGAGGGCGATTGGTGCCAGGTCAGTGTAGTTGATAATGGCGTTGGCATTAAGAAAGAGGAGCAAGAACGAATATTCGAAATCTTTACCCGGTCAGAAACTCTACCCGATGGAGGGAAATGGGGCAGCGGGCTAGGGTTAGCAATTACCAAACAGTTCGTTGAGATAATGGGCGGCAGGATATGGGTAGAAAGCGAATATGGAAAGGGGAGCCGCTTCACCTTCACCCTCCCGCTGGCAAGAGAGGACAAGCCATACTTGGAGAAGGGAAAGGAGGAACTGGCGGAAGAGCTCCATCAGGCAGGGAAGTCACTCCGCAACGCAGAGCAGAAACGAAACATGGTGAAATCTCGACAGGAAGCAGGCTAATTACTTCCGAGAAGAGAAACGGCAAATGCCAGAGAAGATACTAATTGTAGAGGACAATCCCCAAAATATGAAGCTTCTCCTAATGACGCTTAGGCCACACGGTTATGCCTTGCTTGAAGCAACTGACGGTGAGGAGGCCTTGGAAATAGCTACTAGAGATAAACCAGATCTTATTATTATGGATATACAGCTTCCTAAAGTGAACGGGCTTGATGTAACCAGAAAGCTCAGGCACATACCGGCCTTCAACCATGTTCCCATTATTGCGATTACCGCGTATGCTATGAAGGGAGACAAGGAGAAGTTTATTGAATCCGGGTGCGACACCTATTTATCAAAGCCAATCAATACTCGGGAGTTACCCATTGTGATTAAGAAGATGCTATCAGGACGGAAAGAAGATAAAGCCTAGCATCAACGGAGAGGGTAACAGTTCGTTTTGTCACCCCCATTGCACAAAAGTCCAATGTGTCACCTAATTGCACGAAATGACGGTATGACTTTTCAGGAAAAAAACAGGCTCAGGTAATCTTGGCTATAGAGGGAAAGATAGTTTTTTAAAAATGACAGCCAGCAGCCCAGCCAGCGGATTTGGAGGGGGCACGGTAAAAACATTGACGTGCCTCCAAAAAAAGTACTAGAGTATGTGCCAGTATAATAAAGGGGCTTAGAGTCCCGGAAGGAGGGTCAATGATAAAGAAAGTAATCGCTATTTTTCTGTTGTTCCTCTTGGTACCTGTCGCTTGCTTACCAGTGGCAAATCAACCCCCACCGCATATGTAGATTCCATCGCCCCCACCCCGTCAGAAGCAGGGGAAATAGTGACCTTCACCGGCCACGGCACCGATACCGATGGCAGCGTTGTTGCCTATACTTGGAACTCGAGCATCGATGGTCAGGTCGGCACTACTGCTCTTTTCACCACTAGAGCGCTCTCTGTGGGAACCCACATCATATCATTTAAGGTTCAGGACAATAACGGCGCTTGGTCGGCTGCGGTTACGGCTCAAATCACTGTTGAGGAAGAGGTGGTCGAGGAAGAGATGGGCATGGAGGATGCCATAGATGTTGTGGTGGAAAACATCCTTCCAGAAATCCCTGAGATTATCGCAGGGGATCCATATTGGTGCCTCAAGTTGGACTCTCCCCTTCCCGAAGGAACGGTTATCGAGGAGGATTCAGGTTCTACGTTGAGGATTACACTGGGGGATGAAATGTTCTTCTTCTACCTCGACCTTGCCCCGGGTTCCTATTACGAACACCCGGTAAAATACATCCTTGTGGATAAAGATGGCAACCACGAGGAATACGATGCCAAATGGTGGCCGCGAATCGATGGCGTTGTCCCCGAGGGATTAGTGCGGTTCCCTCCCGATGAAGACGACGTGGTTGACGGTAATGTCCGGCTAGCGCAGCCTACTGGCGTCCATATGTTATTTAAATTCCCCTTCCTCAGGATTCAATGGTGTGAGGGGTTTATCGTGGTGCAGGGGCTGATGACCGATGAGGCGCTCTATAGTGACGCTGTGGATACCTACTTGAATGGGATTAACTTTTTCAACGAGTACAAGAATGAGTGTTCTGTGGTCGAGGGCCTGGTCCAGAGCCAAGCTGCAGATGTACTCGATGAAATCGATGATATGTTGGAGGCCGGCCTGAACCCGATCACCATCTCCATCATCGCCCACGGGGGCACCGATTCCGTAAAGCTTGGTGGCCAGTGGTTCACAGCAAACCAGTTTCACAACAAGATGGCAGCGCACCCTGATACTATTTTCAACTTCATCCTCGGGTCATGCCACAGCGGAAGCTTTATCGATAACCTCAACACCCTCGATAATGTATGCGTAGTCGTGACGGCTTGTAGCCCAGACCAAGGGGCTACTCCAGACTGGGATACAGCGGGAGGCCTGACCGATTTCAATTCACCCGATTCAGGCAGCGAATGGACAAGCTCCCTCCTGGAGGCAATGTCGGAAATAGTGGGTGATTCGGCTAAATTCAATGATATAAGGGAAGCGGCCGCGTACTACGGTGTCCCGGAAACCTGTGTACTGATCTGTCAAGGGCACTGGGGAGCTCTGGGAGCCAATCCCACATTCGGCCTGAATCAAGACCTAGACTTATCCCACCGCTGGGGGGGACATGACCCTTGGGGCTATTGCTCCTATTATCCCCCTATTGAGTGAGTGTAGTGCAGACAAGCCGAAAGGGTGGCTATCGTCAGGGAGGTTATCGCACTTTTGCCACTACCCCTGAGTTCCAGATGGGGGTGAAGAAGCTGGAGAAAGTAGCTTGGTAAAGGAGAGCAGCTATCGTTTGTGCTGAGCGATTCCCCTGGCGTTGCCATCGCCGTTTTATCAGCTTGGAGCTGGAGAAACAGGGATGGCAGGTCATTCACATTATTGACCAGGGAAGAGATTGGCTACCAGGAAGACCTCTTACCTGAAACATCTCCAATAGTCCTGGTGGTATCTCTTAACCTCCGGTATGACCTTTTTGGTCTCGGCCAAGGAAGGGTCTATCTTGAATCTTTGAGGGATTGGCTGTGGTTCTCCCACTGTAATTTTGATACCAGCTAGTCCAGAAATTAAGGCTAGCCATCCGTAGGGCAAAACTTCCTTATTGTAACCAGAAGCAATCAAATCAATAACTTTACCATCGCAGATTTTGGCTATTTCTCTCACTTTTTCTCCAATCATTCGGAAGCCTCTTATCGGTAGTCCTAAATTGGTCAGCCCGTCATTGAAATGAGGGTCCGAACCGCCATTTCTGATAATAATTTGAGGTCTGAACTCCTCAACTACTGGGTGAACTATCTCATCTAAAACTGACTCATAAGAATCATAGCCAGCATAAACTGGCATTGGAATGTTGATAGTAAACCCTTTTCCACTGCCCAAGCCAATTTGGTGAGCGAAACCAGTCCCTGGATAGAGCGTTCTTGGGTCTTGATGTAAGTCAATAAACAAAACCCGCGGGTCTTCATAGAAATACTCAGAGGTTCCATTTCCGGCATGGGCATCGGTATCCAGGATTAGGACTCTTTCCAAATTATATTTGTCTATCAAATTTATGGCACAAAAGGCAACATCATTGTAAAGACAAAAACCTTCTCCATAAGCAGGCTTGGCATGATGCAGTCCGCCACCTATAGATACCACCTTTTCAAAGCTACCTTCTTGAACCAACTGGCAAGCCATCTTAGCTTGTCCAATAATCAGTCTCGCTGCCTCCTCAAGCTTTCCTGGTTTACCAACCGGTCTATTATCTCCACTGTGAAACCGAGAAAATTGACCGGGGTAGTCCAAGCCCAAGTTGAGCGCCCTATAGCAATCTCTGGTAAAATCAATGTAATCTTTTTGGCAAATTAGGAGGAGATCTTCATCACTCGCCCAGTCTGACTTGACAATCCGGTAGTTATCATCTTCAGCTAGATTCTCTCGCAGAAATCGAGGAAATGATTGGTAGCGCTCTCCGTGAAAGGAATGACCTGGCCCAAAATCATATTCCTTTAATTCTTCTCGATATAAAATTGCGATACTCATTTTGCTCCTTTCCTATCAGTTGTTTCCCAACTATAATTTAACTCAATGGAACAGAAGTATCAATTGATATACGGTTGTTGGAACTTCGGCACAACTGTTTTCACCCCTTATTGCGAGGAAACTACTTGACACCCAAGAAGCAATTGGCTACGATTTAGCCTGAGGAGGGTGAGATGACATTATCCCTATCTAGTATAGCTTTTCAAGATGGAGAAAGAATCCCGGTTAAGTATACCTGTGAGGGTCAGGACATATCGCCACCATTAATGTGGAGCGAGCCTCCACAGGGGACTCAATCTTTAGCCCTTATCGTGGATGACCCGGATGCCCCTGGTGGTGTGTTCACCCACTGGGTTCTATTTAACATCCTACCTGATAGCCGCCAATTGCCAGAGGCTATACCTACCCAAGCTCAGCTCTCCAGCGGTGCGTTACAGGGTAAGAATGACTTTGGCAGAATTGGCTATGGTGGTCCTTGCCCACCACCTGGTCGTCCTCATCGATACCGCTTCACACTCTATGCCCTGGACCGGGTCTTGGATTTAAAGGCGGGGGTATCTAAGAAGCAGGTTGTTGGTGCCATGCAGGGACACATCCTGGCTCAGGGGCAGCTCACAGGCACCTACCAGCGTTAGCTTGCCTATTGGTGTATGGTGTATAATAGCCAATGTCAGTAAAAAAGAGTAGAGGGTGTTGAGCAATAGCGGTAAAAGCTTATGTGCTAATTGAGGCGGATGTAGGAAAAGCAGGTGAGGTAGTGAGTGCCGTCCAAAAGCTAGCAGGGGTGAAGTCAGCGGATTCAGTAACTGGTTCCTTTGATGTGATTGCAGCTATCGAAGTGGCAGACTTGGACGGTGTCGGCAGTGTCGTCAAGCAGATTCAATCCGTAGCCGGCGTTTGCAAGACCACAACCTGCATTGGGGTAAAGTACTCTTGAAGCGGACAGTGCCACACAAAAGCATGAGTGGGGGTTAATCTTGCCAGTAAGGAAGATGTCTATATGCTATTCCTGTGGTAAAAGAGCGGAGTATACTCCCTGCTACGAAAGGGAAGCTTCGCTTGAGGATGCCCGCTGTAATGTGCTGATTGGTTGGCTAACAGTTTCTCGCTGGAAAGGGAAGGGCTCTGTTGACCAGTATGACTTTTGCTCCTTCAGTTGTCTTCAAAGATGGGTAGAGGCTCAAATGCCCAGAATCCCCAAGACATTTCTTGACGCCTTTCAAGGCAAGTAAGCGTAGGAAGAGGCTACTGGCGAGGGATACAAAGTGGTAGTGAACAAATATACTTCAAGACGGTTTGACATTCAGAAGGAAGAGGTAATCGATTTTGCCGTGCTTGAAGCTATCCCGTTTGACTATCCCGGCTCAGCGACTGAGGTAGTTTATGAGACCGAGGAGTTTACCTGTGTTTGCCCCTGGACGGGCTTACCTGATTTTGCCCGATTGGCGATACGCTATGACCCAGACCTCTCTTTAGTTGAACTCAAATCTTTAAAATACTACCTTACCTCCTATCGTAATGTGGGAATATTGCAGGAGCACGCGGTAAACCGCATCCTTCAAGATTTAGTCCAATTATTAGCTCCCCTTTCAATGGTAATAGAAGCAGACTACAAAGAAAGGGGTGGGCTAAAAACCAAGGCGATTGCTAGATACGAGAAGGGACAGCGTTAAGCCCAGCCAGAATTTTAGCTCTTTCCTTCCAATAGCTTCCGCCGCATCGTTAATCTTTAGAATTAGTTTTAGCCCCCTTAACCTCACCAATATCGGTGGTTGCCGAGATACTAACAGTTTCACCAGTAGCAATGACTAACCAAGCTAGCAGAATTGCCTTTCCAATCTAGCTTCGGTAGACAACCATGTCTGCCAACTGCTGCACCCAGACCTTTTGCAAGCAAATCTAGACTAAGACCTACAATGATGCTCTTGCCTATTGGCACAAATAATGCTTATGTACCTTGTTGAGTGCCATAAAGAGAGAGCGAAGTAAGGTGGTCTGTGCAAAACGCATTCGACCAGAAAGATTTGCTAACACTTCTGTCACCGGCTACACATTACTATTGACCTCTTGTCCTGAGCTGGATTGAGTGTTATTATGGCAACTACCATAATAATGTAAAGCCGATGCATGATAACCGCACCTCCCCTCAAATGAACCGTGGATTAGAGCCGTTGCTCTGGCCAACTTGCTATTTGATGATAAGGGCTACTTCACCACCTGCCTTGATGAGAAGGATGATTATCGGAGGTTTATCAAAGAAAAAGCTAATGAATCTGACGAATCTGAACAATATGAGATGAAACCTTGCTTAATATAGTGCTTACGGTAATTATAATGGAACGGCTTAAAGAAAAGGTAAAGGAGCTACGGAAGAATATGAGCTGGTCGCAGGAGGATCTGGCAAGGGAGATAGGTGTTAGTCTGTCCACAGTTCAGCGCTGGGAGAAACAGGGTGGGAAGCCTACCCGCCTTGCTCGCAGAGAGCTGGCAAGGCTTTTTAGGGAAGCTGGAATCAATGATGAGTGGTAGGCATGCAGGTAGCAATATTAACTGGGGGATTGGCAACCAGACTTGGGGATTTAACCAGAAATCAACCCAAGTCTATGCTTAAAATCCGGGGGAAAACCTTCCTGGAATATCAGCTCGAACTGCTCAGCAGAGCGGAGATAAAGAACATAGTTTTGTGCATCGGTCATATGGGCGGGCAAATTGAAAGGCATTTCGGAAATGGTAGGAATTACGGAGTGAATATTGAGTATAGCCTTGAGGATGAGCTACTCGGCACTGCTGGGGCACTCAAGAAGGCTGAAGCCTTGCTCAATGATGTCTTCTTTACCATGTATGGTGACTCATATTTATTCTTGGACTTTCGCGCTACTATGCGCTATTTCAAATCCCTAAATAAACTTGCTCTTATGACCGTTTATAAAAACTATGACCAGTACGATAGAAGCAATACAGTAGTTGAGGGAAACCTGGTGAAGAAATTCAGTAAGAAGGAAAGAACTGAGGGTATGGTCTACATTGAATATGGAGCCAATATCTTTAACAAGGAAGCCCTTAACATGATTCCAGAAAACCAGTTTTATTCCCTAGACGACCTTTTATCTCGCTTGGTAGAGATGGATGAACTTCTCGCCTTTGAGGTCAAGGAACGCTTCTATGAAATAGGCTCACCTCAGGGGGTTAAGGAGTTTGAGGACTATATAAAGGGGACGAAATGATACTCTCCAGAGCGCCGACCAGGATAACACTAGGTGGGGGAGGGACAGACCTTAAGTCCTACTACTCCAAACATGGCGGGTTTCTAATCGCTGGGGCAATCGATAAATACTGTACCATCCTAGCTGATAAGAGGTTTTATGACAATATTCGCCTCAGCTATTCTCAGACGGAAATTAGAGACAATGTAGCTGACATAGAACATCCCATCTTCCGAGCAGCACTTGGGCTTATCGGCATTGAAAGGGGGATAGAACTTCACTCCACGGCTGATGTCCCTGCCAACTGTGGGCTGGGCACTTCCTCTAGCTTCACGGTTGCCCTTCTCAATGCTCTTCATGCCTATAACAAGGATTTCATAACCCAAAGGCAACTGGCTGAGGAAGCATGTCATATTGAGATAGAGCTCCTCGGTGAGCCTATAGGCAAGCAGGATCAATACATAGCTGCCTATGGTGGTCTCACCTGCCTCACCTTTGACAAAAATGGAGATGTTGTGGTGGAACCCCTCCGAATTTCCCATGAGGCGTTAGACCAACTAGAAGGCAATATTCTTCTGTTCTTTACCGGCAAGGAAAGAAGCGCCTCAGAGATACTTTGCGAACAGGACGAAAAGTGTAAACAGGACGACCCAGAAATGACCGAGAACCTCCACCAAATTAAGGAGATAGGACTAGAAACGAGGAGGTATCTAGAGAGGGGTCAGGCAAACTTGCTTGGAGAGCTACTCCATGTTCACTGGGAGACAAAGAAAAAGCGTTCGCGGAAGATGTCCGACCCCTTCGTCGATGAATGTTATGAAGTTGCCAGAAAGAACGGTGCTGCCGGCGGGAAGTTAATAGGGGCTGGTGGTGGAGGGTTCTTCATGTTTTATTGCAATAATAGCGACAAGCCTAAGCTAGTAGAGGCGATGCAAAAGATGGGACTCAGGTGGGAGCGGTTTCACTTTGACTTTGATGGCACCAAGATACTGGTCAACACCTAAATGGGGGGCAAGTGGAGAACAAAGACTTTATCCAAGATTACCTCTCCGAGGTAAGGAAGGTTGCTGAAGCCATCTCAGTCGAGGATATAGACCGGGCTATCGAGCTTCTTTTTGAGGCTTGGAAAAACGGTAGTCAGGTCTTCACCTGTGGTAATGGTGGCTCTGCCTCCACGGCTACCCATTTTGCCTGTGATTTAGCCAAGACAACAATCGTAGGTGACAAGAGGAGAATCAAAGCCTATTGCCTCAATGACAATATCCCCCTTATGAGCGCACTGATAAATGATGAAGGCTTTGATGACCTTTTCTATGAGCAGCTCAAAAACCTCTTTGAGGAAGGGGATATTCTTATTTGTATAAGCGTCCATGGTGGAGCCGGGCGAGACAAGGCAGGTTTATGGTCCCAGAATCTGCTCAAGGCAATGAGATATGCCAAGGATAAGGGGGGGAAGACGATTGGGCTTTCTGGCTTTGGCGGCGGGCCGATGAAAGAGATAGCTGATGCCTGCATTATCGTCCCCATAAATTCCACTGCTCAGGTGGAGTCCTTTCATCTGGCTTTGGAGCACTTAATCTGTGGCTGTTTAAGACAAAAGATAGAAGGGAGCTAAATGATGCAATGAAGGCGGTATTTCTTGATAGGGATGGAGTAATAAATGAGCTTGTCTATCACCTGGAACAAGGGATAATTGACTCCCCGTTTACCGTGGAGCAGTTTAGGCTTTTTCCTGGTGTTGGGGAAGCTATCAGAAAGCTCCATGAGATGGGCTATAAGGTAATTCTGGTTTCAAATCAACCAGGGATTGCCAAAGGACATATGTCTGAGGAAACCTTTGACGAAATCAGGAAGAGGATGCAAGAAGAACTAACCAAAGAAGGAGCTTTCCTTGATGGGGAGTACTACTGCTTTCATCACCCTGAGGCAAAGGTTGAAGGGCTTAGAGACAATTGTGAATGCCGAAAGCCCAAGCCGGGGCTACTTCTGCAAGCGGCCAAGGAGATGGATATAGATTTATCTCAATCGTGGATGATAGGCGACGGGTTAACCGATGTTAAGGCAGGGGAAGGAGCTGGGACAAGAACCATCCTTTTGGGCAGGATGAAGTGTGAACTCTGCC
>Ga0209979_1003669_pt1 | contig 13369 bp, 15 predicted proteins | sample AnhtaG_FD_183114 | JGI IMG/M metagenome (GOLD analysis project Ga0209979, IMG submission 183114) | Deep subsurface microbial communities from Anholt, Denmark to uncover new lineages of life (NeLLi) - Anholt_01485 metaG (SPAdes) (version 2) | ecosystem: Environmental > Aquatic > Marine > Oceanic...
AATGACATCACTGGTCACTTCGTCCCCTACCGCTCGGACAAAGTAGCCGTCACTCCACAGTCGCCCACCCCACAACTCCTTTCGAAGCTCGGGAAACTGGCGAAAGAGTTCCCTAGCCGAGATGCTCTTCAGAATCTGCACTATTCGGGATGGCGACAGCCTAGGCGGCGCTTCGAGGAATATGTGCACATGATCTTCCACAACTTCCATCTGGTCGATGATCATATCATACTCCTCGGTAACCCTTACGAACACCAGCTTGACGTATTCAGCTACTTCCTTGGTCAGGATTCTTTTCCGGTATTTCGGAATCCACACGAAATGGTATTTGAGATCATAGACCGCGTGTTTGGTTCGTCTCAGGGCACTCATACCCTAACTGTACACGGTTTCTTGCTGTTAGCAAGCGGGAACTAACGGCGACAACGGACCCGCTTTCCTCCCCCTAGCAAGCTAGGGGGCATCCAGCGGGGAATTAGTGAAAGGTTTTGAAACGGAGCAGGACCGGCAGAAAGAGACGGCGGCAAAGCGGTGGAAACGGGCCGTGAACCATCACGGTGAGTTTGGCCGATGGGTGTTCACCGTATGCAAAGATCCACGGAAGTTGAAAGCGACTCTGAGGGAAGCAGTGATTGGATAGATATCGAGAGCGCCACTTCGCCTAACAACATGGCACTGCCGGCTTCGGCTTACGCCCTCGCCCAAATGGCGTTTGGTGGTGTCTACCTGCACCGGGGGCTATCGCTGATGGAGTGCCTGACGCCGTGGCTGGTGGTGCGGCGAAAGTGAAGGGAGCTACGATCAAGTGTGCACCCGACGAGCGGAGGAAGTGAATGCCCCTTGCTCCCAACCAACAAGTGTTCGAGTACCGCATCGTGCGCGTCCTCGGCCGGGGAGCCTTTGGCACCGTCTACCTGACCCACGACACCCTCCTTGATTGCCTTTTCGCAGAACCTGTTGTATCATTACAGGCGCTTCTATCCCGTGGTGACTTGCTGGCATGAGCGCTGGTTGCTGAGACGGGTGGAGCGGGTGGATGGTCGGCACTGCTTACAGAAGACAAACAGCAGCGACAGAGGAGATACAATGACTACTCAAACTCAATCCCATGCCGGTTATTCCAGATGGTTTGTCTTGATAGCAGCGGTATTCGTGACCTGCCTGATCACTGCCAACATTATCGCTGTAAAATTAGTTGGCGCGTTCGGGCTGGTAGTGCCGGCCGCAGTGATCGTCTTTCCTGTCAGTTATATTTTGGGCGATGTACTGACTGAGGTCTATGGCTACCGGCATGCACGTCAGGTCATCTGGCTGGGTTTTATCTGCAACCTGATAGCCGTCGTCGCTATCTGGATCGGCGGGGCGCTCCCGCCAGCCTCGTTCTGGGATGGTCAGGCGGCGTACGAGAGCATCCTCGGCTATGCCCCTCGACTCCTTGTCGCCTCTTTTATCGCCTATCTAATAGGCGGATTTTCCAACGCCTTTGTGCTGGCGAAGATGAAGATCGCCACACAAGGCCGCTGGCTCTGGACGCGTACCATCGGCTCGACGTTGGTGGGGGAAGGGCTGGACTCCCTGGTGTTTATGACACTGGCCTTTGTGGGAACTATCCCGCTGAGCGGCCTAGCTTCGGCTATCGTGACCCAATGGCTGGCGAAATCGCTGTATGAGGCTGCAGTGACGCCACTAACCTATGCTCTCGCGAACTTCCTCAAGCGGAAAGAAGGGATGGATGTGTATGACTATGACACACGGTTTAACCCACTGTTGATGACGGAGTAGAGTCATGGCCTCAATTTGCCGGTTGCTGATTCTATCTTGTTCACGACGGAAGCGTCTTGACTCAGACCCGCTACCGGCCATTGAGCGATATGATGGCCCGGCTTTCCGCGTACTGTGTCGCTTCCTGCAGGAACGGTCGAATGAGATTGAGCGCCTGCACGTGTTCGTCCTCTCGGCGGCCTACGGGCTCATTTCATCCGCGCACCCCATTGCCGACTATAATGAGATGATGACACGCCAACGGGCCGCTGAATTGCACGACGAGGTACTTGACACCCTTGCAAACTTGCTCCGCAACAATGACTATAGCAGCCTTTGTCTGGCTGTGAGCAAAGCATACCTGGCCGCACTAGAAGGCTGGCCGACGCTCGTGCCCTCTGACATCACGGTGACGGTAACGGATGGTCCTCAGGGGATAAAGCTGTCGCAGTTGAAACGTTGGCTGTGGAGAGACGTAGCGGATAGTCCAGGGAGCAAGCAACGTGAGGCCAGACCGCGTGGCGTGGTTCGCCTACGGGGAGTGGAACTGCGGCTGACGCCTGCCCAGGTGCTTGAGAAGGCACAGGCAGCATTGGTTGAGGATAGAACTGGCGCCGACCGCTTTCGAGAGTGGTACGTGGAGGTAGATGACCAGCGTGTGGCTTCCAAGTGGCTTGTAAGCGTGCTGACGGGGCTGCCGGTGAGTGCGTTCACGACTGGGGAAGCGCGGAGGGTGCTGGAGCGGTTAGGTGTTCAGGTTCGGAGGATAATGGAGACAAACCGATGATCATCGAAGTGTTCGAGCGTTTAGATACTGAAGGCGGTGAACTCAAGACCTTGGAGGAAATAGAAGTCGAAGGGTTGGATGCCTCGTCTATCAAACCAGTTCGTGACAAAGTAGGGAGTCAGCTGTCCCTTCAGGATCTCAAAGACCTGAGTGCACAAGCTCAACCAGTCTATAGACCAGATGAGCCGGACAGTTATTACTCCCAAAACATCGAGGTCTGGGTGGATGGGAATTTATCAGGTGATGTGATAGATATCCCACACCATATTGGCTTCAGAGTTGTTGCAGTGAGCATACTGCGAAAGTACGCTGCACGAGACAATGTGATGATTCAAATAGGTTGAGGTTGCAAGATGTCTACATCAGCTATTCTTTCTCTTGATGATTTCAAGTTATCGCCTGTTGGTCGTTTCGCTCCGGGTGCCTGGGTTGTGGAATACCATGACCGAACCCACTTGCCAAAAGACACCTACGTTTCGCTAGGGGAACTTGAGATTGAGGAATGCACACAAAGAGGGGATGCCTTTTTCTGGTTCCGACCTCGGTCACGTGGATCCCTGGAGGGTGGCCAGACACCAAAGCAAGACCCTGAGACGAACCAGGAGCTCGGATTATCTATTCACGAGGCCTGGGCCAAGGGCGAGGTCAAGGGGAAGAAGGACCCAAAACGTGCTGCCAAAGTCATCCTTGACCAACTGAGTGAATCTATGGTGAGGTTAGGTCTCGTGCGGCCCACCTTTGAGATAGACCATCCCGAGTTCATCATTGAGCGCAGGTTTGCAGTCGTCGTGCTGGATACAAATGCATTGCGCGATGGTGCCGTCCGCCACCTAAGAGAGCAGTTCCAGAATGTACAACTGTGGGCAATCATTCCCATCGTCTCGTTGATGGAAATTGGTGAGCGAATCGCGTACATGACCAGTAAGGACAGAGGGGGATGCAAACCTCAAAACAGTGCTCTCATCCGCATTCGTCCCCAGGTCACGGTCGCGCCGTAAGAAGTGAAATGGATCAAAGAGAACTTTCCGACCGAGACTTTGGAGCTTGCCCCAGAGCTACTGCGAACTTTTCGGGGATACGAAACGAGAAGAGACGACCCATATAGGGAACCGGATCGAGTTTCTATCAACGACCGTCTGATCTTGGAGGGCATCAAGGACCTGCGACGCCAGCGCGGTCTCCCGGAAGGTGTCTATTTGATGTCAGGCGGCAAGGACATGTCACGGCTGGCCCGACTTGAAGGAATTCACGCGATCTATCCGGCGAGGCCTACTCTCCAAGAATTCCCTGATGGGATCCGTTCCATTCGGTATTCACTCGAAGCACGTACTTACATTTTCTGCTCGATCCATCGCTTTCTATGGGACTTGACCCACGTGTTTAGCAAGATACGAGCACGATGCCTCTCGGGCCCACAAGCGGGGCATGCCTTGGAGTTGTTTTACTATTTCCCGACCAAATTGGTGAACGACTGGGTAGATGACAAGTTGGAGGTAACAGATCTTGGATCCGGTTCTGCTGCCAACATTGTTTGACGTTCTGGATCTGCTGGCGAGCAGGTCTGGTCCTATCACTCTCAATGACCTGAATGTCAAACGGCGAGTTACCAAGCGGCGCTTCGCAGAAATCGGGCGGGTGCTGGAAGGTCTCCGCGTCGCGCACCGCGATGGTTTCTCACTGGTGTCCGATGCTGATCTGGAACGGTTTGTGGAATGTTGGGAAGCAGCAGATCTGGATTGCATAAACACTGTCTTCCGCCGCTATCGGCCCTACGACAAGTTTCTGCGATTTTTGGAAAAAGAAAAGTGTATTTATGTTCCTCCCAAAAAAGGAGCTAAGGCCGAGCATACAGTCGGCCCTGAACTGAGACGCAATGCAGGGTTGTTACTGTTTAGCATTAAGTTTGGATTCCAAAGTGATTTGGATAATGGCAACGTCTCAGAAGATTTACGAAAAGAATTCAAAGATAATGGAATCCCCCTCTCTCAAACTGTTGAAGTTAAGAAAGTTCGCGCCAAGAAACGAGACAGCAAGTGGCTGCTAACTGATGAGGATAATGACCAGAGATATATTATCAGAGGAGAGAAGGATAAATTAAACATCTGTGCAGAGCTCACCTTTGTGGCAGTTGATACATTCAAGTGGTGGGGAATGGCTGTCGGATACGTATATCTGTCGCACATCGGGGACAAAAATATCTACTGGGGAGGTGAAAAGCCAAACCTCGACACCTTTGGGGAAAGTCTGCTCCGTCACTATGTTCAAATTAGGCCCCTGGACGGGTTTGCCAACGTCGGACAGCTCGCTGACAGAGTCTGCCGTGAGCTCAACATCGCGTTTGTTCGGTTCGAAGCTCTTTTTGCCCGGTTGTGCCTGCAACGGCGCGGCCGATATATCACATCGACATCTTTAGTTCGTCGGCCGACCAGCAAATCGCCTGTTCAGACCATCTTGCCGCGCTCTAAGGCCAGACAAATCGGTGACAGCTTGCGACCAGGTAAACCTGTCGAATGGACAGACAAACGGCTCATGGAGAATGGCGTGTTTGTTGGAAGGCAAAGTGTGAAAATGGTCAAGATTCAGTCGGAGGTGATCAAATGAACAGTATCTATAGTGATGATGTCACACTAGATACCCTGCGTAAAGAACTCAGTGAAGAACAGCCCAAGAGTCCGTATTTAGACTTTTTCCTTTTATCCAACCCCTTTCCTGTAGCAGGACAGTTTAGTGGTATCTGCGTTAATCAGGACGATGTCAAGCAGGAATTTGCACGGACGCTACGGGAGTTTTACCTAGACGGCCAGGCCAGGCGAATGACGATTGTTGGTCGCACGGGGGCTGGCAAGACCAATCTGCTGAGATTCTTCGAGCAACGATTTAGAGAATGGCGTGAACCACTTCCAGGACGTCCAGCTATTACCGACCTGTTTACCATCTTTGTCCGAGAGCCCCAGGGTGGTTACTTTGAGACACATCGGCAGATAGTCAGCCAGTTAGGGGCGCTATTCTACACTGAGTTCTTCGAAGCCCTACATAGCGGAAGGATCGATCTCACTACACTGCCGGCGGAGTTACCCGGGATCAGCCCTGAGTTGGTTCGTATCTTAGGTCAAATAGTCCGCCAGTTGTCCTTTTTTGGATCTAGTTCACAGTCAATCAGGGTGCTGGACAACTGGCTACAAGGAGTAAAACTGTCTACCACAGAAAAGAGGCAGCTAGGCGGCGTTACTGTCGACATTAGCAAGTCTTCTACAGTAGCCATCAAGTTTCTGGGGGACCTAATCAGGATATTCAAGCATACGCAACTCTTCAGGGGCCTGGTAATACTCTTCGACGAGTTTGAGGGTATTCTTTCGGGCCTGTCTCCAACCAATCAGGCTCGGTATGCGCAGGATTTGCGCAACTTATTCGATACTCTTACTGAAGGTGTCGTGTTTGTCATTGCTACAGCACCCATTTCGAGCAACTTGGCTCAAGTTTCGCCGGCTCTAAGCCGTCGGTTGAGCAGAGGTGTTGATATTGAGCCAGTTCAAGATGAAGAATCAGCCCTTGAGTATGCAGATGCATATATCCAACTGGGACGGGAGCTTTTCCAAGAACAGATGCAATGTGAAATCACCTTGCCGGAGGATTGTTATGAAGAAGATCGTCCGTATTATCCACTCACACATGCCACAATTATTGAGGTTTATGAAGGGCTTCGAGAAAGGCAAGCGAATGTGGTCCCCGGTGATCTTCTCCCGGAACTGAATCTCAGGCTCTACCGGCGTGTGTATGAGGGGAGCTAGTCATGTCCAACCCACGTACTGTTGGCTTCGGCGCGGTGCAACTTGAAACCCCCGCGCTCTTTACCAGCTACCGCATCCGTGATTACCCCCGTGCTGGCCTGCGCTGCCACCCTTGGAAAATGACCGGGACCCAGGCGCTGCTCCTCAATGCCTTTGACCTGCTGGCCAACAAGCGCACCAGGATGTTCACCGATGAGGTGCGTAAGTGCAAAGGCAAACTGCACGAGTACGTCGAATTTGACGGCGCGTTGATGCTCGACTCCGGTGCTTTCAACTTCTTGCAGCATCAGGAGATCAGCATCACACCTGCTGATGTGCTGGACATTGGGCTTGAATTGAGGGCCAACGTGTCCGTCGTGTTGGACCACCCTTTCCCGCCCAACGCGATGCCCGACGAAATCCGCGCCCGCTGGGCCAGCACGCGGGATAACACGCGGGTGATGGTCGAGGCATTGGCACAATACAATGGCGATAAACCAGGTGGCTTTCGTCTGGTGCCCGTGCTCCACGGTCACGATGCCGAGATATTGAAGCACGCCCTCGACGACGTGACATCTATCCTGGGCCACGAACCTGAAGTTGTTGGCATTGGCAGCCTGGCGCTGCTGGCTAAGAACGGCAACACGCGTAAGGCAATAGATGTCATCCTTGAAGTACGGCGGCTGTTGCCCAAAGCACATATCCATTGCTTCTCGATGGGTTCGGCGCTGTTGATGCTCTTTGCCTTCTACTGCGGAGCCAACACGGTAGACTCGCAGACCTGGATCATGAGCGCTGCCTTCAAACAGGTGCAACTGCCCGGCTTTCACCTGACCAGACTCTCTCCTCGCGAAGCCAGGCGTGACCCAGTTAAATATGAGCGCACTCGCCGTGCCTTTGCCAAACACCTGCTCCGATTGATACAAGACGAAGGATTCGCCGTTAAGGATTGGGACACTGGAGGCGACTGGTCTATCACCGATGAACGTGAGGTGCTGGCCTACCTGGACTACTTGGAAGATCGGGACGGGATAAATCACGTTCATCGCCGTGCCTGTCACAACCTGTATGCGTTCAACTTCGAGGGTGGCCGAGTGCGGCAGGCAATGGCTGCCGGCACACTGGAGACTTTTATCCAGGGGCGGATGAAAAGCACAGTCTACCGACGAAGGTTTGAGTACGCCGTCAGGAAGAAATCACAACTGGGATAGGGCTATGTCCACCATCTCCCAAATCTACACCAGCTACGGGGAAGCGTTGACCTTCTCACGGAACAAGTACACCGATCTCTACCACGCCCGCATCCCCACCCTCAGCGCCCCCGCCGATCTGAGCCCGGGCCTCGTCGTCACCGCCCACACCGTCGCTCCCCCGTCCCGGGCACGGCGCACCTGTTCATCGCTTTGGACCAGACTGGATGGGGCCGCCACGTTTCGCGACCTGTGGGCCTTCAGTGTTAACGTCCGGGCGCTGCACGCCACCCCGACAGCGACCGAGAGAGAGCACGCATCGAAAGAGAGAGCGTTTGAATGACTGAGAGGAAAGATCAATCCCAACTCCTGCAGACTATCGTGGAGATTATCGTCAGAGAGGCCAAGCCGGAGCGGGTCATCCTTTTTGGCTCCCAGGCAAAAGGGACGGCGCGGAAGGAAAGCGACTACGACTTCCTGGTGGTGGTGCGAGACATCCAGAACGAGCGGGAAGTCTCCCGCCGCATCTATCGCGCCCTCCTGGAGACGAGGGTAGGTGCAGCGGTGGATGTGGTGGTGGCTAACGCGGGAACCTTGGAACGGTGCAGGGAAAGCCCCTTCTTCGTCTACCGCCAGGCGTTACGGGGGGGAGGGTGTTCTATGACCGCGCAGGAGTTTGAGGTCTGGCTTCGAAGGGCGGAGAGCAACCTGCGCATCGCCCGTCTGGGCAGGGGAGAGGGCGTCTTCCTGGAAGACCTCTGTTTTGAGGCCCAGCAGGCGGCAGAAAAGGCCCTGAAGGCCTTGCTTATCTATCTGAGCGGTGAATACGCGACGGTGCACCCTTTCACCCTGCTTCTGGAGCGGCTGGAGCAATACGTGGTCGTACCGGAGCCCATTCGGGAGGTCGTAGAATTGTCCGACTACGCTGTCCAGATGCGATATCCGGGAGACTATTACCCTGTTAGCGAGGAGGAATAGGAAAGAGCCCTGGGACTGGCGGAGAGGGTCCTGCATTGGGCCTGGTCGCAGGTCGGGGAAGGTGAGCCCTGACTCTCACGAAGGCTCTGCCGAGGGTCGCCAAGGAAGAAACCTATGACGCTGCCGAGGACGCACTGCAAGCTGCCATAGAGCTTTCCGCCGGCTGGCTACGCGAGGGACACCTGCCAGACAAAGCCCTCGACCCAGATTCTTCAAACGGAGCAAGATCCTCTCACCACGGAGACACGGAGAACACCCAGAATGCTTCCTGAAAATCCCCGTGCCCTCTGTGTCCCGGTGGTTAGTACTGTCGGTTTGCCTGTCCTGCCGTCAGGCAAGGGAGGCGAGGGTTTCGCTGGAATATTAAGACAGACTCGCTTGATCTTCGCCTGGATGATCGAAAGAAGCACGTGACTAACAACTTACCCTCCCTAACACTCGATCCCAAGGGATGCCGGGTTTTGGCCGATGCTCTCGGTGATACGCCTGAGACTGTCATTTCAGTTCATCTGCTAAGGCGTGGGCTGTGCCGCGCCTACGTGGCGGGCGATCCATCGCGATTCGACGGAGCCATCGTGCAGTGGAACGATTCTCCCGCTGAACCGATGGGCTTTGGTTCAGACCCTGATGTGTTGTGGGAGCTGCTGAAAGTGGTCCGTGGATGGGACTGCGTCAACGTGACTCCGCAGTGCGCGACAGCCCTTGGAGAGATAATGGAAGAGAAAATGGGGGTTCCCATTCGATACTACGGGGACATCTATCATACTCTGTCGAAACCGGTATTGGATTACCCAAACGAAGCCGTGCACCAGTTGACCCTCGCTGACCTCAAGCTGCTGGAATCCGCGCCGATCGAGCTGCGAGGGAGTGGCTTTGGAAGCCCACACGGTTTGTTGTCAGACGGGGTTCTGGCCTGTGCCGTCGTGTCAGGTAACATTGTCTCCATCGCCCATACCTCTGGGCGATCCGATCGTCACGCTGAGATTGGTGTCTTTACACTGGCGGTGTGGCGGGGCCGCGGATTCGCCACGGCTGCCGCAAGTATGGTCGCCCAGCGCGTGCAGGAGGCAGGGCAGACACCGGTGTGGAGTACGGGTGAGGACAACGTACCCTCACTTCGAGTTGCTCAAAAGTTGGGATTCACTGAGGTGTCACGGCGAACCTATGTAATTCTTGACAAAGGCAACTGACATGCAGAGCGTTGCACAACATCGCACTGCTGCCTCAGGTCCGTGCCGTGTTGTGCCACGCCTGGTCTTGGCCAGCCAGAGCTCATAGCCTGAGGGCCAGGGATGGGATATCGAAAAGGGGGGTGATTCACGTGGCCGCTCAACCCTGGACATTGAATCAACTGCTGAAACTCAGACGCTATCAGCCGGAGAGAGTGGATTGCGCCGTCGAAGAGATGTTGGAACAGCAGGCAGACCTGCGCTGGTCTGTCGTCGTCGGCGCCTACCTCGATGGGGAGATTAACCTGAGCAAGGCTGCCGAGCTGTTGGGGATGCACCGTCTGGAATTGCAGGAAAGCTTCATCGCTCAGGGGATTCCCTTGCGTATCGGCCCCGAGAGCATCGAAGAGGCCAGGGCGGAACTGGGCGCGATCGAAGCGTGGAATGCTGAGGCTGAAGGGGCCAGCCGCCCATGACCGTTCTGTTGGATAACACTGTGCTGTCGAACTTCTCAGCGATCCGGCGCCCGAATCTCGTCAGGGCGGCCTTTGTGGAAGCCGTGGCCACAACCGCTCACGCTCTTCAGGAGATGCAGGCCGGTGTGGCTCTGGGCAAGATCCCGGCCTGTGACTGAGCTTGGCTGAACATCGTCGAGTTGACCGCTGTCGAGCGAGAGCAGTTTCCCCATCTGACGGTACACCTGGGACAAGGTGAGGCTTCATGCCTGGCTGTGGCCACTCATCGAGGATACCGGGTTGCGAGCGACGATAAGGATGCGCGGCAATGGGCCCGGAGGCTAGGTGTTCCTCTCACTGGCACTGTTGGCATCCTGGCTGCTTTGGTAAAGAGGGGGAAACTATCCCTCGAAGATGGCAACCGCTTGCTGCAGGAAATGATTGCGACAGGCTACCGTTCCCTGATGACAACGCTCAATGGATTGTTGTCCTGAGATACCGAAGCACCTCCAGGCTTCTGGAGGCTCATGTCTGTACCGTACGTTGTTCCGGCTAGCCCAAGTTCGTAGCCGTGGGGGTGGATTCACACTCTCATGTATCGGGGCCTATCCTGGGATAGGCCCCCTGTTATGCCGGTGGTGAAATGAGCCGGATGGCTTTTGCCGCACTCGCCAGCCTGGGCGAGCAACTTGAATCCACGAGCAAGCGGCTGGAGCTGGCCAGCCTGGTGGCTGGCTTCCTTTGGGGGGGGGTGTTTTTGTCAATCGAAAAGGGGCCCATTTGACAATCAAAAAGGGGACCACTTTGGCTGCTTAGCCTGTACTTTGACAATTGAAAAGGAGCCCATTTGACAATCGAAAAGGGGACCGCCCTGTCGGCGTCATCAGGGCTGTGGGCAGTGTGGACAACGCTATGCGTTGTCCACACCCTGGGGACAGACACAGGCCGTCCCCAGGGCGGCACTGTCCATAGCCCATCACCCTTTACTCCCAGCCTGGGCTTCCCGTTGCATGCGCTGGCGGAATCTATATGACTCGCCAACGAACTCCAGGATGTACGCCTTGTGCGTGAGCCGGTCCAGTAGGGCAGCGGTCAGGCGTTCATCGCCGAAGACCTGGGTCCAGTCGGCAAAGCGCAAATTGGTCGTCACGATCATCGCCACTCGCTCGTAAAGGGTGGAGCAGAACTGGAAGATCAACTGCGCGCCGGTTGGCGAGAAGGGGATGAACCCCAGCTCGTCCAGGACGATGAGGCGGTGTTTGAGCGCTGTGGCCAGAAACTTGGACAAGCGGTGCTCGTCCTGGGCCAGGATCAGTTCGTTGACCAGCCTGGCAGCGTTGAAGAAGCGAACCCTATGCCCTTGCCGACACGCTGCCAACGCGAGGCCAGTGGCGATGTGGGTCTTTCCCAGACCTGGGTTTCCGATCATGAGGATCGTCTCGGCTTTTTCGATGTAGCCTCCGCGCGCCAGCTCCAGTACCCGCTGCTTGTTCAGGCTAGGAACGCAGGAGAAATCAAAGTCAGCCAGTTCCTTCAGCACCGGGAAGCGAGCCGCCTTGATGCGGCGCACCCGGCGGTTTTTCTCCCGCTGGGCCACCTCTTGCTCAACCAGGGCTAACAGGTAGCGGTCGTAGCTGAGGTTGGCCTGGGCTGCATCCTCGGCGAACTTGCGGTAGTTCTGTAAGAAGGTGGGAAGCCGCAGTTGCTTGAGATAGGTCTCTAGGAGCATCGTGGTTTCCATGGTCACACCCTTCCCAGCAACTGGTCGTAGCAGTCCAGATCGAGTGGCTGCGTCCCCACGGTGATCCACTGGGGCTGATCCGCCAGGTCCAGAGGGGGCACCGGAGCCTCAGGGTTCAACAACTGATGGAGGCAAAGTTCAACGCCGTCGGCGTGGGCGCAGCCATAGTCCAGCGCCCGGTCAACCGCCCGCTCCACCAGTTCGGCGGGATGGTCACGATGCAGTTTCAGGACGTGTATGAACTCTCGGATGCCGCGACCGTCCGGCCATTGCGCCCGCAGCCGGGCTAGTAGCTGTTCGTAGACTGGAGGCCACCCCTCGCGCCAGCGTCGGATGGGTTTAGCGTGCTCGAACGCCCCGGGCCGCTGTTCTAACAACGGGAGGTAGTGTAAAGGGTCAAAGATGTCCTGTTCTCGACCGTAGCACCGGGGGTGACTGGCGATCACCTCGTTCAGGTGCAGGATGTCGACCCGAAAGGGATAAGCCTTGAGCACCAGATTGCGGTAGGCTTTATCCGTCGGCACCGAGTAGCGATTGGTATCGAGCACGACCTGACTGTAGGGATTGAGGGCGACCGGGCGGGTGACACAGCAGTCGAAATCGTGCTCCGGGAGCGGCCGCAGATAGGACTTTTCCATCTCCCACGCCTCGCCGATCGTCACTTTCTGGCCCTTCACCTGTCGCTGGTCATCGGCCAGGCACTCGGCCAGCAAGTGGGCGTTCAGTTCCTCGAAAGAAGCCACATCAGGGATGGGCACCATGAAGTTGCGACGGCCGAAACCGACACTATGCTCTACCCCACCTTTCTCGTGGCCCTGGCCTGGGGTGCAAAAGTGGCTCTCGAACAGGTAGTGGCTGCGAAAGACGATAAAGGTCTCCTGTTCCTGCCGGTTTCGTCCCTCCAGAATGCGCCTTACGGCCGCTTTCAGGTTGTCGTAGCTGATGCGGTGAGGGACACCCTGAAAGTGATGGAAGGCTCGCACATGCCCTTCAAAGAAGGCTTCCTGTTTCTGAGTTGGGAAGGCCATCATGAACAGCCGCCGGGAGTAGTTCAAGCGCATGAAGAACAACTGGGCGGTGACGCGCTCACTGGCAATGATGGCCATGCCTTCCCCCCAATCCACCTGTGCGTCGGTGCCAGGATCGAACTCCAGCGGGATGTACACCTGGAGCCGTTTCTTCTCTCGCCGCTGTTGGGCAATGTAGCCCCGCACGCTGGACTCGCTGCCGGTGTAGGCCCCGGCCTTTATGGTCTCGTAGATCTTGTGTCCGGTGTAGCGTTGCTTGCGCGGCAATCGTTCGTTCTGGGCTAGCAGTTCATCGATCCGCGCCTTGTACGACCCTAGCACCGGTGCCGGACGCGACACCTTGAGCATGTACCGCATGGGTTCTGCTGACGCGATGGCCTTGCGCACCGTCTTACGGGAGCACTTGAGCTCCCGAGCAATCTGCCGGATGCTCTCGTTTTGGACGAAATAGGCCCGTCGGATCTCTTCGCGTTTTTCCACGGTGATCATCTCT
>Ga0209979_1003672_pt1 | contig 13365 bp, 8 predicted proteins | sample AnhtaG_FD_183114 | JGI IMG/M metagenome (GOLD analysis project Ga0209979, IMG submission 183114) | Deep subsurface microbial communities from Anholt, Denmark to uncover new lineages of life (NeLLi) - Anholt_01485 metaG (SPAdes) (version 2) | ecosystem: Environmental > Aquatic > Marine > Oceanic >...
TGTCCTTGAACTGAGCTATTAATGAGTAAGGCCATGGCTGGGTTGGATTAGAGGGTATCTCTGCCAGATATAATTGTTTTCCACGGTTGTACCAAAAAGCAAGCTCCGTCTTACTATCTCCGTCGAAGTCCCCAAATATCTGGTCATGATGGGTCCCACCTACGGTGATAATCTCGTGACGTTTCCAGGGTTTATCAGCAGTGAAATTCGGATAAGGATTCTCCCACCACCATATCTCTCCTGCCCTTGACTGTGCACCTTCAAGAATATCCAAGTCGCCATCCCCATCAATATCATAAAAATCGCCCCCTGCCTCGATATGGACACCTTTGGTTCCGTTTTCAACTGCGTATCTTTTCCATCCATTTGCTGTTCGTTGAAACCAGGCAATCTTTTCATAACTGGCAATGACAAAGTCATTCACTCCATCTTTGTCAATATCAAGTATTAAGGTCGCTACCTGCCTGCCCACGTCAGGTTTAGGTATCTGGCCTTTTGTGCTCGAAAGATGCTGCCATTCGATCTTCTTTGTCTCTCCCATTGCTGCCGTCGAAACAAAAAGACACAAAATAATCAAGCTACTTATTGTTATGAATCGAAAAGTCTCTCTTTTCTGTTTCATTTCATTACCTCCGATTAATTGCAATGATTGGTTTTCCCCTGAAAAGCATCTACAAGGCCCCACTCTGCGCAGAGCGGTGAATATTTTCTACCGCCTTCGTACCCCCCTAATCTTGTTCTTCCAGATTTCAATCGGTCCAGTCCAATAAGTGCGTGGCCCTACGATATCAAGGTCACCATCTGCGTCAATATCCACCAAATGACCAAAATAGATACCACCATCAGAGCGAACGATTTGTTTTGTCCAAGTACCTAAGCCATCCCCTCTATTATAATAAATGCGAATATCATGAGGTGCAGGAACGTCCGGTGGGTTTGGTCTTGTGAATCGGCCGGCAAGCAGATCCAAGTCTCCATCAAGATCAACGTCACCGACGTCCAACGTTTGACACCAGCCATAGCCTGGGTCGATATGATGTTCTGTCCATTTGCCTTTTGGGTTTTCGGCACTATACCAGGAAACAGGATATTCTTCCTTCTCGGAATGCGAAATTACTACATCCAGCTTGCCATTGCCATCGATATCTGCAACACGGATCATCGTTGCGTTTCTCTGCCAGCCACCGCTTTGGTTGTGCCATTTTTTATCAATCACATGCTCAATGAGACCGTTGTCTCTCAGATTGGCTGGTGTCTCAAACCAACGGCCATTGGTAACCACGTCCAGGTCTCCATCTCCATCGATATCTCCAATGTCAAGTCCTTCATGACCGTTTGCATAGGTATGCGTTTTTTTATGCCAAGTATTCTTGTCTTTCTGAAAGTAGATGAAAATCTCAGCAGGGTCAGAAAAAGTGCAGACTACAATGTCTTTTAGGCCATCACGATCAAAGTCTGCAACCCCGTAATCTTTTATATAATCGCCTTTTTTGGCACTTTTTGTTGAGCCGACATGATGTTCGACCCAATCGCTTTCTATTGGATTAGCTCCCGGCAGTGGATTTTCATACCAGTACACGTGCCGATTGCTCTTTTTCGCCACGACGAGGTCCATATCCCCGTCGCGATCAACATCTGCTGCCAGTGGGCGACCGGCGTTGAAATTGCCTTTCCTGATGATATGCTGGCGGAAACTTGGGTACTCATACCAACTGATGAATCCACCATCACCTCCTTTGAAGGCCAGGATGTCGGGTTTCCCATCGCAATTGATGTCTGCCGTGTTGGTGAATTGCGAATCCTTGTAATTCACCGCCCTCACATAATCAAAGCTAATTTTGCCCATGGCCTGGCTGGCGGCACGATGACATATACACACTGTAAGCAAAAGCAAGGCTTTTAGGAGGATTTTATTGTCTAATATCTGCTTGATTTGTTTCATTTCTTCTCCTTTCACATATATCGATCAGCCTGTAAATATAATCATCTTTTAAATCTTAGTCAACTTGCTTTATCTGCATTGGCGCCTCGGCAAAAACGACCTTCCAGATAAATATCACTTGTAACCAATACCGGTCAAGAAATGGCCCATTGCGAGGGAATAACCCTTGAGCGACCGGACCCAATATGCTATAGTAAGGAGAAGTTCTACAACGGATTTCTGAATAGAATAGCTGGGCTGCAAGCGAGCGCAGCCTCACATCTCAACTCTGAGGAGGTGATCTATGTGTACTGTCATTGCATCAAGGGGTGAAGAAAAGTTCTACGGACAACATGGAACAGTCAAAATGCCATTTCTTCTTGAGGCCGCTTTAAAAAGCTGGATAAAAAAAACTACATTAGTTGCAATCCTGTTTTTTCATACCTTCCATTTTAATACCATTTCTGCCGATCCAAACATTCGGCAGTGGTGGAATAGCAATTGGAATTACCGCGTCAGCCTCATGGTTGACGTAGGCAGCTACGAGCGAACCGAGAAACCCGTGGAGCAATACTTGAATCTCACTGCTCTGCTGAGGCGCATCGGACGAAGCGGCACCATGATTGAAGACTCGTTGCGGGTAGTTGAAGTTAACTCAGGCGGAGATGTCATCGATGATCGCGTACCCTATCAGTACGATTCAATGACTGATACTTGGGGTAACTTGGCGTTCATACTCACAGGCACGACACCTGCTGGAACCAAGCGGTACTACGATGTCTACTTCGACACTGCCGGCACGTTTGCTCCTGCTGCCACCAGTAGCCACGTTCAGTTGACTGACGATGTCATGGACGAAGGCCAGGCCAGCTATAGAATTGCCACACAGAATGCCACATACTTTTACCAAAACGAGGCCGGTGGTTTTTCAAGCCTGCTGGATGTCGATGGTAACGATTGGATAAGTTTTCATCCATGGGGAGGCTCTGACGGTATCTACCGAGGTATTCCCAACATGGTGCACCCAGACAATATTTTTCATCCCGGCCACAAGAATTGTACGAGTTCCATTCTACATGCCGGTCCCCTAAAAGTAACTATCCACACAGTCTCGAACAACGGCCTATGGGAGTGCATTTGGGAAGTATATCCATATTATGCCCGAATGACACTGCTGAAGAAGGCAAACCAGAACTACTGGTTCTTATATGAGGGCACTCCGGGTGGCAAGCTGGACTTAATGACGGATTTCAGCGTGCGATCCAATGGCGTAAGATTGCCGGTAGAGCAATCCTGGAGGGAACAGGATATCCCCGCTCCGGAGTGGGTCTATTTTGAGGATTCAATGTTGGATCGCTATATTTACTTGGTTCATGAAGAGGACGATTCACTAAGTGACGACTTCTGGCAAATGCAATCCAATATGACGGTGCTTGGCTTTGGCCGCACTCAGAATGTTAACAACAAGCAATTGAGCGGCATCCCGATGCATTTTACCATCGGCCTCGCTAACGACGCCACATTTGCTAGCGCTAACAGAGTGATTGAGGGTTCGTATCGGTCTTTGAGCATCACTGTCGGTGACCCCGTCGCATTAGCCGATTTCACAGAAAACAGCACTGTTGACTTGGGTGACTTGGTCATCTTATCTAACCATTGGCTAATAACGGGAGAGAGCCGCTGTGACATTAATCAGGACAGCTATGTTGACTTGAAAGATTTTGCCCTTTTCTCCCACTATTGGAATCCTAATCCGCAGCCACCTGAGTTGTTGCAGGGATACTGGATGTTTGACGAAGGAATCGGCACGACAGCATTGGACTCCTCGGGCCTTGGCAATCATGGCACCATTATAGGTGCTATATGGACGGCTTCAGGAAAGTTCGGAGCTGCCTTGGAGTTTGATGGAACCGATGGCTATGTCGAGATAAATGGCTATAAGGGTGTCCTTGGCACGCAGTCACGAGCTGTGACGGCCTGGGTAAAGACAGGGGCAGACAAACACATGGACATCATATCCTGGGGCAACAACCGTGCTGGTGAGCAATGGTTGTTGTCGGCGATACGCAGCGGCTCTCGATTTGAACCAACCGGCGTGTTGAGATTGGACGTATCTGGGGGCTACATCACCGGCAGTACAAGAGTGACCGACGATCAATGGTACCACGTTGCCGCGGTATTGGAAGATAATGGTTCGACGGATGTCAGTGACGTTACGCTTTACGTTGACGGTGAATCAGATACGGCCACGAAGGTCGTCGGCCAGGCTATCCATACTACTATTGGCACCAACGTCAGGATAGGCTTTTCCAGTGACGGCACCGATAGGTTTTTCGAAGGTTCCATAGATAGCGTAAGCATCTATGAGCGAGCAGTAAGTAGCAAGGAAATTCGTGATATGTCCAGAGGGACCCACGTGGATGTAAATGATAGCGGTAGTTGGATCAAGCTTGGGAAAGCTACGGAGAATAGAGATCATAAAAAAACAACACCTACCTGAGTGTGGAGAGGGAAAAAGAAAAAAGGAGTGCGATCACTCGACACGTTTCACCGATACGAAGTGCTGTACGATCCACCGAAGGTCTTCGTTGTCAGGTGAAGATACCGTCATTCCGGAATGAGCCGATGGATCTTCTGCATTGATTCTGATGAACTCGAGCGTGCGTTTATCCATCCATTTGCGTTTCTCCGCATGGCCGTCAGCAAAGCCGAACGTGCTTGCCTTAATGTGGTAAGAGGCCAAGGGATCATAAAAGGACCAACTCCCCGGATTGGCCAGGCGATTCATGCTGCCTCCCATGGGCAAATGCCATCCTCCTTCGTTTTCCCCATATTGACTACCGTTGTGTTCTTCCTCGACGAAGACATAATATTGCGGTGCATTCCTGACCTCGAGCATCCTTCTATAGTAGCGATATCCACCACGACCTTGGAGATTTCCTTCGCTAAGAGGGCCAAAAGCATAGGAGAGGGAATAGCTTCGAAAACAATCACGCGGGGGGCGTCTGGTGCTTCGGCGATTATCACCCGGACAATGATAAACGTCCACGTCCTTGACGTACGACCACATCGTCCCAAGTTGTATTCCTCGATACCTATCCTCATTCGTAATGGTCTCGGGTGCAGGCTGGGGCAAATTGTTTCCTGCAAAGTCCTTCGGTCGGTGAACCCAAGGGCTCTTATCAGTTGAAGTTTCGTAGCAGGCGCCATTGCTCATGAGCAGATCGTCATTGTCATCTGCATACATGATCCATCCGGCTGTGAGGCTGCGATGGTTTGTCAGACACCTCGCCATAGTCGCCTGTTTCTTGGCCGCGCTTAGTGCCGGCATCAAAACAGCCATCAAGAGGGCAATGATGGCGATCACAACTAACAACTCAATTAGTGTGAATCCTCTTGCTGTGTTCATGATAAGCCCCTCGTTCTTTTGCATGAATCGATAATCTTCATTTGCGCGCCTTGAAATCGCATCTGTTTCTTTCAACCTTACATATTACCAGAAGCCTCTTTGAATTTCAATCGATTTGAACCGAAGTTTTCCTTGACGGGAAGGTAGATAATTTGGTATAGATAAGGTTAGCGAAGCTTGTGCTTGCATAAGCGGGCATTTGCTGATTTTGGTTTCTGGCCTGTGGAAACTTTAGAGCTTTTTGATAGAGGAGGAGTTATTGAGTATTATGCGAGTCACAGAGTTTTAAGTGAGAACTTTGTACTTCGCAACGAAGATATTTTGCATTTCAATTAACAAATTTTATTGTTTTGTGAAGGAGGATTATTATGTGTAGAAAATTGATCTTTTTGGCATCTTTTGTTTTAGTGCTCGGGTTGGTTGGAAATGTGGGTGCTTTACAGGTCGTTGATGATTTTGAGAGTGGCAACCTGGGCGCGTGGGAGATCCCGGTGGGATCGGACGCCGTGGCCGTGGGGCCGGATCCCACGGACCCGAGCAATCAGTGCCTGGTTCTTTCTGCCGCAGAGATAAGGATGCGGATCCCCTGGGGCTTACCGGAAGGTGAGACGGAAACCCTGTACTACAGGTTCATGTACGAGACGGCACCGGAGGGCGGCACGGTCAATCTGCACGTGGGCGCGACCGACCCGGTCGACACGGAGTGGGGCGACTACTACGGCCTCTCCCGCTTCAATAGCTACGCCGATGCGACGAACGTGCCAGACATGGACGTGCGCAACGGCGGCGCCTATAGCGACGTCGTGTACGAGGATTTTGAGCCGTTGCGGTGGTACCAGGTCGTGCTGGAATATGACACCGCCGCCAGGACATACGATGTATACGTGGACGCGGAACTCGTCTTCAAAGGAGCGGCGTTCCGTTCCGGATACAGTCCCACCAACCTTGAGTACATCCTCATCCGGACGACCACGTGGCAGGGCAACTTCGCGAACGGCACGGTGTACGTCGACGACATAACCGTCGGGGCCACGCCGGGCTTTACGCAGGCAGCGGCGCCGAACCCGAAGAACGGCGCCACGCTGGATGACACCTGGGTCAGCCTGAATTGGAGGCCGGGTGATTCCGCTGTCTCGAACGACCTCTACGTTGGCACAAACTTCGACGACGTCAATGATGGGGCCGCGGACACATTCGTGGTAAATACCACATACAGCTTCCAGCTCATCGGCATCCCCGGGTACCCGTTCCCCGACGGCCTCCAGCCCGGGACGACCTACTATTGGCGCGTGGACGGGATCAACGATGCCGACCCCGATAGTCCCTGGAAGGGCAACATCTGGAGCTTCTGGGTGCCTTCGAAGGCGGCCTACAATCCTACCCCACCGAACGGCATGAAGTTTGTCGAGACGGATGCCCTCATGGAATGGAGCCCGGGCGAGAACGCCGCCTTGCATACGGTGTACTTCGGCACGAACGCCGATGAGGTGGCCAATGCCACCAGCGGCGGCACGGACCAGGGCGCGACCACGTTTGATCCGGGGCCCCTGGAGTTGGAAACCACGTACTATTGGCGGGTCGACGAGCACGCCGGTCTCGTCGAGACCAGGGGCGAGGTCTGGAGCTTCACCACCAAGCGCGAAGGCGGCGGCCTGCGCGGCGACTACTATGACATCAGCCCGGGTACGCCGAATCCACCGGAGTCGGCCTTCTCCGGCCCGGTCGTGTTGACACGCATCGATCCGGGCATCGATCTTGAGGGCAGCGGCGGCACCAGTCCGGAGCCCAACATGGTGAGCGGCGACGCCTTCGCCGTGCTCTGGACCGGCGAGATCGAAATCCCCATGACCGGGACGTACACCTTTATCCCCCGCACGGCCGACGGGGTGGTCCTCTGGATCAACGACGTGGAGGTCGCCCGGCTGTGGCGAGTGCAGCCCCCTGAGAGCGTACCCGGCCGCCCGCTGGAATTGAGGGCTGGCGATATCGTGACCATGGAGATGTGGTACTTCCAGGGCGGGGGTGACTGGACCGTACGCCTGGACTGGGAGAGTGATCGCTTTCCGCGGCAGACCATCCCCGCGGGGGCATGCTCGCCGCCGCTCCGCGCCAGCAGGCCCCAGCCGTCGAACGGCGCCGTGGACGTGAGGCACACGCCGCAGCTCACGTGGAACGTCGGCCAGGACGCCGTCCAACATGACGTGTACCTCGGTACCGATGCCGACGCCGTTGCCGCTGCAGATACGAGCGCGGCAGACATCTACCAGGGCAGGCAGGTTGAGATGAGCTTCGCGCCCGCAAAACTTGAGTGGAACAAGACCTATTACTGGCGTATCGACGAAGTCAACGATCTGAATCCGGACAGCCCCTGGAAGGGCTCGGTCTGGAGCTTCACTACTGCGGACTTCCTGATCATTGACGACTTTGAGAGCTACGATGCCTACGACGACCAGATCTGGTGGACGTGGAAAGATGGCCTTGGCTATGCCGCGCATGGTAATGAACCAGCCTATCCCGGTAATGGAACCGGCTCCGCTGTCGGTGACGAAAGCACTGCTTCTTATACCGAGGAGACTATCGTTCACGGAGGCAACCAGTCGATGCCGCTCTACTACGACAACAGTGTTGGGTACTCAGAGGCAACTTTAACGCTGACTTATCCGCGTGACTGGACCGAGAAAGGTGTCAACACGCTGACGATTTGGTTCAGGGGCAATTCAGATAATGCTGCTGAGACGTTGTATGTTGCTCTCAATGGCAGTGCGGTGGTCAATCACGATAATCCAGATGCAGCGCAGATAACTACTTGGACACAATGGACTATCGACCTGCAGGCGTTTGCAGACCAGGGTGTGAACCTTGCCAATGTCAATACGATTGCCCTTGATCTTGGCAATAAGAACAATCCGATAGCCGGTGGTTCGGGTACGATGTACTTCGATGATATTCGTCTGTATCCTCCGCCGCAAGAACCGGCACCGTAAGATATGATTTAGCTGACAAGCGGATTTATGTCAATTCGGGGCTTATACTGATTTGGTATAGGCCCCTTTGTTTTAAGACAATATATAAACTCAGGTCACCAAAGCTTAACCTGCGATATCTTAACAAATAGTAAACAGGTCATCTTTTCTATGTTTCTGGAAATTGATATTACATTAGTATTGGCAATTATTTATTTACAACAACTGGCCGAAAATCAAACTGGAAATTTCAGCAACAGACTGAGTTAGTCTGTCATCAGTTACTCTTTGTTAGCTCTTTGATGGGGCAGCTTTTCTCGCTATTGTGAGGCTAACTCCGGCTTTTTTTCAGGCACATTAAAGCTCTATAAGATTGTTCAAGGAGTCCACTGTTATTCGGAGTGGTAACTATGTTCATGTTAAAGCAAATATCTCACTACAGAACAGGCAATTGCTTACCGGGAGTTCCTTGAACATATACCAAAGAGTTCTATAATACAGTTGGTGGGATAATGTGATGTATAATAGATAGAATTAAGGAAAGCTAAATTATGGGCAGGGAAATCAATCGCCGCACTTTCTTGAAAAGAACCGTTGCTGCCTCCACGGGCAGCACATTAGCCCTAAGTCTCGAAGAGAAGATTCTGCTAGCACAGACTCAAAAGAAGAAAGAAACGCCGAAGAAAAGACTGCAGAAGGAGAACATTCTGAGCTTGCCATCTGGCAAGATCGTTAACTTCAACATTAGCACACTTATTCTCGGTGGCAATCTAATCGGTGGAGCAGCTCATAGTAGAGATTTAATTTATGTCTCGGATTTAATCCGGAACTATTTTACAGATGAAAAAATCATGGAGACTTGGCAAATAGCTGAGGAGTGTGGGGTAAACACGATGTCAGCATGGTCTAGTAAACAGATGCTCAGAGTCTTCAATAGATACAAAAAAGAGAGAGGGGGAAAGATACAATGGCTTGGGCATACAAGTTTCAACAAAGACGCAATCAAAACCTGTATTGATAACGGTGCTGTGGGCATCTATGTCTGTGGCGATTCTTCGGATAGATGCATCAAGAGTGGTCGTTTAGACCTGTTAGCAGACGCTATCTCACTCATAAAAGGGAATGGATTGTTCGCAGGGATAGCTTGTCATGCGATCAGAGTTCTAAAGGCAGTAGAGGCAGCAGATATCGAAGTCGATTTCTATATGAAAACTCTGCATCACGGAAATTACTGGTCGGTCGCCCCAAAAAATAAGTGAGAATACGATGTTCGTGTGTGGGATCCTAAATGGGACCCGAAAGACGAAACGTCCGGTTATTATCATGATAACATATGGTGTATCAATCCGGAGGGGACTATTGAGTATATGAAGAAGATTAAGAAGCCCTGGATGGCCTTTAAAGTCTTGGCCGCAGGGGCTGTTCATCCACGAGATGGTTTCAAGTATGCGTTCGAAAATGGAGCTGATTTTGTCCATGTTGGAATGTTTGATTTTCAGATTAGAGAAGATGAGATTATTTCGAAAGACATATTATCAAGGAAAATGAATAGGCAGCGTCCCTGGAGAGCATGAAGAATTTTTTTAAGTCAACAGTTATAAAGCAGAAGTGATTTGGAAATTTTCGGTTTAATTTGTATAGGAGAACGTATGAATAACGAGAAACTTCCCCAGAAAATCCCGAGAAACAAACATTCGGTAGTGAGGCCGGAGTTTTCGCGAAGGACTTTCATTCGCAATACTTCTCTGATGGCTGCCGGAGCACTCACCGGCGCATTAGCTGGAAAGGGATGTACGCTCAGCAAAAACACAAAACTGGGTGATATATCGAATGTAGATACATCAAAGATACTTAATTACAACCCGAAGATGGGCTATCGCCGGCTCGGCAAAACAAATCTTATCATCTCAGAGATTGTCCTCGGTGCCCACTTCAACAATCCCAGCGGTCAGCACTTCTGGGCTAAGTTCGTCAACAACGAGCTGCCCGCTGAAATAGCCAGGAACCGTACCGAGGTTGTCTCCAGGTGCATCGACCATGGAATTAACTTCCTCGATATCACATATGGAGGAGAGGCACTGGCCTACGGTGCTGCCCTAAAGACCAGACGCGACAAAATATACGTCGCCGCCGACGATGGTGAATTCTGCATGCGACACAAGCACCGCCGAAATTTCGCCAGCCAAATGCAGAGCGTTGAATCCTGCCTGCGTCGTCTGGGCACAGATTATCTGGACATCTGGAGGCCACAATTCAAACACATGGATGGCCACCCCGACAGTGAAATCCAGATGTGCATCGAGGTCTTCGAGAAAATCCGCAAACAAGGAAAGGCCCGCTTTCTCGGTATGTCCACCCATGATCGAGTCTGGTCTAAGCAGGTCATACAGAAATTCCCGCAGTATGCAATGCTCTATATGCCCTACACATTAAAGTCAAAAGTAAAGCAGACTGACTTAAAATCGATTGACCGCACCCAGTTGTACGAACCGGGCGACCAGCATTGGTGGCTAAAAGATACTCGCAAAGGTCTTTTCGAGATGGCCAGAGAACACGATATCGGCGTCATTGCCATAAAACCATTTAGTGCCGGGCTAATTTTCAGCACGTCACGCCAGAACATCGGCCAGCCCTGTAAAAGCACTCCGGAGGACTATGAACTGGCCCGCCTGACCTTGGCCTACATCCTGAGCAACCCTGATATCAGCGCCATTGCAGTCGGAATGACACTGCTTTCGGAAGTTGACAACGATGTGCGTGCTTCATTCAAGCGTCATGCCCTGCTCGATGACAATGGTATCCGCAAGCTCCGCAAAGCAGCTGATAGAATGTGGGCAAACCTTCCGAAGGAGTATCGCTGGCTGAAGGACTGGGAATGGGTATAATGCCTGAGAAGTTTTTAACAGCAGCAATTTTTCCTCTGAAAAGGTGATTATATGCAGCGTTCTTTTCTATCCTTAATCGCCATCAGTATTGTGCTTCTGGCAATAGCGTCCTGTTTGGAACAAACCAAACCACCTCCACATGCAATAAAACCGGTATCACCAGCACCAGTTTCTTTACCTGAATCTGCTAATATGCCGAATAATAATAGGTTATGCCTGGTATGCCATTTGAATTTCGCCGAAAACGATTCCATCGCTGACCATATCTCCGAAGGTATCACCTGCGCTCATTGTCACGGCAGGTCCGTTGACCACATGAACGATGAAAGCATGATGACGCCCCCTGATATTCTCTATGGCCGCACTGAAGTAGAGGCTATGTGCAAACAATGTCACCAGCAGGACCACAAGAGTCCACAAGCCGTGGAAGCCTTTCGCCAGAAATGGGGTGGTAGGAAGCGTGAAAATGGCAGAAACGTCACCGAGAATTCAATCTGCGCCGATTGTCATGGCCGGCATACAATTCCTCGCAGGTAAGTGGCGAATATTCCCTCCACCTTGGCAATCGTGTTGGTTGTAGCGGGCAGCTGTGTGCTATGCCTGACCAAATACATTTCTGAATTAAGCTTTGAGCTCCGTGTAAATATGTCGCTTGAGCCAAGTATCTTTCGAGTGCTTTGTTCTTGTCGGTCCCAAAATAACGAATTTTCCCTTTGATCTTCTTACAGTACTGTCCTGTGGGATGGAGAGTTAAAGGAAATTTGTCCGAACTTGTCTTTCTTTTTAACCTTTTCATCGTTCTGTCTCCTTAAGAAAATAACGATAGTTTTTTACAGATAATCGCGACTTAGTTGTACTTTTGGTTGTAGTTTTCTAATATTGCAAATGCGCCATAGATTCATAAGTAAATATAAAACATCAACTTGTGATTATTATATGGGATGGAATCGAAACGGCCATTGAAGCCGTTGCGCGAAAAGCGGTGTTTTCTCGCCTATAGTGGGACTGGTTCAACGAATCTTGGCAACAGACTCGGTTTGAATGGCTTCACTGAAATTTCACCCAGCTACTCCCGCTGGAACGTCCCCGACCCGGCATAGGTCTCTGGTCTCAGCCAGTTGGCCCGCCACTATAACTGAATCCTCCCGCTGCTGTCCTTGTCGAACTGGGCAATGTTCAGGCGGAATCACCGCGAGGCTTCGGGACCGATCAGGACGTAATGCATCGGCATCGCGATCTCCACATCGTACCCATCAACGGTCTTTGCGTGTGCAAATGTTGTCCCCTCCGGGATCTCGCCGGGCAATCCATCGCAGTTGACCCCGACAGTCTTGCTTTTAGTCGGCCGCGGGCTCCTTAGAACTGACCATTACCGTCAGGTGAAACTTAATCGGAAATGGATTCTGCCCGTTGGGTCGAATGAAAGTGAAGAAACTCTTCGGCTTGTACGCCTTGTCCCACAGCCACGGCATAGGCGGGTCAGGATCATATCCGGGCCCGTGCCAGTCCGTTGCCACCGGCACCGTTGCGTAATAGAGGCCCGGACTCGTAACCTCGACCGGCTTGTTCGCCCGGTGCTGAATCGTGGGATCTTCGCTTTTTGGGCGATTGGTCCAGCCGAATCCAAAGAAGACCGGCTTCTTTACCGGCGTCATCTTCAGGATGTTCCAGCGGATATGGTATGTGCCCTCGGCGAAATTGATCGGCTCCAGCCAGTTAACGGGGGCCCCAGGCTCGACTTCCATGCCCAGGTGGAAGTCCCAGTCCTCATACAGACGTTTATCGCCCGGGTGGGTAACCTCCTCATCGAAAAGGACGAACTTGCTTTTAGGTCAGCTGAAGGTGCGGGCGTCGTTTCGCCACACATGCAAGTCCTGCGGCTTGTCCCAAGCGATTGATACGAGGTCGTAGTCTCCATCTCCGTCCAAGTCAGCCGCTCGTGTGCCCAAATGGCTTTCGATCCCCGTAGAGACTATATGCTCGACGAACTTGCCGGTCCCGTCATTCTCCCAAACGGCCACTTTCTTTGTCCCGCGGTGCTCGCCAGCGACAATGTCGACGTCGCCGTCACGGTCCAGATCAAGCACGTCCATGCTGTTGGTTGTGTCCTGCCGCACCACCGTGTGTAGATCCCATTTCGGATCATCATTGGTGCCTGCTTGCGCCCACCAGTACACGCCGTTGGCC
>Ga0209979_1003673_pt1 | contig 13365 bp, 12 predicted proteins | sample AnhtaG_FD_183114 | JGI IMG/M metagenome (GOLD analysis project Ga0209979, IMG submission 183114) | Deep subsurface microbial communities from Anholt, Denmark to uncover new lineages of life (NeLLi) - Anholt_01485 metaG (SPAdes) (version 2) | ecosystem: Environmental > Aquatic > Marine > Oceanic...
TGACGCTGTGTGGAATCTACCTTCATTCCCGGTTATACCCTGAACCACAACCTTTGAGTCTTCATCTACTATAATGCTCATAATCAACTATAGTTTTAGAACCTCTTCAACAGCCTCTTCCATATTGGAGTAGGCATGAACTCCAGCCTGACGTAATATCTGGATGCCTTCTTCTTCATTGGTGCCAATCATCCTTACCGCTATGGGCTTTTTTACCGCCGACTCATTGAGGGCGTCAATAATTCCTTGGCCGACTATATCACACCTTGTTATTCCGCCGAGAATATTTATCAGGACTGCCTTTACCTCCGGCTTTGACATGACCAGCGTAACCCCTCTTTTAATAATCTCGGCTTGAGCACCACCACCTATATCTAGGAAGTTTGCCGGCTTACCACCAAAAAGGTGAACAAGATCCATTGTTGCCATAACTAAGCCGGCACCATTGCCAATAACGCCTATATCCCCGGATAGGTCTACATAGGCTAGTTTTTGTTGTCTGGCTTCAGCTTCCCTCGGGGTGTCGTCTACTCTTAGAGAACCTCTATCCTTGAATTCAGGATGCCTGAAAAGGGCGTTATCATCTACTATTATTCTAGCATCAGCAGCTATGAATTCACCTGAAGCTGTCTTGGCTAAAGGATTTACCTCAACTAGTTCGGCGTCATAGTCCATGGCAACCTTATACAGAGTATCAATGATAGAGGCAAACTTGGTAGCATCATCTTTGTTGATATTGAATTCACTTACCACCTCCATTGCCTCTGACCTACCGAAGCCGGCAGCAAGGTCGACCCAATACCTTGATATTTTCTCTGGAGAGGCTAGAGCGATCTCTTCAATATCAATTCCACCACTAGTAGAAGCCAGGATAATATATGTTCTGGCTTGCCTGTCTATAGCCACCGAGGCATAAAACTGTTCAACTATATCTATCTTTTGTTCAACTAATAAACTGCCTACTATACTCCCGTTGATAATGCTGCCAATGAGATTTGAGGCAATATTTTTAGCCTCAGTAGCATCACTGGCAAACATTATTCCACCAGCCTTGCCTCTGCCGGAAACCGGGATTTGCGCTTTTAATACTACAGCTTTACCTATCTCCCTGGCTGTTGCTTCAGCTTCATCCGAATTGCTAGCGATATTACCCTTGGGAATTGGTATCCCATACCCGGTCAGTATGTTTTTAGCTTCAAACTCAAAGAGCTTCATTTTTATGTTGGTATAATACCGTGCTTCTTTTTAGGTCTTTCTTCCATTTTATCTATTGCAATTTCTAATGCCTGGATAAGCCTCGGTCTTGTTTCCACTGGCTCAATGATATCATCAACGTGGAGGTGTTCTGCTGCTTTATATGGGTTGGCAAATATAGTTCTGTATTCCCTTATCTTCTCCGCCAGCAGTTTCTCTTTATCCTCTGCCTTGTCTAACTCTTTTCTAAATATTATCGCCGCGGCTCCCTCTGGTCCCATTACCGCCAGTTCAGTAGTAGGCCAGCAGAGTACAGTATCAGCGCCTAAATCCTTACTACACATTCCAAGATAGGAGCCTCCGTATGCCTTTCTGATAGTGATGGTTATCTTTGGTACCGTAGCCTCCGAATAAGCATAAAGCATCTTGGCTCCGTGTCTTATTATTCCGCCCCATTCCTGGTCTGTTCCCGGTAAATATCCGGGCACATCAACCAGATTAATAAGCGGGATATTAAAGGCGTCACAAAACCTGATAAATCTGGAAGCCTTATCGCAGGCATCAATGTCCAAACATCCTGCCTTCGACATCGGTTGGTTAGCTATTATACCGACCGACCACCCATTTAGTCTGGAGAAACAGGTAATTATATTGGTGGCAAACTGGGGGAATAGCTCAAAGTAATTTTTCTTCCCGTCTCCTCCCTGGTCAAATACCCGCTCAATTATCTTATGCATATCATATGGCTTCCTTGAGTCCGCCGGGACAATATCAAATATGGTCGCATCTATCCTGTCTGGAACATCCCCCCAATCAACCCGTCTAGGATTCTCTCTATTACTTGATGGCAGATAGCTCAGCAGCTCCCTTATACTTTGCAGGCATTCCTTCTCACTGTTTTCAGAGCGACAAACAACCCCTGCCTTTTGCTGAGCCACAGTGGCACCGCCGAGTTCTTCTTCACTAATCTCCTGTCCCATTACCGCCTTAATCACTCTCGGTCCGGTGATAAAGGCATAACTTATGCCTTTAACCATAAATATGAAGTCCATCAGTGCTGGAGAATATACAGCACCTCCGGCGCAGGGACCAATAATGGCACATATCTGGGGGACAACTCCAGAGGCTAATGTATTTCGGTAAAAGATTTGCCCATAACCAGACAAGGCGTCCACGCCATCCTGAATCCTGGCTCCCCCCGAATCATTTATCCCGATAATGGGACAGCCATTCCTTATAGCACTATCAATGATATTGCAGATCTTTTTGGCGTGTATTTCTGATAAGGTTCCACCTATGCTGGTGAAGTCCTGGGAAAAGATGTAAACTTTCCTCCCATTAATCGCTCCATAGCCGGTAATCACTGCGTCTGCGGGAATAGTTACTTCCTCCATACCGAGAGCAGTGCCTCTATGCTTGGCAAACATGCCTATCTCGTGGAAGGTTCCCTTATCTAACAGCGCCTCTATTCGCTGGCGCGCCGTTAACTTGCCTCGCTTTTTCTGTCTTTCCACATTTTTCCTTCCCCCCATCTCCTCAACCCTTTCTCGGCGCTCTCGTAGCTCGGCTAGTAAATTGTCCTTTATTTGCTTATCTTTTTCTACCATGATATTATCTCCCCGGCTCAACTAGTTCGATTAACACCTTTGTTCCTTTAGGATGCAAAAAGGCTATCTTGGTATTGGCAACACTTACCCTCGGTTTCTCATCAATCAGTGGAATCCCCTTCCTTTTCAGTGTTTCTAGAGCGCTTTCAATATCAGTAACTTCCAGAGCCAAGTGGTGTAGCCCCTCTCCCCTTTTTTCAATATACTTGGCAATTGTTCCCTCCGGGTGAGTTGGCTCCAGTAACTCAATCTTACTCTCGCCCACCGGGATAAGGGCGATCCTCATCTTTTGTTCTTCCAGAATCTCTATATCTTTAAGTTTTAGCCCCAGCACATCTGTATATAGCTTTAGTGCGTCTTCAATGCTGTTAACGGCGATGCCAATATGGTTAATCTTTGTTATCATTACTCCTCTTCTCCAGGGTTGTTTCAATAAACCTGACAATCTCGTCAAGAGGTGTGCCCGGTCCAAAGATTTGGGCAATACCAGCCTGTTTCAGCTTAGGAATATCTTTCTTAGGTATGATGCCTCCACCTATAACCAAGATATCCTTACCACCCTTCTGCCTAATAAGTCTCACTGTCTTGGGAAACAAAGCCATGTGGGCACCAGACAAACAATCCAGACCAACCACATCCACATCTTCTTGTATTGCTGCCTCAGCTATTTGCTCTGGAGTTAAGCGTAACCCAAGGTAAATTACTTCCATCCCAGCGTCTCTTAAGCCTCGGGCTACTACTTTAGCTCCCCTGTCATGCCCATCTAGCCCGGGTTTAGCTATCAACACTCGTATCTTTCTATGGCGCAAGTAAATACTCCTCTTATTTAGAGTATATTTGGCTCTCTGTATTCTCCGAACACTTCTCTTAAGGCATCGCTTATTTCGCCAACGGTGGCATAAGCTTTAACCGCCTCAATCAGTACTGGCATAACATTCTGGTCGCTTCTAGCCACCTCTCGTACCCTATCCAGCACCTCGCTTACCTTTCGATTATCTCTCTCCTGCTTCAATCTTTTCAATCTTTCTATCTGTTTTTTCTCGATTTCAATACCAATCTCTAAAGTCTCCGGTGCATGCTCATCCTCTGCTATAAACTTGTTAACACCAATGATGACCTGCTCACCAGAATCTACCGCCCTTTGATAGTTATAGGCTGAGCTGGCGATTTCTCTTTGGATGTATCCCGTTTCTATCGCCTTCAAGGCACCACCTATCTTATCAACTTCACTAATATATCTCACCGCCTCATTTTCTATTTGATTGGTTAACCATTCTATGTAGTATGACCCCCCAAGTGGGTCAACGGTATCGGTAACACCACTCTCATCGGCAATGACTTGTTGGGTTCTTAGTGCAACTTGCACTGCCTGCTCACTGGGCAAAGCCAACGCCTCATCAAATGAGTTGGTGTGTAGAGATTGGCAGCCGCCTAGTACAGCGGCTAGAGCTTGTAGGGTTACTCTTACGATATTATTAAGCGGCTGCTGCTCGGTGAGAGTAAAGCCATCGGTTTGAACATGATATCTTAACATCGTAGACCTGGGATTCTTAGCACCAAACCTTTCTTTCATTATCCTAGCCCACATGCGACGTAGCGCTCTAAACTTGGCGACTTCTTCAAGGAGGTTAGTATATGCGGCAAAGAAGAAGGAGAATCGTGGAGCAAAAGAGTCAACCTCCATTCCCTTATCTCTCATTGCCTGAACATAGGCAATTCCGTTGGCAAGGGTAAAGCCAGCTTCTTGGGCAGCAGTAGCCCCAGCTTCCCGCATGTGATAGCCACTGATGCTTATTGGGTTCCACCGCGGCATATTTTGGGCGCAGTAAGAGCAGATGTCGGTGACCAATCGCATAGATGCGGTTGGTCCAAAAATATATGTGTTTCTGGCTATATATTCCTTTAGTATATCGTTTTGAACAGTTCCATCAAGTTTGCTTTTATCTGCTCCCTGCTTTTCGGCAGCAACAATGTACATGGCTAATATGATTGGTGCCGTGGCGTTAATTGTCATTGATGTGCTTACCTCAGCCAGCGGGATACCCTCCCACAGCTGCTCCATGTCTTGGAGTGAATCTATGGCGACCCCACATCTACCCACCTCTCCACTAGCTAAGGGGTGGGCGGAATCATATCCTTCCTGAGTGGGTAAGTGGAAAGCAACACTAAAGCCGGTTTGCCCCTGTTTATACAGATACTTATACCGCTGGTTTGTCTGTTCTACGGTGCCGAATCCAGCATACTGGCGCATGGTCCATAGCCTGCCCCTATAACCAGTCGGCATTATGTGTCTGGTAAACGGATACTCTCCGGGGAGACCAACATCCTCTTCTTTGAGCCCTTCCAGGTCAGCCGGTATATATACCCTGTTAACTACAGTTCCACCAACAGTAGTCCTAAACTCCTTCTTTCTCTCAGTCGTCTCTTCAGTTTTCTTCATTTAGACACGCTCCTGAGGCAACTCAGGGCTGATTTTACCATAAACGTAGGCTTGGTATCAAAACCTCGGGGTCGTAAGATTTTAATCAGAGGCTATCACATAGCTGATTGTTGGTCGAGTTATCGCCTGTGGAAGGATGTCGGCAAAATATTGGCAAGGGGAGCTAAGCCAGATAGCAGAAGTGGCAGGAGTGGGAGGATTCGAACCCCCGACCTGCGGTTTTGGAGACCGCTGCTCTCCCATCTGAGCTACACTCCTATTTAATAATTTATTCTATCATAATTTTCCACAAAAAATTAACTGGTACCCCTGGGGCGACTCGAACGCCCGCACGCGGTTTAGGAAACCGCTGCTCTATCCACCTGAGCTACAGGGGCATAATCTACCTTATGGCTTTATGGCGTTCAAAATATCCTGATTCAAAGAGGGAAACTGCGAAAACCAGCCTAGCCTTTCCCTCTTCAAATCCTGGGATAGTTGCTCTATCTGCTCATCACTATAATAATTCTTCGGATTGAAGCGGTCTAGTTCCACCCCGGGGATTTCCGAGGGCACATCATAGCCCCAGAAATCATCCCTCTGCCATGTAATTTTGTCTCTAGCTATCATTTCTAATATCTTTGCCGAATCTTTGACGGTGATTTTTTGCCCCCTATCCATACCCCCTACGTGTCCTGTGTTCAGGATAAAGCACTGGATGTCAGGGTTTTCCCTTAAGATGCTAAGGAACATATTTCCTTCATCAGTGTAAGAGCCAACAATAAACGGGTTTGTCCCTACTACTCTTAGCGCTTTGCCGGCTTGGGTTGGGTCACCCGCCGAAGTCTCTATGGACTCACCCAGCATGAAAGCGGCAGCAGCCCATTCCGGACTAAGGCAGACTACAGGGGGCATAATATCATACCTCCTGGTAATAAATAGTATAAAGTTGACCTTCCCGATATCTATTTGGCTATCAGTAAAGGCAATATCTCCTCTCTTGATCATTGCCCGTCCATTGGAGGTCAGCGTGGCATTGAAGAAATCTACCTTCCCTGTTTCCGGCTCCACGGAAACATTCTCCAGTATAGCCCTTGGGCTCAAAGCCGCTGCATATAGAAGGGGCTGCATACTTGGCTCCAGACCCTCCGTCTTTAGATAGAATGACTCCTCAGTGCCCACGGCAGAGCCATCTCGCCTTAATATGACTACATCATCCTGGCGAATCACCACCCTCTCTGGGAAGCTTAGCCAGTGGGAGTGGCAGGAAAGGGCAGTTTTCCCCGTCCCGCTCAGACCAAATAGCAGAAAGCCGAAGTCCCTCAACTGGTTTCCCCGGAACACCTTTAATATTTTGCTGGCGGCGTGAAGCCCCAGATTCCCTTCTTTCTTGGCCCAGTACATGACCTGCCGCAGCATTGCCTTCTTCTGCTCTCCTTTGTAGTCGCTGCCCAGAGTGATGGTTAAGCCCATCTCGGGGAAGACGAGAGTTTTCTTTTCCTCCCATTCCGGTACAGCCAGAGACACAAAATCAGGTTCTTTCCCTTCTGGCGGGAACAGGGTATTGCCCCACATCAAGGGTAGTCGGGCATATTCGGCGGTAACATATAGTCGGCAGTTTTTCTTAAAGCCCGATGTCATACACATAGTGCGGTCAAGCTGTATCATTTCCTTGCCCTTCAGATAGTCCAGAACCTTGGGGAGCAGCTCTAGGTCTTTTGGCTCGGGCTCATCCATCCTTACCTCGGTCAGCTTTGCTATTCTATTGCGCACTTTGGTAATTACGGATAGATTGCCGAACTCAGTGAGGACCCCGCCATGCTGCAAAGCCCATTCCCGAAGGCTCTCATCTGATGGGTTATCAATGATTTTCTTCGGCTGGAAGGGTTTACCAAAAATCTTATTCATCACCTTCTACCCACAGGTCAACCTGTCATATAAAGTGGAGCTGGGGTTACAATAAGCAGAACCTTTGAGCTAGCTTTTAGTCTCACCGTTTAACCCGTTAGCTCTCACCGCAGTAATTGTAGCAATAATGGGCACGGACTTCAACTGAAAGGCTATCTCGAAACTTGACGACACCTTATGTTGTTTAGTAATATTTGGTGGAACATTAGTCTTCGGACCCCAAAACCGCAGGTCGGGGGTTGAGTCCCTCCGCTTCTGCTATGATAAGCCGAGGTGGTGGAATCGGTAGACACGCCATCTTGAGGGGGTGGTGAGCGTAAGCTCGTAGGAGTTCAAATCTCCTCCTCGGCACTAAAATAAAGCGGAAATGGCTCAGTGGTAGAGCATCTCCTTGCCAAGGAGAGGGTCACGAGTTCGAATCTCGTCTTCCGCTCCAACGCAGGAAAAGCCGAAGTGGCGGAATAGGTAGACGCGGCAGTCTCAAAAACTGTTGGAGGGCGACCTCCGTGTCGGTTCGAGCCCGGCCTTCGGCACTAAAATAGGATGCCGAGTTGTGTAGTGGTAGCACGGGGGACTTTGGATCCTCTAGCCCTGGTTCGAATCCAGGCTCGGCAGCCAGAGTTATTCCCAGTTTCCGGGTGCATTTGGTAGCCCGGGCTATACGTTCCTCTACTGAACTGAGACAGTGGTTAATCCGCTGACAGCAGACAAGATTGACAATCCCAAGCTGTAATGCTAAAATCCGTGGGAATTAACCAAGTTAAGGAAATATTACTCCTGTGAAAAATTTTGAGCCCACAATCTTGGGATTCTGCTGCAATTGGGCAGCATGCTCTGGTATTAAGCAAGCGGGTATAAATGAAACTCAATATCCTGCCAATCTTTGTCTTCCCCCGGTATTATCAATCCTGACTCTATTTTGGAGGCTTTGACTAAGTGTATCGATGGAGTTGCGATGTCGCGTGTTCATATATTCTGAGGCCTGCCTTCGTCAGACTGAAAACTACAGGCCTCATGCAGTGTCTTAAGGCGATGCTAAGCCCCAGCCGTTTGAGAAAGAAAGGAGGTTAAAGATGGCTAAACCGAAGGTCGCTTTTTACTGGTGTGCTTCATGTGGTGGATGTGAGGAGACAGTCGTTGACCTTAACGAAGATTTACTCAAAGTAGCCGATGCTGTGGATATTGTGCTATGGCCAGTGGCGTTGGATTTTAAGCGGAAGGATGTTGAAGCTTTAAGCGATGGTGAGATTGCGGTGAGCTTTATAAATGGTGCAGTAAGGTTGGAAGAACAGGAGGAGATGGTAAAGCTCTTGAGGAGAAAATCTGGGCTTGTGGTTGCCTTTGGCGCCTGTGCTCATTTAGGAGGAATACCGGGGCTGGGGAACTTCTGGACAAGGGATGCGATTTTCCAGAGGGCGTATAAGGAAGTTCCAAGTGTCGAAAATCCAGAGGGGACCCTTCCACAAGAGAAGACAACTATTGATGTTGGTGAGCTTACCCTACCGGAATTTTATAATACGGTAAAGACTTTGGATCAAACCATCCCGGTGGATTATTACCTCCCCGGGTGCCCACCGCCGCCTGATTTAGTATTGAATGCAGTAACTGCCATTCTCAAGGGAGAACTGCCGGAGAAAGGGGCGGTACTTGCTCCTGAGAAAGCTCTATGTGATACCTGTCCCAGGGCGGAGAAAAAGCCGGAGAAAATATCAATAACAGAAATAAAAAGACCGTGGGAGATCAAAATTGACCCTGAGAAATGCTTCCTTGAGGATGGAATAATTTGTCTCGGACCTGTCACTCGCTCGGGATGTGGGGAAACCTGCATTAAAGCCAATATGCCATGCCGGGGATGCTTTGGACCCACCAAAGAGGTTAAAGACCAAGGGGCAAAAGGACTTTCAATGATTGCATCTATTCTAGGGCTTGAGGACGAAGAGAAGATGACCGAGGAAGAGGTCAAAAAGTTAATCGATGGGGTTGTAGATCCGGCAGGGACATTTTATAGATTTAGCCTGCCCGCTTCTCTTCTTAGAAGAAAGAGAATGGAATAGGAGGATAGCATGAAAAAGATAACCATAGACCCGATAACCAGACTTGAAGGGCACGGAAAGATAGAGATATTCCTCAATGATGAAGGAAATGTTGACCGGGCTTACCTTCAGATCCCCGAACTTCGCGGTTTTGAGAAGTTCTCTGAGGGAAGACCGGCGGAGGAGATGCCGAGAATAACCACCATGATATGCGGGGTGTGTCCTACCGCTCACCACATGGCATCGACCAAAGCCCTTGATGACCTCTGGAAGGTTGAGCCCACCCCAACAGCAAAAAAGATAAGAGAGCTTATGTACAATGCTTTCTATGCTGAAGACCATATATTGCACTTCGTCTTTCTTGGCGGTCCCGACTTTGTTGTTGGCCCAACGGCACCCGCCGCCGAAAGGAATGTCCTGGGAGTTATTGGTAAGGTGGGGTTAGAAGTCGGTGGAAAAGTTATCGAGATGCGGAAAAGGATGAGGAATGTATTGAGGATAATCGGCGGCAAGCCGGTTATGCCTACCTGTGGCTTGCCCGGAGGGGTATCAAAAGCAATTACCGAGGAGGAAAGGCAGACCATTATCGAGGCAGGGGAATACGGATTAGAGTTTTGCAAGGTTGCCCTCGGCCTTTTTGATGATGTAGTGCTGAAAAATAAAGAATATGTTGACCTTATCGTCGGGGATATTTATAAGCATAGGACTTATTATATGGGGCTGGTGGATGAGAATAATAAGGTGAACTTCTATGACGGCATGATAAGGGTGGTTGACCCGAATGGTAAAGAGTTTGCCAAGTTTAAGGCTCAGGAATATCTTGACCACATCAGGGAGCATGTTGAGCCCTGGACCTATGTGAAGTTCTCCTATCTCAAGAATGTAGGCTGGAAGGGATTTGTTGATGGGGAAGATAGTGGCGTTTTCCGGGTAGCCCCGCTGGCTCGGCTGAATGCGTCTGATGGGATGGCAACACCACTGGCTCAGGAAGCCTATGAAAGAATGTATGAAGTACTGGGCGGGAAACCGGTTCATAGTACTTTGGCTTTCCACTGGGCTCGACTCATTGAGGCGCTTTACGCATCGGAAAGGGTGCTGGAGCTTGCCGGTGACCCTGAACTTACTTCCCCTGATATAGTCAATTTACCTACTGAAATTCCGAAAGAGGGGATAGGCGTGGTAGAGGCACCAAGAGGAACCCTCATTCACCATTACCAGACTGATGAAAGGGGAATTCTCACCGGAGTCAATTTGATTGTTGCCACGCAGAATAACTCGGCTGCCATTAACATGTCGGTTGAGAAAGCAGCCAAGTCACTGATAAAGAAGGGGGATGTTCCCGACGGGATTCTCAACATGATTGAGATGGCATTCAGAGCCTATGACCCATGTCATGCCTGTGCTACCCATTCACTTCCGGGGGCAATGCCGCTTGAGGTAAGTGTATATGACTCTAAAGGGGACTTAGTGAGGAAGTTGACAAGATAAGGAGGCAGGCCGTGCACTTCTTCTGCCATTCTTGTAATAAAAGAGTAGAATCTCCCTCTGGGGAGCCGCCCTGCGAGGTGCTCAAAGACTGGATAACCGTGTCTCACTGGAAAGGTCCGGGAGCAGTTTCCCACTATAACTTCTGCTCCTTGAGTTGCCTTAAGTCTTGGGTCAATGCTGAGCTTCCTACAGTCCCTGAGGTATTTCTAGAATCTTTTAAAGAGGATGAAGGCTAAAGAACTTTAGAGCAGACGATTGAGCAATACATAAAGGCAAAGAGTAAAGGATGAACACGCTCATATTAGGAGTTGGAAACTCGATTCTCACCGACGATGGAGTTGGAATCAAGATTGCCCACAAGATTAAGGAGGGAAATCCTGAACTAGAAGTGATAGAGACAAGCGAAGGTGGGATGGCTATCCTTGACTATGTATTGGGCTATGATAAGCTTATTATCATCGACTCCATAAAAACTGGGCGAGGGAAACCGGGGGAACTCTATAAGCTCGAGCTGGAAGATTTGAAGCCAGCTATGGATTTTTCTTCATCTCATGGCATAGGTATTGCCATTGCCTTCGAGCTTGGGCAAAGACTGGGATATAGGATGCCCAGGTTTGTTAGCATATATGCTATAGAGATAAAGGACAACTCAACCTTTGGTGAGGAGTGTACCGAAGAGGTAGAGGAAAGAATACCATCGATTGCCAAGAAAATAATGGAGGAGGAGAAGCTATGACGGATTTTGAGCCTAAAATTGTGGTCTTCTGCTGCAACTGGTGTTCGTATGCTGGGGCAGACCTTGCTGGCACTTCGAGAATGAAGATTAAGCCCTATTTCCGGATAATTAGAACCATGTGTTCAGGAAGGGTAGAGCCAAGCTTTATTTTTCATGCCTTTGCTCGAGGTGCCGATGGGGTGATGCTAGCTGGATGTCATCCTGGGGATTGCCATTACAACAGTGGTAACTATAAGGCAAGACGAAGGGTAGCGTTGCTCAAAAATATGCTCCCGCAGTTTGGAATAGAATCTGAGAGATTAAGGCTAGAATGGATTTCAGCATCTGAGGCACCACAATTCAAGGCGGCAATAAATGGGTTTATTGATGAAGTCACAGGGCTTGGTCCCCTTGCATTGAATAAGGAAGTGAAGTCAAATTGAGCCAGCAGGTTACTCAGAAAATAGTGGCAGTTAAACAAAATGAGGATTATTGTAGCAGTTGCTCTATTTGTTCCAGCCTCTGCCCCTATGAGGCATTAAACAACAAGGATGCCGAAACGGCAAGACCGTCGTGGGATTACTTCGCTCGCAATGACAAATACAGTGATTGGTAGCAGAAAATGTCATTGCAAGGAGCGCAGGCGATGAAGCAATCTCATTGTGCTTCAATTTATGCAAGATACCATGGTAAGCATACTGAAAAGAGATGAAAAGAGATGAATAAAATGGCTTCTCAAGAAGACCGAGCACTGGTTGAGGAGGTAATTGATGAAGCCAGTGGGAAAGTATATTTGCCTCCGTGTCAGATAGCTTGCCCTATTGGAATGGACATTCAACGCACTCACGCTATGATTGCCCTTCTTCCCTCAGATGCTCAAGAGGCTTACAGCCAGATAATAAGAATAGGTGATGAAATTTACGAGAAGAATCCTCTATTCTTGATATGCGGCTATATCTGTGGGCGCTTTTGCGAGGCGGAGTGCAATTATAAAGACCAGACCGGGGCAATAAGAAGGAGAATGCTTTTACAATTCCTGAGTGATTATTATCTTCCATATCTAGAGACCAAACCCGTTCTTGCCTCTCCCACTAAAGAAAAGGTTGCTATAGTTGGAGGAGGCCCCGGGGGCTTAATGTGTGCTTACATTCTGAGTAAAAGGGGCTACCAAGTAACTATTCTGGAAGGGAGCTCCCAGTTAGGGGGTGCCCTGCGATACATCCCCCAATATCGTCTTCCGGTAAACATAATGGATACCACTTTGAGTAACCTGATAAGGATTGCTCACATAGAAGTTAAGCTCGGAGTAAGAGTGGGCGATGGTGAAAAAAGCCTGGATGACCTCAAGAGGGAGGGCTACCGAGCTATATTCATTGCTACCGGCACCCTTATTCCCAGACCTCTTACTATTGAAAGGGAACTGGTAGCGGGGGCAGATCTGGATGGGGTCATGTTCGGGTTGGACCTCCTCTCCGATGTGAACCAAGGGAAGGTCTCCCCTCAGCTCTTTCAGGGCAGGAGAGTGATAGTGGTGGGGGGTGGTAATGTAGCATTTGATGTGGCAAGAACTGCCCGGAGGTTGGGCGGAGACGTTTCCATTGTCTGTCTGGAATGTGAGGATAAATCCTCAAAAGATGGGATTCCGGCTGATATAGAAGAAATAGAGGGTGGCGGTGAGGAGGGAATAAGAATAACTTACTCCCGAGGCGTAGAAGAGATAATCAGGGGGGGTGGAAAATTTAAAAAGATAAAGTGTCCCCGGTGCATATCGGTATTTGATGAAGCTGGATTATTTAATCCTAAGTTTAACTATAGTGACGTGATATATCTTGAAGGTGATGTGTTACTAGTCACCATAGGGCAAGCCCCGGAGTGGACATTGTACCAGCGGGAGGGCTTGCTGAATGAGAAGGGCAGGCTTGACATTGATCAGCTTACTCTAATGAGCAATCGCAAAGAAGGGGTTTTTATTGGAGGCGATGTGAGACGAGTAGGCTTTGC
>Ga0209979_1003675_pt1 | contig 13363 bp, 5 predicted proteins | sample AnhtaG_FD_183114 | JGI IMG/M metagenome (GOLD analysis project Ga0209979, IMG submission 183114) | Deep subsurface microbial communities from Anholt, Denmark to uncover new lineages of life (NeLLi) - Anholt_01485 metaG (SPAdes) (version 2) | ecosystem: Environmental > Aquatic > Marine > Oceanic >...
GAGCCTTGCCCACGTCCTTGCGGAAGCGCTTGAGCAAGCTCTCTTGAGATTCACCTCGCCTTAGCTTAACGGTCGTCATTTGTCATTTCTCACCTCCTTTTCGCCCCTTTCTGCGCATCCTGGCTGGGGAAACAAAAATCTCTGTTCTCTCCTCTCAGAACACCTGTGAGGATAACAACAGAGATTTCTTCAAATCGCTTGCTCCAGATGTGAAAATCTGGAGATTTCGCGTTATGGTGCAAAATTGACTAGCGTCACTACTATGCGTGACATAATCAAGGCACTCTAGAGTTCACTGACCTCCGAATGAAAACTGTAGGGATAAGGTTCGGACTGGGAACTCATTGGGTTGCCTACATTTGCTGGGTCCATGCCAATGGCTAACAATCGGTCAATAGACCCTTTCCATTACCTCCATTGTGTATTTTTTGTTCCTCATTGAGGCGTAATGTATATTTCGCGGCTGTGTTACTTCTGGCATAGCTGAGGAGCTATGTAAATTGCAAAGCTCACTCACCCGGATGCTTGCTTGGACAGCGCATGTGACATTATGAAGCTCGTACCCATATATTATAAACCATCTGGCCCGAATTGTCAAGTGCCGCTGGGTGGTCGGGCGGGGACATTGTTCATGCTCTGGCGCTGGCACGCCAGGGGGGTTCCGGGCCATCACCCTCTTCGAGCAGGAGAAGCCGCGATGGGTGGACATAGTGTGAGAACAACCTCTACCGGACTCTCAAGGCTGACATAGCCGCTACGAGATTCTCCCAGTCGCCATCACGCAGTCCACCTGGTTCCATGGTCAATAATCCTGCGTAACCCCACTTGCCCCTGATGGTGTCCAATGCTTCGTGGAAGCCGAACGGCGCACCTTCCAGCACCCATCTGCTGCCTTCCAATCGCCCCCGTAAGTGAACGTTGGCGATGCGGTCCTTCACTGACTCGAACTTGTCAAGTTCGTCGTACAAGGCTGCCCACCGCAAATCCAGTATTATCCATTCGAACTGCCTCACCAGCTCAAACGGCGTGGAGCCTGCAAGGTGGGTTGGGATATTCTCAACCGACGCCTTGACACCAGGATACTGAGCCGCAATCTCAACAAGGACGTTTTGCAGGGACCTCGGCTCGAAACCTTCCTTCCATGTATCCCAGAGATGAAAGACGCACACAGGCGCGCCAATCTTCTCGGCGAGAAGTAGCGATTCGTGGACCAATCTCTTGCCTTTGTTGATGTCTTGTTCCTGATCAGAGCATAGACAGATTCCGACATCTCGGTTGGCGTGGACGGAGAGGATCGGCAGTCCAGCTTCCTGAAGCAAGGTGGCGATCTCGTCGGTGGTGTGCTTTCGGCTTTCATTCCAGGCAGCAAGACGTTTTTCCCGCTCGTCCCTGGGCGGGTTTTCGTCATTCCACTCTGCCAAGTTCTGAAACTCGAAGCCATCAATCACTGACTCTTGCCAGAGCAGGCTCATCAATTCGATAGTGCCAGCTAGATCGTAGTATCGCTTCCCGATCGCTCGGGTTGTGGGAGCTACCGAGATTGATATGGGGCTAGATGACCGTATGTTCGTAACGGACAACGATGGTGCTATTTCCATCGGAAGCGGTGTAAGGGACCGGTGTTCCCAGGGCAACGTGCCCAGTGACCCAAACGATGACTGGCCGACCTGACGCAATTTCCGAGCGCAGAGCGTCCAGGGGGAAGTTTCGCACAGCCTGGGCATTCAGTCCGTAAGTTCGCAACAGCGCGGCCACTGGCTCAGCGTGCACGCCGTAGGGATGGGGTGGGATTTGCCCCCGCCATCCATGCCCATCGCCGACGAAACCTTTGTCTGGATTATCGGACCGCGGCAGGCGATGGAAAAACTCCAACTCATCAATTCGTACCCCAAAGTAAGCAGCCCAGTCCACTGCCGACCGGGCTTCACAATCCAGCGGCAACGACTGAGGCTGTCCTGAGATATCAATAATGTTAGCTTCTGGCGGGTTGGTTGGCTTAGCGGTTGGCGTGGGCACGGGCACACCTTTGGCCCGCAGCACGGCCTCTGTTTGACCCCGCTCCAGGCATAGTTGCCGGTTGAAGAACTCCTGCAGGATCTCCTCCGGGTAAATCTGCAGCATAGCCTGGTACCAGGTGAGACCATTGGTGTTCTGGTAGTGCCAGAATTCCCGGCCCAGGCTGTCCCATCGCCAGTCGTAGTCCTCTTCCTCGAAGGCGGAGATGCGGTGCCAGCCATGTCGCCCGGCGATGGCTGTAAAGTCCTCGTAGTAGCCTGATGGGATGGGGGCGGGGCGACCGCCAGCTTTGTAAGCTTCGGGCTCCTTGTCCTCGTCCAGCAGGAACCAGAACACCCAGGGGCGCTCGATGAGAGGGCGGCCCTGGCTGCCATCCTGGGCCCGGCAGCGGATGAACAGCCGCCAGTAGATCCGCTGGCCGACGTCCTGGCGGACGATCAGCAGTTGGTCTCGGCCCTCCTCGTTGGGCAGCTCGAAGCGCAGGTCCACCGCGCGGCCAGTCTTGTGCCAGGTGAGGTAGCCATAGTGCTTGCGGCTGACATAACCGGGATTACGAAGGACATCGGAGAGCTGGCCCAGGTAGTCCCAGCCAGTTTTCTCGCGCACCTCCTCCCGCCAGGCCCGATAGTTCTCCATGACGGCGGCGTTCAGGCGCGGGTCCGCGACGACTATATCCTCCAGAGGGAGCAGGGGGTAAAGCTCGTTGGGAGCAAAAGTGGGTGTATGAGTGGGCGTAGGCGGTGGGGAAGGCAGGTGCCGGGTGAGCTCGGCCCAGGGCAGTGAGCAGGCCACGGTTGGGGCGGTGGCATCGGCGGGAAATGCCTGCTCGAAGAGGTCTGTCCCACGGCTATGGGGGCCGCCGTCTACAGGGACGGTGAAGAGGCGGTGGGTACCCGGACGGTAGGGGTCATATACCTCGAAGGGCTCTCCCTCCTGGTAGCCCGTGTAGAAAATGTGCTGGCCATCGGGGGACCAGGCCGGCGCGCCGTCGTACACATCGTTGGCAGTGACTCGCCGTTGTCCGCTGCCATCGGGACGCATGGTGTACAGCTCGGCGTTGCCATCGCGCCAGGAGACGAAGGCGACGGCTGTGGCATCAGGGGACCAGGCCGGGGCCTCGTCGTCGGCGGCAGGATAGTTAGTCAGGTTGCGCACAGTGCCGTCTTCCAGATCGGCCAGGTAGATTTCTTTGTCCCCGTCGCGCCAGGAGGTGAAGGCAACACAGCGGCCATCGGGTGACCAGGCCGGGGCGTAGTCCCCGGCCTTGTCGTCTGTCAGGCGGACGGGGGCGCTACCCGCAGCCAGGTCTAGCAGGTAGATCTCCAGGCTGCCGTCGCGGTAACTTTCGAAGGCCAGGCGGGTGCTGTCGGGCGACCAGGCCGGCGCGCCGTCGTAGGCGGGACCAGTGGTCAGGCGGGTTACGGAACCATCAGCAGCCGACCACAGGTACAGCTCCCAGTTGCCGTCTCGGTGGGAGGCGAAGGCCAGGAGGGTGCCGTCGGGCGACCAGGCCGGGTCGCGGTCCTCGGCGGGGTCGGCGGTGAGGTTGGCTATCTGGCCGGTGAGAGGAGCCAGCAGGTAGATGTCGTCGTCGCCAGTGCGAGGGGATACGAAGGCCACCACGCAGCCACTGGCCCAGGGGGTGGAGCAAGGGGTGGGGGTAGCAGTGGGAGACGGAGTGATAGAGGGACACGGAGAGGGGGGAGGAGTGGGAGACAAGGTGGGAGACGGAGTGGAAGTGGGATTGGGAGAGGCTGAGGGACAAGGTGACAAGGTGACCGAGGGAGCGGGGGAAGGGGAGACGAGGAGATGAGGAGACGGTGAGAGGGAGAGAGTGGGAGACGAGGTGGCAAGGGGATGGGGAGAGGGAGACGGGGTACAGTGTGTGCTGGTCAGACCCAGCAAGAGGATTATCCCCCCTACCACCAGGATACCGACCATTTTCCAACTTCCATGTTCCAACTTCCATCTTCCAACTTCCATACTCACCTCGTTCTCTTAGGGATAGACGTGTTCCACTACGGGAGAGCCGTCCTCGGCGATGCGCAGGCGGGGCTGGGCGTCGTCCACGATGCGGGCCAGGTAGAGGTCCACGCTGCGCACCCCGTCCCGGGCCAGGACAGCCCGCAGGATGGCGGTGTCCCGCGTCCGCTCAATAACGTCCATGTCGAAGACGAAGTTCCCCAGGCTGTAGACGATGGGCACGCCACGATAGACCTCCACGTCCTGCAGTACGTGGGGGTGGTGGCCGATGACCAAAGCAGCTCCTCCTTCCACGGCGGCATGGGCCACGGCTCGTTGCTGCTGGTTGGCCTGGGCCTCGTACTCGGTGCCCATGTGCAGGAGGACGATCACCAGGTCAGCCTCCTCTCGGGCTTGGGCCACAGTCCTGCGTACCGGTTCCGGCTCGGCCCAGGCCACGTCGCTGGCGGTGGGCACTTCGGGGGAGTTCCGCCAGCGAGGGGCGGCAAAGGCCAGGAAAGCCACCTTGATTCCCTTGACCTCCAGCACCGCCGGGCGATGAGCAGCGGCTTCACCATGTCCCGCGCCGACGGTGGCGATGCCCATCTCCTCCAGAGCAGCCATGGTGTTGTCCATGCTCTCCGGTGCGAAATCAAGGATGTGGTTGTTGGCCAGGGAGAGGACATCAAAGCCCACCGTGTGCAGGGCCGGGATGTGCTCTGGATGGGCGCGGAAGATGAACCGTTTATCGGCGGGGCTGCCGCGTACTGTGAAGGGGGTCTCCAGGTTGCCCACGGCGATGTCGGCAGCCCGCAGCAGGCGGTAGACAGCCTGGAATGGGTAAAGGGAGCCGTACTGGGCCATACGCTTCTCCACCGTGCGGGCCAGCATGATGTCGCCCGTGGCCACTAACTCGATCTCGTCGTCGCCGACGTGAGGGAACAGGTCGGCAGGGGCAGAAGGCAAAAGGTCTGCCGGAGGTGATGGGGAAGGCATGTCTGCCTCCCAGGCTGGGGTTACCGTCAGGGCGTGGACCTGCCAGCCGGTACGGGCCAGGATCTCCGGTTGCCCATCGCCGTCCAGGTCGTGCACGCGCAGGCCGTGCACCGGTCCGCCCAGGGCGATGCCGCCCCGGGGACGGCCCAAGTGGTCGAGCACACGGAGCGTGCCATCGTCACCGCCGATAACCACCTCTGGACAGGCGTCGTTGACTTCGGTGAGCCCTTCGTCCCGCTCAGGGCGGGGCTCAGTCGAGCCGTCCAGGTCCGACACTGCCACGGCCCACACGTCAGCGGGGGTCTCGTACCGCCAGCGTTGGGTACCATCGGCGGAGAAGGCATAGACGCCCGGCTTCGGGCCTGCGCAGGCGACGAGCACCTCCCGCAAACCATCGCCGTCCAGGTCGGCGAAGGCCAGGTCGGTCATGGGGCAAGTATGCAGGTTTGCCGGTTTGCCGATTTGCAGATTTGCAGGTGAGAGGGCAGGGATTACGACCAAGTCTCCAGTGTGGGAACCGGCGATGAGCTCCGGTTGCCCGTCGTCGTCCAGGTCGGCCAGGCGCACCCGCCGCACGTATCCTCCCAAGGACGGCAGGGAGTGCAGGTTACCCGTCGGGGACAGGAGATACAGCCGGCCTTTGTTTGTGGCAATGGCGACTGTTCCGTCGGGATCGCTATCCAGGGCCGAGGGGTATTCCACGCCCGCCTCGCCTACCGGGTAACGTCGGTATAAAATGCCATCGGCGTTCACCTGGTGGACGTAGCCATCCCAGGAGGCGGCCATGATTGTAGTAGCTGATAGATTGGTGGAAGAGGAGAGGGCGGTGATGCGGCTGTCGGTGCAGTATTGCCAGCGCTGGCGGCCCATGTCGTCCAGCGCGTAGAGGCAGTTATCGTCGGAGCTGACGAGGACCTCAGGGCGGTCGTCTCCGTGTAGATCGGCCACCTGCAGGGCGTAGACGCTGCCCCGGGTGGGGTGTTTCCAGAGAGGCTGGCCCGCTGCGTCGGCAGCGTAGGCGTATTTGTCCAGGGAGGTTATCAGGACCTCAGGGCGGTCATCCCCGTTCAGGTCGGCCACGGCCAGGTCGGTGACCGTGCCCCAGGTCTGGAAACGCCAGCTCTCGTGGAGGGCTAGAGGGCGCAAGGGAGGAGGCGGGAAAGCGGCGTCGGCCCCGTAATAGGCAAAGGCAGCGCGAAAGAAGTTGTAAAGGATGCGTTCGCTGGCGTCGCTGTAGACCTGATAGCCGCGTTCGATCATGGGAGCGATCTCGTCCCCAGGCAGGGAGAGACGAGAGCTGGAGCGCAGGATGCTCTCTCCCCGCTGCGGGTTGATCTCTGGATGGAACTGCACGCCCCACACGGGAGCCTGGCCATAACGGAAAGCCTGTACCGGGCAGAGGGGTGACGAGGCCAGCACTGGCGCTTCCGGCGGTAGGGTTACCACCTGCTCAATGTGGTAGTGGAAGGGGAAGAACTCCTGCGGCACCCCGTCAAAGAGAGGGTCCTTTGTCCCGGCCTCGCTGAGCTGCAGGGGGAGCCAGCCTACTTCCTGCTGGCCGACGTCCACCTCACCGCCCAGAAGATCGGCCAGCAATTGGTGGCCCAGGCAGAGGCCCAGGATGGGCACCTTAAGCTGCAGGGCCTGGCGCAGGAAATCGGCCTCGGCGCGCAGGAAGGGATAGGCGGGATCGTCCTGGTCATGGGGCGACATGGGGCCGCCTGAGAGAATGACGATCTGCCCCCAGTCAGGCGGCGGCAGGGAATCCCCAGCGTATATCTCAAGGCGGTCGAAAGGCAGCCCCAGGCGAGTCAGGTAATCGGCGACCCCGGCGGCCCGCTCTTCGGCGTGTTCAACAACCAAGATCCGGGGAGCCAGAGGAGTGGGAGACGGGGTGACACGGGGAGGGGGAGAGGGGGAGACACGCGGAAGGGCACCACTTTTCGTGAAGTAATTGTAGACTGTGGCCGACAGGCGGCGGAAGATGGGGAAGCAGCGATCCCAGTTGATCCAGTCCGTATCTTCCCACAAGAACAACCCGAACAGGTAGTCGCCCTGCGGGATGAAAACGATCCCCACGTCGGAGCGGGTATCGCTCACCCAGCCGTGTTTGTGGGCGATAGGCACTTCCGGCGGGACGCTGGCTCCGATGACACTGCGCAGGGGATTGGTCTTCAGCCAATCCAGCATCTCGCAGCAATCCTCGGCGGTCAGGTTATCGTAGGCTGCCAGCAGCTTCCCCTCACCCTGGCACCCCTGGTAAATGGCCCTCCACAGCACGGCCAGGTCGGCCAGATGGGTCTGCATCATGGCATCGGGGCGGGTGTCAATGGCGGCCTCGGCGGCAGGCACATCCACCTCGGGCAGTTCTGGTTTGGGGATGTACGGCCAATGCGTCCCGCCCTCGACATAATAGGGCTGGCGCATGAAGGTGCGGGCCAGACCCAGGTCGCGGAAAGTCTCGTTGACTCGCTTAACCCCCTCCGTCGCATCGCCCTCGCCGATGCCCATCAGCACCAGGTTGGAGGCGGCGTTGATGCTCTCGGAGATCATGTAGGAGACGCTGAGCTGGATATCATCGGGTAGATCGCCGTCCCAGGTGCGGTAGGCGGTGACCAGGATGCCAGCCTTGAGCAGGCTCGTCCCGGCGTATACTACGTGGATGTTGTGGGTGAGCTCCTCGCCGGTGGAGAGGTCCTGGATGTAAAGGCCGGTCGTGCCGCTGAAGTCACTGCTGATGTCGAGCAGCAGCGGCTTGAGGTCGGACAGGGTGAGCGGCGCCGGGGCCACGTCGGTGATGGCCAGGGAGACAGCCCTTCGACAGGGCTCAGGACAAGGCTCAGCTCCATCGGAGGCCAGGGCGGTGGTAATGGCCGTTAATGAGGCTTCCACGTCCAGCGCCTGGCCTATCTGCCCCGACTCGAAGTCGTAGATAGTCAGGTCGGCGTCGGCCGGCGTCCACGACGGGAGCCAGCGCGGGTCGGGTTCCAGGGTGGTGGTCAGCACCCGGGCCGGCTGTGGCGGGACATCAAAGACGCTGGCGATACCCTCCAGCTCAGAACGCAGGGCGGCTTCGTTGAGGGGCGTAACTTCGACGACGGCAACTGGCAGCGTGACGGGGCGTGCCTCTGGGTCGGACAGAGCAACGGCGATCCTCTCCACAGCCTCATCGCGGTCGAGCTCTAACCCCGGCTCGCCGGGGTAGAAGGCCAGTTCCTCTTTGCCGAGGCGATGCTCCCGCACCGGAAGATCAACGTCTGCGGCGATGCCCTCCAACTCAGAACGCAGGGAGGCCTCGTTGAGTGGTGTAACCTCGAGAATGGCAACTGGCAGCGTGACGGTGCGCGTCTCTCGGTCGGTCAGGGCTGGGGCGATCATCTCCACAGCCTCATCACGGTCAAGCTCGAACCCCACCTGGCCGGGATAGAAGGCCAGGTCCTCCCCGCTGAGGCGATGCTCCCGCACAGGCAGATCAACGGTCTCTGCAAGATCATCCACGAAGTCAGCCAGCAGGGCCCGGTCGAAGGTGGTCTGCAAGGCCACGTCCACGTCGAAGGGCAACGGAGTGTGGAGGAGGAAATCATTGAAGCTGGTGTCCGAGCCGACGGTGGAGGCTTCGTCCACCATGGCCTCCACAAGCACGGTGAAGCCCCCGGCGGCCGGGTCGAGCTTCTGACTGCAGTCGAGGTAGGGAAGCTCGATGGGTTGGGACAGCGGCTCAACCCATTCCTTGTGCACCAGGGCCCGGGCCTCGTCGCGCGTCATCCCCCCCACGTCCAGGCCGTTGATGGTCACCCCAGGCCGGATGTGAGCCATGTAGTCCTGGTAGGCGTTCCAGCGGTGGATAACGAACACCCCCGCCCCGATGAGCGCCGCGATGAGCACCACCGCCACGGCTATCAGCCACCACAGGCGATGCACGGGCGATGATTGAGTCTCTTCGGGTATCATCGGAGATTCTTCAGCCGACATCTTCTTACCTCAGCACCCGCGACAACAGCCGCCGTATCTCGACGGTGGACAGGTATTGCCCCACATACCGGCCATCCAACCAGATCTCGAAATGCAGGTGTATCTCACCGTCGGCATCGTACAGTGACTGGGGTGTGCCGGAGTTGCCCACTGTGCCGATGACCTGGCCCCGAGCCACCCAGTCGCCAACCTTCAGCCCGGCGGCGATGCGGCTTAGATGGGCGTAGCGGGTGATGAGCCCATCGCCGTGGTTCAGCCACACCTGTCGCCCACGGAAGCCGTCCAGCGCGTCCTCGGGGGTGTATCCCTCCTCGCGACATGTAGCCAGCCAGTTGTCCATCTGCGACTTGGTGGGATTCTCGTAGTCCCAATCGGCGCGGATGACGACGCCGTCGCGCGCAGCCCGCACCTCAGTGCTGGTGGTGACCTTAATCCCGGCGGGCCAGGCGTAGAGGTCTATCCCTTGATGTACACCGTAACGGTAGTGGCGCGGCGCGCCGGGCAGCGAGTTCAACCGCTGCGGCAGGCCCATGCTGGCAATGGGCATCCTCAGCCCGCGCAGGCGATCCCAAGCGACTTCGGATACTGGCGGCGCAGCCACTCCTTCGGTTGAGCCTTTGAGCCGGAGGGCGAAGCCCTCTCCCGCCGCCGGAGTGCGATACACCACATCTGGCCCCACCAGGAGTAAACCGCCGTCCACCGGCCAGCAGCCGCGCAGGGTCACGTCGCGGTCAATGAAGGTGTACACCCGGCGCGTCTCGCCCGTCTCGGTATCCAGGGCCAGCACGCGGCGGTCGTTGCTGTCCAAGACGTACAGCAGTCCGTCGGCGACGGCACACAGGGCTGAGGGGTAGTCCAGACCACTCGACAGGACCCAGGCTTTCTCCCAGCCCGGGGCACGGTAGTTGACCACCTCCGGCCGGCGGCCGGGCCACTCGCGGAGGAGGACGTACATACTCTCTCCGTCCACTGCCAGGTCCACCCCCCGGCTGCTCTGGAACTCGGCCACGACCACAGCCCGACCGCCGGTCACACGCCACACCCGCCCGGCGTTGGTGTCGAGGAAGTACGTTGCGTCTTCGTCCGCGGCGACGGCGGTGACGTGAGTACCGCCAGTGCCAGCCACGGCCTCCCAATCCAGACGATGCCAGGTCTCGTCTGTGACATCGTAGCGGATCACCTCACCGGAGCGGTCCACAACCAGGAGCGACCTGTCCGGCGACAGCGCCACCTCAGACAACTCCTGAACCGTCAGGCCGCCCACGGCATCGCCGGGCGCGGCGATCACGACCGGCAGTTCCGCCGCACCCACAGTCAGCCGCACCAGCCGGCCACTGTCCACCACATACAGAGTGTCTCCATCCACGGCCAGGCTCATGGGATGGGGGAAGGTCCCCGCCGGGTAGCGGTAGGCGGTCACGCTATCCTCGTCGAGCCACTGCGCTTCGCCGGGTGCGTGGTCGAAGCGGGCGGTGACGATGTCCTCCACCGCCGCCAACACCGCCCGTACGCCCTCCAGGTTGCGCTCGAACTCGGTGTCCTCGTGGTTGGTCAACTCCACCTCAGCGGCGGCGATGCCCAGGTCGGTCAGGTAGTCGGTGAAACCGCCGGTGATGGGATAGGACGTCCAGCCCCCCTCGGGGGAGTCGTAGCCGGTGCCTGCCGCCAGCGCCGCCGCCAGACGCAGCGATGGGGCGTTGTCCCGGCAGCCGCCGGCGAACACGGCACCAGCACTGCTGTGGTAGAAGACCGCGACTTGGGCATCGGCCAGGAAATCGCGCGCCGCCCGCGCCTCAGGTTCGGAGAAGGGATACGCTCCGCCCGCGGCGGGCTGCGGGCCATCGCTGGTGTAGGTCGTCGGGCTCCAATCGTTGCCGGCGCAGCCGTCCAGGTCGGTGCCTGCGTTGCGGTTGAGGTCCACCCCACGAGCGTTGAGTCGCGTGTCGGCGGCCAGGCCATCGGGGTTCAGGGTGGGGATGATCCACAGGCTGACGTTGCCGGGCACGTCCTCGGGACGGGCCTGGAAATGGGCCAGCAACTCCTGCGCCAGTTCGTAGGTGTTGGCCTCCCAGCCGCCGTGAATGTCGCTCACCAGCACCACCTTATAGCGCCCGTCGCCGAAGCGGTAGGTCTTGATGGGGCGTCCCTCGACCGATTGGCCGATGGTCACGTGCGTGGGACTGGGCACAGGCGTGGGAGTAGGCGTTGCCGTCGGGCGGGGGGTAGGAGTTGCGGTGGCGGTGCGGGTGGGTGCGGGTGTCGCCGTCGGGCGCGGGGTGGGCGTCTTGGTACGAGTGGGCCTGACCGTAGGCGTCGTGGTGGCAGTGCGGGTAGGTGTGCGGGCTTCGGCGTGAGACTTCGTCGAGACTTCGGCGAGCGCTTCGGCTGAACTCAGCGTCGAAGCCTCAGTCGGGCCGCTCAGTCGAGACGCGCCGAGTCGAACGGTGGGTGTCGGTGACGGCGTCGCCACAGCGCATCCGGAGATGAGAGCCACAGTCAAGGCCAGGGCGATAGAGATCCATGCAAACTTGCAAACCTGCCGGCTTGCAACGTGATTGCTCGTCATACTGTCAACGGTTGAAATACTTGTATGTCGCCTCGGAGATGCGGGCGATGAGCGGGGAACTGATATCCCACTCCAGCCAATCCTTGTGGTACAGGTAGACGGACAGCACGTAGTCACCACCCAGCGTGAAGACGATCCCCGCGTCGCCGTGGGTGTCCCCCACCCAGCCGTGTTTGTGGGCCACCCGCGTCCCCTCCGGCATCCCAGCCTCGATGAGCGCGCCGATGTGGTTCTGTGACATAATGTCGAGCATGGCCTGGCACTCGTCTGGGGTCAGCTCGTTGGGATAGGCGGCGATGAGCGTGCCGCCACCACTGGCACACTGGTAGATCATCTCCAGCAGGCGACCTATGTCCTTCGGGGTGGTCTGCATGAAGGGGTCGGGGTTGGTGTTGACGTCCGTGCGCTGGTTGGCCGGGGTGCTGATGTGCTGAGGCAGAACGTCCTCGTCGTAGGGGGTAGCCATGAAGGTGTTGACCAGGCCCAGGTAGCGCACGGATTCGTTCAAGCGACGCACGCCCTCGTAGGCGTCGCCGTCGCCGATGGTGTAGCGCAGTAGAAGGTTGGCGGTGAAGTTCCCGCTGAGGGTCATGGTCTCGGTCAGGATCTTGGTGGTGTCCACGTCGGGTGGGCCGTCCAGGTGACGGTAGGCCTCCACCATGATGGCGATCTTGAGGATGCTCATGCCGGCGTAGGCCACATCGGCGTCGTCGGCGAACTCCTCGCCCGTAGCCAGATTCTTGATATAGATACTGTAGAAGCCGGGGAAGTCTGCCAGGATTCCCTCGATCATCTGTCCCATCATCCACAGGCCAGGCTCGGGCGGGGGCGGGCCCACGTTCACCGCCAGATCCACCTCACGGTCGGTGGCCGAGTTGAGCGCGCCGACGACCAGCGGTAGACAGGCCTCGATGTCGAGTCGCTCCTCCGGCCGGCCAGGCACAAAGGTCATAGTATCGGCGTGGGCGTATGGCTCCCGCAGCGGATGGTCGTATTCCTCGGCGATGTCGGCCAGGAAGTCCTTCAGCCGCTCCTCGTCGTAACTGGCCTGGAGGGGGATGTCCACCGGCTGTGGCTCGGCGCTCAGGATGTAATCGGCAAAGCCCTGCCAAAAACTGGTCTCCGTCTTTAGTCTGTTCACTTCCTCCAGCATCCTGTTGGCCTTCAATTGAAAGCCGACATCCTGGGGATGAAGGAGAAGGCTCTCGTTTAGATAGTTCAGCTTTACTGGCTCTGAAAAAGCTTCTCCCAGGAGTCCCAGTGCCTCCTCCTCCCATTTCCCCCCCACGGAGATGCTCGCTAGTGAAACCCCTTGGGGAGTCCGATTCTGATAGGTTCTGTAGTCGTTTAGCTTGTATAACAAAGCGAACACGACAACTATCAAGATCACGAAAATCGTAAATCTCGATGTTCTCAAAATGTCCTCCCAACCCGGACAAGCCGGAATCAAGCAAGCTTCAAATCTCATAAAAACCACCAAGACACCAAGGCACCAAGTTTTTCAATCTTCTCTTTGTGCCTTTGTGTCTTTGTGGTTAATCTCTCGCCGTTTGTGCAGGAACTTGTTTGACAGGCTAGTTTGCTTCTTCTTCGTTCGACTGAGGCTCACGAACGTCTGGCGGCCAATCCGGTGGCTGGCTCAGGAGCTCTTCTGCCTCTTGGGCCAAGGCTTGCGGGACCATCACCCGCACCTCACCCAGGCCATCCACGGTGATGCCCAAGACGACACCGGCGCTCTCATAGTTTAGCAGAGCAGGGATGCCGGCGCTTTCTAGCTTGGTTTTGATGACCTGGGCTTCCAGTTGCCCGAAGGCGGTGTAAACCGTGGCCAGCCCAGGCCTATCCGCCCTT
>Ga0209979_1003676_pt1 | contig 13361 bp, 10 predicted proteins | sample AnhtaG_FD_183114 | JGI IMG/M metagenome (GOLD analysis project Ga0209979, IMG submission 183114) | Deep subsurface microbial communities from Anholt, Denmark to uncover new lineages of life (NeLLi) - Anholt_01485 metaG (SPAdes) (version 2) | ecosystem: Environmental > Aquatic > Marine > Oceanic...
TCCGCCCAAACAGCTTGTTATCATATCTCCTATTCCTGCTAATCCCCCCAGAGCAAAGGTCTCTTTTTTAGCCCCAAGTTTTATGGCTAGTCTCTCAATCTCCAGGCCCCCTCTGGAAATTAAAGCACCCATAGTACTATCACCATAACCTAACCCCTTAGCTATCCCTGCACCTATGGATAAGGGGTTCTTTAGAGCTCCCGCATATTCGACTCCCACCACATCATTATTTCTATAAATCCTAAAGATTCTGCTCGACATTATATCCTGCAGGCATAAACTAATTCTATCGTCACGGGAAGCTATTTCTGCACTCAAAGGGTCTTCTTTGACCAGGTCTTGGGCAATCATTCCTCCTGATAAAACAGCATATTCAAAATTATCCTTTAACTCTTCCCTTAGAATCTCAGAAATTCTTTTACCTGTGCCCATTTCAATACCCTTGGCCACATTTAATAAAATAGCATCTTTTTTAATATATTCCCTCGTTTCCCTGGCCATTTCTCTGACATGCTGGGTGGGCACGGCAATTATCAAAATATCTGAATCCTTTATTATCTCTCTTGAATCACTACTTACTCTTACATTTTCTGGAAGCGTATATCCCTTGAAATGCAGGGGATGCTCTCTTTTTCTTTTTAAATGGCCAATTAATTTTTTATCTTTATCGTAAAGGCCAATCTCATTCTTAAAATATTTTTTAGCCAGGTATCTTGCCAGAACAAAGCCCAAGCCAGCTCCCACCACAGCAACTTTTTTATCCATAAAAATTACCGCCTCTCTTCACAACTTCATTTTCTCCAAAAACCTTTCTTTGAAATCCCCGTTCTTTTCCTCATGTTCTACTTTCTCCAGCACATCCCACAAGGAAGTCTCATCGCAAGACCTCATTTTCCCCAGCATATCCTACCGTTCAAAAATTGTCAATATGTCGTCTGATTGACTTTTATCCATAAAAGTATTAATATAAAAATGTATTTTTTGCTCCATTCAGAACCTCACAAAGGAAAAAGATGGAGAAATTCAAGCTCGCCAAATTTAGGTTTGATACTGCAGCCCAGGAAAAGATAATCCTACCTCCCTATAAAGGCTCCACATTCAGAGGCGGATTTGGCTATATCTTTAAAAAAATAGTCTGTGTAAATAAAGGGCAAGATTGCCAGGACTGCCTTTTAAGAGAAAAATGCCTTTATATCTCTATATTTGAAACGCCTCCTCCCGAAGGCACTCAGATAATGAGAAAATATACCAGCATTCCCCGCCCCTTTGTCATTGAGCCACCCCTTGACTCCAAAAGAGAATACAGTCAGGGAGAAAAGTTAAACTTTTCTTTAATCCTCATTGGAAAGGCTATCCAATATCTGCCTTACTTTATTTTTACCTTCCAGGAGCTTGGGAAGAAAGGAATAGGAAAAGGCAGGAGAAAATATAATTTAGAAAAGGTAGATAGTCTGGGCCTAACCCAAAAAAGCACTATCTACAAAGCAGAAGACAATCTGCTCCGCGACAGCTACCATCTTATCACTTCCAATGACTTGGAGAAAGTTCATTCTCACCTCTCTCAAGGCAGACTCGCTTTAAAATCTTCCACTCCCTTTGATTTTCATAAACCCTCTTCTTCTCTTTCCCAAAATAGACTTACTTTAAAATTCATCACTCCCACCAGAATAAAGTATGAGGAAAGATTAACTAAAAACCTGGAGTTTCACATTTTTATGCGAAATCTCTTAAGAAGGATTTATTTGCTCTCTTATTTTCACTGCCAGGAAGAATCCAGGAAAGAGGAGATTGTCTCTAGCAACAATGCTGCCATCACCTCTGGTGACAATGTCACTATCAGACTTCTCATTGACAAAGCAAAGAAGATAAAAATAGAAAATCAAAATCTAAAATGGCACGACTGGGAAAGATACTCCAGCCGACAGGATAGGAGAATGAAGCTGGGCGGCTTTGTAGGAGAGATTACTTATAAAAGGGAAAACCTCAAAGAGTTCCTCCCCTATATTCTTCTCGGCAGCTTTACCCATGTAGGCAAAGGAGCCACCTTCGGCTTGGGCAAGTATGAAATTGTCAACATTTGACCATATTGTGACATATCGTATGATATGTATAAGTATAGATGTGTATTAAGGGGCAATCCCTTATCCCTACTAAGAAATTGAGCCCTTTTGAGTGAAAATGGAAAAATAGGCTCAAAAATAGGGGAGGTTATGAATTTTGCCTTCGGAAGCCTTTGATTCATGAGGGATTGGGAAGCCTGCTGTCGGAAACATAGACCTGATTAAAAAGGGATTGCGACCAAGGCTTCTTTCCGGGATCCATTACAACAATATGAATATCGTCGGAAACATAGACCTGATTAAAAAGGGATTGCGACGGGGAGAAAAGAGTTGCTTTTTCCCCCTCACCCGAAAAAGCACAATGTGCTTTTTCCCTCTCCCCACAGGGGAGAAGGAGACATCGTGGGAAACATTTTTGATGATTAATATCGGCTGGCAGGTGATACGCAGTCCGTTAAATTAGCAATTAGCTGAATTTACATAATATAAACTAAACCATTAGGAGGAAAAATGCCGCAATATTACGTGCGCATTGAAGCAGTCAATCTTGATTATTCGGTTTATGATACACATGATATCAGCACAATTAGAGGTGGAAGTTTTCTTATTTTAAATTCCTTCAATGGGATAAAAAGGAAGGCAAAAAAAGCAGGAGTACAACTCAAAATTTTAAGCTCGGCTGCAAGTGAAGCAATTATTAGGTTTGAGGCCAATGGCGATAATGAAGCATTTAAAATTGAGAAGATGTGTTATAATGCATTGCCGGATACAACTAAAAAATTCACCACATTCGTAAGTGCAATCTTACCAATAACTGAAAATCAATCCTTTCAAACACACATTGAAAAATTAAAAGCACGTTGCCGTTGGCAGCAATATAAGAATTTATCATTTGTCTTGCCAAAGCCAAGTATGAAAACAAAAGACCCATGTAGCTTTGATGGTGTGCGACCAGCTATATACCCCGAAGGTGGTAATGAAAAATCATCAAGTATCGTTAGAATACGACGTAAAAACGGGAAAAAGTTTAGAAATGATTTATATAATAAACTAATTGATAAAAGCGTTTTTGTTTCAGAACAAGAGGATGAATTAGAACCTATAAAAAAAACAAAATTTGTTAATGACCTGGAAACATTGTCCTCTAACCCAGAAATGAGAAGTCTGGATGGCAAGATTGCATTTATCTACATTGATGGTAATCGTTTTGGAAGGATCAGAAATAAATTATTTGAAGTTGAGAGATATCTATCTGAAGATGAAAAACTACTGAAAGATTTCCAAGATCGTATCCAGAGGGAAATCAGAGAACCTGCGCTGGAAACTATTTTGAAATTTGCTTTAGAACCAGAAAATAAGTCATTCCTAACCTCAAGTAAAGATATCCGTCTCGAAACGCTTTTATGGGGTGGAGATGAAATAGAATGGGTTGTGCCAGCCTGGCAAGCATTTAATGTATTAAAAATATTTTTTAATGAGGCATCAAAACAGCAATATTATTCACATGAAAAATTAGAAAAACCAATCCTTTTAACCCATGCTGGTGGAGTTGTTTTTTGCTCTCACAATCTTCCAATCCTACAGGTTCGAAAATATGCACACCAACTCTGTGACATTGCAAAAAGTAATATACCAACAGATGTCGATTCTATTGATTGCACTGCTGATTGTTTTGCTTTTCTAAACATGACTGCCTTTGATTTGATAAAAGGTGATGTCTTTCGTTTTTTAAAAGAATATCATTTTCCAGCAAGTCCAAATGAGTTTATTTTAAAAGCTATAGAAATTGAATCATTAGAACATAACTTAATTACCATTAAAAATTATTTCCCAAGAAATAAACTTTTTGATATAACTACTGCGCTTAAGAATCAAAATTTTAATGAAATTAACACAATTCTTGAAAAAGTATATGAATTAGTTCCTGAGCGAAGCGTTGAATTAAAAAATGCAATTACAGACATTATTAATGGTAATCTTCATCGATGGTTTTTAATATCGGATTTACTAAGCTACGTTGGGGAAGATAAATGAACAAGCAATATGAATTAATATTAAAACTCAGCATAAAGGGACCATTTATTACAAGTAGCGGGGCTGATGCTGCACGAGGATTAAACCTTATATTTTCTCGTGATATTCATGGTAGATTAGTAATAAACGGTAGCCATGTTAAAGGAAAGTTTCGTGAAGCGATACGGGATTTAAAGCAATTGAAACTGCTTTCCAATGTTGATGATATCGAAAATGTATATTTAGGAAAAGTGAATGCAGATGGAGTTTATCTGCCTGAACGTGGAAAACTGCATTTTCATGACTTTTTTCTTGATGAAGCATGTTTATCTGACCAAAAAAATAAACTCACCAGAGTTAAAATAGAAACAAAAACGGGAACAGCAAAAGAAAATTCTTTACTAAATATTGAAGATTGGTTCAAAACGGGTAGTATTTCAAAATGGACTGGTAAAATTACATTTTTTGCCAATAACGAAAAAGAAGCTGAAGCAATTCGCCAAGATATTATTATGGGATTTAAATGGATCACCAATTTTGGAGCTATTAAAGGCAATGGTTATGGCCGACTCGAAAAAGTTACGGCAAAATTAAATCCTCTTAAGTTAAGAAAATCGGTACAATCAAAAACTGTACGAAATGAAGAACTTGCACTAAGATTTGAATTTAAAAATGATCTTTTCATTGGTGGTATCGCAAGAGGTACAACTTTTAAAGAGTCACAAAAGGTCATCCCCGGTGCTGTTATAAAAGGCTCTCTTGCAAGATTTTTGAACGAGCTTTGCGGTGCAGAAAAGTTAACTGACCATATTAATCCAGAAAATGAAAAGGTGCACAAAAAATTTCCCATGCTAACCAGGTACTTCTCTCAAATACAATTTTCACATGCATTTCCATCTCATGGAAAGGCTAAGGAGAGACCTGTTGTAATTCCTTTTTCAACAGTAAAAGATACCGATGGAAAACCCTGGGATATTGCTCTCACAGAAAATGCAATATTAGCTCCGAATGGTAAAGCTCTTGAATTCCAAATTGACTGGAAAGATTTTTCAAAATTAAATAAGCTTTTTGGCTGGGCAGAATGCCAGACAATTAATAAAACTCGCACTGCAATCGAGAAACATACCAGAACAGCCCATGAGGAGATGCTCTACACTTTTCAATATATTTCTCCTTATCAGATGCCTTCATCGTCAAAAAATAGTAAAAGAAGCGATAGGATACAAAAAATACGTTGGCTGGCAAAGATGCGTCTCCCTGACATTAATAAAATAGGAAAAGAGTTTGATCATCTTTGCGATGAGCTTTATACTGCCTTTAATTCTGGCTGGCGCTATCTGGGCAAACGGGATGCACGGTTTAATCTTGATGTATATCCAGGCGAAGTTGAAAATCAAATGCCAAAACATACAAAAGGAAATTTAGTAGATAACCTTGCAATTATCGCTTTACAAACAGATGCATTCTTATTTGATGGGTATAGGTTAGCCCCTGAAAATAATATTGACTTGCATGAAGTATATAAACGATATTGGGATGGGGTAACAGAAAACAGTTGTGAAATGATAAAATATTTTGCCAGACAAAAAATGTCTGGAGGCTATCTTATAAAACGGTTTAACCCTTATCCATCCTATTATCCATATATTTTAACTGAAGCTGGCAGTGTTTTTATATTACGTGCGAAAATTGATAAAGCCCAAAATGTACTGCAAAGTTTAGAAATGAAAGGTTTGCCTCTTCCGAAAGATATAACCTCTGATAAAAATAAAGAACCATGGCAAGTATGCCCATTTGTACCTGAAAATGGGTTTGGCGAAATTTGTATTAACTTAGCCTGGCATTGGAATAAAAAATTATCAGCTTAAATGAAAGGAAAAATCATGAGTGAAATAAATCCTGAGTTTAAATTTAAAGGTGATGAATTTATGAATCGTTACCGCATCATAGGAACGATTACTTCCAAATCGCCCATACATATCGGCACGGGGGATCGGAGAGAAGACAATTCACAACTCGAAAAAGAATCTGATAATAATTCAGATAAAGAAAGACATTTTATCGATAAAATTGCTCGTGATTCAGAAGGTTCACCCTATATCCCAGGAAGTACTTTGCGAGGAGTAATCCGTAATTACCTGTTGCAAATTTTTCGAAGTTTTAACCGCAAAATCGCTGATGATAAGAATTATGAGAGTGATGATTTTAAAAACATGGATCAGGATGAACAGATAGAATATATACAGAATAAGGCGAGCCTTTTAGAGCAAGTTTTTGGTACGCCATTTTGCGAAACCAAGGTAGATTTCTGGGATGCAACACTTAAAAATCGAGTCGATGCCCCTGAACTTAAAACAAAAGGTTGGGATAATGACAGGAAGAGTTATGTAGTACGTTCAGTAACTATTGACCCGATAACCGGAGCGGCCGAACCCCATAAACTCTATTCTTTTGATGTGATACCATCAGGATTGCAATTCGAGGTAAACATTGTGGGGCAAAATCTCAATAATATCGAAATGGGATTTTTGCTTTTTGGGCTTAATGGATTTAATTCAGAGATTTATCCACTTACGATAGGAGCAATGGCAGGGAGAGGATTTGGGAGGATGAATTTTGAGCCAAAATCAATCTATTATCTCCCTAAAGATGATCTACCAAATTGGTCAAAATTAGCTTTAGATTTAAACCATGCTGGTTATGACTTATTTTTACAATTGCCATCTGCCGATCTAAACAAAATGATAACCACTTTTAAAGACGCATTTAGAAAAATTATCAGGAGGGCAGCATGAGTTTACCAATACCATTTGAAAAAGGTGTCCTCGGTGTGCTTAATGCGGAATGGCGACTTAAGTTAGAAACACCTCTAATTATTCGAAATGAATCCAAAGCAGCTATCAAACTACAATCGGAAGATCAAACTAAAGGTCGTGGCACTGAACTTGAAATTGTGTGGTTGAATTCTGAAGAAAAATTATCATCTAACACAAAAGGAAAAAAACTATATTCCGAACTTGCAGATTTTAATTATAATTTTGAAGTCAATGGAAATCGACTTAGAGTTGAATATAGTATTCCCGCAAGCAGCATTCGAGGCTCACTCCGTAATTCGGCTATTCGTCGCTGGATAGCTCCTGATTATCGAAATATTTTTACACTTAGAAAAAAGGATGAAATTCCTAAAGAAGAAATTGAAAAACAAATTATGCAAGCCGTAAAGCTACTTGAAGATAAGAAAAATGCCTGGTTTGACATTCTTTCTCTTTTTGGCAATGCTTTTGATATTGATTCAAAACATGATCATCCATTAACCTGGGCAGGCAGATTAAAAATAAATGTTTCGCTTGATAACGATACTCCTGATAAAGAAATTACTTATTGCGGAAAAAAAGTTGAGAGAACGGATGCACATGCACCACAAAACATAAGTTTGAATATTGCAAATCGGGGTCCAATTGACCCCGTTACAATGGGAGCAAGGAGTGGAGGATTGCATTTTTGGCTTGAGATGAGTGAAGGACAATTTTTCAGGATAAAATTTCATATTTTAAATCCAAAACTAAATGACCTAGAATTACTTGATTTATGGACTGATGAAATTAATGAAGGCTTCCTTTGTTTTGGAGCCAGCGGTGGAGAAAACAATGGGAGAGCTAGCATAGTAGAAGAAAATTATGAACTCTTTGTTTCCAGGGCATCAATGTTATCAACAAAAATTGAAGATTTGGGTCATCCCAAGCCCTCAAGAAGCGATTTGCTATTAGATGATATATGGGTTGGGGCAAAACTTCCTCGAAACGATTTAAAAACTGTAGGATTAGAAAATCTTTTAATTTTAAAGGGAGATAATTAAAATGAATGATAATATAGCCAAGCAACATTATCCAAATCCCTTTGGATTCGTACCTTTTGCTCAAGAATCGCCAACGCTAAAATCAACTGATGAATGGTTAAAAATTGATGAGAAACTTGTTACAGGTTATCTTAATTATCAGATTACGGCATTGACACCAATACACATTGTTGGACAACAACAAGCAGAGGGAAAAGGATGTATTAAAAAAAGTTATTTTTATCGTAGAAATGAAAAAATATGTATCCCAGGCACATCCATACGGGGTATGCTAAGAAAATTTATTGAAGCCGTTTGTAATTGTTGGGCTTCACAAATTACCCCCTACTTTCTAACAGAGAAAAATCATCGAAATCTTGCTTTCATGGTTATAGATTCAAAGGATGAATTTATAAAAAAAGATGGTAAAGTAGACACCGACCTTAAATTTTCACTTAGCGAAGAATTTTATCCACAATCAGATAATCAAGGAAAAATAGACCTGGCTTCATTTCTTTTTGGATTTATTCCAAATAAAGGCATTGGCTGGAAGGGGCGCATTCGTTTTGAGGACGCTGAAATCTCAAAATCAAACTTGACTGATAAGTGTAAAATGCCTGACATTACTGGTGATGCATTTATGGGAAGACCCAATCCTAGTGCAAAAACATGGTGGTATCACAAACCATTCGGGATACGACGTCGAAAGAAAACTGTTTTACTTAATAATACTGAACGTACATTTGATGTTCCTGATTTTATTGGAAGTGGATACCGAGGGAGGAAATTTTACTTTCATCAAAATCCAAATAGCTGCGTTGAAGAATACACCCATAATTGGCCATCAATTTATGAATTTGATTTAGAATGTTTAGAAGCTACAAAAAAATCTAATGTATTTCGAATTTATTTTGAGGAAATCCCTTTAAGGCTCTTGTATTTAATAATTTGGGCACTTGCTCCTGCTTACAATTTAAAACATAAAATGGGTTATGGTAAAGCATACGGCTACGGATCAGTTCATTTTGATCTTGTTGGATGTAAATTCAATTCTTTAGCTTATTCTAAAATTGATACACTAGATAATACAAGTTTTTTTAACGAACTTAAAGATATTAATTGGAGCAATCAAACATTACAAGAAAAGGGTATAATGGAATTTATTCATTATGATACTTTCAAAAAACTTTCTCATATTTTATATTATGAAGAACCTCTTAATTATATTTTCACTTATCCAAAGTTTTCCGAGGAAGGATTTTTGCCAGTAGTAAGAATGCGGGATTTGAAGGATGTTCTAAATGATTTAGTGATACCTAAATCATTTGTTTCAGGTATTATGGAATTAACAGAAGATGAAGCTTATAAAATAGCCAAAAGGCTAAGTCAAAAAGGCATAAAGCCAGCCTTGCATTTTGAAGTTTATCAAAACTCAGCTAATGGGTATAATGAATACATGAAAACCGCAACAGAAAAGGTCAGTCTTTGATTCTTTGATCTGATATAAATAAAAATGTGGAGAAAAAATGGAACCTATATCCAAAATACAAAACGAAAAACTACAACTTCAGCGTTTAGCTGCCCAGCGACAAATGTATGATGAAGCCAGAAGATTTAAGGTTTATCGAATGATATTAACTGTTCCTGTAGCTATATGTTGGGCAATTTTATCAACTTTTCTCATTGGGAACGGTATCATAACTTTAATCGGAGGCTTGATTATTGTCTTAATTGACATTTTTACTTTGAGTAATATAGAAAAATTCATTCATGAAAAAGCAGCCAAAACACAAGAACTTTTTGATTGTGATGTCTTACAAATGGATTGGAATTATGATTCTATTGGTAATCCACCAACTCCAGATGATATTGTTGAATTTGCATCAAGATACGATCCTAAAAGATATCCAAATTCACCATTAGATAATTGGTATTCAAATAAAGTCGATAAGCTTCCTATTCATCTTGGTCGTATTGTCTGCCAGAAGTCTAATTTAAGCTGGGATGCCAAATTGAGACGTAGATATGTTAAAGCGATTACAATTTATCTTGGTCTGTTAACGTTTTTAATCATTTGTGGAGGATTTATATTTAGTCAAATACAACTAAGTGGATACACTTTCATAATTGCCTCATTAGGCCCGATTTTCATTTTCAGCATAAGAGAGATAAAAAACAATCTTGAATCTGCAAAATCTCTGGATAAATTGAAAGAAAAAATGGATATTTTATGGCATGAAGCTTTTATAGGTAAAGCCCAAAAGGAAGAATTAGTACGTGCTTCTCGTAATTGGCAAAACGATATTTACAATCATCGAAAAAATAGTCCAGTAATCCCAAAGCAATTATACGAAAAATATCGAGATCCAGACGAAACCAAAATGCATAGAAGTTCTGATGCACTTGTTGAAGATGCACTTAGGCATCTAAAAAAATGATTACAGCTGACATACCAGCTAATATATATAAACTTTATTTTAGTAGTATCAGAAGATAAGCTCCGTTAGAGTTATTAACTCTAACGAACTAAAGACATCTATATCCTATAAGTATAGATGCATCGGAAAGTTGTACCCCTTATCCTTACTGGAAATTACCCTTCTCTGGGTGGAAAGTTAAAAATAGACTCAAAATAGGGGAGGTTAGTACTTTTTCTCTAGCTTGCTCTAGTAGAGAAATTGAGGAATATTTTCTCTCTTGAAAGGAGGAAAATCTTGATGACTTTAAGTCTAAATAGGAGAGGTTATGAATTTTGGCCTCGGGAGCCTTTGGTTCATGAGGGATTGGGAAGCCTGCTGTCGGAAACATAGACCTGATTAAAAAGGGATTGCGACTTTTCAACTAAATCTAAGCTCATTTGTTTATCTTGATTAACGTCGGAAACATAGACCTGATTAAAAAGGGATTGCGAGGGAAAGAAGATAATTAGTGGATTAGTTGATCAGAGATCAGCTTCAGAAGCATAGAATTGGTTAAAAAAATCCAGTATCACTAATCAACTAATCTCTAGTTAACTAATTAACTTTCTGTTTAATGAAGATGAAAATTAAATATGGTAGGGGTGTGTATACAAGGTTAGAGGGTGGTAAAAAGACTACCTATACTGGTGAGCTGGCACTTGATGAGGTTAAGATTTATGTAGAGGGAAAGGTTGATTCTTCCATATCTTTGGATAGAATAAGGGAAATAAAGAAAACAAAAAAGGGTATAGAGATGGAGATTATTCCTTCTTCTTATTCTTTTGCTTATAAGGTTCTGGTTCAGGGGAAAGAAGCCCAAAGATTACTCGATGATCTTTTAACCTTTAAAGAGTTTGAGAAAGTGTTGTGGAGAAATAAATGGAGAGCTAGGCATTTTCAGGAGAGTTAAGTGGAGAAGCCGCTTCCAAAATCTTTTTATTCAAGAGATACAAAAGAGGTAGCCAAGGACCTTCTAGGGAAAATATTGGTTCGAGAATTCAGGCAGGGCAGAGTAGGGGGTAAAATTGTGGAGACTGAGGCTTATTATGGCGATAGGGATCCAGCTTCTCATGCCTTCAGAGGCAAAACCAAAAGAGCAAGGATAATGTGGGGACCGTCGGGAATCGCTTATGTTTACCTTATCTACGGGATGTATTACCTGCTTAATGTGGTAACAGAGAAAGAGGGAAAACCGGGGGCAGTGTTGATAAGGGCACTGCATCCCATAGAAGGAATTGAGCTAATGAAAAAGATGAAAAAAGCTAATGATACAAAAAACCTAACTAATGGTCCAGCTAAGTTGACTCAAGCTTTTAATATAACCCTCAAGGAACACGGCTGTGATTTAACTTCTGGCAGTTTAAGAATCGAAGATGGTAAAAAAGAGAAATTTGAGATAGTATCCAGGGGAAGAATTGGCGTGAGCGCTGGAGACGAGGCTAAGTTAAGATTTTACATCAAAGGAGATGAGTTTGTCTCTGTAAAATAAGTATTTTCGATATTGAAGAAGGAGAGCTATATGCTTTTTAAAAAAAAGCGAAAAGAACTAGACTCAAAAGAGATCGAGCAAATTATGGAGGAGTATCTTAAAGTAGTAAAAGAGACCGTTGGTAAATACTTATCTCGTAGGGAAAGAAGAGTTATGAGTAGGGGAAAAAGTGGGAAGAGACAGAGCGCTTCTGCAAAAAACAAAGAAATCGAGCAAATTAAAAAGAAAGGAGCAGGATTCTGGTTAAATCAAACCACCGAGGATGTTTTGAGCGAATTATCTTCTATTGTACCAGATTTTCCTTCCTTGGAATCCGACCTAAGGGGTAGGCTTAAAGACTTCAAGAAAAAATGGAAAATCAAATAAGTTTCAAATTCTTCCTGTAAAATTCAGCCTCTTTTTTAAGAGCGTCAATATTACTTTCTTTTCTGCGAAAGCCGTGTGTCTCGCCTGGATACTCAATATATTCACAAGGTATTCCCCGCTTCCTTAAAGCTTTAGCCATTTGTCGGGAAACCTGGGGATAAACTATTTTATCATCAGAGCCTTGAAAAATAATCATAGAAGACTTTAATCTATCTAAATGATTAATGGGAGACCTTTCTTTATAAAGAGCTTTCCCAGCCGGATAAGGTTCTCCGATTAGCCCCGTTAAATAGTGGGATTCAAACTTGTGAATTAGCTTTACTAATGTTTCTAAATCACCGATGCCATAATAACTGGCACCACATTTGAAAATATCAGGAAATTCTGTTAGGACCCGTTGTACAGCGTAGCCTCCCGCGCTTCCACCTCTTATGACTATTTGATCTGGATTCACTATGCCCTGGGTGATTAAGTAGCGAACGCCGTCTGCAATATCACCAGCATCAATAAGTCCCCACTTTCCCAAAAGTGCATCTCTATAGCTTCTCCCATACCCTGTGCTGCCGCGATAATTGACATCTAATAGAGCATAACCTTGTGATGTCCAGGATTGTTTGACTAAAGACATGGCCGCACTTGTTCGGCTGGTTGGCCCCCCATGAGCCACTACTATAAGAGGGGGCTTTTCTTTAGCTGGCCCTTCAAACCTGCTACTGGTGGGAAAATAAAAATAAGCATGGCTGGTCTCACCATCTGAGGTGGAATATTCAATTGGCCGAGGGATAGAAAGGTCATCTTTATTTACCTCTATAGATGAACTTTCCTTGAGAACACTCATCTCTAATGAGTTAAGATTTAATCTAATAACAGAGGTTATTCGGTCTGGGCTTGACCCAACAAAAACAAGATCACCACTCTCTTCAACATCTAAGAAATCAAAACCTTCTAGGGGAATATCAAGCACTTTTGCCTCGCCTGAAACAGGGTCTAATTTTGCAAGCCGCTCTTTTCCCTTTTCTAAGAAGCTGCATATTATTTTTCCCTCAGCCGTAAAGTCATATTTAGAGTTTCCAAACCTCCATAAAGGTTCTCCAAATTCTGCTTTTTTTGCGGTGATAGGTTCGATTTTGCCTTCACTG
>Ga0209979_1003679_pt1 | contig 13357 bp, 17 predicted proteins | sample AnhtaG_FD_183114 | JGI IMG/M metagenome (GOLD analysis project Ga0209979, IMG submission 183114) | Deep subsurface microbial communities from Anholt, Denmark to uncover new lineages of life (NeLLi) - Anholt_01485 metaG (SPAdes) (version 2) | ecosystem: Environmental > Aquatic > Marine > Oceanic...
ACGCCAGAATGACCCCATATCTTGAAATTCTAATCTTGTTAAATGTATTTAATAGATCAATAAGTTCATGATTACTTTTGTACAATTCTTTTAAAGCCAAAATAACACAGATATGACTTCGTTCAGTGTATTCCTTTTTAAAGAGCAACGATCTAGCTGAATGAAAAATTGAGTTATATGATGCTATTTCCGCCATTTCTAATTCTTCAATTTCAATATTTTTCTTAGCAGATGATAGAAATCTTTCAGCGATTTCTAATGATTTCTTCACTCTTCCCGAGGCAGATTTATCTTTTCTTATCATTCCTTTTGATAAACACTCTTTGAAGTTCATAATTCAACCCCTTTTATAAGAACATGATTTCTAATTATGTTTTTTACAAAATGATCTTTATCTTTTTTCATTTTCTCCCATTTTATAATTGGGATAACATTGAGTTGAATTTCTTTCCCAATTATTTCCATGATTTTTACAATAATGTCTCTTTTTACCTGTTGTTCTTCGCCAATGATTAATATATCAATATCGCTTTTCTCATCATAATTACCAGATGCATAACTCCCATAAATTGCAATAGATGCACATTCTTCTGCGATATTTTCAATATTCATTTCCGCAAGTAGATTTATAAAATATGCCCGTTTCATTTCCCGTACTCTGAAATTATCATTGTTAGTTGCAAAAATGTGCATGTTTCCTTTTATTTCCCGTTTAATAATTCCTTCTTTGTCAAAAAGGTCACAGTAGATTTTTACGCTTCTAGGGCTAATTTGAAGCTTCTTTGCCAATTCATTTAGATATGTTTTTTCTGTTGGATACTTAAGAAAATATTCCAATATTTTAAAGCCTACAAATTTTCTGAATATAGTTAGCATATTACAGTAAACTATCGTTTACTATATTAAACTATCGTTTAATTAAATAAACTTTTAAATTTTATAAAACGAAAAGTGGGCCCGGCAGGAAACAATATTTTTCTAAGGAGAAGGGTTGCTAAGACACCTGCTCTTTTGGTATCTTTTGAAAATGGGTCGCTGGTGACTTATTTACGAAAGAAGTTATAGTTTTTTGACTTGTTTCTTTCTTTATCCTCTCATTGGCTAATTCTACATATTTGGGATCGATATCATATCCTATGAATCTTCGATTTGTTTTTATGCCTTCGAAGCCTTCTGTTTGTCTCAATTTTCTGATCAAGAATAAGGTGTTATGACCTAATGCATTTTTTCATGAGTGATTCCATCTCATTGAAAGGGAAAAAGCCTTCATTATCCTAGTAATATGTTAAAAATAATCTTGTTGTCTCCCAGTTCAGGCTCTTTTTTTGAGATATCAGCTCTAATCTGCCTTTATTCTGTAGAATGTTCTTTGCATCCCTGCCTTGATCTCTACTTTTTTAAAAATATCTCTTTTTCTATATATTACTTGGGCGACTTCGCGTGGGAGAAGATTTGTACAGTAAGCCAGGTCATGGACCTCGATCCACCTGGGAGATCTTCTCTCTAATTCATCCAATATTTTATTGTACTTATGTGGATGCTGATTTTTTTGAATTGGAGTCTTATCTTTTCCATTCATCTTATCTTCTCTCCCTCCACTCTATTCTTACTCTCATCGCTTCTCCTCTATTTCCTTGAATTTTCCTGCCCGTTTATCCCATCTCATCATTCTTCTTTCCCATTTTTCCATCCATTTGGAAACAACTTCCTTAATTTATTATATTGAGAAGAAATTGGTTGTAGAGTCAGAAGAGCTAAATTGCTTAGATATTTACATTATGTAAAGTCAAGGCTATTTTGTGAATATAAGTTAAGAAAAATATATTAGTTGATGTGGATATTCGTTAGAGGGATAACATGGGGGAATGAACAAAGGGAAGACTAACGAGTCACAATGGAGGCCGACATGGAAAAATGTCCTTTCAACAACTATGTTGAGTATCTTATTTATTAGTCCAATAATATTGTGTTAATCAATCCTTAGGCTGATTTCGTTTCTAACAGAACTGCATTGTCTTGGATAGATAACGGAACATCAGGCTCTGGTAATATATTGATTTCTTTGTGCCTCTTTGCATTCTTGATTTCTTCTTTATATACTCTCCATTCTAAAGCATAATAGAATATGTTGAACACTGCCACGAAGATAATCAGAAGCACGTACTTCCAGAGATGAATCGAGAAATGATATTCCCTCCATGTTTCGGTAATCACAAGGTCCCCCCCGAGAAATCCGTAGAGCCAAAGCATAGTCGCCATCACGTAACCGACGTTCAGCAGGAATCTCCTGTTATCACCCCTCTCATATCTTATGCTGATCTGTGAGATTATAACAAGGACTATGGACAGTGGCATGAACCAATAGGTCATGTTTATGAATCTTTCTTTTGATAATTCTGGGTAGGTCTCCATTATAATGTATATGGCCATTGCTGGTATCACCAGGTAGAACAGGAGAGCAAATACAGCCTTTATAGAGACCCTTCTTTCAGTCCGTAACATAGGACACGTTCACCTCCTGCAGTCTTACAAATACAGGTCCCCCAGGTAAACCAATCAGCACTCTGAAACCTATAACCAGCTTTCCGTCAAGCCCCTTAATAGGAACTTCTATTCTGCATGATATATTTTTTAAATTTCTAGATGAATCAGTACTAGTGTTTAATAGGATACTGTATCCCCAATCAGACCGATATTCGAAATCCCTTACATCTATGTAGGTCATGGCTTTCCCGATACCTTGAATATCATATCCCGTTCCCTGTCCTGCTATGGCCAAGACTGAGAATAGCCCGGAGACTATGCTGTTATTCTCACTTAGATTACCTAAAGGTGCACTCCACGGATATTCCAAAACCTCATCAACTGTAAAGTGTATCAGCCCAAACATATAGCTGGCATCTACGTCAACTACTAGTCTAAGAACAGTATCTTTGTAGAGAAGACTGAGCCAGTCAATTAGGGGTATATCTTCCATGGCTAAGGTGACAATGATGTCAAAACTCTTGTCGCTTCCCCTAGATACTACCAGGTCGTTTTTGGCGAAATCTATCAGCTCTTGGCCATTCTCTGTCAGCAACTCGGCATTGATGTCTATGTCGTCTATATCATAGGCTCCATGATTGCTCACTGAGAATTCGGTGAGGAAGAGTAATTCTTTTCCCTCTGGACCTATAGCCCACGTGAAATCGCTTTCTTCCGGAATTTCAAACTCAATACTGTGGGTAGCAACTGTTAGGAGGTTGCACAGTGCAAGGCTGGCAACAAGGCAGCTCAATAATATGGCTATTATCCTTACATACTTTAATCGCTCTTTTTTCATGGACACCTCCAGCTAGTGAAAAGTATCTTACAGTTTTGTCCTGTTATAATGTAGGGATTGTTGCGTCTAAATTACACTCTTATGTTGATTGTTAACACTTATCTCGTTTGAGTGCATGCCCGCTCATTCCCAAGACGTTTCGAGCTATGATAATTACATGAAGCGAGCAGGTAAAAAATCATTCCATTAGGCTATTGGATTATCTACATTATACTTAAATAGACTCTCTTGATTTTTCACTAACTTTCATGATTTTAACATTATAATGATATAATGTAACACGCTATAGTTACACTCTAGCACGTTAATATATGTCATTACTAGTATATAACACTTTCTTATAAAAATGTCAAAATGTAAAAATTAAATAGTTTCTGCCAGGAAAAAAACCAACACGTCAATGGTTCTTTGTTTGGTTTTGTGTGGGAGGATAAAAAGGTATTCAAAATCAGGCTATTTTGTGAGTCATTTACAAATAAAAATTATTTTAAGTCATGCTATGCCTAGTTTTCCCAATATAACTTCTACAGATTTAGGCTCAGGCATGAGAAACATGTTAATCTTGAAGCTGTCTTTTTTTATCTTCCATCCGTTGTATGATTCTCTTTGAAAGATTAAACCTGCGTACCTTTGGAAAACCTGGGAACGCATTTAGTTCGACTACATATACCTCGAGGTCCTTACTAATCATCACGTCTATCCCTGCAAAATTCACATTTACCGTTTTTATCGCTTTGATTGCAGTCTTAACTGCTCTGTCGATAATGTTTTTTGGAAATTTTTTGAGAAAATGAGAGGTCCTTCCCCTTCCACCTTGGGATATATTTGCTGTGATCGCGCCTTTCTCATTTGTTCTTGGATAGATATATAACACTTCATCATAGAAAACATAGAGTCTCAAATCGAATATAATGTCGTCCAATATGTAGGTATCTATCGCCTCCTCGATTACAATATCTTTTATCAAAATCTCTTTCAAGAACTCAACATTGTTTGTTATTTCTATGAATGTCCAATCATAATCAGAACATGGACTTATTATCATGCCGTCCTCGAATCTGAAATTCGTCTTCCAGTTCCCTTTCCCCATATAGGTTATACCCTTACCCATGGAGCCGTATCTAACCTTTAAAAACAGTTTTTTGTTTTCTTGGTTGACCAAATTTAAAATATCCTCATAATTCCTCGTGTGATAGGATCTTGGTACTTTAACCCCGCTTTCAGATAAGAGTGTTTTTGTAAGCTCCTTATCACGATATATGGCAATCTTCAGTGGATGATTTATAAAATGTATTTTCTTCCCATGATAGATCTTTTTGAGGGTCCTATGGATCTCAGACCAAAAGGTCGTGAACTTGTTATAAAATTCCACGTTTCCATACACGCCATTATATCCTTCCTTCTCAATGTGCGTGTCCCAATAGTCAAAGGGGAAGAATAGATAGATTATGAGTGTATCGCTTTCGATCAAAGGTAGTTCATTTTTTTCAAGAATGTCGTAAGTGGCGGTAATCCAATTCAGTTTTTTTGAATGATGGTTTTGTAGCTGCTCACAAAATTTTTTGTAGGAATCCCAGTCCGATTCATCTCCTAGCACGAGTACAGTGGCATCCATAAATATATACAGCCCAACTTGTATAACCTACATTTTCCCTATTTTATCACTACAACCTTTTAATTCTTCCATTGTTTCTCCTTGTTCTTTTGTAAATTCAGCAATAATTTGAATAAAAGATATGTAGTGATATTATCACTACATTATTATAAAGATTGCCGTCTAGTTTATTTCTTACATATGGAATGATGCACAGGCCAAATCGAGAAGTAGTGTTACAAAGGGGCAAATCTAGGGTATAAATCAACCGTCTCAAGTCCATCTTCTGCTTCAGCAACAATCTCGCAGCCCTTTGATTTTAAGATATTTGCCGACATTATACGCCTAAATTTTGTGCCGTCCACCAACATTATTTTTTTCCCATGCGTTTTCTCTTACATTCATTCTAGTATTTTAGCGTTTAACTTTCTTTTAATCTCCCCACTTTAATTTACCATGGTAAATATTTTTCTTTTATAAAGCAGGTATTACTGAGCTAATCTTTTTTGTTCCTTGATTTTATTGCAGCTATATCTTTTATATTCAGGCAACTTACATCCTCATCAGGTTCAATTGATATAAGTCCTATATTATAGTCAATGTCCTCAGTAGCTTACACTTTTTCATGAGTTTGCGGTAAAATAACTATTTGATCGATCGTATAAAATTGATGTCGGCTATTTTTGTCGAATCATGTGCTCACAGAATTTATCCTCCGCAGTTTTTGATGTTGCAGTGAGATGTTTTTCTGGTGAAATATCAGAAATGTGCTCTTGTGGAAGAGAGCACACGCTCATCAGGTGTGGTTGTATGTATCAAAATTTTGTTGGTTGATTCAGGTTAGTACGGCAGATGATGGGATGTTCCAAGTCTGAAAAACTGGTCGAAGCAACTGGAGGATGAATTGTTTGAACTGTTTCAGGGGAGCACGTCGGAGGTATCTGGAGATGGTTCTGAGTCCGCTGAGAAACAGGCTGACCATGCGTGTTTTTCCTTTCGGAGGTGTTCGGATGTCACCATTTTGTTCTTTCTGCTCTCCTTCAAGAACGCAGAGGATATAGGCAAAGGCGATCGGTATCAGCAGGGTTTCTATCCGTTTTGGATCAGTTACCCTGGTTTTTTCCAGATCAAAAGCGTTGCTTTTCCAATCTTTATGCATCGGTTCAATACCGAAGCGTTTCTCATAGGTTGTATCAGCGATAGAAGGGTTTTCCGCTGTTGTTGCGACAACCAGTTGCTCATCATAGTCTCCTTTCCAGGTCAACAAGACGTTCATTTTGAAACTGCTATCCCGGGTCAATATCTGATTGTAGAGGATAGAACGAGAGCCTTTGACCATCTGTTGGATCAGCGAGGCTACTTTTATCTCAGGGGTGTCTTCACCGGTCAAGTACATGCTTGCTTTTATGCGCAGTGTCACCGCAACATCATAGATAGTTTTCAGCCATTCCGCGAGTTTCGGGCTGGCAAACTCCCGATCAGCAACCACATGAATGTGAACTGGTTTATCAGAAAGCCACGGCATCTGTTGTAACCCTTCGATAACCGGGGATAACACCTGTTTCCACTGATCAAAGGAGCTGCATCCCCTCCGTCCAAAGACGATCCAGAACAAGGGAAGAGCCCGACCCTTGTAACTCACCGCCACCGACAGGATGTTAATGTATTTGCGGCGTTTCTCCCAGTCAGTCCGATCCACGATCAGTATGATCTCAGAAAGGTTTTCCAGGAGCGGACGCATCATATGAATCAATGGAATAACGACAAGAGAGGGTGATATCCTTGGATTGGATAAAAAACGACGGAGGCGTTGTATGCATGCCATCACACCTGCATTTTTATCTGAGAGGTTTTCTCCCAGTTTTGATATATGCGCTTTGTTATTTTCCAGGAGACAAACAATCAATTCCGCTAGCGTGGTTCTCAATGGTTTTGATAAATGCAAATTGATTGTTGTGAATAAGTTTAAAATAGTCTCTTCCAGATATGCGTATGTTTGAATGTTGTGCACCCCATTAGGTTGCTAATGGGGATGCACTAAAAAATGTAACCTACTAAGGCGGCTATGTTTTCTCTTTATCGTGCATTTTTCTACCCAGGTTTATCTTTCCTTCTCTCTCAAGCTTCTCAATGGTTGGGCTTCCATACTTAGCATCGAGCCACATAATGATGATAGTCCTGCACACTTCAGCGGGGGTATTTCCATAGAAGGGTTGTAGATCTCCAATGATATCCCAATGAACATCATCAAGCCGGAGCATTTGCGCTCTTTTAACTCTCTCCTGTTTCTTCTTAGACATATTAATCACTAAATATCCTATTAGTATCCATTAAGGTACTTATTGGTTTCTTCAAAGTATCTGTATATAAATATTGTACTTATATTTTTCGATTAAGGAGAACATAGGGGTTGAATACCGAAAAAGGATCTATCTTTTATGACAATAAAGACCAAATTAAAGAATATATTATCCTCAATAATCTTTTAAGAAGGCAACGATTTCTAGTATTTTTATCTGCTTTTTGCAGCTGCTCCAGGAACAGCTGATCATGATGCATACCGTTCTTCGAGAAGTTATAGTAATTTACTACAAAATGTAGTAATATGTAGTGAAAATTATATATGTAGAGCGTCTTAGAAAGGGACTTTCTAATTTGGTCTTATCCTAATATAAACCTGTTGAAAAAGCAAATTAGAATCTATATTAAACAATTTATTTATTACCGAAGAATTCAAGTCGATAGGTCAATTTTCTATCTATTCACTCCCTATAACCTATCCCATTTCAAATTATAAGGTCCATTTGCATGTGCTCACGCTTTCTCTTCTTTTGGAGGGGTTTTCAGGTTTTACTCCTTGATTTGTGGTAGCGTTGTAGATGAAAGAAAAAAAGAGAAATCTGGACTAATATTACAACCCTAATCGTTGAATTAGTAATCGTAGTATTGGGAACAGATTTCGGATGACTCTGTAGGAAGTTTAGGAATGGTGTCTGGGTTGCTCTGTTTATTGCTCTTGTAGGGCCACTAGGTTTATTTGGGGACAATCTTTAGTAGTAAAAGTCCATGTTGGGCCTGTTGTTGTAGCTCCACTTTTATCCTCTGCAACAACATACCAGTAATATTGTGTTAACTCCTCTAAACCACCTGGTCTATAATTAGGTTTTTGCAGATCCGATGCAATTAAACCTGGGTCTTCATCTGTTCCAAAATAGAGATGATAAACTGCTTTATCGCCAGGATCAGGATCTCCACCGGTCCAACTAAGACGAGTTCTCATACCAATATCAGTTGCTCCATCAGTTGGGTGTGGGTCACTTGGCGCATATGGTGGTTCGTTCTGAGTGGTAGCGGTTGCAATAGAAAAACCGCTGATTATCACCAGCGTAGATACTAATATACCTAATATTATTTTTTTCATACAATTTCACCATATGTTATTGTGGTGAAACACTATATAAACTGTTTCTGAAACCTCCAGGTAATTCGGCTACATTTTACAATTCCAATCAAAAATATTATTAATAAAGATTACTTTCATTTTTTAAATATCGGAACAGCAACATGGAAGAAAAGCAGCGTATATGGGTTATCTCAATTTGTGCAGTTGCTGCATTTATTTTAGTCTTAATATATGGTTTTACAATGGCACCTCATGGTTTAAATCCGGACAACAGAGAAAGTCTCCCACCAATCCCAACATATATTCTCTCACTGGCCTTTCTTTTTATAATTATTGCAATAATTCCAATCTTCTATTTCCTATTACAAAGAGGATTAAAAAAAAATTTCCATGAGGCAATGGATATCATCCTTCAATCATTAAAAGAAAATTCAAACGAGAAAAAACCCCTTGATTCTATAAAGTATGAAATAATATTATTAAATACTCTAAACTATCAAGAAAGACAAATAATAAAAAAACTAACTGAAAAAAAAGGAATGGTTTTACAATCAGAGATAAGCAGAATGAATAATATTGGAAAAGTAAAAGCACATAGAACAATTAAAGATTTAGAAAGAAAAGGAATTATTAAAATGGAGAGATATGGAAATACAAATCGAATTTTATTAAAAGAGGATATTAAAAAGATTTTTAAAAATTAAAATATCGAAAGGTTTATCACGATATAAAAAAACTCAAAGAAGAACTTAACTCGATTTAAGTTCAGCTATTTAGCAGCTATATAGATGCTATCCAGCACCTATTCAGGCGAGGCCTCGTGATATCAACTTTCGAATTTCTTCGATTTCTGTTTTTGGCCTTCTATCAACAACCATTTTATTAAGTATGAACTCCAAACCCATTTTAAGTCGTTGATAATCTTCTATGATTTTCTTCGATGGATATCCTGGAACATTTCTTCTGGTTGCTCGTGCAAGTCCAGAATCCATGATTTTCATCTTTTCTTCAAATCGTTGTTCCATCTGTTTGAACCGTTCTTCATATTCAGTTTCAAGTTGATGTTTTTCCTGTTGAATTTCGTTATATGTTGGTTTTAATTCACCATTTTGAAGTTTACGTTCTTTCAACCACTTCCTATATTTATCCTGTTTGTTATGAAGATAATTTTCATTGATAGTTTGTATCGAAGTTCCAAAAAAATATGTCATTTGCATAGGACTTTCGCCTCGTTCAAGAATCCTGTAATTCATACATCGGTGTCTAAAATGTGAGTTATGGATGGAGATGCACTAAAAAAGTGTTACCTACTGAGAGTCAATGTCCTTAATAATACCAGAAACTACACGGGCTCCTTCTTTCCCTGGCTCTTTTATAATGATTTTAAAGTATTTACCTATCAACCTATCCAATACTATTTCTTGCCATTTTTCCTTCCAATTATTCCCGGCTATCTTACATCCTTGCCTTTAACGGATCTGGTTCAACTATGGTGACAGTCAACTCCCGCCTTCAAAACATTGTCAATTCTTCTTTTTAAATATGTTATTTCAAAGGGTTTTTCAATATACGGCTTTCCCAAAACATTGTTAATAAAAAACTCATCAAATCTGTCTTCCCCATCTACTAAAAAAACTATGGGAATGTTTTTCCATGTTTGTTTTTCTTTCAATTTGCTAAAAATATCAACTCCATCCATACCATCATCCATCTTGATGTCCATCAAGATAATATCTGGAATGTGGTTGTCTTCCAGCAAGCAAAGACACTTCTCTCCATTATCTACAGCTATAACTTCATATTCAGCATATAGATGGTTCAATTTCTTCTTGAGGAAATATAAAGTATCTGAATCTTCAGTCACTATCATTATTTCAATTATTCATCTGGTTTTTCCTTCAAAACCTTATCAATTCTTTCCTTCAAATTTTTGATTTCAAAAGGTTTCTCAATATGATCATCACCATAAATCTCTCCTGCTCCTTTTGCAATCTTATCTGTTCGAGCAGTAAGAAAAACAACAGGAATATCCTTCCATGACGCATTGCTGTTTAATATATCATAAAGCACCCAACCATTCATCTCAGGCATCATGATGTCCAATAGTATCAGATTAGGTATTTCCCCTTTTTTTAAAATATCAAGACATTCTTCTCCACTGTTAACGCCAATGATTTCATATCCTGCTTCCAAGTCATCTAATCCTGTTTTAACAGAGAGTATTACACTTTGTTCGTCATCTACGATCATGATTTTCTTTTTCATCTGGTTTTATCCTCCTGTTTGTTTTCATATGATTCTTTATTGTCTATCAAAACCTTGTCAATTCTTCTTTTCATATCTTTGATTCCAAAGGGTTTCTCTATATAGTCTTGACCTCGAGAATCACATGTTCCTTTTGCAATATTATCTGCTTGGGTAGTAAGAAAAATCATAGGGATATCTTTCCACGACTCATTTGTTTTTAAAAGATCAAATACTGCCCAGCCGCTCATCTCAGGCATTGCAACATCCAATAGAATAATATCCGGAGTCTCATCTTTTAGAAGATTAACGCATTGTTTGCCACTATCAACACAAAGAACCTTATATCCAGGGTATAAATATTCAAGTCCTTGTTTAACAGAATATCTGTCATCAAAATCATCATCTACAACCATCACTTTAGGCATTTCATCTACCCTTTTTCTTCAAAATCTTGCCGATTCTAGTTTTTAAATCTTCAATATCAAATGGTTTTTCAATATAGTCTTCTCCTAGAAATCCACCAGCATTTTTAGCAATTCTATCTGTTCTTGCAGTTAGAAAAACTACGGGTATATTTCTCCATGATGCGTTTTCTTTTAATCTGTCAAAAAGTTCCCATCCGCTCATCTCAGGCATCATTATATCCAAAAGAATAACATCAGGAATCTGATTATTTCCCAAAAGTTCAAGGCATTGTTCCCCGCTCTCAACACCTAAGACTTTTATTTCTGCGTCTAAATTTTCCAATCCTTGTTTGATGGAAATTGTTACATCAGGATTATCATCTACTACCATGACCGTTTTCGACATGTTCATATCACCTCTGTACTCTATACCCTTCTCTAATCTTCTGGGAGGAGAACGAGGAGAAAGCCTAGTATAAAATGAAGATTATGGAGAAAGTGGATGTGGACTCCCTTATCTCCATTTTTACGGAGGGGATGAGCCTCCTACTTTATCTTCATTTTTACTGGATATATTGGCCTTAAACCATGACAACATAGGGGGATGAATCCCATCCCATCGTATTTGTATGGCCAATACCAATTATCCCCGAATTGTTTCCGTGCAACTGATAGTTTTTATCACTATTTAATGTTAAACAAAAAATCGGGATAAAATAGGAAAGATATAGGCCTAAAATTGTTTTTTGTGTAACAATGTGATCGAAACTACAAAAGGGAACATCTAGTTTTTCTATCTTTTAAAAAACAGCTAGGAATAGACGAAAATATCCGTTGGAATTAATTTTTGTGCAGAATGCCTTTTTGCACAAAAATAGGGATTTAATGTGCGAAGCTGGAAAAGCTGATTAAAAACTAATTAATCAGATGAAAATCACAAGGAAAAGAATTTTTCAGTTAAATTTATATATTAATTAAATATTTTATATTTACAAAATTAAATTTTCTCGGCTTATTGATGATGATTGAATGACAACAAAAACTAGGACTAAGGAAATTAGGGCTAAGATTGAAGAAATGGAGCGTTTGAAAAAACAACATCCAGAAAATGGAAAAATATGGGATAAATTGATTAAAATATATAAAGAGAAAATTAAAAAGTTAAAAAGAGGTGAATAAAAGAGAAGTTTTTGTGTGTATTCGGAGCAACAGATAAAAAATTAAAACAGCTAAATTAGTCAATCCTGTTGTTATTCCGTTTTGCAGTCTGCACAATGCTATTGCACGAAGTGATAGCAGATGCATCTCAATATGCATAGTAATTCTATCTGTACTTTTTGCCTCAATGTTTTCATCTTGCTTTCTTCCCCCCTCATTTCTATTCAGTTCTCATTGCTTCTCTTCTAGTACCTTGCCCTTTTATCCCATTTCATCCTTCTTCATTTCCATTTTGCAGCCCATCTTAATTCTCTTGCTCTTCCCCATAGCATAAACTTTTCTTTCTCAACAATTTCCACAGGTTTTTCCACTAGTTTGATCGTCGTTGGTATTTTAACTACTCTCCTTTTTCTTTTTTCAAGTACTCGATCCATTAACATCTGGATATAAAATGCGTCGTGCTCTAAAAGCGGGGAATCAGAAATCAAGGTGACATCATAGTTTTTATCTAAAATGCATTCGATTAGCAGATCAACTTTCATGTCTCCTTTTTTAATGGGGATATGATGGAGTTCATTCCCATCCTCATATGATACTCCAGTGACATGCACCAGATAATGATCCATTTTCAAAGGAGCAACCTTTTCAAAGATATTCTCAAAATCCTCTTTTGTTTTAAGACAGCCGTTGCCCCCCTAGCATGGATATGACCAAGGTTTATTACTGGTATCGTGCCTTTAACCTGCTGGCATACTTCTACGACTTCATCAATGCTACCAAACACCTTTTGTTTTCCCATTGTCTCCAGGCCTAGTTTTGTTTCAATTTTTTCTTCTTTGAACTGATCTTGTAGTTTGCGGATGTTTTTTATTATTCTCTTCAAGTTCTCAGCTTTAGAACACTTACTATAAAAACCAGGGTGAATAACAACAGTTTTTGCACCCATCAAGTTTGCCAGTCGTCCAGTATACAGAATTTTCTCGAAACTTGTTTTTACTTCGTCTCCGTCTACAATGTTAGTATAGTATGGTGCCTTTCGCCTCATCCTCATCCATAGCATTTAGACCTCGAATAAACTGTACTTCCATGGCATTTAATCCAAGTATTCATCTTTGCGTAGCTTGTGTGATAAATGAATCGTGAAAAAATGACCTGACAATGTAGGGTCTGCTCTGGATGCTTTTCATCCCGGACAATGTCAGTTTCTTCAGATCTTTTATAGATTTTGC
>Ga0209979_1003680_pt1 | contig 13357 bp, 12 predicted proteins | sample AnhtaG_FD_183114 | JGI IMG/M metagenome (GOLD analysis project Ga0209979, IMG submission 183114) | Deep subsurface microbial communities from Anholt, Denmark to uncover new lineages of life (NeLLi) - Anholt_01485 metaG (SPAdes) (version 2) | ecosystem: Environmental > Aquatic > Marine > Oceanic...
GTGGTCATCGGAGGTCCTGAGACAGCTCTCATGCGCATAGCCGGGGCGCAGCTAGCAAGATTCTATCATATCCCCTCTCATACCATTGGTCCTGATTCTGATTCACACTGTCTGGATGAGCAAAATGCCTGGGAGAAATTCCTTACCCTCCACAGTGCTTTTACTTCAGGAGTCAATTTGGTGGTAAATGCAGGAATGCTTGCTACTGGCTTGACAGTAAGTTTTGAACAACTGGTACTCGACAATGAGATGGCAGGGATAGTTTATCGCCTTGTCGAGGGGATTGAGATCTCACCCCAGACAATTGCCCTTGAGGTGATCAAGAGAGTAGGACCCAAGGGGAATTTCTTAGAGGAGCCACATACCTTGAAATACCTAAGAAGCAGCGAACATTGGGAGCCGAAGCTGTCCTGTCGCTCGGTCTATGAGAAATGGATCGAAGATGACGGGAAAGATGTTGTAGAAAAAGCCCGTGAGCTAGCCAAAGGAATACTTGCCCATCACCAACCAAAAAATCTGAGCCAAAAGGTACGCGAAAGACTCAGGGAGATTATAAAAGATTTTGAGAAAAAAAGCCTGCCAGGGAATATATCCTAATTAAAGACCTCACCTCACCTAATACTTTCACTTTACACTAAGATTCCATTTGCTACAATAACTAAGATGAGCTATGGTTGATAAAGAGCCGGATAAAAAGGAGGTAGAGTAACCATGAAGATAGGAATACATACGGTGGTTTATGCCCACCTAGGTCTGGATGAGGTTCTAAGAAGAGTTTCAGAGGTAGGGTTTGAAGCAGTTGAGATACCGGCACACAAAAATAACGGCCTCTTAGATATTGAAGAAGTAGTGAAGGGTAACAATGCTAAGAGATTAAAGGAGAAAGTAGAAAGTTATGGTCTTACTATCTCTGCCTTAAGTAATCATCCAGAAGGACAACTTGTTCTTGGACCCCATCACCGAGATACCGACCATTTTTTTAAGGGAACCCCAGAAGAAAAGGTCTCTTACGGAACTGAGCGAATGAAAAAAACAGCTGAGGCAGCTAATGCTCTGGAGGTTCCAGTTGTGGTAGGGTTCTGTGGGTGTGAGGATTGGTCCCGTTGGTTTCCTTGGCCAGCGGAGAAAGGCTGGGAGGAGATGGCTGATAAATTTGTTGAGCGCTGGGACGATATCTTGAACACCTTTGCCAGGTATGGTGTGAAATTCGCACATGAGCCTCACCCTAAGGAATACGTTTACAATGTGGAAACTGCTGAATTAGCCGTTAAGCTCCTGGGAGGAAGGAAAGAGTGGGGGTTTAATTTCGATCCAGCCAACCTTCTTCTAGCAGGGATCGATGTGGTTACCTTTATTCAGGCCTTGGGAGACCGTATCTATCATGTCCATGCCAAGGATGGAGAGATTGTAAAGCATAATGTGGGTCGCTCTGGCATATTTGCTCATGGAGACTGGCAACGTATTGACCGGGGCTTCAGGTTTAGGATACCCGGATGGGGAGATGTCCCCTGGAAGAGAGTAATCACCGAGCTGCGTCTTATTAACTATGATTATGTCTTGAGTTTTGAGCACGAGGATGCAACCATGAGTGGACAGGATGGAGTGACCAAAGCTTACAATTTCTTAAAGCCTTTAATTATTGAAAAACCATTTGAAGGTCGCTGGTGGTAAGGAGGAACAAAAAAATGAAAGAACTGATGGAGCCTATAAGGACTCTGGTGGACTTTAGAAGAGGTGTAGTAAATCCGGATCGGGTAATCGAGAGAAAGACAAGTGACATGCAGGGGATGTACGTAGATGAACTTGCCCTTAAAAAACTCTTATCTCAAGGTAACCCCTTCATCTATCAGATACGGGAGGTAAATATCCCTCAGGAGACAGGGCACATAATCTATAGCACTACTATAATCTATCCTGGAAAAGTGGGGCAGGAGTACTTTATGACCAAGGGGCATTTCCACGCTAAGGAGGGTACTGCAGAGATTTACTTTTGTCTTGAGGGGGAGGGTTATCTTCTAATGCAAACCAGACAGGGAAGAGTCTCTGCTATCCATATGAAACCGGGTGTACTGGGATACATACCCCCTTACTGGGGTCATAGAACCATAAATACCGGAAATAAGGAGTTTGTTTTTCTCACTCTGTTTCCGGGAGACGCCGGACATAACTATCAAATTATACAAAAGTGTGGATTTGCCAAGATAATGGTGGAGGAAGATGGTAGAGCGGTTTTGAAAGATAACCCTAAGTACACTCCGTTAAATGGTTAAATTGGTTGATCGGTCATGTCCATTTGATCTTCTACCTTCTGAGGTTTGGTCTCAGGAGAAATGAGAAAAGAGGAAAAGCACCATAGCGAAAAAATGGCAGATCTCACCGGAGAAGAGGCTTTCATTGACCGCACTCAGGTTACCTTCGGTGGTGTACCAGAGGAAAAGGAATGAATCTACCTCGGCATTTGGTTGTTGACAAATTCTTGGAACGGGGTACATTCAAACCAGGGTGGTACAGTCTATAATAGGCTATACTCTGAGTTCTATAGCAAATCTTACGGTCAAGTGCAGGATCTCATTTACACTGCTCCGGGCATAGTACGGTAATCTTTTTAAAAATACGAAGGAGGTTAGAGATGGTGATTAAAAGAGGAAGAAACGATGTAGAAGAGACTACGCTTGAAAATTGCCACGACGGTATCGGTAAGGTAAAGGTTCGCCAATTACTTGGTTATGAGCCTCTCCTTCCGGTACCCGGAAATCCAGAGGATTTTGATAGCTGCATCAGATTTATGCATGAGACTACTCTTTTACCAGGGTCTTCCATAGGATTACATCCCCATAAGGGGAATGAGGAATTATACTATGTGTTGGAGGGTAAGGGATTAATGACTGTAGATGGAGAGTCTGCGGAGATGAATCCGGGAGATGTTTGTCTTACCAAAAGCGGAAGTTCTCATACTTTCAAAAATATTGGAGAAGATGAACTGAGAATAATAGTTTTAGAGGGTGTAGTCAGAGAGAAAGAGAAGTAAGAATATCGCTTTAGGGCAGAGTTACAAGTTTAAGATGAGGTTAGTAGTGAGAAAAGACCCTCGCTTGCCAGTTTGGATTAAAAAAACGAGGTTAGAGACTGTTCTTGCAAAAAGTGGGGTTTATCTCGCCCTTCTTTTGTTACTGGGAGCAGCAGCTTTAATCTCTCCCGTTTTCTACCGCCCTGCTAATGTATTTTCTGTGCTGGAGCAGGCTTCTGCTCTGGGGATAGTAAGTATAGGGCAGACCCTCGTAATCCTGGCCGGAGGGATAGATTTTTCTGTAGCTTCGGTAATGGCCACTGTGAATGTGGTTGCTGCCTCTCAAATGCTCGGTCGAAACGAAATGGTCATTCCTGTGTCTTTGCTCTGTCTTGCTTTAGGAGGTTCTGTGGGATTGATTAACTCGGCTCTGATTACCAAGTTAAAGATTCCTGCTTTTGTGGCTACTTTGGGGATGATGATCGTTATTCGAGGAGCCCGCTTTCTTTACACCAAGGGCGCTCCTTATGGTTCCATTCCTCCTAATTTAAGATTTATAGGGACGGGTGAGATTGGTCCTGTACCGGTGGCAGTAATAGTATTTGTTCTTTTTTCGGTCGTAGCCATATTTTTATTGAGGAAAACAGCTCTGGGGAGAAGGATCTACAGTGTGGGAGGAAATCCTGCTGCTGCACATCTCTCAGGAACAAGGGTAAATTGGGTTGTCACTATAACTTATGTAATATGTGGCCTGTTGGCGGCTGTGGCTGGACTGATGTTAACCGGATATCTTGGATTTGCTGATAACTGGTCAGGCAAAGGCTACGAGCTTGATTCTATTGCGGCGGTGGTGGTAGGAGGAACCTCTCTTGGTGGAGGAAGGGGAAGTGTAGTGGGAACCATTGCCGGAGTGTTAATAATAACCATTATCTTTAACCTGGTTTTAATCCTTAATTTGCCCATCCAGAGTCAACTGATAGTCAAGGGAAGTGTAATTATAGGAGCGGTAGCCTTATATTTTTATCGAAGACATTAGGAGTTCTTTTTTAGCTGTCAGTTCAATAAATCTGATTTTAATTTCTCATCGATTAATGAATTTAATAGATTAAGAGAGGAGAGGATAGAATTATGAAGCGTTTACCTGTAAAGCTACAGCGGGAATTATACGAATTCCCAGAAGGCAAGATACGGCTCATCAACTGGCGGGAGGTTGCGCCTATGGAACTTGGTAATTGGGCGGGCCTTCATGGTAAGATGGAGACCCAATTGATCGTCTGCCGTGAAACTACGGGCTCGAAACAAACGGTCATGGGGCGATCGGTCTTCTTCCCAGGAGCTTTCCATGATCCGCACTGTCACCTGTATGCGGAGGAGTTCATTTACTGCCTCAGCGGCAAGGCGGTCGCTGGCGGCGGTAATAAAGAGTTTCTCTTCACACCAGGCGACGTACAGTTTGCGGCCATTGACGAGATTCACTGGCTGCGCAATCCTTTCGATGACCCACTCGAGTTTATCTGGGTTTACAGTGGTGCAGCAATGCCCAACGAGAGCGGTTATTCTACGTCAGATCTCTTTAACGAGGCCCACACCATTGTCAAAAAGGACGAGATACCAAAGTAACAGAGAAGGGCGAAAATCATGGAAAAACTCGTGTTGAAAGCGCGTAATGTTCACTCTCTCTTCGATCTTAGTGGAAAAGTGGCAGTAGTTACTGGTGGAGGCAAAGGACTGGGAGAGGCGATGGCTCTTGCGCTTGCTGGCGCTGGTGCTGACGTAGTCGTTGCCGGGAAGACCTTTGCCCATGTCCAGCGCGTCGCTGAGGAGCTGGCGACGATGGGCCATCGTTCACTAGCCCTGGAGGTGGAAGTGCGGGATCAGGAATTGGTTGCCCGTATGGTAAGCACTGTGACGAAACAGCTCGGCCGGCTGGACATCCTGGTCAACAGTGCGGGCTTTGCTGATGTTGAACCTCTTATCGAGTTCCCACTGGATCTCTGGGAATACATCATGGATGTCAACGTAAAGGGTACCTTCCTCTGTTCTCGAGAGGCAGCCAAGGTGATGTTGCCCCAGGGCAAGGGCAAGATAATTAACATTTCTTCACTCCAAGGCTTTGTTGGCCGTGCTGGTGATCCGGCGTACGCGGCCAGCAAGGCAGCGGTGAACCTAATGACCAAGTCCATGGCCTGTGAATGGGCGAGAAAAGGCATCTGCGTGAATGCCATTGCACCCACATGGTGTTGGACAGATCTTACGGCGCCCATTCTCAGGAACAGTACTTTCTACAAGCAACTGCAACAACGTATTCCCCTTGGTCGGGCCGGAAATAGAGAAGACCTTTTCGGCATCGTGGTTTTCCTGGCCTCCGAGGCATCGAACTTTATCAACGGCGCGATTATTCCTGTAGATGGAGGGGCCATGGCTTCTGATGGTTTTCCTCTGGTGCCACCGGCAAGCTAGTAAGATAACCGAGGCTGTACTTGTACACATTCTGGACGGTGATACCTCCCTTTGCGTACGGGCTGCAGCGATTTTTGACACTGAATTGCGTATTTTGAATTTCATCCCTTTCAAGATCCTGGATAACTGGTGGTTTGCAATGTGATTATTGTTTTTTTGAATTATCAGAAATGGGTCAAAAATTAAGTAAAGGAGGTGGTGAGAGCTACTTAATAAGTATAAGGCCCTAGGTAAGTCCAATTATAGGAGGAGAAAAAATGCTGTCAAAGAAAAAAGTGGTAACAATAGTGTTAGCAGGTCTTTTGGTGATGAGCGGGACATCTCTCGTTTTTGCCGAGGAAAAAGCTCGTCCCGAGTATATCCCCTCTTATGTGTGGGAGGAAAGCTCCTACGTGGAGTTCTCGGACCTGCTGATGGTTGATACTTCTCAGTTTAGAAAAGACCCTCCCTGGACCATAGGATTTAGCAATGCCTCCATCTCCAATAGCTGGCGAGTGTGCATGGTTCAGCACGTAAAGTATGAGGTTGCTAAGCATCCAGAGATTAAGAATTTCTACATAACGGATGCTGAGGATGATCCGGCAAAACAGCTAGCCGATACCGAGGACCTCTTGACTAAAGGAATTGACCTTCTCATCATGAGTCCTGCTACTGAAGCCCTGCGTCCTGCTGTGGATAAAGCTATGCGTATGGGAATTCCAGTAGTTATGCTGGATAGAGCGGTTCCTTCTCCTAATTTTGTCAGCTTTGTAGAATCGTCCAATTACCTGATGGGAAAGATGATGGCCGAGTGGCTGGTAAAAAGACTGAACGAAAAGGGCAATGTAGTAGAATTAAGCGGGATTGCTGGAGCCTCCCCCGCCGAGGATAGACTCCGGGGAGCCAATGATGTATTTAAGAAGCACCCCGGGATCAAGGTTTTAGCTCAGGCTTACTGTCAGTGGTCTCCGGTAGTGGGTAAAAAGACTATGGTTGCCTATATAGCGAGATTCGGGGACAAGATAGATGGAGTCTGGGCTGACAGCGCTCTTCAGGGAAGTGGTGCTCTCGAAGCTTTTGTCGATGCAGGAATGCCCGTTCCTCCCATTACTGGTGAAGATATGAATCGATACCTTAAGATGTGGAAAAAATACGGGTTTGAGGGAGTTGCGGTAAGTTTTCCTGTATGGATGGGACAGATTGCTGTTCAAGTGGCTATCAACATCCTCAATGGTATTCCCGTTCCCCGTTATATAGACACTCCTCGTGTAGTAATCACCAAAGATGATATCGATAAATATGTAAGAATGGATCTTCCTGATGGATTCTTTGTAGATTCTCGGCTGCCTGAGGAATGGATACCATTTGAGAGAGTAAAGTAAGTACAAAGTAACTCTCCCCGGGGAATAATCCCCTCGGGGGGAGTTCAGGTAAGACAATGGGTGAAGAAACCGGTGATATTATTTTGGAGATGAAAAATATAAGTAAGAGCTTTCCCGGAGTGCAGGCTCTGCGAAATGCTTCATTTTACTGCAGAAAAGGAGAGGTAAAGGCGCTGGTAGGAGAAAATGGAGCCGGGAAATCAACTCTTATGAAAATATTAGCCGGGGTCTATCAACCTGATGAGGGAGAGATGATCTTAAAGGGGAAAAAGGTCCAGTTCAACAATCCTCGTGATGCGCAGAAATCTGGCATTAGTATCATCTATCAGGAAGGAAGTCTTCTTCCCTATCTTGGGGTGGCAGAAAATATCTTCCTGGGAAGAGAACCTCGAAAGAAACTCACGTTTATCGACTCGTCTGCACTTTACAGAGAAGCTGAGAAATTGTTGAATAAATTAGAGATTGAGATTGACCTTACGGCCCCGGTCTATAATTTAAATCTTGCTCAGCAACAGATGATTGAGATTGCCAAAGCTCTTTCCCTAAATGCAGAACTTATAATTATGGATGAACCTTCGGCGGCTTTAACCACTCAGGAACTGGATCGACTTTTCCAGATTATCCATTCTTTAAAAAATCAAGGAGTAACGGTAATTTACATCTCTCATCGGATAGAGGAGATCTTTCACATTGCCGATAGAGTTACCGTGCTTAAAGATGGTAAGGTGGTGTCCACTACCTCAATTAAGGAAATAGATGGAGAGATCCTGATCCGTCAGATGGTAGGTAGAGATATAGATGGTCGATTTCCTGCCAAAGGTGGGGTTGAAAAGAAAAAAGGGTTATCTGTGGTGGGACTCAGTTGCCGGGGCGTGCTCCACGATATAAACCTGGAGGTGAGGAAAGGGGAAATTGTTGGATTAGCAGGCTTAGTGGGCTCCGGACGGACAGAACTGGCTAGAGCTATTTTTGGGGTGAGATGTCCGGACAAAGGAGAGATACATCTTGATGGTCGAAAGATAAAGGTCAAATCTCCTCGCGATGCCATAAATAGTGGAATAGGACTGGTCACTGAGGATAGGAAGAAGGACGGTTTGATCCTCGGAGTCTCGGTGAAAAAGAATATTACTTTACCTTCTCTGAACCGCTTAACTAAGATGGGTCTGGTTTCAGAGAAGAGAGAAAGGAGATGGGTTAAAAAAATCATTCAAGAACTTGATATTCGGACTCCCAGTATGAACCAACAGGTTGAATACCTCTCAGGAGGAAACCAACAAAAGGTTAGCCTGGCTAAGTGGCTAATTACCGAATCAGACGTGATAATCTTTGATGAGCCTACCCGAGGCATAGATGTAGGAGCTAAGTTTGAAATTTACAACCTTATACTGGATCTGGCTCGAAGAGGTAAGGCAATTTTGATGATCTCCTCCGAACTCCCCGAGATCCTGGGAATGAGTGATCGAATTTTAGTTATGCGTGAGGGGAAAATCGTGGGAGAACTTTTGCCCCAGGATGCAACCGAGGAGAAGATAATTAGCCTGGCTACCGGTTTAATTAAGAATAGTTAATCTTGAAGGTCAGAAGTGGCTCAATTAAGAGAAAAAAAGTTTTCCTCGAATAAGCTCATTCGGACACGAAGAGGGAGAGAAATAATTGCTATTTACTCTTTGCTTACTGCCTTGATTATCATCTCCTCCCTTATCTCCCCGGATTTTAGAACTCCTCGGAACGCTGTTAACATACTGCGCCAGGCTGTTCTTCTGGGAATTGTATCCACTGGACAGACCCTCGTTATTCTCACACGGGGGCTTGACCTATCTGTTGGTTCTACTATAAGTCTTGGTGCCTGCTTAACCTCCGGTATTATGCTGGGAAGAGGAGAGCTGATTTTACCGGTTTTCCTTCTGGTTTTACTGATCGGCACAGTAATTGGAGCGGGGAACGGACTTATTGTAACCCGATTAAAAGTCCCTCCCTTCATTGCTACCCTGGGAATGATGTCCATTGTTCAGGGCTCCCTTTTACTTTATACCAAAAGAGCAATTGGTTGGGTTCCTACATCTTTTCTCTTCTTTGCTGATGGACAGATAGGATTTGTCCCTTTTCCGGTTTTATTTTATGCTCTTCTTTTTTTAGCCTTTTTTATTTTTTTAAAGAAAACAACTTTTGGAAGATATATATACGCTACGGGAGGCAATGAAGAGATAGCTAGACTCTCTGGTATTCAAACTCGTTTTGTAGTACTTATCACCTATAGTTTGAGTGGATTCCTGGCAGCTTTGGCCGGTCTATTTTTGGCAAGTCGGCTGGCTATGGGTGATCCTCTGGGAGGAGAAGGATATGAGCTTAACTCCATTGCCGCAGTTTTAGTAGGAGGGACTTCTCTTGCTGGAGGAAGAGGAGGACTTGGGGGAACCTTAGCTGGCGTTTTAATAATGACGGTGGTAGGAAATATCCTGAATTTGATGAATGTGCCGGGATTCTGGCAGTGGATTGTAAAAGGACTAATTATCATTGGGGCTGTTTCTGTCTACAGAAAAATAGATTAGTAAAGGAGGAGAGGATGGGGGAGATCAAGTTTTCCGCGGGAATATGGGCTTTTACTTCCTGTGCCGATAGATTTGTTACCGAAGGATATCGAAAATCCCTCTCTTTAGAAGAGCAAATAAAATTAGCCTGTCAGGTTAGAGGTTTGGACGGGCTTATACTTCAATTTCCCACTGTGGTAAACAGGGAAAATGTAGAAGAGGTAAAAAGATTGCTCCGAGAGGGTGAGTTGGAAGTTTCGGCCGTAGATGCTAATCTTTTTGGTTCGCAGTTCTCAGGAGGTGCGTTTACCAGTGGTGATCAGAGAATAAGAAGAAAAGCCATTGAAATTGCCATGGGAGCTGTGGACATGACTCAACAACTGAATTGTTCCTACGCAGGATTATGGCTGGGTCAGGATGGATTTGATTACCCCTTTCAGGCAAATTACTCCCATCTTTGGGATGGGGAAATTGAAGCCATCAGACAGGTCGCCAATCATAATCCTGAAGTGAAAATCTGTATAGAGTATAAGTTAAAAGAGCCCCGAATGCACCTCACCATTGGGAGTGTGGGCAAAGCACTATTAATCTGTGAAAAGATAGCCAAAGATAACGTGGGAGTAACCCTCGATTTTGGACATGCTATGCTGGGCAAAGAGAATCCTGCTGAATCTGCCACTCTTTTAGCCAGATATAACCGACTATTTAGTACTCATTTTAATGATTGTTATAGAGAAACTGACGATGATTTAATTGCTGGCTCTGTTCATTCTTGGGAACTTCTGGAGCTTTTGTTGGTTCTACAGCAGGTAAGGTATAAAGGATGGTACGGATTGGACATTTTCCCCTATCGGGAGAATATTGTAAAGGCTTGCCAGTATAGTATCCAAAATATAAAGTCTTTGTTAAAAGCGTTGGAGAAAATTGACATCCCTTCCCTGGCAGAGGCTCAGAAAACCATGAATTATATTGAGATTCACAGAATAATAAGAGAAGCTCTTTACCCTCTGTCAGAATGAGATAAAGTTGGACCCGCACGGGAGGAAAAAATTGAAAGAACTATCAAGAATAGACCTATCTACAACTCTGGCTGGGGTGAAGATGAGATCTCCTTTCGGAGTTTCTCCTCACAATCTGGATAAGCCCTGGTTTCCCGGGAAAAAAGCAGCCGAACTTTTTAAAAAATACATAGACGCTGGAGCTGGTTTTATCTATATTCCAGCGATAGTTCCCGGGGAGCCCTCGGAGGCAGAGAAAAACCTAGACTTTGCTACTCTTTTTGAGAACCAGCAGTACGTAGGACGTTGGTTGAAGATTAAAGTAGACGGGAAATCGGTATTGGGTCACATCTATACTGCTAAAAATCTGTTTAATTTTTTGCCCTGGGCAGAGGAACTGGTGGAAAATATCAAACCGTACCTGCCACCGGATGTCCCTGTTATAGCCCAGGTTCTGGTACATGATCCCGATCCTGAAAAGTGGGCCAGACACACCGAAAAAGTCGCTTCTCTGGGGGCTGACCTTATAGAGCTTAACACTGGCTGTCCTGTAGGAGCTATGGGTCATATTGACGCAAGAAAACTCCCTCCTGAAGCTAAGTGGGGAATGCTAATGGGTGCATCTCCAGAGATACTTTTGCCCGTTCTTAAGGCTGTAGTTGAAGCCACCAATCTTCCGGTGGGATTTAAACTCTCCCCTGAAGTAGGCTATCCCAGAATGCTCTACCTGGTAGAGGAAAGTGTAAAGATAGGGATACGTTATGTTGTCACCACTCATAAATACTTTGCCGTAGCCCCACCAGATATATGGGACCACGGTGTGGGAAAGTTTCCAGCTTTGGAGGCTAACTGTTTAGCCGATTTTGGGGGATCAGCTCTTAGATTCAGTATGTATAAGGCGACAGCTCTTGTATCTAAGCATTTTCCTCAGATTGATACCTTTGCCGGAGGGGGAATCGTCTCTGCTGAGCACGTAGTGGAGGCAATAATGTTAGGTGCTAGCGCCTGTCAAACTCTAACCGGCATTGTCTCCGGAGGGATAAAACTTCTCACCCGCACCAATGAGTGGTTAAACGAATATATGAAAAAATGTAGTTACACTAAAATAGATGATTTTAAAGGAATAGGATTAAGGCATCTTCGAGCATCGACTGAAGCTAAATTCTATTATTACGTGGCTCAACCTGATCTTGGGCTATGCAATGGGTGTGGCAGGTGTGCGGAATCTTATTGTCCTGCAATTACCATGCAGAAAGGAAAACCAGTGGTAGATGCCAGATACTGTGGTTGCTGTGGTATGTGTAATTTTATATGTCCGGTAGATGCTTTTAATTACATCCCCCGCAGTTAAAAGACCAAAAGGAGGTGGATATATGGAAAATAGACTGGGAATAGGAATGATTGGCTATTTATTTATGGGTAAAGCTCATACTAATGCGTTCAAGAAACTGCCCTATATTTTTTATCCTCCCCCAGCTATTCCCCTGCTAAGAGGAATATGTGGTCGAAATCAGGAAATGGTAGAGCAAGCAGCTAAAAGGTTTGGTTATAGGTACGCTACCACAAGATGGCGGGATCTTATAGATGATCCAGAGATTCAAATACTCGATAATAATGGACCCAATAATATCCACGCAGAACCCTGTATTGCTGCCTTGGAAGCAGGTAAACATACCCTGGTTGAAAAACCTTTGGCTCTCAATTTGAAGGAAGCCAAACAGATGTATCGGGCTGCTCAAAAAGCTCAAGAAAAGGGAATAAAGAATATGGTTTGCTTTAGTAATCGCTTTGCTCCTGCTATACTTCTGGCTAAGGGCCTAATTGAGGAGGGCAAACTAGGTAAAATCTATCACTTTCGGGCTCATTTTCTCCAGGACTGGCTTGTAGACCCTGATTTTCCCCTGGCTTGGAGATTGCGCAGGAAAGTTGCCGGATCAGGAGTTCATGGTGATCTTAATGCCCACTCCATTGATATGGCTAGATTTCTGGTGGGAGAAATCACCAGAGTCTGCGGATGGACTCGTACCTTCATTAAAGAAAGGCCTATTCCCATCTCTGCTACCGGGCTTTCTGGTAAAGGGGGCAAAGAAAAAGGAGAAGTAGATGTTGATGATGCCTCTTTACTTTGGCTTGAGTTTGAGAATGGAGCAATGGGGTCCCTGGAAGCATCTCGCTTTTCTACGGGGAGCAAATCTGTCTGGAGAATAGAAGTCCACGGAAGTGAGGGAGCTGTCTTGTTTGACCTTACCAGGAGTAACGAGCTTCAGTTTTACTCTCGTAAAGATCCTGCTTATGCTCAGGGATTTAAAACCATAATAGCTACAGAGGAAGAGCACCCCTTTATTAAATACTGGTGGCCTCCTGGACACATGCTTGGTTGGGAACACCATCACTGTAATGCAATTTTTCACTTTGTGGAATGTGTCGCTAGGGATAAAGAAGTCTATCCTTACGGGGCTACTTTTTTAGACGGACTTAGATGTCAGGAAGTGCTGGAGGCCAGCCTTATTTCAGCAGAGCGTGGGGAATGGGTTGAAATAGATGAGATCTAGGGCTTCACAAAATTCAAAATTTGGTAGGGCAAAAGAAAAAATAGGGTGTCCGCAAATACAGCAATAAAGATAATTTCCAAATTTTGTAAAAGACACATGGTTGGATGAAAAGGAGGGATTTTATGGCAAAAAAGATCAATGTGGGGATGGTGGGTTATAAGTTTATGGGCAAGGCTCACTCACATGCTTACCGAGATGTGGCTATGTTCTTTGAAACCGAGACAGTGCCGGTAATGAAGGTTATTTGCGGGCGAACAGAAACTGCTGTTTCCGAAGCTGCCAGAAGGTTTGGCTGGGAAGCTTACGAAACATCCTGGGAAAAAATTGTCCAGCGCCAAGATATTGGTCTGGTTGATATCAATACTCCCAATTCAACTCATAGGGAAATTGCCGTAGCTGCGGCTAAAGCTGGAAAACATATCCTCTGTGAGAAGCCACTAGCGGTAAGTTT
>Ga0209979_1003682_pt1 | contig 13352 bp, 5 predicted proteins | sample AnhtaG_FD_183114 | JGI IMG/M metagenome (GOLD analysis project Ga0209979, IMG submission 183114) | Deep subsurface microbial communities from Anholt, Denmark to uncover new lineages of life (NeLLi) - Anholt_01485 metaG (SPAdes) (version 2) | ecosystem: Environmental > Aquatic > Marine > Oceanic >...
ACGCATTCGCACTCGCTAACGGCGCGTACGCTCGCCGACCGGGGAAAGCCGTCCAGGAGGGCCATCTCGCCGAAGAAGTCTCCCTCCGTTAGATTGCCCAAGACACGCTGTTTATCCCGCCCCAATCCCTTCACGACTTCAGCTTGACCGCGACACAGCACGAAGAACGCGGCGGCCTCTTCGCCTTCCTCCACGAGCAACTCGCCCGGCGCAAAGCGGCGAACCTTCGCTGCTCGCGCAAGGGACTTCAGAGTACCCCCCTTGAGACTGGAAAACATTGGTGCCATGGCCAACGCTTCTCTAGCTTCCACCATCGCCTCCTTTCTGTGGGCTACCCTTCCCCCCACCTCACCTCGTACAGCCGCACCGGGTCCTCGAATCCGCGCAGCGCTACATCACCACGGTCCGCGAGCAGGAAACCCTTGCCCGCCGCAAGTTCTCGCACGACGATGGGGGCCAGAATCTCACCGGGCTCGGCGTGGGCGCATATGCGGGCGGCCAGCTGGACGGCGGTCCCGAACAGGTCTTCCTCCTCTGCCACTGGCTCGCCAGCGTTGAGGCCGACGCGCACCCGTATCGGCTCTTCCGCCGATTCGTTGTGCCGGGCCAAAGCCCGCTGGATTGCGATGGCGCATTCCAGGGCGCGGCTGGCCGAAGTGAAGGAGGCCATGATGCCGTCGCCGGTGTGCTTGATCTCGGAGCCGCTGTGGGCCTCCAAGGCGTCTCGCACGATGCGGTTGTGGGTACGCAGCACTTCCTGGGCCTTGGCATCGCCCAGCCGCTGCGTCAGCGCCGTGGAGCCCTCCATGTCGGTGAAAAGAACAGTGTAAACATCAGCGTAAGAATCTGCTGATGGTTCAACTGCAGGCTCGTAGTCCTCGCCTAAGAAATCCTTAATGGCGGAGATGATAGGTTTTGTATCGCCAAGCCAGATAGGGTGAATGTCGCCCTCCAGGGGCACGAAGCGTGCACCACGAATCTGTGAGGCGATTTCCCGGCCTTGCTGGAAAGGACACTCCTCGTCTCGCCGATGAAGAACAAGGGTAGGAATTGTGATTTGTGACAGAAGATGCGTGACTTCATATTCCATGAATGCTTTCAACGCAGAGGCAGCATCCTTAGGGTTTGCAGTTTGTCGCTGGTATTCTGCAAACACTTGTCTAAACTCGGGCGGGGCACCGGGTACGAGAGCGTCGAGCATTGTGCTAGCGCCATAACGGCCCCAGTCCTCTTGAATCAGCAAAGTGAAAGCATCCACTCTTCCAGGTACAGTGTCACGCCACTGTTTTCCGCTATGATAAGTGCCGTAGAGAATTAGAGCGGAGACGTTCTCTGGGTGCAGTGCCGTATAACTAATGGCTATCGGACCACCTTGGCAACAACCAAGCAGGACAAAATCATGCAACTGTAGCTGCTCCACGATGGCTTCAAGATCTCCTACCTGAGCATCAAGTGAATAATTATCAAGATTTCTGTCCGAGAGACCTGCGCCGCGTTTGTCGTATCGAACGAGCTGACGCTCGCTGGCTAGGTGCTCAAACAGAGAGTGATTGAGTCTGTCACGCCAGTCGATCTCTAAATGACTGAGCCAACCAGGAACGAGAACCATGGGTGGGCCAGAGCCCGCTGTAGCGTAGGCGATGCTCACCCCGTCGGCGGTCTGCGCGTACTGGATGCGCTGCTCCATAGCAGCACTATCCTACACTATCGCTGCGTCCTCGCGGTGGACGGTTTAGAGAATGGCGTACACCGTGTAGCCAACCCAGTTCGGCGCGACTTTGCCGATGCCCACCGCCACGATGCGGTTCAGCCAGCCGTACTTCTCCGACGCCGTCTCGTAGACCGGTGCGGTTCGGAAGTAGTACTCCGAGGGATCGACAGTCTCGCTCTGCAGCACCCGCTGCATGACCTGGGGCGGGGCGTGGAAGATGCCACGGTAGTATGTGTAGATGATGTGGCCGTCGTCGGTGCGTAGGGTGCCCCGGACATCCAGTTCAGCCGCTCCGTCGGGACGGATGAGGAGCCAATCCCCTCCCTCGGGGAGTACCTGACCCTTGAGCTTCGGGCCCTCAAACGTGCCGCCCTTAACGTAGTAGATCTGCCGGAAGCCGTGGGGCGTGGCCCCCACGATCTGGGGCTCCTCCAGGTCCACGCTTACTTCGCAGAGAAACTCAGCTTTCACGTCTGCCATCATCCATCTTCCTCTTTAGACTGTGCGATAGGTTCCCGCCTCGCAGAAGCTCATGGCTACCACACCACCTCGTACACCCGCTGGCGGCTCTTGATGCCCTTGAGTTGCTTGCGGCCGGCGTCGCGGAACTCCACCCCTGCCAGCGAGCCGCCCACGGTGCGGACAACCTCCGACACCAGGACCTGCCCGCCCTGGGCCCTGGCGGCGATGCGGGCGGCCAGGGTGACGGCGGTGCCGAAGTAGTCCCCCGCCTCCTCGATGGACTCGCCGGTGTTCAGGCCGATGCGCACATTGATGGTCGACTCGGCGTGCTCCTGGTTGTAGGCGGCGAAGGCCTTCTGGATGTCGACGGCGCAGGAGAGGGCCCTGGCAGCGCTGGCGAACGCCACCATGAAGCCATCGCCCATGGACTTGACCTCGTGGCCGCCGTGGCCGGCGACCTGCTCCCGCAGGATGCGGTTGTGCTCGGCGAGGAGGGCGTGGTACGCCTTGTCGCCCAGGCGCTGGGCCAGGGCGGTGGACCCCTCGATGTCGGTGAAGAGGATGGTGACAGTGCCCTGCTCGTCGGAGTGGCGGGCCAGGCTGGGGGCATCGGCTAGGGCCGATGGCAGGATCTGCTCGATGGTGGAGCGCAGGGTCCTCTTTGCCCTGCGTGGGCTGGGGGTCAGGCCGGGCGCTACCTTCTCCTGGGCCTGCACCTTGGCGGCGAGGACCTTCTCGGCCCTCTGAGGCAGGCCCATGTCCTGATAGAGCTGGAGGGCTTCGCTGAGCATGGCGGTGGCGGCTTCGGCATCGCCGGGGGCGTCTCTGGCCAGGCGCATCTTGGCGTAGGCCAGGAGGGTAGCTGCCAGCTCCAGGCGGTAGCCCAGGCGGCGCGCCAGGCCGAGGGCTTTGTCGAAGTAGGTGGTGGCGTCGTCCCAGCGCCTGCTGACGGCGTCCAGCATGGCGATGACGCGAGGAACCAGACGGGGCCAGACGAACTCCACGCCTCGTCCGTTCAGCTCACGCAGACGCTGGTAGCAGGCGTCCAGACCCTCTGTCTCACCAAGCTCGGCAAGGGCCTCCCCACAGGCGACCAGGTTGTACGCCCCTCCCAGGCTGAGCGGCTCCTCGAACGGCCACTGGGGGCGGTCAGCGAGGAGCTTCCGCGCTGAGGCCGTATCCCCTTTCTCAAGGCAGAGGAGGACCCGCCAGGGCCAGGGGCCCGCCAGGAACGCAGCCCTCTCCGCTGCTTCGTAGGCAGCCTGCAGGGCCGCCAGGCGGGCCTCGGCCTCGTCGTAGCGTCGCGTCAGCGTCATGAGCACCGCAGACTGCTCCAAGAGAAGCGGCACAATCCCGAATACCCGCATCTCGGAGGCCAGGGTGAGCACCTCCTCGCCGATGCGCTCCGATTCCACCAGGTCTCCAGCCAGAAGATGCTGCCTTGCCACCCAGAGGGCAGCCAAGTAGGCGGGCTGGAACGCCAGGCGCTCCTCGGAGATGCGGCGCAGCTCCGCCCACTCAGGGCCACCGGCCGACAGCCGTCCCAGCACCATCTCTGACATCAGGCTCGGAATTCTCGGGTAGCAGGCCCCGACCACGTCGCCTGCGGCTTCGAATGCGGCCGCAGCGCGGTCGCCTGCCTCCCGGATCTTCTGGGGGAAGCATGCAAACCAGTAGATCCAGGCGATGGGATTAAACACACCGCCGAGCATCCAGGAGTCGGTGACGTGCTCTGCCAGGGACTCCGCCTCGGCCACCTCCTCGAACACCGTATCGAAGCGGTGGAGGCACAGCGAGTCCATGGCGTGAAAAGCGAGCAGGACGGCCCGTTCTGCCCGGTCTGCCGGGCCGACCAGCGCCAGCCCCTTCTCGGTGAAACGCAGGCCGCGCTCCAATCGCCCCTGCCAGCCAATGTATCCAGCGAGGTAGCTGTAGGCCCTGCCCGCTCCGGCCGCATCGCCCGCCGCTTCGAACTCCCGGGCCGCCTCTTCGAAGCTCTGGATCGTCCCCTCAAGATCACCAGCGCCCTGCTGAGCCAATGCCAGATCCCACAGGAGGGCCGCCTTCTCCCCCTGGGACAGGCCCACGGCGTCCGCCAGCTCGAGGGCGGAGCGATAGAGGGACACCGCCTCAGCGGCCGCGTAGGCGGCGACGGCCTGCTGGGCGGCCTTCACCGTCCAGCGGTAGGCCGTCTCGGCGGGGGCACCTTCACCGGCCTCACGGTAGTGATAGGCCAGCTCGCTCGCATAGTCCTCCAGGCGCTCGGGGTAGGCCTCTTCCAGGGCGTGAGCGGCCCGCAGGTGCAACCGCTCCCGCCGGGGGGCGCTCAGGCGGCCGTGCAGGTTCTCCCGCAGAAGGGTGCTGGTGAACTGATAGTAGGTGCGTCTCTCCTGGCGCTGCTCCCTCACCACCTGGGCGGCCAGGGCCTCCTCCACCGTCCGCAGGACGACCTCTTCGTCCAGCTCAGCAACCAGCTGAGCCAGGGAAAGGCTGAAGCGGCGGCCGAGCACGGCGCCCACCTGGAGCAGGCGGCGGCAGTCCTCCGACAGGCCGGCCAACCTGCGCTCCATCACATCCCGCACGCTCTCGGGCAGGCCGATGTCGGAGATGGGGGCCTTGCTAGTCCACTGCCCCTTCTCCTGATAGAGGACCTCCGTCTCGATGAGGTGCTTGAGGGTCTCCTGGACGAAGAAGGGGTTGCCCTCGGTCTCCTGGTGGAGGGCGAGGACCAGGGCCCGGGGGATCTCCTGCTCGGCCAGGACGGTGACCAGCTCCCCGACCTCGGACTCCCGCAGGCCCTTGAGGGGGAGCTCCCAGAAGCCGGACTCCCTTCTAAGGTGAGGCAGGGCCTCCCTCAGGGGATGGCTGGGCTCCAGCTCCGCCTCCCGGCAGGAGATGGCCAGCAGCAGCCTGCCGCCGGCCAGCCGTCGGGCCAGGTGCTGCAGCAGGGAGCAGGAGCCCTTGTCGGCCCACTGGAGATCCTCCAGCACCAGCACCAGGGGAGCAGACGTGGAGGCGTTCTTGAGGAACTCAGTGACCTCCTGGAATAGGCGGTAGGCCTCGGCTTCCGCTGCCACGGGCGGGGGCTCAGGGAGGTCGGGTAGCTTCGCCTTCAGCTCCGGCGCCAGGGGGGCGAGAACGGAGCTTCCCTCGGTCACCGCCTGGCGCAGGGTCTCCACCGACGTACGGGAGACGTAGTCTCGCAGGGCCTCGGCGACGGGGCCGTACGGTAGCCTGGCTTCCCCTTCGTAGGCAGTGCCCCAGAGGACCTGGGCGCCCCGCAGCCGGGCGTAGGTGGCGAACTCCTGCAGGAGGCGGGTCTTGCCGATGCCGGCGTCGCCCACCACCATGGCCACCGCCCCCATGCCGGAGAAGGCGTCAGCCAGCTTCTCCTTGAGTTGCTCGATCTCCCTTTCTCGTCCCACGAAGGTGCCCCAGGCCACCCGGCCGATGGGAGCGGCGGCGGCAGGCTCGGCCGGGGCCACTACCTCGCCCTGCTCGATCTGCTCGCGGAGGGCTTGCAGCGTCGCCAGGGCCTCGTCGGCCGAGGAGGGCCTGTCCTCGGGGTTCTTGGCCAGGAGCTTGAGGATGAGGTCGTTGAGGACAGGAGGTAGCGATGGGTTGTGGAAGGAGGGTGCCACCGGCGGCGTATTCAGGTGCTGGGAGATGACGGCCACCGGGTCGTGGCCGGAGAAGGGGGGCCGGCCGCAGGCCATCTCGTAGAGGGTAGCACCCAGGCCGTAGAGGTCGCTTCTGGCGTCGACCTTGCCGCCCAGGGCCTGCTCGGGGGGCATGTAGGCCACTGTCCCTACCATCATGCCGGCCTGGGTGAGGCGGGAGAGGTCGATGGCCACCGCCAGACCGAAGTCGCCCAGCCTGGCAATAGCTTGCCCTAAGCTTGCCGAGGGGTCGGCGGTGAGCCAGATGTTGCCTGGCTTGACGTCGCGGTGGATGATGCCCCGGTCGTGGGCGTGCTGGAGGGCCTGGCAGACCTCGGAGGCTATCTGGAGGGACTGGTCGATGGGAAGGCGGTGGTCCGAGGCCTGGTCGACGATATCCTGGACCGAGCCGCCCTCCATGAACTCCTGGATGATGTAGGGCTGACGGTCCTCGTCGCCGATGTCGAAGACGGTGACGATGTGAGGATGGGAGCCGAGGCGGCCCATGGCCTGGGCCTCGCGGCGGACGCGGGCCAGGCCGGATGCGTCCAGGCCCTCGGTCTTGATCAGGGAGAAGGCCACGTCGCGGTCAAGACGGGTGTCGTGAGCCAGGTACACCCGCTTGCGGCCGCCCTCGCCCAGGAAGCGCTTGACCTGGTAGCGGCCGGCCGCGAAGGAGGTGGGGATGGTGGGGGAGGGGACGGGGGTGGGCGTTGGGGGTGCGGCTCGCTCACTAATGGCCTGGCCGCAGCCATGGCAGAACTTAGTGCCGAGGGGGTTGCTACGGCCGCAGTTGCTGCAGGTTAGCTCTTGGCTAAGTGAGGACCCACACTCCCCGCAAAACGTGGCATCTTCCGGATTCTCGTGGCCGCAGGATGGACAAAGCACCGTCGTTCGCCCCCGATCCCTACGTCTTGGAGCAAGGCAATAGTGCGTGAAAGTAGCGGCGTTGTCAAACGTGGCTAGCTGTCCAGGCCAGCCTTGAGCTATGATGGCGTCCGGGAGATCCAGCCCCGCCAATACGAGTGGGCGGCAGCGCAAGGGGAAAAGGACGGATGAATCATTGGTGCCCCACACCTTTCGATCCGATTACCATAGAAGGAATCAACATCCGCAATCGCTTCGTGCGCTCTGCTACTTGGGATAGTACCGCGACGGACGACGGGGAGGTCACGGATGCCTCCGTAAAGATCATTGAGAACGTCGCGCGTGGCGGCGTGGGTCTCATCGTCACTGGCTACGCGTATGTTTCCGACCACGGAAAGGCCGCCATCCGCCAGTTTGGCATCTCCCATGGCCGCCACATCGAGGGAATGCGACGCCTGGTGAAGGCTGCCCACGACTACGGCGCCAAGATAGCGGTGCAGATCGCTCACGCGGGGATGAACCTGGTCCTCCTCGGACACACAGACCGCATCGGCCTTGCGCCCTCCAAGACGGAGGCTTACCGGTCATTGCATCGGGCCATGACTTCTGCGGAGGTTGACGAGATTGTTCGTGATTTCGGCGCTGCTGCGGAGCGGGCGGCCGAGGCCGGATTCGATGCTGTCCAGCTCCACGGAGCGCACGGCTATCTCATGAGCCAGTTTCTCTCGCCCCTGACCAACCGAAGGACAGACAAGTGGGGCGGATCGCCAGAGCGCCGGCGACGGTTTCACGTCGGGGTGATGCGCTCCGTGCGGCGGGCGGTTGGCGAAGACTATCCCGTATGGATAAAGATAGGCCTCCAGGACGATGCCGACAACGGACTGCAGCTCAGTGAGGGTCTGGCGGCTCTGAGGATACTGAGTGCCGAGGGTCTATCAGCTGTGGAGATCAGCGTTGGACTCGGGGCCAGGGCCGCCCGAGTACACAGACCGGAAGATGACGAGCATCCCTACTTCCGTGAGGATAGCGCCGAGGCCAAGCGCGCCGTCGACATTCCGGTCATGCTCGTAGGAGGCATTCGAAGCCTGGCGATGGCCGAAGATATCCTCCGCCGCGGCGACGCGGACATGATCTCCATGTGTAGGCCTCTAATACGCGAGCCAGGTCTCATCGCGCGCTGGCAGCGTGGCGACACCGCACCTGCCAAGTGCATTAGCTGCAACAAGTGCTTCGGGTTTGGCGTTCGTGGGGAGGCGCTGGAGTGCGGCGAGGAGCGTCGCCTTCGAGAGGAAGCCAGCGCTGATTGACAACGTTTGATGAGGGAGGCAAAGACCCGGTCGCCGTACTCGACAGCCCTTCCGCCAGGCCGATCCTTCGCCTCCACGATCACAGCAGTGTAGGCTTGATCCTTGTATGTGGCTGTCAGGGTGGTGCCCACAGGCGGCAGCTGGCGGGCGATCTTCTTGCGCTGACGCTTGGTGGTCATGATGCACCTCCTTCTCTGAGCTATCCTGTGCTGACTGTCGGCGTCCTCTGACGCCGTCGACAGACACACATCACTCGAACGGGGAAGGAAGTCAAGTTTTGGCGCGACAGTAGGTGCTTAGACGCGATGCGCGTCGGCTAGGAGGACGCGTCCGAAATGGCCTGGGTGAATACTGCCGTCAAATGACGGCCCTGAACCGGGTACCAGCAACGCCCTTATAAGCAGAGGTAATGGAAGGTGGTGGAATTGACCACCTTCGGCTGCCAGACCCATAATGAGGGCGGGTGGCCCTGCCGTTGGGGACCCTCCGGCGCCGCCGGGTGCGGACCCTGGCCAGTGCCTACGACTTCGACGCGTTGGACAGCGCCCTCAAGATCCAACGAGAAATGGCTGCCCTCCTGCGCAACCTTGCTTGAAGGCTGACGGCTCACCAGGCCTATGCCGTTTGATGATCACCTGCCCGCGGAGCAGGTGATCACCGAACAGCGTACATCCTCCATTGGGCGAATAGAGTCTACGGGCGTCGGCCCAGCCGAACCCTGGGTCACAGGATGCCGCCAGGGGCATGCCCTCGGGATGGCAATGGCTTCGATGTGAACTCGACGGGCCTGGAAGCACCAAGTGCTGGAAGCTGCCTATAGAAGGTCGTCTTCTTCGTCCCGCACCCTGGCCGACGCCAAGCCACTCTGTAGTGACCTGACGAGGCTTGTGGCCCACTGCATGACTGCGGGTTCATCGCCCTCCGCCCACGCCTTCGCCTGGGCTATCTTCCCCTGCAAGTAGGCTACCTCGCTGCCCCACCAACTTCCTGACCTGAAGTTCGCGGCGAGGATGCCACCGACTGATTCGCCGTACTCTCTTAGCAGGAACCGGATAATCTCAGGCAAGCGGTCTCCTTCCGGCTTCAACGAGTGAGCCAGGACTTCTGCACCTTCAGCCCCTCGAGCTTTCACCCAACTGACTAGAGCGTCCTCAGGCACACGGCTAAGCAGTCCCGATTCCTCCAGAGCCCACATGAGCCTATAGCCTTTCGAGTCGCCCAGCAGTGCGTCACCGATTTCGTCCCACACACCGACGGGATCCAGCCTCAGTGTTTCCTCCAAGAGCTGAAGTCGTTCGTCATGGAAGGCCGGTTCGCCCTCTGTGTACATACGCAAGATGCACCTCGCCATCCGAATAGGGTATCTCGACAGCAGGTGCCCGGCCACCCTTCGCCAGTAGAAGCTGAGCATCGCTCGTCCGCTCCAACCACTCGGGTGCTCTAGAGTCTGCCAGGCGATATCCTCTAACTCTCCCTCCAGGGAGGTTCCAACATCGTCCAGCCAGTTTGAGAGCAGCATAAGAGCCCCTTCGGTCGGGGCCGGGTCGTCTTGTTTGAGAAGTCGTTTGACGAGTCCGACGACGGAATGCGGTGATAGGCCACGCGGCCAGCCTCGCAGCCAAGTCAGATATCGAGCCTCAACCCAGCCATCGTCAACCAACTTCAACAGGCGAGCCGCCGCCCTATCGCTCGGAGTCCCTCGAGCCGTAGCATCAAAGACTATCATCGCCAGGCTTCGATCCCCTGACCACTCATCCAAGAGGTCCTCGCCCCACGCCGAGTCTCCAGCCTGGGCTCGACCCACCAAATACCCGCTCACGATACGAGGGTCCTGACCCTTCCTGGCGGTCGTAAGCAAAGGTTCGAGCCACTGTCGCTTAGTGTCCAGCTCCCCGAGGCGGCGGATGAAGGGCCAGAGCTCCTCGGCTTCTCCGGAAGCTAGCCAGGGCAAGATGGGAAGGACTTCATCCATCGCCCCGATGGCCTCATCGGCCAGTCGCTCAGCGACGCGGTCTGGTCGAGCCTCTTCCGGCTCCCCTTCCTGCGGCCAATCGACATGAGACCAGGGGCCTGTAAACCGCTTGATCCTGTCTGCAAGAGAGTCGCCATAGAAGCGCTTCGACCCGGCCTGAAGGCGTTCGCTCTGTTCATCAGTGAGGGCATCGGAGGCGTAGCGTAGTACGTCCTCGATGCTCTCCCAAATCTTCCGCCGCTCCGCTTCATCATCGGCGCTAAGATGTGTGAACCAACCAACGACCTCATCGGCCAAGCGCTGGAGCACGAGCGAGCGAGCATGGCTCAAGAAGACCTCTTTCGCCTCCCTTCTGATCTCCGGCGATGGGTCGTCCAGAGCCGTCCCCAGGAGCGCGAGCGCCCGTCGCTTGATTTCCCAGACCTCGCCCCAGGTCCGCGGCCTCCAATGACCCCGGGGCATGCCTTCGCTGTCCCGCAGGGCCATCCCGAACTCGTGTGCTTGGAGTGCGGACGAGAGGGCTGATAGGCCAAGACGCCTGGAAGCTATGGATTCCGATGTCAAGGCTTCTTCGACCAAGGTCAGCCTCTCGAACGCTGGGACCTCTGTCTGAGCAACAAAGGTCAGGAACAGACTATTCCACACTCCCGTTGCGTTGTTGGCCCAGTGTTCGTTCTCGGCCTCCGCAAGGCGGCGCAGCAGTCGCGCGGCTTCGAAGAAGCTGTCCCTTTGCTGAGCCAGGTCCTCCAGTGCCCAGACGATATCGCGGCGACCGGCCTCAAAGGCGAGCAGTCGCGCATGAGACACAGGTGCGAATATCCGGGACAAAGCCTGCATTGCGGCCCCTGGAGCTCCACGCGCCAACACCGAGAAGAGGCGACTCGTCCGCCCATTATCTACTGAGTCTATGTCACGAAAGGGCCCCCGCTCTCCCAGGAAGTCCTCGAGTACGCTCCTGACCTCTGGGATGTCCCCAAGCTGGGACAGACGCTCCAGCAACGCATCTTTGCTGGACTGACTAGGCAATGACTCTAGTAGCTCGATGATTCTGTCGGGTTGCGCGGCCCATATCCCGGCAGCGAGCCAAATTGCGAGCAACTCCGGCGATACATACCAGTATCTCCCCTTGACGACAAGGATTCCCTGCAAGATGGCTGGACGTAGTTCGGTCTGTACGAGGTTCCAATCTAGCCCGATGAACTCGGCGATGGCACGGCCCTCAGCCGCCACCTCACCCTGCCACCCGACCCGAGTCAGGAGCGCCACGCCGCTTAGAGCTCTCTGGCCGTCCGGGCTAGGCAGCAGGATTCGCCGAACCACATCCCGAATCTCCGGGACACCGACCATCTCCTGGATGGTTGCTCTTCTTTCGGCGATAGCTTCGGCTACGACGACCGCCAGTTTGACGAAGCCCCGAGTTCTGGAAGCGATCCAGCGAACGTGTTCGGGGCTCAGGGTCGAGGAAACGGCTCGGACCACTCGCTCCATCGCCTGCGGTTCCAGTGGGTTCAGGTCGTACGTATAGCCCTGACTCCGCGACGGAAGACCCACAACGCCCTTAGGCGCTGCCCCCACCGTAATGAGCCGTAGCCGTCCCTGGCATCGGCCTGCCCACTCGGCGAGAGCAAGCGCTTCGGTCTCGCCACACTCATCGACAATGACCACCGCTTGCACATGGTCATTCCTCTCCGCCCAGCCGAATAGCTCCCGCGAGGAGGAGACATCTTCACTGTAGAGTGTCACTTGGTCGAGCTCCATGCGCCGCACGATCTCCAAGGCCAGACGCGTCTTTCCAACGCCGGCCTGGCCCTGTATTCGAGCGTGCGTAGTGACTGGGTCGTGGCCAAACAGCGCTTCGCCAATTGACTGGATGGTCGCCTCGCGGAGCTCGTCGGGCTCGAAGTTGACCGAGTGCCTGGCATCGCGAAGAACATAGTCAGCACGGGAGAAGTTGCGGAGCGCGGGCCTCAGCTCAAGTAGCGCCGCGGGGACTTCAGAGACCCAAGGAGCGACGTGGCTGGCTGCGAACAGCCTGACTTCTCCTTTGCAGCCGGCCTCGGCCGCTATCGCCCTGATTTGCTCTTCCTTCTTTTCCCGGTCTGTCGGAATCAAGTCTTGACCGACAACCAGCGTATAGCCGCCACCTCGACGAAACACGTCCTGAACCGTATGACCTTCTTCCATCTCCTTCCGGAGGCGGGCGGGTCCGGGCCACCTTCTCTTGAACTGCCAGGCAGTCAATCCTCGCCCCAGCCACCTACTTCGCTTCCTGCCGGTGTTAGTAATGGCATCCGCGCCTCCGTCGGGGACGTTGATACGAATGGTAGTGTCGATTCTGTCCGGCGGAATCTTCGACCGTCGGCCTCCTTCTGCGATTAGGAGGTTCAGGAGGCGGACTAGTTCCTCTCCGGTCAGGGAGGCAATTTCGGTGAACGTTGGCTGAAACGGATTCGGCGTTAACGGCATGGGCCCTCTGCGCCAGACTACTTCGGCCTTCTGGAGCCATTATAGTAGTGGGCGGAAAAATCCGAAAGGATCCGCAAGTGGCGCTTCTGATCCAGTCGCGCCTGCGCCAAGATGACTTGGTGGCGTGCAACAACTTGTCGGTCTAGTACCGTATGCGCTGTCTGCACTGGTGCGAGCGACCGCAGTCGAGGTACCGCGCCTCCGCCGCGCGCACACCTACGAGCGAAAGCGCACTCCCAGCACTCGGTGCCATTCCGAAGGGCCCCTTCGTGGCATCGCTTTGGTAGTGTCCTCCAATCTTCGTTGGGCGGCCTCAGCTCCGGCGCTAGATATCTAGAGAGCCTGCCTGAGAAGCAGGAAATCATCGGTCGGCGATCAGTACCGCCAGGCGGCCCGGATTGTCAAGCAGAGAGTCGTCGCCATGGCAGTCGGGTGGGCACCCAACAGGCTCAAGGCTGGCCCAAACGGCTCAGGCGTCAACCGTCTGGATACGGATGACATTTTGGCACCCCACACCCCCACCAAAGCCCCTTCTAACGGTAGCGATTGTGTGTTAGTATGTGCCAGAGACAAAGGGCCCAACCGTCTTGGAGACAGAGGGCCAAGACGGGCCGGAATCGCCGTTTTGGGCGCAGAATAGATTCAGCGGAGCGGGCACAATCTTCCCAAGCAGAGGGTCGCGGGTTCGAGTCCCGTTTCCCGCTCCAGGTCTTTTCCCCGAAATCGTAGACGAAGCCGGGCACTTCGCCCGGCTTTCTTGATGGAGCACCATGACCACAGACCAAATCACTGCCATCGAGGGCAACGCCGTCCGAAACGGCATTCGCAACATCGCAATCATCTCCCACGTCGACCACGGCAAGACGACGCTGATCGACGCAATGCTGTGGCAGAGCGGCGTCTTCCGC
>Ga0209979_1003684_pt1 | contig 13352 bp, 9 predicted proteins | sample AnhtaG_FD_183114 | JGI IMG/M metagenome (GOLD analysis project Ga0209979, IMG submission 183114) | Deep subsurface microbial communities from Anholt, Denmark to uncover new lineages of life (NeLLi) - Anholt_01485 metaG (SPAdes) (version 2) | ecosystem: Environmental > Aquatic > Marine > Oceanic >...
TCGCGACAGTCATACTGCTTCTACTTGTCTGGCAGGTGGTTTCCGGAAAACCCTCTCACGACGATCTTTACACCTACACCAAGCTATACAGCAATATCGCTTTCAGGATCGAAGCCCGTTATGTGGAAGAGATTGACACCAAGGACCTGATTTACGCCGGCATAAAGGGGATGATGAAAACCCTGGACCCCTTTTCGGAATTCCTCGAGAGCAAAGCATATGACCGCATCATGGAGACCACCTCGGGGAGATACAGCGGTCTGGGGATGACCATCTTTATGAAGGATAATGTGGTGATGGTGGTCAGCCCTATGGAGGGCACCCCCGCTTACAGGATGGGATTGAAAGCCGGAGACAAAATCGTCAAAATCGACGGTGAGTCTACCGAGGGAATGACCACCGAGGAGGCCTCCCGGCTGATGCGCGGACTGGAGGGGACCCAGGTGACCCTGACAATCGAGAGGGAGGGAGTGGAAGAACCCCTAGAATACACCATCACCAGAGCTGTCATCGAAATAAAGACCGTCCCCTACTATGGAGTTGTGGAGGGGAAGTATGGATACATCCGCCTGGCCAGTTTTGGACAGCAGGCCGACGCCGAGCTCTATGAAGCTATAGAGGACCTGAAATCCAGAAACATCGAGGGGCTGATTCTGGATCTGCGCAGTAACGGAGGCGGGCTTCTGACAGAGGCGGTGAGAACCACCAATCTCTTTCTGGAGAAAGGGAACCTGATAGTCTATACCCGGGGGCGGGTGCAGGGACAGAACAAGGAATACAACTCCCTCTCCCAGCCGGTGCTCGGTGAAATCCCACTGGTGGTCCTGGTGGACCAAAACAGCGCCTCGGCCTCAGAGATTCTATCGGGTGCCATCCAGGACTGGGATCGCGGCATTATCATCGGGAATCCCACCTTCGGCAAGGGATTGGTTCAACAGATATACGATATGGGGGACGGAACCGCTCTGAAGCTGACGACCGCCAAATGGTACATTCCCTCGGGACGCTGTATCCAGAAGGAGAGTCACTCGCGCCCTCATCCCGAGGAATTCGCCGAGACGGAACCTGACAGCAGCGAGACGGAGAAAAAGAGAGAGGAGTTTCAGACCAAAGGAGGCAGAATCGTTTACGGTGGCGGCGGAGTGGTGCCCGACATCGAGCTGGAAAAGTACTCTTACACCCCTCTACAGCTTAATCTGGAGAGGCTCTCGATGTTCTTCGATTTCTCGGTTCACTACACCGCCCAGCACGCCGACCTTCCCGAGGACTTCGAAGTCACCGATGAGATCCTCCGGGAGTTCAAAGGATTCCTGAAGGAAAAGGACTTCTCTTACAAGAACAGTCTGGAGCTCGACTTCGAGAAGCTTGAAAAAACTGCCGAGAAGGAAGGGTCCCTCGAGAGAATGGGGGAGCAGATTGAGAGCCTGCGGTGGGCAATCGAACTCGAAAAGGAGAGGGAATTTGAGGAGAATCTCGATCGTATCAAGAAGTCGATGAAGAGAGATATGCTCACTCGACTGTACGGTCAGAAGGCGGTTTACGAGCAGGTGGTCTTGAAGACCGACCGCCACATCCAAAAGGCTCTGGAGTTGTTGAAGAATAAAGACGAGTATAAGAAGATTCTGAAAGGCTGAGAAGCAAGCTCGCAGGAATGGCGGTGATGAATTCACCGCCCTACAGATCAGGTCCGGGGCAGGAATGCCCCGGCTATGCCGAGGTATCTATTGTGTGGCGTCAGATGCCCATATCTGACGCAGACTGTCGTCCATACGGATCCGTACGGAAATGTGGGCATTCCAGAGCACGGACATCTTACTTCACCAGCATCATCCTCTTGGTCTCAGTATAATCGCCAGCGGTCAACTTGTAGAAATAAAGACCGGAAGAGAGCTCTGAGGCATCCCAGATAACAGACTTATATCCTGCCTGCTGTTTTTCGTCCGCCAACGTCGCCACCTTCTCGCCGAGAACGTTGTAAACCTCCAGCCTGACCTGACTGTCCACAGGCAATTGGTAATCGATGTTAGTTGTGGCATTGAAAGGATTAGGGTAGTTCTGTTCCAGTGAAACAGCCGTAGGAAGGAAAGCCTCCTCACGACCCACCTCCACAAGCTGCCATCCAGCGTCGTTTACTGTCTTCCATGGCTCGCACTGGACGACGGTAGAGTTCATGCAGCTGAAGAGGTCGGAATCTCTCAGCCTTCCCTCGACTGATATACTGTATTCATCAGGAGGGACTAACCCCGGGACCTTGAAGAAGTAATGCGCTATGTTCTCGCCGGGATCGTAAGTCCTAAAGCGAGGGATGGTGATGAGGATGTTCTGGGGGTCACAGTCGAAATCAGCATACGCTCTAAATGTGATTGTTCCTGATATCGTGTTCACAGTGCAGTTCGTCACAACTACTTTGAAGTAGAGATTCTTGCCACGGCACACGGTGGGTGTCAGACACTCACAGGTCATCCTTGCTGCATATTGGTGGAAGTAAAGAGCACCGATGTCAGCTCTGGTGTTGTCTGGGTCTAAGGTGGAGTTAGGGTCACCAGAATCGATGCAGCCAGATCTTGTGCTGTCGTGCGTGGGGTAGTTTTCCCACGTTATCTGAAAATCCCCGCTTTCAGGATCTCTGAACAGTGGATTGCAATCGATGTTTTCTATTCCGGGCCAGCCGCCCTCCACGTCACAGTACCTCACGTAAGGTTCGCTAGTCTCTTCTGCGCATATCTCAGGGCCCAGCGGTGCGTCGTCCTCCCAGAGGATGCAGTTAATGACACTCGGGCTGCAGTCGTTCAGACAGTGGAGACCACCGCCCTTCTCCGAGGCACTGTTACGGCTTATTGTGGCGTTCGTCACCGTTGGGCTCGAATGATCGAGGCAGAAGACACCACCACCCAGCTGGGCGGAATTGAGGCTAATGGTGTTGCCGGTCATCGTGCCGCCTGACCAATTGGTGTAGGCAATCCCACCACCCTGATGACCCCCACTGTTTTGCCTGATCGTATTGTCCATTATTGTGGGGCTAGACTGACCACAATAGACCCCGCCACCGGCGTCAATAGCGCCATTCCCCGTGATTTGATTGCCTTCTATCATCGGGCTGGAATTGCGCGAACAGAAAACACCACCGCCCAGGGGAGCTGTGTTACGAAGTATGGAATTGCTGCCTATAATGCCATTCGATTCACGCCTGTTGGCAATCCCGCCACCAGCATATGCAGCCACGTTGGCAGTAATGGAGTTGTTCTCTATTGTGGGGCTCGACTCACTACTGTAGATCCCCCCTCCCCACCAGGTGCGTGCCAGATTCTCAATGATATTGTTGTTGGCTATGGTCGGACTTGAACTCCTGCGGCAGTTAATCCCTCCCCCTTCGCCGGCAGAGTTCTGGCGGATGATATTCTCTGTTATCGTGGGGCTTGAGCTTTCGCAGCAAATGCCCCCGCCCCCACCTGCTGAGTTCCCCTCAATGATGTTGTTACTTATCGCAGGGGAGGAGCCGGCGCACAGGATTCCCCCGCCTTGCCAGTTGCCTCTGTTCTCAGTTATGGTGTTGTCTACTATCTCTGCATTACTGGCCCAGCAAGATATCCCACCACCACCAGTAGAGTCAGCAGAATTGCCGCTGATGGTGTTGCTGCTTATCTGCGGGTGCGAAGAAGCTTCGCATGCAATCCCGCCACCATGTCCATCGCACGGGCCGACGGCCATCACCCAATTCTCAGCAATCGAGTTGTTCGTTATTGTTGGACTGGACTCGTAGCAGGAGATACCACCTCCGCTACCAACAAAGGTGCCCCTCGCTGAATTCACACTTATAGAATTGCCGTCTATAATAGGGCTGGACTCGCGACAAGAGATACCTCCACCTCTTGCATATGCGGCAGTCGTCGAATTTCCCGTTATGCAGTTAGTGCTTATCCTCGGGGTAGATTTGCAGCAGCAAATGCCGCCACCCCACGCCCGACCCATAGAAGTTGCCAAGTTAGCCGCGATAGAATTGCTGTTTATGGTTGGGCTTGACAGCGTGTCGCAATAAATACCACCGCCTTGATTGGCCGAGTTTGCGCGGATTGTGTTATGACTTATAATTGGGCTTGAATAGTAGCAATAAATAGCACCTCCAAGATTGTCTGGCCACGGTTCGAAAGCCCTCCCATACTCCATACGAGAGTAACTTATCTGGGAGTTACTGCTGGCGTACATAAACCTTACTCCGTGCCAGCCAGTGGTGAGATCGTCTGTAGTGAAATAGATGGAATCAGTCTCAGTCCCCACCGCTATAAGGGTCGCCAGACTGTCCACAATAAACTTGTAGTGGCCCTCGAAATTGACTAGGACGCCAGGCTCGATCACCAAGGTTGAGCCCGGCGGGACTCTGATCTCCCCGATAACGTTGTAAGGGCTGTTGCCCTTTGTCCAGGTGCCCCAGACGTCGCCTTCGACATCGGTTGCCCAGGCCACGGCGGGGCATAACATGGCCACGATCAGCAACAATAGAAATAGAGTCCTCATGAAAACCTCCCCTGAGTTCCGCGGGTAAGAAATGCCCTCTCTTAGATAGGATAATCCATGTTCATAGAAAGTCAAGGGTTTTTCGGGAAAATAAGGCCCAGGTTGAGACAACCTGGGCTACGGTGTGCTATGCTGGGCTACGATGGGGTACAGTGGGATACGGTGTGGCGGTGTGCGGTGCTAATGTGCTTGCGTTACTTTGCCCGCGTCACCTCACCAACTCCACCATCTCCTCGACCGCCCCATAGAATCCAACCAACACCGCTCGAGCGACCAGGGCATGTCCGATGGAGACCTCCTCAATCTGCTCGATCTCCAGCAGGCGCTGTACGTTCTTGTAATTGAGACCGTGACCGGCGTTCAGCCCCAGACCGAGTTTCTCCGCCAGCTCCGCCATCTGACCTAATCTCTCAAGCTCCTCCGACTCTTTGGCGGCAGTCTCGGCCTCGGTGTAGGCGGTAGTGTTCAACTCAATGTAATCAGATCGGAGTTTGGCGCTGGATTTAACCGAATCGATATCCGGATTGATGAAAAGACTCACCAATATCTCTTTGGCCTGAAGCTCCCCAATTGTCTCCGAGATGAGATCATAATTCGCCTCCAGGTCCAATCCCCCTTCGGTGGTCTTCTCTCCGGGACGCTCCGGGACCAGGGTAACCATATCCGGAACCACCTCCAGAGCCTTTTCCACCATCTGGGGATTTGCCGCCATCTCAAGATTCAGATGGGTGTGAACCACGTTTCGCAAGATGTAAAGGTCTCTATCCTTTATGTGCCTGCGGTTACCCCTCAGGTGGATAGTGATTCCATCAGCGCCGGCCATCTCGGCTAAGATGGCGGCGGCAACCGGGTCTGGCAGCTTGCCACCTCGGGCCTCTCGAAGGGTTGCAACGTGGTCTACATTAACGCTCAAACGAGCCATAGATACCTCCAGTTATCTCCAGGAGAAGAATTATCATCCTACTGTCACCTCAAGCCAATTGTGAGATGAAAACCAAATTCAAGTTCCTCTTGCGATAATCAGAGACTATCGCTTTCAACGTCGAAAGCGTTTCGGAGTTGGCTTCTAAAGCGACAATTCCACTGCGACGGTGGACCACGATGTCGCCCAGAACCAAGAGTCGATGTCTCAAGGTCCCCGACATCGTTAGATGTTTCCCAAGCAACGTTTCCCCACCATACACAGTGACCTGTCCCCCGAGATCCAACTCACTTAGCTGCCGATACAGTCTCGGCGAGAGAGCGAAGAGATAGCCGCCCCGGTAGGAAGCCTCCTGAACGGCCTTCCTTAAATTAGTACGCTCCCCGGCAGTCAGGCTGTCCTCCGCGAAGCTTATCCCCTTGATAAAAGAGAAACGCTCCAGAATGTGGGCGACTGTCTCTTCGAAGTTCGGATTCTGCCTCCCGAAATCATACCACTTCGCCGAGGCGCTGAGTTTCTCCTCCTGCAAATCCAAAGAGAGGATTACCTCCTTGTCGCTGTCCTTGACCAGAGATAAAAGCCCCAAAGTCTCCCGGCTCTGGAAATCAAAGAGGAGGGTCAGGGGAAGATCGAGCTTCAAAAAATCCCTCCTCAACCTATCGGAGGCCGACTCCAGACCGGTGATGACCACCGCTAAATTCGAGGGGAGCGGCGATAGTAGCGGAGAAGAGATGATTGTCAAACCCAATAGTGGCTTCAGCTGAGGGGAGCATACCTCGATCTCCAGCCTCCTTCTATCGCCCGACATAGCCGCCTCCCCGATAGAGAATCCGTCAATGGCCAAGGCCGAATCTAAGCCCCTTTGAACCAGAAGAAGGGAATAGGCCAGGGGGAGCTGCGCCGTCGCTCTCGGCAGACTTTTCTTCACGAAACTGAGCTGTTCCCCGGCAGGACCAAACTCCAGTCTTTCGGGTTTCGCACCATAATTTGCCAGAAGCTCACCGATGCGGAAACTCGCTCCTTCTATGAGGTAGTCTTCCGCTTCTTTCTGGAAAAATCTGTCGGTGATGTCACCGAGGTCGAGATAGCTCACCGCCAACACCACCAGCACAATAATCACCAGCAAGACCGCGGTTGTCTTGAAAGGGAAGGTGCTCTTCTTCTTCGAAGGCTTTCGCTCCCGGTAAGAAGTCCTACGGGAGGTTGTTTTTCTTTTCGCGGTCAACTGATAATCCCCAGCCAATCGCCCAACATAAACTGCATCCTGCCTATCAGGAGAGAGATACGAGACATCACCGTGTATCCAAAAGTGGCGCCGAAAAAAATCATGAGGAAATAGATCCCCAATTTGGCGACGATGCCATAGGCTCCCCTTTGCTCCTTCGAGAAGAAGAAATATACCAAGGTACAGGATAGGGCCACCACAATTATGACACCGTTGATGGAGGTTAAGGAGACCATGCTGGCTTTCATGTGGGTGATGATTCGGGCCTGCATGTATGCCGGTATAGTCATGCCGGCACCGACACCGATGATCAAAGCCATCGGTATACGGGACAGATGTCCAGCTTTGGGAAACAGCCGCATGAACATCAAAAGCCCCAGAATGCCCGGCACCAGATACAACAGATTGCCATCATAGAAAAGCGGTTGAATCAGCTTGGGAGCGACGGTGTTGACCCAGGCGATCACCACGAAATATCCCACCGAAACACCCACCAGAAGGTGCTCTGCAAATTTGTAAAAGGGATTGTCCCTGTATAGAAAGGAAAAGATGGCCAGTGTAGCCAGCGCCGCTATGGTTGTGGAGATATCCATTTCACCTTCGGGGCGGAATATAGCAAAAACAGTTCAAAAAGAAAAGGAAACCCAAAGGTTTCCACAATAGAGTTGACGCAGATTTTTGAATCAGTATCTCCCTCTCTTCAGGAGGTCCCTGGCAACGATTATGCGCTGAATTTCGTTGGTGCCCTCATAGATTCTATTGATGCGAACATCACGATAGAAGCGCTCGATCGGATATTCCCGCATGTACCCCATGCCGCCATGAATCTGGACGGCTTTGTCGGCCACTCGACAGACGGCTTCCGAACAGAAGAGCTTCACAATGGCAGACTCCCGCGAATACTTCATCTTCTGATCGGACATCCAGGCGGTACGATAGAGGATGCTCTCCATCACGTAAACGTCAGTGGACATATCTGCTAACATGAACTGAATCGCCTGCTGATCTGCGATCGGCTTGCCGAACTGCACCCGCTCTTTGGCATACTTGATGCTCAAATCCAAGAGCTCCTTGGCGGAGCCCAGACATTGGGCCGCGAGGCTGGTGCGCCCGCTGTCGAGGGTCATCATCGCCACCCTGAACCCCTCCCCCTCAGCGCCTAGAATGTTCTCCCGGGGAACCCTCATATCCTCGAAGAAAAGGTCGGTGGTGTATGTGCCTCTTATGCCCATCTTTTTCTCGTGCTTGCCGGCGCGATATCCGGGCATGTCCGATTCCACGATGAAAGCGGTGATGCCTCTAGTGCCTTTGGATTTGTCGGTGACCGCAAAAGTGATGATAACTCCGGCAATACTGCCGTTAGTGATGAAGGTCTTGTTGCCGTTCAAGACGTAATCGTTTCCATCCTTCACCGCGGTGGTCTTGATGTTGGCGGCATCGGAGCCAGCTTCAGGCTCGGTAAGGGCGAAAGCCGCTATTCTTTCACCCCCAATGAGCAGGGGGAGGTACCTTCGCTTCTGTTCCTCGTTCCCGAATATGTGAATTGCTGCGCCCCCGAGACTGACCTGTCCGCCGATAATCACCGCCGTGGAATTGCATCCCCGGGCTACCTCCTCCAGAAGAACACAGTAGCCGACTTCTCCCAAACCGGCACCACCGTACTGCTCCGGGAAGGGAATGCCCAGAAGGTCAAGCTCCGCGGCCTTTTTGATCAGCTCTAAGGGCACCTCTTCGTTCTCGTCAATCTGTTGGGCTAAGGGACGAACTTCGCTATCGGTAAATTTCCGGGCCACCTCCCGGAGCATCTGGTGTTCCTCAGAGAATTCAAAACTTATGCTCTCGCTCATCTTGGCAACCTTCCTCTCTTAATCCCAGTCTGAGGAATCCAAGCCGAGAGGCACACAGCGCTGCGACCACAGCCTCCTCTCAAAGCATTGGATTCGTTAACGCCACTGTCTTAAGGAACGACAACCGACCGCAAAACAGTCTCATCTCCGCGGCGCAACATATCCAGAGCCTCATTGATCTCGGAGAGTGGCAACTTGTGTGTGACCAGCTCCGCAACCTTGATCTTCCCGACTCTTGCCATCTCGATCAATCTCGGGTAATCGACCGGTCGGCAGCCCAGGGAGCCAACCACCTCCATCTCGAAGAACATAATCCGGGCGGCGCTCAACTTGATGTCCTCGGCAGAGTAACCGACAACGACCAGTCTGCCTCCCTTTCGCAAGGTCCCGAATGCAGATTGAATTGTCTCCGGTTTACCGATGGCCTCGAAGGCAACATCAGCACCCCCACCGGTGAGCTTCCTTACCTCTTTCCCTAACTTCTCCACCTTGGAGGGGTTGACGGTGTAAGTTGCACCCAGCTTCCTGGCCCACTCAAGTTTGGCCTCGGAAATGTCAACCGCGATGACAGTGCCGCCCGCAGCGGCGGCCACCTGCACTATGTTCACACCTATGCCACCGCAACCAAAGACCACCACCGTGTCGCCAGGTCGAACCTCTCCCCTATTCTTGACGGCATGAAAAGGGGTGGAGATGGCATCAGCAATGATGGAGCCCTCCTCCAACGGAATCTCATCCGGCAAGGTGAAGACATCCTTGGCAGGCGCGATGATGTATTCGGCGTAGGCACCGTCGACATGGTTGCCGAACATCACCATCTTCTCGCAGATATTCTCTCTGCCGGTACGACAGAAATCGCAGACCCCACACGTGAGAACCGCCGGAAGCAACACCTTGCCCCCTTCTTTGAAACTGTCAACCCCTTCTCCCAACTGCGCAACGGTGCCAGAGCACTCGTGTCCCAGGATCATCGGGGGTTTCTTGAAAGTTGGCACTCCATGGTCAATGTAGTGAAGATCGGTATGACACACTCCACAGGCGGCAACTTTGACAAGTATCTCCCCGGGCTTGGGAGTTGGGGTATCTACCTCCTCCAGCTTCAGGGGTTGGTTCGGTCCATAAAAAACCGCGGCTTTCATCTAATCTCTCTCCTTTTTTGATGGGCGTGTATATATCGTATAATAGGTCTTAGCCTCTGTTTGGAAACAGATGTCGCACTCCTCCTCAAGCTCACCGGCTCTGACTACCTCCAAATGTACCTCGAAACCTATAGACTCATACATCTCCACCGCCTCCTGCAATCTCTTACCCTCGGAGGTGAAACGTTTGCTCCATCCTTGTGACTCCAACTCTTTCTGTCGGGAACCCTTTTGCCCTGACATTTCACTGATAGACCAAGGCCTCCGTGGGGCAGACTTCCACGCAGGCGGGAGTGTCACGCTCCGGACAACCATCGCACTTGAAAGCAACTATTCTATCTTCAGCCTCCAACCTGATTTGAACAATGGCATCGTAAGGGCAGACCATCATACAGCTCCAGCAACCGACGCACTTAGCCTCGTCGTGTTCCACCAAACCATTTTCGGTATTCTTGATCATCGCCCCGGAGATGCAGGCCTCCACACAGGGAGGCTCCTCACAATGGCGGCAAATATGCTGGACCTCGTATCGTTCGAAGAGGTCTCGCTTGATAATGATTCCTGACCTTCTGGGATTGTTCAGCCCGAAGTTCGTCACCGAACAGGCGGAACTGCACAGTTCGCAGCCGGTGCAGAGCCTGAAGTTGGCATAAACCTTCTTAGCCATACAAACTCTCTAATTGTCTTATGCGCTCCGGAGAGGGAGAGCCGTTCTCATCCCATCCCCTCAGCCGATAATACGCCGAAAGCATCTCCTGAAACCTTTCGCGGTCAACACGATGACCTTTGCCCAATCTCAACTTCATCGGCTCGTCGAAATACCTCTTGGGCAAGGTGTCGTCCTTCCGCGTAATTCCCTCCCTCATGTTTATCATCCGCTCCAGATCAACGATTCGTTGGGCGATCTCCTCAAAATCCTTTCTGGTGAAATCAAGGTCAGTGGCAACCTTGATCAGATCAGGAAAATGCTCATATCCGAGAAGGCGAGGACTGTTGAACCCGTGACAGACGAACTTGCAGATTCCAAGAGAGTCGATGATGGAGTAGATGTTCTCGTGGAAGTGAACCATATGCTCCTTGGTACGATACGAGGTCGGATTATTGTCGATGGGGACACCATATATCTTCTTCATTAGTTCCGGCGGCAGATCCATTATGTCCAGAGTGGGGCGATTTCTGAGGTGGTCTGCACCCCGGGAGGCGACCGCAATCCCCAGAGCGAAACTTTTCAGATAGCGACAATCATGAGGATCTGATTGCGGCAGTCCCTTAACGGCAATCAGGAAATCCTTGGTTTCCTCGCCAAAGTGCTTCACCGCCCGGGTGCTCTCCGCCAGGACATCGCCTAAGCCTGTTCTTCGAGAGATATCCGTCATCAAAGATCTGACCATCTCGTAATCGCCGAAGTCAAGCTCGCGGCCGGCGGATTTCCTGTTCAGATAACCTTTCTGGAAAAGCTCAATGGCCCAGGCGATGATTGTTCCGGTGGAGGAGACGTCCATGCCCAGATCGTTGCACAGGTTGTTCAGCTCGACCATCTGTTGGGTGTCGGATATTCCCACGTTGGCACCCAGAAGGACAGTGGTGGTGTATTCCGGTCCCTCACCCCCGTAATTGCGGTGACGGCAGTGCACTACACAAGCATAACAGGAGAGCATCTTCTCCACGTACTCGTGGACAACCTCGGCATCCAAGGTGTCCTCGAAGGCGTTGAGTTGGCTGTTGTTGGTTCTGATCGCCCCCAAGTGATTGCTGACCTCATACAACAGAGGGGTTCCGACTCTGCCGAGGGTCTGGACGATTTTCGAACTGGTGAGATAATCACGAATCTCCCTCACCTTTTCAACGAACTGTTCTGGGTGGGCAATCGGCACCCCCAGGTTTCCTCTGGCAACAACAGCCTTGAGGTTTTTGGAGCCCATCACCGCTCCCAGACCGCCTCGCCCGGCGGCGTTTTTGACGCCGTTGATTATGTTGGCGAAGCGCACCAAGTTTTCGCCGGCCTGCCCAATACAAGCGATCTGAATATCCCGACCCAAATCCTCTCGTAAGCTCTTTTGAACCTCCAGAGTATTGAGCCCCCAATACCGGCCTGCATCCCTCAACTCTATGTTGCCATCCTCCACATAGACATAGGTGGGCTTTTCCGCACGGCCAGTGATGATCAGGCGATCTACACCCGCAAATCGCAGCTCCGGGCCAAAGAACCCCCCGCAGTTGGAGTCGCCCAGAACAGACGACTCCGGGGATTTGGCGGAGATATTGAAACGTCCGGAGTTGGGAAGTCCTGTTCCGGTCAAAAGACCGGTTCCGAAGATGAGGACATTGTCAGGTGAAAGCGGGTCAATTTTCGGCTTCAGGTACTTGTAAAGATAATACATATTCAGGCCCCGCCCGCCGAGATACGACCTCACTATCTCTAAAGGGGTATCGAAAGACTTAATTTCTCCTTTGGAGAGATCTACTTGAAAAACGTTACTTCTCATCTTAGTGAGTTCCGGGGCAAGAATGCCCCGGCTATTCTTTAATTTCCTCTCTCTGTCGCCATCTTTCATCATCGAACTTCTTCTTATACTTCTCCGTCGACCACAGCTCCTGTCTCCAGGGGATTTCATCTTCGAGGTCGTCTCTGTAAAGGGAGCGGAGGAAGTGAACGTAAGGGCGCTTTTCCTCTAAGATGGAGTCCTTGATGCCTCCGAGTGGCACCCGGTCTTTGAGCAACCTGCTAATCGCTCCGACACCTCGGACCTCTCCAATGAAAATCGCCCCGACGATGAAGTCACCCTTGAAGACCAGCTTTCTGTAAAGATTTCTCCCACGATTTGTCTTAGAGACAATCTGGAATCTGCCACCATTCGGATTAGCGACCCCCAGGGTGATGCAGGGAAGCCCCAACAGATCCAGGGAATTGGTGGCAATCGAGCCCTGATAGACCTCTTCACTACCACACATGTTCCCGCCGGCGAGTTTGCCCTGCTGGACGGCACAAGTCCAGTTGGCATTGACCGCGAACTCTCCGAGGGCGGGGTCGTAAGTTTCGCAAACGTCCCCGGCGGCATATACGTCAGACATGCTGGTCTGAAGATGTCTATCTACAAGAATCCCTCGATTCACCTTTATCGCAATATTGTCCACCAGGTCCAGATTGGGTTTGACACCGATAGACAGAATCACGGCTTGACAATCCAACCTTCGGCCATCACTCAATGTCACACCTGAAACTCGACCGTTGGTGCTGAGAATTCTTTGCACCCTTCTCTCCGTGATTATCCTTACTCCCTGCGATTCGAGATGCCTTCTTACGATTTCTGCTCCGTTGGAATCGAGCACCGTCCATAGAGGCCTGTCAAGAAGCTCGACCACCGTGACCTCTTTGCCGATCTGTCTCAGTGCACAGGCAGACCTGATGCCAGAGAGCCCTCCTCCTACAACCACCGCCCGCTCGGTCTTGTCACTGAAGCTGATTATCTTCTCAACATCTTCTAAGCTGTTGAACTGATAAACCCCCTCGGTCTCCAATCGCTCAATCTGGGGAACAATCGGTCTCCCTCCGGTGCTCAAGAGCAGTCGATCGTAAGATAGCTTCTCGCCGTTGTCCAGGGACACGGTCTTTGCCTGAGCGTCAATTGCGGTTGCCCTCTCCCCTAATCTTGTGTTGACCTCTTGCTCCCCTTCAGGATTAAAGGGCTCCATGAAGATCTTTTCCT
>Ga0209979_1003685_pt1 | contig 13351 bp, 9 predicted proteins | sample AnhtaG_FD_183114 | JGI IMG/M metagenome (GOLD analysis project Ga0209979, IMG submission 183114) | Deep subsurface microbial communities from Anholt, Denmark to uncover new lineages of life (NeLLi) - Anholt_01485 metaG (SPAdes) (version 2) | ecosystem: Environmental > Aquatic > Marine > Oceanic >...
CCGGCGGAGCCCGCATCCGCCTCAGCAAGCGCGTGCCGGTGGCCGCCGGCCTGGGCGGCGGCAGCTCCGACGCGGCGGCCGCCCTGCGCGGCCTCAACGGGCTGTGGCGCCTGGGCTACGGCGACGCCCGGCTGGCGGAGATAGGAGCCGGGATCGGGTCGGACGTGGCATTCTTCGTCTACGGCGGCACCGCCCTGGCCGAGGGGCGCGGCGAGCGTGTCACCCCTCTGCCGGACCTCGCCCCTACGTGGCTGGTGCTGATGGCGCCGCCCTTTCACCTGCCCGAAAAGACGAGGCGCATGTACGACGCCCTGACGCCGGCCGACTTCACCGACGGCTCCCGCACGGAGGCCCTCCTGCGCCGCCTCCGCCGGGGCCTTCCCATCGTCGACGAGGGTCTGTACAACGCCTTCCAGCGCGCCGCCTACGAGGTTTTCGAGGGGCTGGAGGCGTACCGAGACGCGCTCCTGGCGGCGGGCGCCCGCCGTGTGCACCTGGCCGGCTCCGGCCCGGCCCTGTTCGCCCTGGGGCCGGACGAGGGGACAGCGCGGGCCGTGCACGACCGGCTTCGCCCGCCGGGCGGGCAGGCGCTGGTGGTCCGCACCTTGACCGCGGCGGAAGCGCGGGTCATCGAGGGGTAGCCGGTGGCGGAGGTCTTCTCCGGCTTCGTGGTGGGCTACGCCTTCTCCCTGCTGTTCACCGCCGTGGCCGCCGTCATGGTCATCGAGGCCCGCAGCCGGGTGCCGTACCTGGCCAAGGCCATCGCGCCCAACATCAGCGCTGTGCAACTGGCGGTCCCCATCTCCCTTCTGGCCTTTCTGGTGTGGACGCTGCTGGGCCTGCTCCTGGGCCTCACGTATCGGGCCGCGCGGCTGAACCTGACGGGCGGCGGCCTGGGCAGCCCCAACTGGCCCTTCACCCTGGCCGTCCTGATGGCCACCGTCGCCTTCCTGGCCGTCGTCTACTACGCCTGGCGGCGCCTGCCCTGGCGGGTGCTCCTGACGGCAATGGCCTTCGCGGGGATGTTCGGTTGGGGGATGCCGCACCTGGCGAAGCTGGGCCTGTAGTCGGTCAGCGGATTATCTAAGACGGATTAATGGATGGGCTGCTGCTAGTTCATCCGCTGATCCGTTGGCGATCCGTTGACAGATACTCGGTTGAGACTGGGTGCCCCACAGGTTACCATGAGGATAGACTTCACGTTAACGGAAGGGTTTGCCGAACTTTATGCCCGGCGCCATCGTCGACATGCACGTGCACACGGTGCGCGGCGCTTCGGACTCCTCTCTCACCCCTGAGCAGCTCATAGAGGTGGCGCGGCGTATCGGCCTCACCGGCGTCAACATCTGCGAGCACGACCGCGTGTGGGACGTGCGCCAGATCGAGGAGTTCCACCAGCAGAGCGGCCTGTTCCTCTCGCGGGGGATGGAGGTCTCGACGGACATGGGCCACATGATCGTCATTGGCCTGGACTCCTACGTGCCGGGCATCCGCCGGGCCACGGAGCTGCGGCGGGCCGTGGACGAGATCGGCGGATTCATGATCGTGGCCCACCCGTTCCGCCACTTCTTCGATCCCATCCACTTTCGCCGCGACGGCCGCCCTCCCTTCGAGATGACCCCCGAGGAGGCCGCCGAGCGGATGCCTGTGTTCCGGCTGATGGACGAGCTGGAGGTGGCCAACGGCGGCTGCACCCCCCACGAGAACCAGTTCGCCCTGCGGGTGGCGCGCCTGCTGGGCAAGCGGGGCATCGGCGCCAGCGACTGCCACTCCACCCAGGGCGTGGGCTGCTTCGTGACGGTGTTCGAGGAGGAGCTGCGCGATCCTTCGGCTTCGCTCAGGGCAGGCCAGGCCCACATGCTGGAGCTGCTGCGCGCCGGTCGCTACCAGGCCTGTGAGGGGCTGAACACGGGGGAGCTCCGGCCGTACGCCGAGCAGCCGCTACCGGCGAAGTAGCGCCCGAGGATTCCGAGCATTCGTTCTAGCCTGCTACCGCACGCGGTGCTACAATAGCGGCAGTTTGGCCCGCACCTACGTTTCCCTCGACCTCGAGACCACCGGTCTCGACCTCCAGTCCGATGTCATCATCGAGATCGGCGCCGTCAAGTTCACCCGCGACAGCGTCCTCGACCGCTTCTCCACCTTCGTCAACCCCCGCCGGCCGATACCGGAGCGCATCCAGGCCCTGACCGGCATCCGCCCGGCCGACGTCCAGGACGCTCCCCCGCTGGAGACCGTGGCGCCGGACGTGGAGGCGTTTATCGAGGGCTGCGTGCTCGTCGGCAGCAACTTCGTTGGCTTCGATGCGCCCATGCTCGATGCCAAGGGCATCCGTCGCGGCCAGGAGATATACGACACCCGTGACCTGGCGAACCTCCTCCTGCCCGGCCTGGCCGAATACGGTCTCGCCGCCCTCGCACGCCACTTCGAGGTCGAGATGCCGGTGCACCACCGGGCCCTCGCCGACGCCGAGACGGCCTGTGAAGTGTTACTGGCGCTCTTGGGCCGGGCTGCCGCCCTCCCGGCCGATGTCCTCTCTCAGGTCGCCGCATGGCTGGCGCCCACCGCCTGGCCCTGGCGCAACTTCTTCCGCGAGGTGTGGGAGGACGTGGCGGCCGGCGCCGCGGTGGGTCAAGGCTTCGCCCTACCTCGCTCCGCACTCCCGGAGCCGCTGCGGCCGGCGGAGCGCCGCCGGCCCGTCGATCCGCAGGAGGCCCTGGCCGTCCTCGCCTCTGCCCGTGGCCGTCCCGATGTGCTCCCTCAGTTCGAGGAGCGGCCTCAGCAGCAGGCCGCCCTGCGCGCGGTCACGCAGGCCCTGAACGAGGGGCATCGCCTGCTGCTGGAGGCCGGCACTGGCATCGGCAAGTCGCTGGCCTATCTGGTGCCGGCCGCCCTCCAGGCCCGCGTCAACGGCAGCCGGGTGGTCGTCTCCACGGCCACGATCAACCTCCAGGAGCAGCTCACCGGCAAGGACATCCCGGCCCTGGAGGCGCTCCTGCCCGCGGACGGCGGCTTTATGGCCTGCCAGCTCAAGGGCCGCCGCAACTACCTCTGCCTGCGCCGCTTCCAGGCGCTGCGGGCCAGCCCCAACCTCAGCGATGACGAGGCCCGCATCGCCTCCCGCATCCTCATCTGGCTCACCCAGACCGAAACCGGCGACCGCTCCGAACTGCGCCTCTCGCCGGGCGAGGAGGCCGTCTGGCGCCGCCTCTGCGCCGAAGGGGCCGACTGCAACGCCGACAACAGCCCCTTCGTGGTCGAGGGGACGTGCCTCCTCCAGCGGGCCCGCCAGCGGGCCGAGGCGGCCCACCTGGTGGTGGTGAACCACGCTCTCCTCCTCTCGGATATCGCCCACGGCGGACGCGTCCTTCCCCCGTACGACCACCTGATCATCGACGAGGCGCACCACCTGGAGGAGGAGGCCACCCGCCAGTTCGGCTTCTCCGCCGGGGAGCCTCAGCTAGCCGACCTTCTGGACCGCAGCGAGGCCCTGCGGCGGGGCATCGGGGCCGTCGTGCGGGGCAGTACCGCCGCTCTCGGCCCCGGCGCCCATCTGACCAGCGTCGCCGAGGCGGTGGCCCGGGCCGCCGTCGCCGGCCGCCCGCGGGTCGCGGAGATATCGGCGCAACTGGGCGCTTTCCTCCAGGAGTACGCCTCCGCCGACGCCGGCGGCGGGCAGCAGCCCCTCCTTATCAACCGCGCCATGCGGGTGCAGCCGGACTGGTCGCAGGTGGAGATCGCCTGGGAGAACCTGCGGCTCGTCCTGCGCGACCTCACGTCGCTTCTGGAGGAGCTGGCGGACGCGCTCACCGACAGCGCCGACCTGCCTGCCCGGCCAGGGGGCCTCGTCAACCCTTCGGCAAGCTCAGGGCAGGCTCTGGAGCTGGTCATGGCCGAGGTGGGAGCGTTGACCCAGGAGATCAAGGACGTCTGCGACGGCCTGGCCGCAGCCATCGAGCTTGATGACCCGCAGCGGATAGTCTGGCTGGAGTTGGACCGCCGCGACGGCTCGCCGCTGGTAGCGTCCGCCCCCCTGCGGGTGGACGAGACGCTGCGCCAGCGGCTGTACGAGGGACGGCGCTCCGTGGTCCTCACCGGCGCCACCCTGGCCGTCCAGAGCAGCTTCGATTACATGCGGGAGCGGCTGGGCCTGGAGGACGCCCACGAGTTGCTTCTGGACTCCCCCTTCGACTTCCGGCGGGCGGCGCTGCTGCTGGTGCCCAGCGATATGCCGGAGCCCACCTGGCCCGACTACACCGATGCTCTCTCCCGTGCCCTGGTCGACCTCGTGCGGGCCGCCGGCGGTCGCGCTCTGGCCCTGTTCACCTCCCACTCCGCCCTGCGCACCGTCCACGCCCTCGCCCACGGGCCGCTCCAGGCCGACGGCATCCGCGTTCTCGCTCAGGGGATCGACGGCTCGCCGCGACAGCTCGTACAGGTGCTGAAAGCCGACCCCGTCACCGTTATCCTGGGGACGGCCAGCTTCTGGGAGGGCGTAGACATCGCCGGCGAGGCGCTGTCGCTCCTCATCATCGCCCGCCTGCCCTTCAGCGTGCCCACGGAGCCGGTGTTCGCCGCCCGCGCCAGCCAGTACGACGACCCGTTCGGCCAGTACGCCGTCCCCCAGGCCGCGCTGCGCTTCAAGCAGGGGTTCGGGCGCCTCATCCGCAGCAGGAGCGACCGCGGCGTGGTGGCGGTGCTGGACCGGCGGGTCATGAGCAAGGCCTACGGCGCCGCCTTCCTGGACTCCCTGCCGCCCTGCCAGGTACGCGAGGCGCTCCTGCGGGAACTGCCGGGCCTCACCGCAGCCTGGCTCGCGGCTGCGTCCGATGAGCCCGTCCCGACGTAGGCCGCGGCGGCCCACGCCCGCTGGCACGACGGGCTGGGCTTGTACTTTTGGCTCAGGTTAGGATATCGACCGACCCGCGTCGGCAAGAACCTCTGGCCGGGGAGACGCCCGCGCGATATCATCGCCATGATCCGCATGTCTGAGAACCCGCAACCTAGAGCCTAAAACCTACCGGGAGCCCTGGTTCTAGGTTCTTGGTTCTGGTGCGAGGAGAGGGAGGTAGCATGGAGGACCTCTTCCGCCACATCGATGACCACCTGGACGAGTCCATCGCCCGGCTGACGGAGCTGTGCACCAGCGTCAGCGCCCATCCGCCTACGGCGGACGCCATCCGCGAGACGGCGGAGCGCGTGGCCAGCCTCCTGCACGACCTGGACTTCGAGACCCGCATCCTCCCCAAGCCGGAGGGCGGCCACCCCGTCGTCTATGCTGAGCAGTCCGGCCGGTCGCCCCGCACGCTGCTGTTCTACGACCACTACGACGTGCAGCCGCCGGAGCCGCTGGAGCTGTGGTCGTCGCCGCCCTTCCAGCCCGCCGAGCGCGACGGCAAGCTGTACGGCCGCGGTGTCTCCGACAACAAGGGGAATATCGCCGCCCGCCTGGCCGCCCTGCGGGCCTGGAAGGAGGTTCGTGGGGAGTTGCCCTGCGCCGTCAAGTTCTGCATCGAGGGCGATGAGGAGATCGGCAGCCCCCACATGGAGGAGTTCGTGAAGGAGCAGCGCGAGCTCCTCGCCGCCGACGCCTGCGTCTGGGAGGGCGGCGGCGTCACCTGGGAGGGCGTCCCCAAGCTCACCCTCGGCGTGAAGGGGCTGCTCTACGTGGAGCTGGAGGCGAACACCGTGAACCGCGACGCCCACTCCTCCTACGGCACGGTTCTCCCCAACGCCGCCTGGCGGCTGGCCTGGGCCCTGGCCTCCATCAAGGGGCCCGACGAACGGGTGCTCATCGACGGCTTCTACGACGCCGTGCGCGCCGTCACGCCCGAGGAGCGAGCGGCGGTGGAGGCGATGCCCTCGGAGGAGGCGGAGACGCTGCAGTCGTACGGCGTCGAGGAGGCGCTGACCGGCGTGCGCGGCCTGGACTACCGCCTGCGCCACCTGTTCGAGCCCACGGCTACCATCGACGGCCTCACGTCCGGCTACGAGGGTGAGGGGACGAAGACGGTCCTGCCGGCGCGGGCGATGGCCAAGATGGACTTCCGCCTGGTGCCGGACCAGGACCCGGACGACATCTTCGCCAGACTGCGGCGGCATCTGGACTCCCGCGGCTTTGGCGACATAACGCTGCGCCGCTTCAGCGCTGAGCGGCCCGCCCGTACCCCTGTCAGCGATTCCTTCGTGGGGGTGGTGCGGCGGGCGGTGCGCGACGCCTACGAGTGGGAGCCGCTCATCGTGCCCACGGCGGCCGGGACGGGGCCTCTCTATCCCTTCGTGGCCGCGCTGGGCCTGCCTACCGCCGACATCGGCATCGGCTACCCGGAGACGCGCATCCACGCGCCGGACGAGAACATCCGCATTGAGGACTTCCGGCGGGGAGCGAAGGCGATAGCGGCGCTGCTGGGGCGGTTCGCGGAGGGCTAGTGCCCCTGGCCCACCGGTGGCTCGCTCTGACCGCCGGCCGCGGGCTGCCCGCCAAGGCAGGCGAAGCAGGCGAAGGACAGGGACAGGTACTGCTCGTCGATCCAGACGTCGCCGCAGTCCTTCCCCTCCACGTCGTTGCGCAGGTTCAGGTGGAACCGGCGATCGCACCCGCCGCACAGGGCGGAGTTGGACTTGTCGACGGCGTCGCCGCAGACCGCACAGGCCTCCTCCGCAGTGGTCATCATCGGGGCGTCTCCGCCGCCAGGCTCAGGAGGGCGCGGGCCATCCTCTCTTCCTCTCGGCGGGAGCGCACTTCGCCGTCCAGCTTGGCGGCTTTCAGGCGTCGCAGCACTTGGCCCAGGTGGGGACCCTCCCGGGCGCCCATGGCCAGCAGGGCGTGGCCGTCCAGGGAGGGCTTGACGTAGCGCCAGCGCCGCAGGTACCGCAGCGCCTGCTGCCGGGCCCGGCCCCCGGCCGACGCCGCCAGCGCCCACACTGACGCCGGCGGGAGGGGCGACAGGAGCTCCACTGCCCGGCTGGGCTTCACCTCCCGCGATAGCTTCCCCGCAAGGGCCCTCGCCTTCGGGGCCGCGCCAACGGCCTCCGTCTCTCGCTTGGTCAGGGCCAAGCGGGCGGCGAGGCCCGCGGTTTCCTGACGGGACAGCCCCCACGCCAGCAGGGCGAGGTACGCCGTGGGCGGGGGCTCGCCCTGTACCTGTCGGAGCCAGGCGAACGCCTGGGCGCGGCGGCCGTCGAAGGAGAGGGATGGGGAGATGGCGGCCAGCGCGCCCAGCCGGTGCAGGCGCAGGAGGATCCGCTCCGGCTGGGGCTCGCGCAGGGCTCGGGCCAGTTCGTCGCGGATCCGAGGCCCGCTGATGCCCTCCAGGTAGCCGACGTCTCGCTTAAGCCAGCGCAGGGTCCGACGCTCCAGCCGGAAGCCCAGGCGCGACTCGTAGCGGGCGCCTCGGAGGATGCGGGTAGCGTCGTCCTGGAAGCTGCCCTCATGCAGGACGCGCAGAAGCCCGGCGTCCAGGTCGGCCCTCCCGTCGAAGGGATCGACGATGTCGCCGGCATGGCTGCCCGTCAGCGCCAGGGCCATAGCGTTCACCGTGAAGTCGCGGCGGAACAGGTCATCGCGGAGGGAGCTGGGGTGGATGGAAGGCAGCGCTCCCGGCCGGCGGTAGGTCTCCGCGCGGGCGGTGGCCACGTCCAGGCGGAAGGCGCTGCCCTTCAGGGTGGCCGTGCGGAAGGCGCTGTGGATCAGGCAGCGGACACCCGGCAGGCCTGCGCCCACTCGCTGGGCCAGCGTGGGGGCATCCCCCTCCAGCGTCAGGTCTACGTCCAGGGTTGGCTGTTGCAGCAGGAGGTCGCGGACGCTGCCGCCGACGAGGTAGAGGGCGAGTCCCTGGGCTCGGGCAGCGTTGGTGATAGCGGCCAGGGCTTCGCGGCCCTCCGTGGGCAGCCTGCGGGCGAGGTTGTCGATAAGGTTTGCCTTCGTCATATCTGGCACCGCCGCTTATTATAAGGTGTCGTCTTGACAGTCTGTTTGACCCACGCCTAACATGGAATGAAAATCAGCCGCGTCCTCTGACATATGGCCCCGGAAGGGGCCGTAACATCTGCCGCGGTATTTCTAGCGTTTAGGTTAGCTTCCTACATGGCCACCGTTACCAAGCGTAAAGGCCCCGCCGCCCTTCTCAAACCGCTGGGAATCGACTTCCGGCGTCCGGCCCTGCTGGAGCAGGCGCTGATCCACCGTTCCTACCTCAACGAGGCGCCCGATCTGGAGTTGGAGTCCAACGAGCGCATGGAGTTCCTGGGCGACGCCATCCTGGGCCTGATCATCTCCGACCGGCTGTACCGGGACTATCCGGGCCTCAGCGAGGGCCATCTCAGCCAGATACGCGCCCTGCTGGTCCGTTGGGACACCCTGGCCCAGGCTGCTGAGCGCATCTCTCTGGGCGACTGCCTGATGCTCGGCCGCGGCGAGGAGATGTCCGGGGGCCGTACTCGTCCCTCCAACCTGGCAGGGGCGCTGGAGGCGCTCATCGGTGCCGCCTTCCTGGACGGCGGTCTCACCAAGGCCCGCCGGTTGGTGCTCCAGTTGCTGGGGCCGGAGCTGGAGCAGGTCGCCGCCGGGGCCGTGGCCGTGGACAGCAAGTCGCAGCTCCAGCAGGTGGTGCAGGCCCGCTGGCATGAGATACCCAAGTACCGTCTCATATCGTCGGTGGGCCCGGACCATGCCAAGACCTTCACGGTGGAGGTTCTGGTGCGCAGCGAGGTGCTGGGCCGCGGCGAGGGTCGCAACAAGAAGCAGGCGGAGCTGGCGGCCGCCCGCCAGGCCCTGGAAGTCTTAGCCGTTTCGGGTTGACGTCCTCATGTACCTGAAGCGGTTGGAGGTTCAGGGCTTCAAGAGCTTCGCCACTCGCACTATCTTCGATTTCGGCCAGGGCATCACTGCCATCGTCGGCCCTAACGGCTCCGGCAAGTCCAACATCGCCGATGCCCTTCGCTGGGTGCTGGGCGAGCAGTCCGGCCGCCTGCTGCGCGCCCGCAAGATGGAGGACGCCATCTTCGCCGGCTCCTCCAAGCGCCCGCGGGCCGAGAAGGCGGAGGTCACCCTCACCCTGGACAACGCCGATGGCTGGCTGCCCCTGGACTTCAGCGAAGTCGCCATCACCCGCCGCGGCTACCGCAACGGCGAGAGCGAGTACCGCATCAACCGCAAGCGGGTGCGCCTGCGGGACCTCCAGGAGCTGCTGGCCAAGTCCAGCATGGCCCAGGGCTCCTACGCCATCATCGGCCAGGGGCTGGTGGAGACCATCCTCAACCTGCGCCCCGATGAGCGCCGCCAGCTCATCGAGGAGGCGGCCGACATCCAGCGCTACCGCCTCCGCATCGACGAGGCGCGGGCCAAGCTGGCCGCCACCCATGAGAACGTGGAGCGCATCAACCTCCTGGTCAAGGAGATCGCCCCCCGTCTCGGCCACCTCGAGCGCCAGGCCAAGCGGGCCGCCGATTACGCCCGCATCTCCCGCCAGTTGTCGCAGGCGCTGGGCGTCCACTACGGGCACCAGTGGTACCGCGCTCACGAGTCGCTGGCCGTCTCCCGCGCTGCCCACGACCAGGCCCAGGCGGAGTTCACTCAGGCCAAGGTCGCCGCGGAGACCTGCCAGCATGAGCTGGCGGAGGTGAGCAAGGGGGTGGAAGAGCGCCGCCGCCGCGCCTCCGCCTCCGCCGACGACCGCCAGCGCCTGGCCGATCGCATCCGCGAGCTGGAGCAGGGCCTGGCCGTCTCCGCCCAACGACGCACCATCCTGGAGGCCCGCCAGCAGGAGTTGCGGGACGAGGTCGTCGCCCTGGAGGAAGAGCGGGCCCGCGCCGTGGAGGTCGTCTCCAGCCTGGACGGTCGCCGCGTCGAACTGGAGGAGGCGCTGGCCGCCGCACGGGCCGAGCTGGACCGTCGCCGCGACGAGCTGGCGGCCCTTGAGGAGGAGCTGACCGGAGGGCAGGGGCGAGCTGCCGACGACGAGGCGAAGAGCCAGCGCCTGCGCGCCGCTGCCGCAGACTTCGGGGCCCGAACAAAGCGTCTCGGCCTCAGCCGCCGCGACCTGGAGAGAGAGACCGCCCGCCTGGACACCCGCCGCCGCTCCATTATCAGCCAGATGGCGGAGCTCATCCGCGTCCTCCGCGGCTATCGCGCTGACGACGCCGCGCTGGCCGAGGAGCTGGCCGGGGTGAGTCGGCGGCGGCAGCCCCTGGAGTCGCAGATCGCCGAGCTGCGGGGCTCGCTGGCCAAGGTGGAGGCCAACCAGAACGCCCGCCGCGGGAAGCTGGAGGCGCTGGAGGCCCGCCTCAACGTCCTCAGCGAGGCCCAACGCCAGCTTCAGGTCGCTCGGGCCGACGAGCCCCCCGTTGCCGTTGAGGGTACCCTGGCCGCCATCTATCAGGTCGTCCGCGTGCCCCGCGGGCTGGAGCAGGCCATCGAGGCTGCCCTCAGCGATATGGTGGAGGCGTTCATCACTCAGCATCGCGCGGAGGCCATCGACGCCATTCGAGCCCTGGTCGCGCAGGACGCCCCCCGCACCACCATCCTCCCCCTGGACAGCATCAAGCAGGTGTACCCGCTCAACCTCATGCGGGAGAAGGGGATCGTCGGTGTGGCCGCCCAGCTGGTGCGCTGCCAGCCCCCCTACCAGAAGCTCATCGATGCCCTGCTGGGCCGCACCATCGTTGTCCAGGACGTGGAGACCGCCACCCGGGTCATCCGCCGCGGCCTGGGCACCGTGGTCACCCTGGACGGCATCGTCTTCCACCCCGTGGGGGCCATCACCGCCGGCTTCCCCCGCGCCACCCGCCCCTACATTCTCGGCCACGAGCGGGACCTGGAGTCGCTCCCCAAGGAGATCGATCGCCTGCGCCGCTCGCTGGCCGTCACCGAGAACGAGGCCCACTCCCTGCGCGACCGCCTCCGCCAGGACGAGACCGCTCTCGCCGCCCTGGCCCCCGAGGTCGACCGGGGGCTGGTCCGCCGCATGCGCGTCCAGAACGCCATCGCCGACCGCCAGCGGCGGCTGAGCCAGCTCCGCGGCGAGCTGCGCGGCCTCATCTCTTCCCAGGACAACCTGCGGGACCAGGGCGAGAGCCTGGCCCGCGAATGCGACCGCCTGGCAGAGGAGAGGGAACTCTCCCTGGTCGAGGCGCAGGAGCTGGAGGAGTCCGCCAGCTACCTGCTGAAGGCCGGCAAGCTGGTGGAGGAACGGCGAGCCCAGCTCCAGCGGGCTGTGGCCGAGGCGACCGCCCTGCCGGCGGGCCTCGAAGGTCAGCTCCAGTCGCTGGATGTCCAGAGGGAGAGCGGCAAGGCTTCTCTGGCCCGCCTGGACGCTCAGCTCTCCGCCAAGGCCGTCCAACTCCGCGGCCTGGAGATGGAGCGCTCCACCCTGGACGGCAGCGCCCGCTCCGACGATGAGGAGCTGGGCCGGGTCCGGGAGGAGCTGCGGCCCCTGGTGGAGACCTCAGCCCCGGACCAGGGCGAGACCGTCCAGCTTGAGCTGCGGGAGCGGGAGCTACACCAGCAGCTCCTCGCCGCCCAGGGCCGCATGTTCCAGGCCGAACGGCGCCTCCTGGAGGCGGAGGCCGAGGTGCGACGCTGGGAGACGGAGGTCGATGCTCTTCGCCAGCGCATCCAGGACGAGGGACTGTCCATCACCCGCGAGGGCGACATCGTCTCGCCGGAGATCGCCGTGCCGCGGGTGCCCCACTGGCTGGCAGCCGAGGGCTCCGAGGAGGGCCCCGGCGGTCTGCGCCCCATCTCCGGCGGCGCCGACATCGACCCCGAGACGCTGGGGCGGGAGATCGAGCGGCTGCGGGTCCAGGTGCGTCGCCTGGGCCCGGTGAACGTGGAGGCGGAGGAGGACTACGCGGAGCTGCGCCAGCGCCACGACTTCCTGACCTCCCAGCTCGAGGATCTGAGCGGCGCCGAGCAGGCCCTGCACCGCGCCATCGACGAGCTGCACGGGGTGATGCGCAAGCGCTTCCACTCCACCTTCGAGACGGTGGCCAGCGGGTTCGAGGAGTACTTCCAGGCGTTCTTCGGGGGCGGCCGCGCCCGCCTCGCCCTCACTGAGCCCAAGGACCTCCAGCACACCGGCGTGGAGATCGAGGCGCAGCCGCCGGGGAAGCGGCTCCAGAGCCTGGCCCAGCTCTCCGGCGGGGAGAAGGCGCTGACCGCCGTCGCCCTGCTCTTCGCCCTCCTCCAGGCCAACCCGTCGCCCTTCTGCGTCCTGGACGAGGTGGACGCCATGCTGGACGAGGCCAACGTGGGCCGCTTCATCTCCGCCCTCCGCGAGCTGTCCCAGAAGACGCAGTTCATCGTCATCACCCACGCCCGCGGGACGATAGAGGTCTCGGACAGCATCTACGGGGTGTCCATGGGCCCGGACACCGTCTCGCGGGTGCTCTCCCTGCGCCTGTCGGATGTGACGTCGGACTAGCGGCGGAGCACGCTAGCCACACGGGTGGTTGAGTGACAACTCGAGGACCGCGGAAGCGCAGCTGGACGGCCACCGACGGTGAGGCACTGCGCGAGCAGCGCAACAGGCGTGGCCTCTCCCAGCAAGAGATTGCCGAAGCGGTTGGTTGTACACCGAGCCGCATCTCGGAGCTTGAAAGGGCTGTGGCTTCGGGTGGCCGCCCGACCGCCCCCTCTACGGAGCTTGATCAACGCATCCGTGACTTCTTTTCCGGAGCAGGAGATGTGCGGAGTTTCAGGAAACCGCCGGCTAGGTCCATTGCTGGGCAGGAAGATGCTGACGAATTCGAGACGCTCCCTGTCGGCGATGCTCTCCTCAGAGGACTAGAACCAGCAATCACCGCCTCTCTCATGTACGAAAAGACAACTCGAGGAAAGCGAAAACTTGGCATTACAGGTGAAGTTGGCGAGCTGCTTGTATGTCGCCAACTGGGACTCAAACTTGTGCTGGATTCTCGCTCGAAGGGCTTCGACGCAATAGACAAGGATGGTCTCCGAGTTGAGATCAAGAGCCGTCGAAGCGAATCCGGTGAACTACCCCGTGATGCAGGTCGAACCAGTCGCTTTTCACCGCACCCTTTCGACTATGCGCTACTGGGTCTCCTGGACCCTCAATACAGGCTTCGTGAGATATGGCGTGCGGACTACGACAAATTGAAGCCTCTCATCGACAAGCAGAAGCGGCGGAATCCCAACTTGTCTCTCTTCAAGCGCGTCGGCCGAAAGGTCTTCGATTCGACCGAATAGATCAGTTGGCCAGCCGGGCTGCACCCCACTCGCGCTTGCCCCTCTCCGCCCCTCCCCCTATCATCGAGCCGTATGGTGCGCTTCTTCCGTCGCAAGCAAGAGGGCGCAGCCGCGCCCGCAGAGCCCGTCGAGACTCCCGAAGGC
>Ga0209979_1003686_pt1 | contig 13350 bp, 5 predicted proteins | sample AnhtaG_FD_183114 | JGI IMG/M metagenome (GOLD analysis project Ga0209979, IMG submission 183114) | Deep subsurface microbial communities from Anholt, Denmark to uncover new lineages of life (NeLLi) - Anholt_01485 metaG (SPAdes) (version 2) | ecosystem: Environmental > Aquatic > Marine > Oceanic >...
ACTATGGAGTAAGGGGTAATTTTGACGCACTACGACAATTCTATTACCATATATGGAAGACATGGTATAGAATGTTACGCCGCAGAAGTCAGAAAGGGATTAAGTTCAAGAAATATCTGAGAATTATTCAATTGTTCCCACTACCCCAACCAAAGATTACACACTCTGAAGGTTGGCTTCCGGTCAATCCGGGTTACCTGCTTGGAAGAGCCGGATGCGGGAAATCCGCACGTCCGGTTCTGTGAGGGTGAAATCCAGTAATGGATGAACTACTCGACTAGAGAACGTATTCATTATTTATTATTTATCTCATTTCAAATAAAATGTCTGATGAAGCTAAAATTTTTAGTCAAAAAAATTTTAATTATACAAAAATTTTCAATAATTTGCAACAATAAAAATAATAAATAATTTTTGAAGATTTTGTAAAAAAACAAAAAAAATTCTTGTTTTTAGTAGAAAAGTATATTACAATCTTGAAGATACCCGCAATTTTTCCTATAACCATCTATGAAATTAAACTTATAAACGCATTGGTATGAAAATTGTACTATTGCTGTTCACAATAACTTTTTAGGAGGAATTATGCCGCACATTGATTCTAAAACGGGAAATGTAGTTAAATCGTATACAGTTGAAGAACTGGTAGAGAAGGCAAATTACATGCGGGGGTTGAACCTTATTGCCTTATGCGCCGCTGGTTCAGGGCATGCCGGCGGAACTCTGTCTGCCATGGATATTACAGCAGCGTTACACCTGCAGTGCTCTAATTATGACCCAAAAAATCCATTCTGGGACGGGAGAGACCGTATCATCTGGTCGACCGGACACAAAGCGCCGAACCTTTATATCGGGCTCGGGATGGCTGGATATTTTGACGTGGAAGAGGTTGTACTCCTTCGAAAATTGGGCAGTCCGTATCAGGGTCATCCCCACTGGCTGAAAATTGACGGTATCGAAGCCTCCACCGGCTCCTTAGGTCAGGGTTTGAGCATAGCTGTGGGTATTGCGCTTGCAGGGAAAAAAGACGGTAAGGATTACTATGTTTTTTCATTAAATGGCGATGGTGAAATGCAAGAAGGACAGATTTGGGAAGCTATAATGTCTGCTTCGCATTTTGGTCTGGATAACTTGACCTGCATAGTAGATTTCAACCGCTTGCAGATTGACGGATGGGTTAAGGATGTTATGAACATCGAACCGCTTGGCGAAAAATTCAAGAGTTTCGGATGGAACGTCATCGAAATCGACGGGCATAATATGAAAGAAATTGTCGACGCTCTTGAATCTGCAAAAGCTCACAAAGGCGAACCCACTGCGATTATTGCCCACACGACAAAGGGCAAAGGAGTAGATTTTATGGAAGATGTTGCCGGCTGGCATGGTAAATCCCCAAACAGAGAACAAATGGAAAGCGGTTTGAAACAGTTGAATCTAACCGGGAAAATTGACGTTGACAGGCTTTTTGCAAAAGCTGAGGAATACCAGAAAAAAGTAGAAAAACATCTTGATGAAGTCGTTCCGAAATTCAGCCGTAATTTCTGGTGGAACAGCGAAGAAAATATGCAGGCTGAGATGATCCCTACGAGAATGGGGTTCGGCAATGCACTAAAAGAGAGAGGCGACGATGAGCGAGTGGTATGTCTTGGTCTCGATATTTCGGGGTCGATTACAATAAGTAAATTTCTTGAAGACCACCCGGAACGTGCCGGTAGATTTTTCAGTTTTGGCATAGCGGAACAGAACGGTACCGGGGCAGCGGCAGGATTAGCAAAAGAAGGAAAGCTTCCCGTAATTGGGACATACGGCACTTTTGCTTCCGCGCGCAACCTCGACCAGATTCGCACAACAGTATGCTACGGTGAGTTTAACGTAATGATTGCCGGTGCGCACGGCGGCGTCTCCGTTGGTCCGGACGGTGCAACACACCAGGCTTTAGAGGAGCTCTTTCAAATGTGCGGACTGCCAAATATGATTGTTGAGGTCCCGTGTGACAGCGTAGAAACACAGCGCGCAACAGAATACCTCTTATTCGAGGTCAAGGGTCCGAAATATATCCGTTTTGCCCGCGAAGCAACGCCTGTAGTAACTACGAAAAACACACCATATGTATTCGGCAAAGCCAACGTCATCCGCTTCCGCGGTGCAAAACCGAAATTTATCGATGCATTCGAACATGTACTTGCTTCCGAATATGCCAGTGAAAATGAAGACCTTACAATTGTCGCATGCGGACCTTCTGTACCCGAGGCGATGCGGGCGGCATATATTCTCAAAGACGACTTTAATATCGAGACCCGTATTGTAAATATCCATACGGTCAAACCGCTTGATAAGGATGCTCTAATACGAGCTGCAGTTGAAACCGGCTGTGTGATTACTGCGGAAGAACATCAAATCGGCGGTCTAAGCAATTGGGTAAGTTCAGCAATTTTAGACGGTAAAGAGTTCTACGGCAATACACTTTTATTTGGTATGATTGGCGTGGATGACCGGTACGGTGAATCGGGCGAGCCCTGGGAATTAGTGAAAGAATTCGAAGTCGCCGCCGAACATATTGCCAGAAAAGCGAAAGAACTGTACGATAGAAAAAAATAATTATCCCGGCAAACGAAAACATTTGACGCAGATTAACGCAGATTATTACGATTTTCACTGATTATTTATTTTCGCTCTATAAAAAACCATCCCGCTAAGCGGTATCTGCGTTAATTAGCGTCCAAAATATTTTTTTTAAAAAGCTTTCAATGAAAATATAGAAATTTTTATTAAATTGAAGCAAATTTTGAATAAGTTTTTGTTATTACTGTATATTTCTTATATTAGATAACATTAACCGCAGAGACCCCGAAGGGGCAGGCGTACCACGAAGTTGTCCCTACGGGAAAGATAAAAAAAGAGACAAGTTTATAATCTTTTCCAGGGACCATTTCGCGGTGCGTCTCCGTGTCTTTGCGGTGATATACTCCATTCCAACGCATCAAGCCAATAGTCAATCGTAAAATTACTTGTTTGCATTCCAAACTTGTCCTATTTCAAATTAAAAAGGGGCGGTAACATGCAAAAGCGTATCCCTTTCCAAGCATTTTTTAATATAGTTGTACTTTTATGTTCATTTTTTTTATCTGTTTCTTTAGCCGCAGAACCGGGTAAATACCTGGTAACGCTTACGGTAGACGGAAAAGTGATGAAAACAACGTTGATTATCGAAAAAGATAATCCCGGGTATATGGGGAGGTAGCTGTTAGCTTTTAGCTTTTAGTGAAAAACTGATATATCAAATACTTTTGTAGAGACGCATGGTATGCGTCTCTTGAGAACATGTCCCCTGAGAAAGCGCAATATTCAAGACGCATTCCATGCGTCTCTACAATAATTTATGCTTAATTGAAAAAACCAGTTTTGTGAAACCCTATAACAAAATTAGCCAATAATTAATAAAATCAACAGGAGGAAAGCATGTACAATTGGACGAAACGAAAATCAGTTGCGCAGGGTATTGTTTGTGCGCTGATCATCATGCTGTTTTCAATCGCTGCTTACGCTCAGACGATTGATGACAGTATTCTGAAGGACTTCAGGTGGCGCAATATAGGACCTGCAAACATGGGCGGGCGTGTGGTTGACATTGAAGCTGTTGAAAGCAACCCGAAGATTGTTTATGCAGGAGTCGCTACCGGCGGTGTCTGGAAAACCGTAAACCACGGCATAACCTGGGAGCCGATATTCGATGACCAGCCGGTCGGAACTGTAGGTGATTTAGCCGTTTCGGTGAAGAATCCCGATATTGTATACGTAGGAACCGGTGAAGCGAACGGCAGGAACAGTTCCCCATGGGGCGGAGGCGTTTATAAATCGACCGATGCCGGCGAGACATGGGAATTTGCCGGTCTTAAAGAGACGTATCATATCGGCAGGATAATAATCGACCCAAAAGACCCCGATATTGTTTATATCGCTGCAGTCGGTCACCTGTGGGGACACAATGAGGAACGCGGAATATACAAGACAACCGACGGCGGGAAAACCTGGAACAAAATAAAATATATCGATGAGAAGACCGGCTTTATCGACCTTGCAATGGACCCGGTAGATAATACAATTCTCTACGCTGCTTCGTACGAGCGGATGAGAGACGGGTTTTCTGGAGGTAATCCTTTTGTCAGGTTTGGACCTGAAGCAGGTATCTGGGTTTCGCATGATGCGGGCAAAACATGGACAAAGGCTGCAGAAGGACTGCCGACAACGGAAATGGGTCGGATAGGTCTTGCGGCTGCACGCAATAAACCGGGTACGCTGTACGCACAAATTGAAACAAGCAGAATACTAACCAGTCGTAATTTAACAGCAGAACAACAGAGTGAACTTCGGAATTATCCTGAGGATCAGAGATTGCTAAAAACCAAAGAGTTTCTTGATGAGATTGCCAGTCAACAAGAAAAAGAGTCCGGAGGAATTATAGTCGGAGGAATATATAAATCAGCCGATTACGGTAAAAGCTGGAAACGAGTTGGATATGAAGATAACAGACCGTTTTATTATAGCCAGATACGAGTAGACCCTAACGATGAAAACGTACTATGGACTTGCGGTGTCAGTCTGATGTATTCTGAAAATGGAGGCGCAACATTTACAAACCGGACAGGAACCACCCATGTGGACCATCACGCAATATGGATCGACCCGAACGATTCAGACCACGTTATTACAGGCTGCGACGGGGGTATCAACATTACCTTTGACCGCGGCGAAAACTGGGACGTCGTAACGCAGATGCCGCTTGCGCAGTTTTATGCAATTACGGCTGATATGCGGAAGCCATACTATGTTTACGGCGGTCTGCAGGACAACGGCACCTGGGGCGGACCAAGCCAGACACGGTCGCGGTACGGCATTAGGAATTATCATTGGTTTGTTACCGGCGGCGGAGACGGATTTTTTGCACAGGTTGATCCGAGTAATCCTGATATCGTTTATGACGAAAGCCAGAACGGCAACCTCAGGCGGCTTGATTTAAAAACCGGTCAGAGCGGAAGCATTCGTCCCGGTACAAATAATATCGTCAATCTGGCAAAATATTATCCCAATCTTATTAGACAGCAGCAAGAACAGCAGCGAGAAGCACAGCAGCGAGGCAGAGGTCGCAGTCCATTCCGCTTCGACTGGAATTCACCGATCCTGATTTCTCCACATAATCCAACCACGGTGTTTTTTGGTGGTAATCATCTTTTCAAAACTGTAGACCGCGGCGACCGCTGGAGCATAATCAGTCCCGATTTAACTTCGACTCCCGATAAAGCCTCAGCAATAGTCTCGATAGATGAATCACCTATAACGCCGGGCGTTATCTGGGCAGGCACAAATGACGGTAACGTCTGGTTGACCCGGGACGGCGGTGTTACATGGGTGAAGTTGAACAACTACATTCCCGGTGCGCCAGAAAAATACTGGGTAAAACGACTGGAAGCTTCCAATCATGTTGTAGGCAGGGCATACCTTGTGTATGACGGTCACCGTAACGACGACCAGAATCCGTATGTATTCGTTACCGAAGATTTCGGACAGACCTGGAAAAAAATCAGCAATAACCTGCCGGAAGGTTCGGTATTTGTCGTAAGAGAAGATTATAAGAATCCCGATCTTCTTTTTGCCGGAACCTCGAATACAGTATATGTTTCACTGGACAGAGGAAGTAACTGGACGCGTTTTATGAATAACATGCCGACAGTTGAAGTTCATGATCTGTACATCCATCCGCGAGACGGCGACCTGATTGCCGGCACACACGGACGCGGCGCATGGATTGCTGACAACATTACTCCGCTCCAGCAATTGAAAGAAGTTGACGAGAGTGATAATGCGCATTTATTTGAAGTCCGCCCGGCAACACAGTGGGCATCGATGTATGAATGGGGGTTCATTACTCAAAAGACATTTCGTGGAGAAAATCCCCCGACAGGTTCGCAGATTTTTTACAATTTGAAGAATCCGGCGACGGGTAATGTTACTATTGAGATTGTTGATGTTACGGGCAGGGCTATCAGAGCGATTGAGGGTTCTTCGGATGCGGGAATACACAGAGTATTGTGGAATTTTCGTGAAGACCCTCCGCCGGAAGAACAGCAGCAGCAAGCTCAACGCATGGGCGCCGGCAGAGGAGGTCGCACAGCCAGCCCGGGTGAATATCTCGTGCGCCTCTCCGTTGATGGGAAGGTTTTGACTACAAAACTAATTGTTGAAAAGGACACCCCCGACAATATGATGATAAAGTAAAAACATGTTGATAAATCATTTAATCTGAATAATTCATCCCGAAGCTTCGGGACAGAGACTACAGAGATAAAAACTTATGGTACATAGTAAGGTGCTATAATTTAATTACTTATCTGTTCCCGCTTAGGGGATGTCCTTTTGGCACAGCCATCACTTAATGACACATGGTGATCGCTTCACGCAGACTAAAGTCTGCGGCTACCTTGAGGATTTTGATATAAAATCATAAATATAAATGGTAGCCGCCACGATGTGATCCCATTGGGGCAGGTTTTAACCTGCGAGTAATGTTATATGAATTATTCGGATTAATAACATTAATATATTTAAATGTATGGAGGAAATTTTATGAATAATGTAATTAATCACAAAACAGCAGGCACGGCGCTATGTTCAATATTTGCCTTTGCGCTGTTAATAAGTGCTGGATTTGCCCAGACAATTGACGAAAGCATTCTGAAGGATTTCAGTTGGCGCAATATCGGACCTGCTAATATGGGCGGGAGGACTATCGATATCGAGGCGGTTGAGAGCAATCCCAAGATAATCTACGCTGCAACGGCAACAAGCGGTCTCTGGAAAACGGTCAACCGGGGCACGACCTGGGAACCGATATTCGACGACCAGCCGGTTGGTTCAATCGGTGATATAGCCGTTTCCCAGAAAAATCCGAATATCATATACGTCGGTACCGGCGAAGCAAACAACAGAAACAGCTCGCCATGGGGAAGCGGCATATATAAGTCAACCGATGCAGGTGAAACATGGGTATTTGTCGGTTTAAAAGAAACGCATCATATCGGCAGGATATTGATTGACCCGGAAAATACGGATATTGTGTACGTTGCAGCTCTGGGACATCTTTGGGGCACGAACGTAATGCGCGGCGTATACAAAACTACAAACGGCGGAAGAACCTGGGATAAGGTGTTCTATATCGATGAAAGAACAGGCGTTACCGACTTAGCAATGGACCCGGAAGATAACGGGACATTATATGCCGCCGCACACGAAAGGCTGCGAGACCTATTTGATGCAGGTGATCCTGTAAACCAATGGGGTCCCGGCGCCGGTATTTATGTATCACGGGATGCCGGAGAAAACTGGACAAAAGCAACCGAGGGTCTTCCTACCGTTGAAATGGGACGTATTGGTCTGAGCATTTCGCAAAGCAAACCCGGAACGATTTATGCACTTATCAGTGTTATCAGTACCCGTTCCGCCGGTGGAGGCAGTCCCGCTGGTGGTCAAAGAGGACAGCAGGAGGAACTTGATCCAAACCGCGGCGGAATTTTTAAATCCACCGATTACGGTAAAACGTGGACGCAGCAGAGCACCTATAACATCAGACCTTCTTACTACAGTCAGATTCGCGTCGACCCTAACAATGATGATGTGCTGTGGATTTGCGGTACGGCGCTCGGTTATACCGAGGACGGAGGAAAAACCGTCAGGTCAGGTGCGCAAATCAGCGGACCAACACATATCGATTACCATGCAATCTGGATCAATCCGAATGATTCGGAGCATGTACTCCTCGGCAGTGACGGCGGCATAAATGTTACCTATGACGGAGGCAGAACCTGGGATTTATATATGCAGCAGCCGATGGCGCAGTTCTACGCCATTACAGCAGATATGCGTAAACCGTATTATGTATACGGCGGACTGCAAGACAACGGTTCATGGGGCGGTCCGAGCCGTGTACGCTCCCGCTACGGAATCAGAAACGAGAACTGGTATATGCTGAGCTGGGGAGACGGCTTTTTTGCGCAGGTCGACCCAACAGACTTTAATATCGTATACACTGAAAGCCAGGGCGGTGCTCTAGGGCGGTCTGATTTGAGAACAGGGCAGCGCCAGAGCATCAGACCCGGCACAAACAATATCGTCAATTATGAACAATATTATCCGAGAAGCCCCCAGGAGGAGCCGCAGGAAGCCCGCGCCAGAGGTCGCGGTCCATTCCGTTTTGACTGGAACTCGCCGTTATTGCTTTCCTCGCATAATCCAAACACACTCTATTTCGGCGGGAATCATCTGTTTAAATCGGTTAACCGCGGGGACAACTGGATGATAATCAGTCCGGATTTGACTTCAACGCCGGATAAGCCGAGCGCAATCGTGTCTATCGATGAGTCGCCGCTGAATCCCAGCGTCGTCTGGGCAGGAACCAATGACGGCAACGTCTGGCTTACCCGTGATGGAGGCGTTAACTGGCGGAAATTGAACGCCTATATCTCAGGCGCTCCGGAAAAATACTGGGTAAAGCGGCTTGAAGCGTCAAACCACGTGGAAGGCAGGGCATACCTTGTATTTGACGGTCATCGCAACGACGATTTTTATCCTCATATTTTTGTTACCGAAGACTTTGGCGAAACGTGGAAAAATATTACCGGTAACCTGCCCGAAGGTTCGTCGTTTGTTGTGCGGGAAGATTACAAAAATCCCGATCTCCTGTTTGCCGGAACCTCGAATGCGGTTTATGTGTCACTGGACAGGGGAGAAAACTGGACACGGTTCATGAACAACATGCCGACGGTTGAGGTTCATGATTTATTCATTCATCCGCGTGACGGCGATCTCATTGCGGGTACGCACGGCAGGGGCGCATGGATTTGTGATGATATTACACCGCTTCAGCAGCTCACAACGGAAGTCGCGGATGAAAACGCTTATTTATTCGAAGGTCGCACCGAGACATTATGGGCATCTCCAAGCGGACAATACCCCTACCAGACCGATAAAGAGTTTAAGGGTGAGAATCCGCCTAATGGTCCGTTTATCGGTTTTTATTTCAAAGCCAAGCCGTTTTCGGCTGAGTTAGTAATTTCTGATATTACCGGAGAGCTAAAACGCACCATTAAACTTGTTGAAGAAGGAGCCGGGATTTACAAATACCGCTGGGACAGGCGTTTTGATCCAACGACGGAACAGATCACACGTTTTATTGCACAAACGAAAGAGACCCTGGACAGGCTTATAGAACAAGCTGAAACGGAAGAACAGCGCGGTCAACTCCGTCAGTTAAGTCAAGAATTTGACCGAGCCGGAACCGACCTTGAACTAATACGAGGGTTACAGGAGAGGCTAACTCAATTGACGCGCGGTGCAGGTGCTGCCAGAGGCGGTGCTGCAGGTAGAGGTGCCAGAGGGGGTGGTCTTCAGGGCGCTACCGCCGGAATTGGTGAATATCTTGTTACATTTAACGTCGACGGCAAAACAATGACAACTACGCTGGTGATTGAAGAGGACAATCCCGGCTACATAATAAGATAATAAACTCGTATTTAAAGACTCTTACGACCCCGGATCGGGTACCCTTGCCCGATTCGGGGTTAATTTTTATGGTTCATCTGATAATCTGTCTGAACGGTAAGAATTAAGTAAAAAGTAAAGTTCTTCAATGTTTCATATTGTTAGTGTTTGATTAAGATTTGTTAAATTCCGCTTTGATAAAGAACATCACCTTAAATCTCACCTCACAGATATATTTAAAGGGACGTTGATAATACATACCTGCTTAAGCAATATTGCTGTAGAGACGCATGGCGATGCGTCTCAGGCAAAATATCATGATAATAAATCAACGGGAGACGCATTGTGTTGCGTCTCAGGCAAAATATCATGATAATAACAACGGAGACGCATCGCCATGCGTCTCTACGGATATTCGGTGCTTTGGAGCACTAAATTAGGTTACATTTTATTTTTTTCCCTCTATTATTGTTTGGCGATTCCGAAGTTTTGTGATTAACCTCGAATGTTTAAGCAGGCATGAAAATGAGAAATAAATGGAAGTTACCAATAAGTGATCAATATGTGCCACGAAGTGGTGGCTATGCCAAAAAACATCCCGCTTAGCGGGATAAAATGCAAAATTTTAATGACCCGAGTATTAAGTACCTGCTTAATTTAGAGCCATATTGCTGTAGAGACGCATGGCGATGCGTCTCTACGGATATTCGGTGCTTTTTCTACAACTTATATCAATATTATCTTCGCTGTCGAAGGTGTTCTTTCACATAGTGACCACTCTCGTGGCACCTTCGACTTCTTATACCTTTTTGTATATATCAAAGCTGGCGAGGTGAATCTCGCTTAACGGGATAAAATGCAGAAAATTTAATGACCCGAGTAGTAAGTACCTGCTTAATTTAGAGCAATATTGCTGTAGAGACGCATGGCGATGCGTCTCAGGCAAAATATCATGATAATAAATCAACGGGAGACTCATTGTGTTGCGTCTCAGGCAAAACAACATGATAATAACAACGGAGACGCATCGCCATGCGTCTCTACGGATATTCGGTGCTTTTTCTAACTTATATTGGTCACGTTCAGCGGGATCACCAACACACTATTTGCATCCACAATGTTGGTTATACTGCTAAGCTTGGCATACAGTTGGCTGAAATCGTCATCTGAAATATGTTTAAAAAAATTTATCTTGATTTTTGAATATTTTTGATTATACTGATGTATTATATATAATTGTTGTAATTGTTTTTATAATTACTGCACATCACGCTTCATTTCACTTCATTAAGTTAGCACAAACGTTATCATAGCTCCAGGAAATTTTAGCTTATAAAATCACGTTTCATAAACAATAACAACTTAACTTTAAAGGAGGAGCGGCTATGCAAATATTGAACAACCGTAGAATCTTGGGTATTTTTGCGGTTTTATGCATTGCGTTGTTTGCAGGCTCCGTTTTTGCGCAGAGTTTTGAAGAAAGTCTTGTAAAAGACTTACAATGGCGCAATATCGGTCCTGCGAACATGTCCGGTCGTATATCGGACATTGAGGCATTGGATAATGATTTCACCACCGTACTGGTAGCGTCGGCTTCCGGCGGGGTATGGAAATCAAACAATGCCGGTATAACATGGGAACCGATTTTCGACAAATACGGCGCCGCATCGATCGGTGATATCGCATTATACCAAAATGACCCGAATATTATCTGGGTCGGAATGGGTGAAAAGAACACCCGCAACAGCATCGCATGGGGCGATGGTATTTACAAATCCACGGACGGCGGTAGAACGTTTACCAATATGGGCCTGGAGGATACTCATTCCATCTCTAAAATTATCACACATCCGACCAATTCGAACGTCATCTATGTTGCAGCCGGCGGACACCTCTGGGGTTACTCCGGAGACCGCGGTCTTTTTAAAACCACAAACGGCGGCAGAACCTGGGAAAAACTGACAAATGGTCTTTCCGATGACGGCAAAACCGGCGCTATCGATTTGGTCATGGACCCCAATAATCCAAATGTTCTCTACGTCGGCTTCTGGCAGAGATTACGCCGGCCATACCGTTTCGACAGCGGCGGACCTAATGGCGGCATTTTTAAGACAACGGACGGCGGGATGTCATGGAATAAACTCACAAACGGTCTGCCTGAAGGCGATACGGGTAAGATAGGGCTTGCCATTTCCAGAAGCAACCCGCAAGTCCTGATGGCAATGGTTGAACACGGTTTCCAGCCAGCCCGGCAAACTACAGATGCCGAAGGTAATAGAATTGATAATCCCGATTATACCGACATGACCAAACTCGGTACCGGAATTTACCGCACTGAAAATGGGGGCATCACCTGGGAATATGTGAACCGCTTTAACAACCGTCCGTTTTATTACAGCCACATTTACATAAACCCGCTCAACGATAAAAAGGTTTATGTGCTTACCACAAGTTATCAAGTATCCGAAGACGGCGGGAGAACACTTGAAAGAGGTCCCCGCGGTCTACACAGCGATTACCATGCAATGTGGCTTGACCCGACAAATGAGAACCGCTACTATATCGGGAATGACGGCGGAGTGGGGCTGACCCATGATCACAGTAACTTTCTATTTTTTGATAATTATGTTATCAGTCAATTCTATGCTGTTGGTGTTGATATGCGCGATCCCTATTACGTATACGGCGGTCTTCAGGATAACGGCAGCTGGGGAGGTCCTTCGAGAAGCCGCAACTCAGCTATTTATACCGACCGCTGGTTCAGCATCGGCGGTGGTGACGGCTTCCATGCACAGGTAGACCCGACAGACTGGCGCACGGTTTATGTGGAAAGCCAGGGCGGCTCAATCTCGCGGGTAAATGTTGAAACACGTGCATCAAGCAGGATTACCCCGAGCCAGCGCAACATTGTCAATTATGATGATTATGTGACGGAGGCGATTCTTGAACGGCAAAGAGAAGCAGGATGGCGTGATGCATTACGCTTCAACTGGAGCAGCCCGATTGTAATGTCGCCGCATAATCCCCGCACAATCTTTTTTGGCGGGAACCATTTATTTAAAACTGTCGACCGCGGCGATACGTGGAAAATTATCAGCCCTGACCTGTCCACAAACGACCCGGTCAAAATCAGCAGGGACACCGGCGGGCTTACCAGAGATGCAACCGGCGCAGAGAACCACTGTACTATCATCACCATTTCAGAGTCCCCCATTACTCCGGGTTTAATCTGGATTGGTACTGATGACGGAAATGTACAAATTACCCGCAACGATGGAGTGCGCTGGACAAATGTGCGGAGAAACGTCCCCGGCGTACCGGAAGGTATCTGGGTCAGCCGTGTCGAAGCTTCTCACTTTGAAGAAGGTACGTGTTACCTCACATTTGATGGTCATCGCAGCGATAACTTCACTCCATGGGTATTCAAAACAACAGATTATGGACAGACATGGACGAATATTTCCAACAATATACCCGATGGACATTGTATGTATGTTATCAAAGAAGACCTGAAGAATCCTAATCTCCTTTTCGCAGGAAGCGAATTTGCCTGTTTCTTCTCCATAAATAAAGGAGAAACATGGTCAACACTCAATTTACATGAAAAGGAGAATAATTATTTGCCTACGGTGGCTGTTCATGATCTGGTTATCCATCCACGTGATGGCGACCTCGTTGCAGGTACTCATGGACGAGGTATATGGATTCTTGATGACATAACACCCCTCCAGCAATTGACAGAAGAGGTCCTGGCAAAGGATGCGCATCTTTTTGAAAGCCGTCCCGCTACAAATTGGCTGAGACAAAGAGCCGCTACAA
>Ga0209979_1003688_pt1 | contig 13345 bp, 12 predicted proteins | sample AnhtaG_FD_183114 | JGI IMG/M metagenome (GOLD analysis project Ga0209979, IMG submission 183114) | Deep subsurface microbial communities from Anholt, Denmark to uncover new lineages of life (NeLLi) - Anholt_01485 metaG (SPAdes) (version 2) | ecosystem: Environmental > Aquatic > Marine > Oceanic...
AGAGGCAAGGGCATTGATGCCAATGCCGGAGCCAATGCCGATGGCGATAAGCAATATGTGGTAAGGTAGAACAATGGTCAGTGCGGCGATAGCCCGATACCCTATCTGGGCCACCCAGAAGGTATCAACCAGATTATAAAGCGCCATGGTTATCATTGAAGCCATTCCAGGCAGGCTCAAACTGAGGAGTAGCCTGCCTAATGGCGCCTCACCCAAGCGCCTGGTAGTCTCTGTCAGTTCAATACTCTTATCCAGTCCTATGTCGTCTATCTCCTATCCAGTTACACGGTGCTTCAGTGTCTGTGTCACACTGGGCGCATGTTGCCGGGAACATTTGCCACCGGACCTGTCCGCTATTTCCGTAACGCTCTACTTTCCCCTATGCTGAAAGTGAAGGTAACACCGGCACGACTTGTCCTCAAAACTCACTGGATGACCTCCTCTCTTCTTCTAAATAGCTGGTTAGAGTTGTGGTCATCCAGCACTTGAGTAAATCTAAAGCAATTCAACTAAATATGTGATAACCTAACCCAAAACTACCGTGGCTATTATACACTAAAGGGACCCCCTTTACCAAAGCCGGCACAAACTTCCCAGTAAGAAAGATTGCCATGATTAAATCTGAACAAATCAGCATAGCGCTGCAGAGATATTGACACCCCAGATTGTATAATATATATTGAGCCTAGAATTACAAGGTATAGAAGGAGAAGTCATGACTATAGAGCTCAGTGTAGAGGAAAGGTGGAAGGCAATTGAGAAGAATACCTGGCTTCTTAGTAGCGGGGAGGATATACCACCTGATAAACACTACCGGGTATATCCTGAAGGGCATGGTATCTACCTCCGGGATGACGACGGAAAGGAATATATCGATGCCACATCAGGCAATTGGTGCACAGTCCTGGGGCACGGGAACAAGAAAGTCATTAAAGCCATAGAGGAGCAACTGGAAAAGGTCCAGTACCCCCCACCTGGTCACTCCGATGTTAGCATACGGTTATTACAAAGGATTGCCGAAGTCACCCCGGGGGATTTAAACCGTGTTCAACTCCATCTCCATGGCTCAGATGCCAATGAGGTAGCTCTAGCAATTGCCAGAGCCTACTTTAAAAGGCAGGGAAAATTCAATAGCATGATAATATCACGATGGCATGCCTATCATGGCCAGACTCTTGGCGTGGTGGGTCTGACTACCGTGGGGCGTAGAAGGCTAACCAGCGGCCTGGACCTGGCTACTGTTAGCCACGGTACTTACCCCATGTTTGCCCCTTACTGTTATCGTTGTAGCTATGGCCTGGAATATCCTTCGTGTGATGTTCGCTGTGCCCGAGCCCTTGAAGATGTGCTCACTTTCATGAGACCGGACAATGTTGTCGCCTTCATGGGTGAGCCTGTCTTCGGGGGTGGGGGCAACATAGCCCCCGTTGATGAGTACTGGCCAGTTATAAGGCAAATTTGTGATAAGTATGGAATTCTCCTTATCCTTGATGAGGTAATTACCGGCTGGGGGAAGACGGGTAAGTTATTTGCCTGCGAGCACTGGGATGTCGTCCCGGATATAATGGTCACCGCTAAAGGACTAACCAGTGCTTACCTGCCACTAAGTGCCGTGATTGTCCGCGAGCATGTCTACAAGGTATTTAGGAAACGTGGTTCCCCATATTATGGTCATACTCACTCCGGTTACCCTGTTGGTGCCGCCTGCGCATTGGCCGCCATAGATGTGATAATGGAGGAAAAGCTATGGGAAAATGCGGCTAAGGTCGGGGCACAGATAAGGAAGCGGCTGGAGAAAATCTGCCAGCAATCTGAGATTGTAGGTGCTGTGCATGGAATAGGGTTGATGCTGGGGTTAGAAATAGTTGAGGACAAGGCAAGTAAGAAGGCATCGCTAGGTGCAACTCGCACTATCATGAAAAAATGTGAGGAGAAAGGGGTTTTGCTCAACCTGAGCGGAGCCAATGGTAATATCCTACCTGTCTCTCCTCCAATGATAATCACCAAGGAGGAGGCCGATAAGTTATGTGACGTGCTTGCTGAGGCAATAAAGGAGACCGAGGCAGCAGGCATAAAGAAGGAATCGTGATAAGGGGATAGAGGTTAGCACAGCAACTTGACAATCAAGGAGTAAGAAGATAAGCTTTGTAGCTGGGCAGAAAAACATCCAGCTTCTGTCTGCAACTCGCTGGACAGTCCAGTAAGGCCTGCCCTAATATTCAGCAGAAAATACTAATAGCGAAGAGAGGGAAATCATGGAAGTATTGGCTTCAGGCAAGGGAGTATATCGAATGCCAGACCCTGATGGCCACAGGGAATGGGTGCGAACCCACAAATCCCGAGAACCGAAAAACAAGGTTATGAGTGAACAGGAGGCCATCGAAAAATTTGTCAGCGACGGAGACTACCTGGGTTACGACCTCAATATTCATAAAAGGGGGCCTACTGCCCTCTTTCGCGAGATCATTCGGCAGAAGAAGAAGGACCTGTGGGTCGCTGTCAGGTTCAGTGGCCTTGACCCCGCTCTTTTAATTGCTGGAGGGTGTGTGAGCCGGATTGACATTGGCTGGTTTATGTATGGCGGAACCTGCTCCCGAGCTATCCAGGAGGGCAAGATCAAGACCACGGAGTGGAGCAATAGCGCCGTAGTCTACCGCCAGTTGGCGGGTGCTATGGGCCTTCCCTTCCTCCCGCTGCGCTATCTGGGAGGCAGCGATGTCTTTGAGCGCTCTGGGGCAAAGCTGGTTAAGGACCCCTTCACTGGCCAGGAGATCTGCCTGGTTCCAGCGCTTAACCTCGATGTTGCCGTCGTTCACGCCTATCAATGCGATGAGTATGGCAATACCCGTATCTTTGGAGCTGGCCTTTCTCCCCTGGAGACATGTACCTGCGCTAAGAAGCTTATCATCTCCACTGAAGAAATCATAAGCAACGAAGAAATCAGGCGGCAGCCCCAGCTCACCACCATCCCCTACTACCTTGTGGACGCTGTGGTGCACCTGCCTTTCGGGACCTATCCCGGGGCGATGCCCGGGGTCTACGGGGCTGATGGAGAGCACCAGATAGAACTGATAATGGCCGACCGAGCGGGTACTATGGATGACTACCTGGAGAAGTGGGTTTACAGCGTCGAGTCCCACACCGATATGCTGGAAAAGCGGGTGGGAACCACAAAGCTGCTAGAGCTGATGAAGATGGAGACCATCAAGGAGGGCTACCGAGCATGAGCAAGGAAATCAACTTCACAGAAGCGGAACACATGTTATGTGCCACGGCCAATTTGATTGAGGAAGACAAGGCATACTGGGTGGCTATCGGGGGACCACCTCTTATGGCCATGATGCTGGCGAGAAGGCAGCGCATCCCGAACGTATTTTACGTGGTTGAGGATGGCACCGTCTCCCCCCAGCCCCCTACCTACGTCCCCTTTCTCTCCGGCGCCAGCGGTTCTGCCGGCTATAGAGCCATCGCCTGGAAGGATATGAGCACCATGGGCTTTCACTGCGCCTTGGGTTACTATGACTATGGTATCCTCGACTGTCTCCAGGTGGATATGTATGGGAATATCAACTCCAGCTTTGTTGGTGGCGACTACGAACACCCACGACGGAGGTTTGGCGGCGCAGGGGGTGCCAACGAAATCGCCTCCATGTGCTGGAGAGTTATTATTATGACCGAGCATCAGAAGCGAAAATTCCCCGAGAGGGCTGAATTCATCACATCTCCGGGTTATCTTGATGGCTCTCCCCAGGCCAGAGAGAGGGCAGGCCTCCCTGCAAGAACCGGCCCCTATCGGGTGGTATCTGATAAGGCCATCTTTGGTTTTGATGAGGAGACCAGGCGGATGAAGCTCCTGGCTATCGTTCCCTGGGCTACGGCTGAAGAGGTGCTGCAGGAGATGGCTTTTGAGCCCCTGGTAGCTAAGCCCCTGGGAACAGTGTCCCCGCCTACTGAAGAGCAACTGACGATACTAAGGTCAGAAATTGACCCCGAGGGGCGCGTTGTTAGTCAGGGCAAGTGGATTGAGTTCCAACCCTGAGTATTCCGTAGAGCCAATCTAAGGGTAGTGTCCAGAAAAGAAAGGTTGCCGATGCCATCCGAGGGGGGAGTTTGTGTCCTAGCCGAGCAAAGGGGAGGTCAACTACAGGAGGTCTCCCTGGAACTAGTCTCCGAGGGGCGCAAGCTTGCCGATAAGCTTGGTGAGCAGCTCAGCGCTGTTGTTGTGGGAAGCGATATAGCCGAGCTGGCCCAGCCCCTGATACACCTTGGCGCCGACAAAGTATGGCTTCTGGATAGCCCATTGCTTGCTACTTATTGTCCTGAGTTCTACACGGATGCCTTGGCACACCTCATAGAGACCAACCGCCCCACTATAGTGCTTTCCGGCGATACCGCCATCGGTCAGGACCTGGCTCCCAGGCTGGCAGCAAGGTTGAAGACGGGATTGGTCACGGAGTGCACTGCCTTATCCCTAGACCAGGAAGGATTGGTAGTGCTGACCAAGCCCAGCTACGGGGGCAAGGCTTCGAGCACCGTTGTTTGCCCCAAGGCGAGACCCCAGATGGCCACGGTCAAGCCGAGAATCATGGATACAGGCACTCCCGACCCCTCGCTGACGGCGGAGGTGGTCAAGCTTACTCCCGAGTGTAGCGGCGAACTCAAGACCAAAGTGGTGGATTTCATAAAAGCCGACCCAAAGACAATCAGTCTTAGCGAGGCAGAGAGCATCGTTGCCGGTGGTGGCGGGACAGGTAGCACCGAGAACTGGCGATTGATTGAGGAGCTGGCTGAAGCCCTGGGAGCTTCGGTGGCAGCATCTCGCGTCGCTGTGGATGCAAGGTGGGCCGGCTCTGACCGACAGGTCGGCCAGACGGGGAAAACCGTCAACCCAAAGCTCTATATTGCCTGCGGCATATCGGGGGCGATTCAGCATACTATGGGCATGAAAGACGCCAAGATGATTATCGCCATCAATAAGGACCGAAACGCCCCGATATTCAAACTGGCGGACGTGAGCATAGTTGGTGACCTCATGGAGATAGTGCCTGCCATAATCCAGCGTCTCCGTGAGCTGACGAAGAGCAGCCAGGATTCGCAGGGGGTTGCATGAACATAGTCGTCTGCATAAAACAAGTCCCGGATACGGACGGTCCGGTCAGCATAGATACGAGTACCAAGTCCATCGACGATAGGTATCTCGCCTATGTAGTCAATCCCTATGATGAAATTGCTGTGGAGGAGGCGGTTCAGCTCAAGGAGAGTTGCGGTTCTGGTCAGGTCACCGTGGTATCTATGGGTGATAGTTCTGCTGAGAAGGCTCTGAGGAGTTGCCTGGCTGTGGGTGCCGACAGGGCAGTGCTTCTATGCGACCCTGCCTTCAGCGGCCCCGATAGCTATATCAGCGGGGCAATTCTAGCCAAGGCTATCAGCTTCCTGGATTACGACCTTATTCTCTGTGGTGTGCGTGCCATCGACACCAATGCCGGGCAGGTGGGAGCCGTAGTGGCAGAGTTGCTGGGCATCCCGTTAGTCTCAGCGGTGGCTAAAATCGAGGTTTCCACCGATTGCAGGAGAGTCACGGTGCAGAGAAAGCTTGAGAGGGGAGACAGGGAAGTTGTCGAAGCCGAGCTCCCCGCCCTGCTTACTATAGAGCTGGGGCACAAGCCAAGGTATCCAAGTTTACCTTCACGCCTGGCTGCCCAGAGAAAAGGCATAGATTACTATGACGCTGCAGCGCTCGGTCTTCTTCCTGACGAGGTGGGCTCGGCAGGGTCAAAGACAACAGTGCTCAGCGTTTCACCACCCAAGCCAAAGGCCAGGAAGCTCTTTGCCCCTGACAGCAGTCTCTCTCCCGCGGAGCGAATGCGGCTCCTTATGTCAGGCGGAATCCAAGAAAAGGAAGGCAATTTCCTCGAGGGCGCTCCGAGAGAGGTCGCCTCAAAGTTGGTCGACTTTCTCAATAGTGAAAGGCTTCTTCCCCTTTAAATCATCCGACCAATCCAAGCCCCATCGTTGACAGCCCAGAGCAGTTTTCTAACTCCCTTGCAATCTCCAATGGCGTAGAGCTCTTTGACTTGACCTTTGAGCGCATAGAAAAGGTCGTTATTTTCAACACCACCACAGGAAAGTACCACGGTGTCAATACCCTGGATTTCCCTCTTTTCATCGGTATAGATGTTGGCCACTGTAACCGTGTTGCCCGATATTTCCTTAAGTATTGTGCCCGGGGTGAGCTTGACTCCCGCCAGGTAAAGTCGCTGGTAGAGAACCGCCCTGGTGATAGCCTCCATGTCCTGCCCTGGAGAGGGGTCGGGGGTAATCACTTCCACCGTCTTCCCCTGCTGGGCCAGAAACTCAGCGGTGCCCAGGCCCTCGATGCGACGCTGATAATCGACGATTAACACATTCTGCCCTACTTTAGCCTTGTCAGTAATGACATCTCTCACATTATTCACAACATTTTCCTGCTCGATGCCTTTGAGGTCATGCGGGATGCGCGGCAGAGAGCCGGTAGCCACCACAACCACGTCCGGATTCTCCTTTTTCACGGTGTCCACAGTAACTTCAGTGTTGAGATGGACATCTACACCGAGCAGCGTCATCTGGTAGCGATAGTAGCGGGGCACTTCACCCATATCCTCTCTTCCTGGTAGCTTGGCTGCCACCAATATCAGTCCTCCCAGGTCATCGCCCTTCTCCCAGAGGGATACCTGGTGTCCCCTGGCGGCAGCTACCCTGGCTATCTCCAGACCGGCAGGACCTCCCCCAATGACCATCACCTTCTTCTTGGTTTGTGCCGGGGCTAATTCGAGCCAGCCGGGAAAGGTCTCCTTGCCTACCGTTGGATTATAGGCACAGGTTATCCCCATCGGGTTTCTATCCTGTGAGACATTCTGCCAGCAGCCTTCTGAGCAGGCCAGGCACTTGCGAATCTCGTCAATTCTGCCCTCGCGGGCCTTCTTGGGCAGCTCAGGGTCACAGATTGTAGCCCTGTTCATAGCCACGAGGTCAGCATGTCCCTCTTCCAGTATCTTTTCAGCCTGAACGGGGTCGTTGATTCGGCCGATGCAGCACACGGGTAAATCAACGACTTCCTTGATTGCCGATGCCAGATACACCGAATGACCCAGGGGAAAATACATAGGAGCTATTACCTGGGCGCCGCCGGTGCTAACATTGAGGTAGTCCAGCTTGCCGGTGCCAGCCATCATAGGGGCCATTACCTTCATATCATCTATGGTATATCCCCCCTCAACGAACTCGTCTCCATTAAACCTGATACCGACTACAAAATCGCTGCCCACCGCTGCCCTGACGGCATCAATGGTCTCCAGGGTGAACCTCATGCGCCCCTCCATATCACCACCATACTCATCGGTGCGTGTGTTGACGGCTGGCGACATAAACTGGGTAAATAGATACCCGTGGGCACCGTGTAGTTCAACTCCATCAACGCCTGCTTTCTTCACTTCGGCTGCGGTAGAAGCAAAGGCTTCAATTATTTCCTTTATTTCGTCCCTGGTCATCGCGTGAGGGACAGGACCGCCCACTCTGGTAGGCACTGTCGAAGACGACCATCCCTGGTTCCCCACCAGCCCCATTATTGCCTGGCTGCCCCCGTGCCAAAGCTGAACGATAAAGCAGGTACCGTGCCGCTTGATGGCGTCAGCAGCCCTCTTCAGCTTCTCCACTGCGTTGGGCATAAGCATAGGGGTCATAACGGTAGTGGGATGGACGCCCCAGACACCAGTGCAAATCAGTCCCACCCCACCCTTTGCCTTTGATTCCCAGTAAGCTATATTGCGGTCCCCAGGTAGAAAATCCGGGTCGCGCATGGCAGGGTAATGCCCTGGGACCACTATCCGGTTGGGAACGGTCATGCTGCCCACTTTAAGCGGGCTAAAGAGATACTTGAATTGGTCTGCCATTCGGTAACCTCCTTCGGTGTGAATCAGGATAGAACCCTCTATCCATACTGCTCGATACTATAGCACCTGGCTCAGTTCGCAGTCAAACCATCCAGTGGGGGCACTGAGTTTAACAGAATATGCCTCTCCACAGACGGGTTGAACGGCGGACTATAATATGCTATCCTTGCACTTGCGGGGGAGCTCGTATTCTATTCGGGCGGCTCTGCCCGATTCTGAATGAACCATGAAAGGAGTAGAGTAAATAATGGCAAAAGAACCACAATTCTTCAAAGTGGAGAGGGACGGGCCGGTTATTATCTGGAAATTCCATAACCCGCCAAAAAACCTCTGGAATATGGAGACGGGACCCGAGTTTGACGACCTTGTGGAGGCACTTTATGCCGACCCAGACCTGCGCGTTGGTATCATCACCAGTGCTCTGCCTGATGTGTTTATCCAGCACTTTGATGTTTCGCTGCTGGTGGACTGGGGTGAGGCACTGCGTTCAGCAGCCCCCATTCCCCCGGTCGAGCGCCCTGCTCCCCGCGGAATTCACCGACTTGGGCCAAAGCCGGTAATAGCTGCTATCAACGCACCGGTTGCCGGCGGCGGCTGTGAGTTAACACTTGCCTGCGACTTTCGCTTCATGTCACGCGCAGCGACAATAGGCTGCCCCGAGGTTAATGCTGGAATCCTGCCTCCCAGTGGGACACAACGCATGGCGCGCCTGCTAGGCATAGGCAAGGCGTTGGAGTTGATACTGCTTGGCAAGATCCTCTACGCCGACGAAGCTGAGCGCATCGGTCTGGTTCATCGAGCCTGCGACCCGGATGAGCTGATGCCGGCTGCTCTTGAATTTGCCAACGCGCTAGCAATCAAGGCACCGCTAGCTGTTGCCCATATCAAGCGCGCCATCTACGAAGGCAGTGAGATGCCGCTTGAAAAGGGACTGGAGTTGGCGATGGAACTCTTCCAAGAGACGATAAAGAGCGAAGACGCCCTCCAGCTAATGCGTGCCTATGTGGCTGTTGGGCAGGACGCTGAGCGCCTCCGCCAGGAGCTGGAGCGACAGGGTTAACCACCAAGCAGTATGAGAAAGGAGAAAGAAAGATTATGACTGAGGCTAAAGCGGAGAAGAAGCAGGTCCCTTTGAGACGGGGCCTGTTCAGGATACCTGAGGAGCCGGGAGCCAAACCCTATCTTATCGCCTCAAAGTGCGGGAACTGCGGCAAGTACTTCTTCCCCACCAGAGCGATTTGCCTCAACTGTGGCAAGCGGGAGCTGGAAGAGGTTGCTCTTGGTGGTAAAGGCAAGCTCTATACTTACACTATTGCCCAGCAGCAGCTTCCCGGTGCCTTGATAAAGGTACCTTATGCCATAGCCGGCATTGCCATGGACGAGGGCTGCCAGGTACACACGGTGGTGACCGAGGACTGGGAATCCCTCGACATAGACATGGATATGGAGGTCTACTTCGAGAAGATTAGGGAGGATGCCGAAGGCAACGAGCAGATAGTGTACAAGTTCAGACCGACGAAGAAATAAGAAAGTCAATTTTCAAGGAGGGAAAGCAATGGGCACTTTAGAGGCTTGGAGAAACATGAGAGAGGTCTGCATAGTGGGTGTGGGGCTACACGAGTTTATGAAGCCAGGCGACAGCAGTGTGGCAAAAATGGGCCGCACGGCAATCCTGGCCGCTCTAGATGATGCTGGTGCCGAGTTCAAGGATATCGAGGCCGGGTTCAGCGGCCGGGTTCAGGATGTTACCGGTACCGGGCAGTTTGTATTCGGTGAGGTAGGCCAGACCGGTATCCTCATCGATAATGTGGAAAAGGCCTGTGCCAGTGCCTCCACCGCCGTCCGGATGGCAGCCTGGGTGATAGGGGCTGGGCTCTATGATGTAGTCCTCTGTACCGGTGTGGAGAAGATGTCCAGGGGGCTACTGGGGGGAGTGTATGATGAGTCGAAGGCTAACTATGCGCAATTGATGGGGATGATTCTCATGCCCGGGGAGTATGCCATGAGGGCAAGGCGCCACATGAGTGAATACGGTACAACCCGGGAGATGTTTGCCCAGGTATCGGTGAAGAACCACAAGAACAGCGCCTTGAACCCCTACGCTCGATACCAGCAGGAAATGACTCTGGAGGAGATTGTCAACTCGCGAATAATCGCCGACCCCGTCACCCTCTACCAGTGCTCCAACAATAGCGATGGTGCCACGGCGGCAGTGGTTTGTGCCAAGGAGGTAGCGCACCGCTTCCGGGGTAAGCCGATAACCATTGCTGGATGGGCTAGCGGAACCCCTGAATATAGCCCGGTGGGGGTTGGCGGCGATGTCGCCGAGGGCTTCATCGCCAGACTCGGGCGCGAGGCCTATGAGAGAGCCGGGGTTGGCCCGGAAGATATTGCCGCCTGCCAGGTGCACGATGCCTTCACCCCGGGTGAGGTGTTTGCCGTCGAGGAGCTTGGGTTCTGTCCCCTTGGTGAAGGCGCAAGGTTCATCTGGGAGGGGAAAGCCGACATTGGTGGCGAACACCCGGTCAATACCGACGGTGGCCTGCTGGGCAGGGGACACCCCATAGGAGCTACCGGCATTGCTCAGATAGCCGAAATTGTTCACCAGTTGAGAGGTGAAGCCGGTCCGAGACAGGTTCCCGGTGACCCCAAGGTGGGGCTAACTCACAACGTAGGCGTCGGTGGCTGCAACATACTCATATTTACCAAGTAGAACGGGCCTAAAAACAACCGACCTGTAACGCAACCTTCGCAAGAAAGCATATAAAGGAGGCATAAAGTGCCTATCGACGAGGTAAGGAAGGTATGCATTGTAGGTGCAGGCACTATGGGCTGTCGAATTTCTCTGCTATGTGCTATCCGTGGCTACGAGACCGCGGTCTACGACGTCTCTGCGGAGGCCTTGCAGCGAGCTCCATCCCGACAGAAAGAGACGGCAGACCTGCTAGTGGCACAGGGGACACTGAAGCCAAGTGAGGTTGATGCGGGATTAGCCCGCATCACTTTTACCACAGACCCTGGGCAGGCCGCCGAGAACGCCGACCTTCTCAGCGAATCAGTCCCGGAGGTCCTGGACCTAAAGCGTAAGGTACATGCGCAATTCGACCAATTGTGCCCACCCCACACAATAATGACCACCAATACTTCAAGTCTGCTGGTCTCAGATATTGAGGGTTCCGTGCGCCGGGGCGACAAGTTCGCCGCCCTGCATTTCCACGGTGGTTGGGGGTCACTAGTTGACATCATGCGGGGGCCGCGAACCTCTCCTGAAACGGTGGATATTTTGCAACGCTTCGCTCGAAGCTTGGGAGAGGTACCTATGGTGATGAAGAAGGAAAAGGGCGGATATATACACAACACGCTACTTGGGTCACTTATCCGGGCTGCTCTGTCCCTAGTAGCTGGTGGCTACGCAGAGGTGGAAGACGTAGACAGGGCATACATGCTGGTTACCAGGCTCCCCGTCGGTCCCTTCACTATAATGGATGGTGTTGGGCTTGACGTTGTCATAGACGCTGGACAGTCTCTGATTGGACAAGAGGGCGAAGAAGTCAGCCCACAACAGATAGTTGACTTTCTACGTCCCTATGTGGAAAGGGGAGACCTGGGCGTGAAGACGGGAAAAGGCTTCTATACCTATCCTAACCCTGCCTTTCAACAGCCAGACTTCCTCACTGGCCAGGACAGCTAGGCCATAGCGCCTCCCATCAAATTGACTTAATACTATTGACAGGAAAGGAGGTTTAAAATGCCTGTTAAGGTATCGCCGTTGGTTCACATTGAGATAGTAGTGCCCGACGCCGACGAGGCGTACCGATTTCTCAACAGGGTTTTCGGTGCGCAGAAAACGCAACTCGAATTCGCTAATTTCCTGGACGGCACCGCTAACCACGTGGTCCATGTAGAGCTTGGCGGGGTAGTGCTGCAGTTCATCGAACCCCGCGAGGAGGGAACCCTCTGGTCTGACTTCCTGAAAGAGAAGGGGGCAGGAGTGCACAATCTGACCTTCGTTGTGGACGACATAAATGAGGCAGTGAAGGCACTGGAGAGCGAGGGAGCGCCAGTTCTTCTTAAGTTCCCTCTTGATTGGGCTCAGATGGCTGAGTTCTTCCCGCCTGGTATCACTATCAGGCCCGATGTCCCGCCAGTCCACATGATAGGCGGCGAGGAGAAGGTTGGATTCCGGTTTGAGCTGAGTGAAAGTCCGACCGGTGAAGAAATTCCACCATCAGAAATTCCATAACCTTAAAGGGAGATAACTATTATGAGTGCGTCCAATGAGCGTCCGGGAGGGTATACGATACAGGGAATTCATCACGTAGGGCTCGCTGTGCAAAGTATTGAAACAGTGGCTGCTTTTCTTGAGGAGGTTTTCGGCGCCAAGCTAGAGGCCGACTATGCCCTAGAGACAAGTGAATTTCTCTCCCGCATGGTTAAGGTGGGGCAAAATTACTTCGAGCTTTTGGAGCCCAGGGGCAAGGATGGTCTAATCGAGCGATTCCTCGACACCAGAGGGGAAGGGATTCATCATGTCTCTCTCCGGGTGGAGAACGTGGAGGAGTTGTTGAATTTTTGTGAAGCGAGAGGAATGACCCTCATCTTTCGCCGTTTCATACATCCCAAAAGCGCCCACGGGGTGTTGATAGAGTTGATAGGGAGTGACGAGGGATAGAACCTATTTCCTCACAATTGACAAACTTTGGAGCGAATGACATAATACCTTACAGGCCAGGGGCAGTTCGGGATAGTGTTCAGCCCTCTGGCGTATTATAGTTTTTAAGAGGAGCCAAGGTGCAGGAGGTGCTTAGATGGATAAAGGTACATGGACGGTCAAGAAGGGATTAGCCCAGATGCTGAAGGGCGGAGTAATCATGGATGTGGTCACTCCGGAGCACGCCAAGATTGCTGAGGAGGCTGGTGCCTGCGCTGTCATGGCTTTGGAGCGGGTGCCGGCTGACATCCGGGCAGCCGGAGGAGTAGCTCGCATGGCTGACCCCAGCGTTATCACTGCCATCATGGAAGTGGTCAGCATACCGGTGATGGCAAAATGTCGTATTGGCCACTTCGTTGAGGCACAGGTACTGGAGTCGCTGGGTGTTGATTATATCGACGAATCTGAGGTATTAACCCCGGCTGACGAAAAGCACCATGTTTGGAAGCATGATTTTAAGGTTCCCTTCGTCTGTGGCTGCCGAGACCTGGGAGAGGCATTGAGGCGTATCGCTGAGGGGGCTGCCATGATAAGGACTAAGGGCGAGGCGGGGACAGGGAACATCGTGGAAGCGGTAAGACATATGAGAGCGGTTCAGGATGGAATTCGTCGCCTGCAAAACATGCCTCCTGACGAACTGTCCGCTGAGGCGAAGGCATTGGGTGCCCCCTTAGAGTTGGTCATGGACATCCATGAAACCGGGAAG
>Ga0209979_1003689_pt1 | contig 13340 bp, 10 predicted proteins | sample AnhtaG_FD_183114 | JGI IMG/M metagenome (GOLD analysis project Ga0209979, IMG submission 183114) | Deep subsurface microbial communities from Anholt, Denmark to uncover new lineages of life (NeLLi) - Anholt_01485 metaG (SPAdes) (version 2) | ecosystem: Environmental > Aquatic > Marine > Oceanic...
TCTTGAAAATTCAGCGGTGATAATCAAAGATACTGGGGCATCTTCAATAAACCTTTGTCTTAAACAAGCTCGAGCCAATTCTCTTCTCCTATCTTCTTCTAATATAATAATTAAAGAATGATGATGAGGATTATAATGATAAACCCCGGCTTTCAAATTTTTTACCTTATCCTTCCCTACAACAAGATAAATATCTAAAGGATAAGTTGCGCCCGCAGAGGGTGCAGTCCTGAAACCTCTTGTTTTTTCAGTAGTTCCTTGAGCCGACCATAAAAGTTGAGAGACCTGTTCCATAGTTAAAGAATAATCTTTAAATACTCTTCTTGATCTCCTTCTTGCCAAAGCTTCTTCCACTGACATTTTTCCCTCTAACTGAGGCAAAGGAAGTTTAATCTCTTCTTCTGAAAGTGCATAAGTTATAAATGGGGTTATAAAAATACTAAACATTATTAAGATGGTAGTAAATATTTTTATCAATTACATCACCTCTTTAAATTGTTCTTTTTCCCAGTCATATTTTTCTACCAATTCTCCAAAACTCATCTGTCCGCTTTTTAGTCTTTCAATATAAGCCTTACTTTGAAAGAAAAAATTCTCCAATGCTATAATTGATTTCTCTTCTGCCCGTACTTTTTCCATTAAATGCATATCTATATCTTTATTATTAAACAATTTTCACCATCCTCCCCGTTTTTTTATTTTGCTGGTCAGGAATAAATTATAAAATTCATAAAACTGTCTATTTTTAATTCTATCACATTATTTTATTAAGGCAATCATCGAAACCTAAGTAAATTACCACGGCTTAAGGCAATGGTTTTTAAAGAAGTAAAATTATTTTTACCTGCCCTGTTAAATTGCATTTAATATTCAATGGGAACTGCTCTGTGAAGCCTTGCTTCACTGAGTTCATCCCGCACTTGATGCGGAATCCATAAGTAGGGGCGTATTGCAATACGCCCCTACAATGATAGATTCCCGCTGCAGTTTACATTTACACTCACGAAAGTGGGTGCGGGGATGACATAAGTGGAGCGGGAATGACACTGGCAAAGCCAGAATTATTATTTTTACTCATCTAATAATTTAAGAATTTTGAAATATTTATAAAAATCACCATAAAAAACTTGACAATAAACATACGTTTATCTTATAATATAAACAAGATAATTAATAAATTGTGCTAGTATAATAATTATAGCAAATTATTATATTAAATTTTTTAAAGGAGGCCAAACATGTTTAAAAAAGATTCCCTTGACCCAAATCATAAAAAGACTCTTCAGTTGATTCAAAAAAAAATTAGAGAAAATGGTTATCCGCCCACTGTTCGGGAAATCTGCAAAGCCGTGGGAGTAACTTCTTCCGCTACTGCCCATAAATATCTTACCATCCTGGAAAAGAAGGGTTATATCCACCGAGAGAAGGAGAGATCTCGAGCCATTAAAATTATACCCCAGACTGATAAAGTGCCCGTAGTGGGAAGCGTGTCTGCGGGAGAACCCTTGTGGGCCTTAAAAGATATCACCGAGGTTATACCTATACCGGAACAACTTTCTGGAAGTGAAGAAAGCTTTATGGTAAAAGTTGAAGGAGATAGCATGATCGGAGATCACATACTTGATGGAGATTATGTCATGGTTAAGCCCCAGCAAAATGCTGACAACGGAGATATTGTAATCGCTCTCCTAAATCAGGAAGAAGTTACAGTAAAAAGATTATATAAAAAAGATAATCAGATTACCCTGCAGCCTTCCAACCCTCTTTATAAACCCATAAACACTAAAGATGCGATTATCCTGGGTAAAGTTATCGGAATTTTAAGACGATTTAACGGAGGAAAAAAATAATAAATATGCTATATATCGGTACTTCTGGTTATAGTTATAAAGATTGGATAGGAACCTTTTATCCCGAGAATATCGATAAAAAGGAGATGCTTAAACTATACGCCCAAAAGTTTAAGGTTACTGAAATTAATTCTACCTATTACCGCATACCTCATCCGGCATCATTTTATTATTTACAACAAAAGGTTCCTGCTGATTTTAAGTTTACAGTAAAAGCTAATCAAGAAATGACTCATAGCCGAGAAGAAAATCCCGCTATTTTTAAAGATTTTAAAGAATCCATAAAGCCCTTGCTGGAGGCAGGTAAATTCGCCTGTGTGTTAGCTCAGTTCCCTTATTCTTTTTATAATACTCCCTCTAATCGGGATTACCTTCTCCGCTTCAAAGAAAGAATGAACGACACACCCCTGGTAGTAGAATTTAGAAATTCTTACTGGATAAATAACGAAATATTCAGGATTTTAAAGAACAACAACATAGGTTTTTGCTGTGTAGACCAACCTCAGCTCAAAGGTTTAATTCCTCCTATAGCCGAAGCTACTTCTAACCTGGGTTATGTTAGGTTTCACGGTCGAAATAAGGCTAACTGGTGGGAACACGAAAAAGCCTATCAAAGATATGATTATCTCTATACTGAAGAAGAATTAAGAGAATGGATACCTAAAATAAAAAATATTGCCGAAAAAACCACCGACCAATATATTTTTATGAATAATCATTATAAAGGTAAGGCAGTTAAAAATGCCTTAATGTTGATTAAACTCCTTAAAGAAGAAATAAAAGCCGGAGAAATCAAAGAGAAAGAGAAAGAGAAAGAGGGTTGAAGAAAAATTGCTTATATTTTTTTGCTCTTTGAGCAAACATACGTTTTTCATTGGTTAGTTGGTTAGTTAGTTACCTGGTTAGCTGGTTAATTAGTAATTAGTGATGAGTAATAAGTGACAAGTTGCGGGTTGCGGGTTATAAATTTTCTTCATTTTGTCATTGCGAGGAGCGAAGCAAGCCTGCCCCAGCGAAAGCAGGGGACAGATAATATAATATCCCGATAACTGGTGGATTTAAATCTGAAAACTGACAACTAAAAACTTGTATTTAAAACTGTACGCTGTACGCTATATACTATATACTATACTATATACTCGATAAATTAATTACACCAGAAAGGATGTAACATAATGAGTGATAACCATCGCCTATCCATAATTCATCTGGATCTTGATGCCTTTTTTGCTTCTGTAGAGCAAAGAGATAACCCGGCCTACCGAAGGAAACCTCTTATTGTAGGAGGGATAAGCAGCGGGGAAGGCAATTCAAACCGCGGAGTAGTCTGTGCTGCTTCTTATGAAGCTCGCCAATACGGTGTTCATGCCGGTATGCCTATCTGGGAGGCCCGCCAAAAATGCCATGAGGGAATTTTTATTCCCTCTCAAATGAACAAATACTTAAAGGCATCAAAAAAATTCTTTCAAATATGCAACAGCTATACTCCCTTGATAGAACCGTTGAGCATAGATGAACTTTTTTTAGATGTATCAGGATGCGAATCACTCTTCGGGTCATCCGAAACTATAGGAAGAAAAATTAAAGAAAGAGTTCATCAAGAATTAGGCATCAAGGTCTCGGTAGGAATAGCAGAAAATAAATTTCTGGCTAAAATAGCTACTAATCTGGGAAAACCGGATGGCTTCTATATTATTTCTTCTGAAGATATTCAAAAAATTCTCTATCCCCTCCCTGTATCTTCCCTCTGGGGTATAGGAAAAAAGACAGAAGAACTACTAAAAAAATCCGGTATTTACCTGGTAGAACAATTAGCCCGAATGCCCGATTCTATATTGGAAAACCTTCTGGGGAAAAACGGGAAAAAGATGAAACTTCTGGCTCAAGGAATAGATGAAAGTCCGGTTACTCCTCCATCAACAGCAAAATCTATTGGCAAAGAAACAACTTTCAGCACCAATATAACCGAAAAGGCAATTCTAATAAAAGAATTGCTTAAAATTTCTCAGATGGTGGGCTATACAGCGAGAAAAAAAGGTTATAAAGGCAGGACCATTACTTTAAAAATAAGATTTCACAATTTTATTACCTTTAATAGGTCTAAGACTTTAGAAAACCCTACCTATATTGATGATATCATCTTTAAAACAGTCGTGGAACTCCTGGATAAAGTAAGACTTAAAAAAGGCGGGGTTAGACTTTTGGGGATAAAACTCTCCAATCTTGCCTCGGGAAATGAAAGAAAGCAATTGAAGCTCTTAAGAGACGAAGAGGATAAAAAAGATGATAAATTGGAACAACTTACTCAGTCTTTAGATAAAATCAGAGAAAAATTTGGCTCTAAGGCCGTAACCCGAGCCAGCCTTCTATCTAAGAATGTAAAGCCTTAAAATTACATTATAATTTAATTTTCAAATCAGCCATTCTTTATACTTCACTCACTTTTTCTTTAAGGCTTTTAATATTTTTTCTGGAGTAATGGGAAGATCGTAGATTCTTACTTCTATTGCATCGTAAATTGCATTGGCAATGGCCGGAGCAGTAGCAATAGTAGCCGGTTCCCCAATCCCTTTGGCCCCAAAAGGTCCTTCTGAATCTTCATTTTCTACCAGCCGAGTAATGAAGTGAGGGGTATCCATAGAAGTGGGAATTAAATAACCGGTTAAATCTGAATTTAAAGTGATCCCTTCTTTGATAACCTGTTCTTCCATCAAGGCCATACCTATTCCCTGGACTGTTCCTCCTTCTATTTGCCCTTCTACATTCTGAGGATTTATGGCTTTACCAATATCAGCTGAGGTATAAACCTTTAACACCTGAACAATTCCGGTATCGGTATCTACCTCTACCTCAACTACTTGAGTAACAAAAGTATAAGCCACATAAACTTTTTCACCTTGCCCGGTTTTAAGGTCTGGTTTATCGGTATGAGGGAAGAAAGATGCTTCTGCCTTTAAACTATCACCTCTTTCTTTTAACCTCTCGGCAAATTCCCAATAACTTAATTTATTATTTGGATTATCATTTCTAAAAATATAACCATCTTTTATTCCTAATTCCATATGATTACTTCTAAACTCAATACTGGCATAATGATAAATATTGCTCAATAATCCTTCTGAAGCTTCTTTAACTGCATTGCCAGTAAAAAATGTCTGTCGAGTTGCTGAGGTAGAACCTGAATTTTTAGTTAAATGAGTATCTCCTGGAATAATTCGGATTATTTCTGGTTTCACTTTCAAAACTTCAGCGGCAATTTGGGTAATGGTAGTTAAAACACCCTGACCCACATCAGCAGCAGCAGTTCTGATTAAAATCCTGCCTCCATCTTCAATTTCTGCTGAGGCGATGGAATGGTCAGGAAATCCTTCTCCATAACCAAAACCGAACATAATAGTAGCTATTCCTCTACCACGTTTCTTCATTGTCTTCCCTCCTTCCAGCCAGCCATATCTGCCGCTTCTCTAATGGTCTCATTCACCCCTACACTATGGGTTAATATCTGTCTATTGGGGGTAGAAGAACCTATGTTATAAGCATTTTGCAAACGAAATTGAATCGGATCAATTCCCAATTTGCGGGCTAAAATATCCATCTGGGATTCATAGGCAAAAGCCATTTGAGTAGCACCAAAACCACGCATCGCTCCGCAATAAGTATTGTTAGTGTAAACTGTATAAGCCACACCTTTAACATTATCTACATTATAAGGACCGGTACAGTGATACATCCCTTTATGAACTACTGCCAATCCGCTGGAGGCATAAGCTCCGGTATCACCGATTACCTCTACCTGACAAGCGGTTAAATAACCTTTTTTGGTAACACCTGTTTTCATTCGAATAATGAATGGATGTCTTTTGGATTGAGCGGTCATCGATTCTTCTCTGGTATAGGTCAGTTTAACCGGTCTTTTGGTTTCCATAGCTGCCAGGGCCAGGTGGATATGAACTGAAATATCTTCCTTTTTACCAAAAGCACCTCCGATAACCGGCTGAATAATCCTTATCTTTTCTTTAGGTAGGCCTAAAGACTGTGCCACATCAGCTTGAGTATCATGAAGCCACTGGGTAGCTGCCCAGAGTTTTATAATCTCAGTCTCAGGATCAAAAACCCCGATCCCAGCCTCTACTTGAAGAGGAACCTGGTCTAAAAAGCTTGTTTTGTATTCATTCTCTGCAATTACGTCCGCTTCTGTAAAACCCTTTTTTATATCTCCTTTTTCTAAATAATGAGTAGCAAGGATATTGCCATCTTTATGAATAAGAGGAGCGTCTTTCTCCATAGCCCGCAAGGGGTCAGATATTACTTCTAATTTTTCTACTTCAACATCAATTAATTCAATTGCTTGAGATGCAGCTTCCTTGCTTTCTGCAATAACAATAGCCAGGGCATCTCCCATATAACGCATTTTCTGGCCGATTCCAATAAGAACCGGTTGGTCCTTTATGATTAAACCAAAATTTTTCACCTGGGGAATATCAGCCGCAGTAATTATTTTAACTACTCCCGGTAATTTTTCCGCTTTACTTATGTTAATTCGGCGAAGATAGGCATGGGGATGAGTAGCTCTCTTGATTTTAACATACAACATATCATCAAAATAAATATCATCAGGATATATAGCTTTGCCGGTTACTTTTTCCTGAGCATCTACTTTGAAAATATTTTTACCTACATATCTTTTAGGCATCTTTCTCGCTCCTTCCGCCATCTCTGCTCGACAATCTATTTACAGCCAACTTAACCGCATCAAATATCTTTTGATAGCCGGTACAGCGACAGAGATTGCCAGAGATACCTCGTTTAATCTCTTCTTCGTCAGGATGTGAATTTTCTTCTAACAGTTTTTTGGCAGCTAATATCATTCCTGGGGTACAAAACCCGCATTGAACTGCTCCTGTCTCTATAAAAGCTTCTTGAACCGGATCCAGACATTTATCATCTCCTATTCCTTCGATAGTAGTGATAACTGCCCCATCAGCCTGAGGTGCCAACACCAAACAGGATGCTACCAACTCACCGTTCATTATCACCGTGCAAGCTCCACACTCACCTTTCCCGCATCCTTCCTTGGTTCCGGTGAGATGTAAATCATCTCTTAAAAGATCCAGCAATCGGGTTGAGGGAGTTGTTTCCACTTTTCTCTTCTTACCATTAATGGTTAATTCTATCATTAATTTATTCATTTATATAACCTCCGGGCTGAATCTATCTCTTCTAAGGCATTAATCATTATATTTTTAGCGACATCTTTACGATATTCCCTCGTTCCCCTAATATCATCAATGGGGGAGATCTTATCTTCAACTATTTGGCCTAATTCGGCAAAATCCAATTGTTCAAAATATTTCCCTACCATCTTTTTTCTAATTTCTTTAATTTCAATCGGAGTTGGGGCTACGGAGCCAAGACAGGTCCTTACATCCTTAACGGTTTTATTGTCTTCAGCCATTTTAACTACCAAAGCTAAAATAATGGTAGCAATAGCCAAAGCCTTTCTCTTGCCGATTTTAATCCAACAACCGTAGGTCATTTCCTTCGGCAGAGGAAGAATTATCCGGGTCAATAATTGGTCTGGCTTTAAGATAGTTTTTTTAGGCCCGATAAAAAATTCTTCCGCTGGCACTATCATCTCTCTTTGATTAGATTGTAATTTAAATTGAGCATCATAAGCCATTAAAGGAGATAAGAGGTCACCAGCTGGAGAGGCATTAACAATATTTCCTCCGATAGTCCCTCGATTTCTTATCTGAGGGGAACCAATATCGGCAGCCGCCTGACTCAAGATTAGAAAATACTTTTTAATATCTTCGGACTTCTCTAATTGAGCATGGCGTACCATCGCTCCAATTTCCATTTCATTCTTATTTATCCTTATATTTTTTAATCCGGAAATATTCCTTAAATCTAACCAACTATTAACTTCATAAAGCCGATCATAATATTGAACTAATAAGTCAGTCCCTCCGGCAATTATTTTAATTTCTTTTCCGTACTTAGATAAAATTTCCAGTGCCTCCTCTATTTTATGAGGAGCAAAATACTGACCGGGGACGGTCCTCTGGTACATAAATCCTCCACCTCCTAACTTTCAATTAAATAACTGTAATTTTTTAGAACAGTACTTATTATTACGCTAATCTTTTTAAACTCTTTAATATTATAATCTTTTGGATATTCATAATCTACAGGAATCAATTTACCGTCTTTATTAAGTTCTAATGTCCATAGATTATTCTTTAATCTCAGGGTTATCATCTGACTGCCTGAAGAGCCGGTAACCATAAATCCATTATTGGTGCTGTTCTTAAAGTCCTCCATTGTAGTGAAAAGAGTCAGCTTGTCTTTGTATGGTTTACCATCATAAGGGCAAAATGTAGCACAGTTTCCGCATTCGTTGCACAATGCATCAAGATGGAGAATCTGATAGGCATCATAAAAACCCTTTTTCTTTTCGATCGCAATCGCGGTATTTGCCCGGTTTGGACATACATCCACACATTTATTACAGATAACATTGCACTCAAGACACCTTCCTGCTTCGTTTTCAGCTATTACCTTATCATCTTCGGATATTGGTGCAGGGATAAGGCAACCTTTTTTGTTGTAAATCTCTTGAATTTGCCTTTCCTCATCAAAACCTGGCTTAAAATCCTTATCCATACCTTTCCAGTCTGACATCTCCTTTTTAGCAATGGCCTCTGCTGCCTTCCGTGCATCAGCGATGGATTCAACCACCGTTGAAGGACCACGAAGGGCATCACCACCTATAAAAACATTTTTAACATTGGTTTCAAGGGTTTCCGAATTTACACACAACCTGCTGTCTGCCCCAAGTTTTATCCCCTGAGTTGTCAGATACTTCTGGTCTGCATACTCTCCAATAGCACTGATTACAGAATCTACAGCTATCTCTTCGGTCTCCTCAGTGGGAACAGGACGCCGGCGACCACTGGAATCAGGTTCACCTAAAGTCATTCGACGGCATTTCAGAATACCGTTTTTGGAAAATGATTCAGGCAACAAGAGGGATTTAAAAACAACTCCCTCTTTAAGAGCTCGTTCATACTCTTCCCTGTCTGCCGGCATTTCATCCTCGGTACGACGATAAATAATAAAAACCTTCTCGACACCGCCTACCCTCAGAGCGGAGCGCGCACTGTCCACTGCGGTATTTCCGCCCCCTACTACAGCAATACGCCGACCAAGATTAAGAGCCCCTAAATTTTTATTGAAAGACCTTAGAAAATCCAGGGCTTCATAGACATTATTATTATCGCCGGTTAGCTTCAGCTTCCTCGAAACTTCTGCACCGATTCCTATAAAAATATATTTATATCCTTGGTTATTCATATCTTTGATAGAAAATTCTCCTGATACTCCAAATTTGAAATCCACACCCAGTGCTTTGATATTAGAAATATCTTTTTCGATAGCCGCCCCAGGAATCCTGAAATAAGGCAGTACATAAGTTATTACACCACCGGGAGAATCCTGCTTTTCAAATACAGTCACCCTGAACCCGGTTTTAGTCAGAAAGTAAGCTGCAGATAGTCCTGCCGGTCCTGCTCCGATAACAGCAACTTTCGTATCCAACCGCTCAGCAGCACTACAGCTTTTAATAAGGTATTCGCCTTTCTCATGCTCAGCAGCAATCCTCTTAATCTCACGAATACTGACTGCTCCTTCATAATCAAGACGGGTACAATTGTACATACATTGATGATCGCAAATATATCCGGTTATATAGGGAAGAGGATTTTTCAAATAGATGAGTTCGAGTGCCCTATCATACTGTCCGTCTCCCACAAGCCGAATGTACTCTGGAATATCCTGGAGGATTGGACAGGAAACAACACAGGGAGCTACATAGCAATCAGTCAGGGGCAATTCCCGATCAATGAAAACTTTCTTCGTACCTCTCCAATCCTTCCTGTAATAATTATTCCGGAGGGCCTCTTCGGCTAACCGTTCGAGCTTTTCCACTTCAATAATATTGGGCCGCCTCTTCTCTTCAATTATTGGTTCTAATTTTCGGGCCATTTCTGCCATTCTCAGATAACCGCCCGGCTTCAACAGCTCAGTAACCATTGTAATTGGCTTAATCCCTGTTTCAAAGAGCTGGAGGATATTTAACTGAGACGCCCCTCCTGAATAAGATATAGGGAGAGTCCCTTCAAACTCACGCGACAAGCGGGAAGCCAGAGTAATTGTAATAGGGAAGAGGATGCGTCCTGATAAGTACATCTCCTCTCCCGGAAGGATGCCAAGGGTGTTTACCGTTCCAAGGGTATTAGAGAGCTTGACACCAAAATTACGGCCGCAATCAGTGGCTAATTTAGAAAGCCGTTTAAGCATCCCTATCGCATCATCCCATTGTAAGTCATTGGTAAAGGTAGATTCTTTAATATTTATATAATTAAATCCAAGCTCATCCAATATTTTCCTAACTAATTTATAGCCAAGTAGGGTCGGATTTAATTTTACAAAGGTATGGAGTCTTTTTTCTTCCATAAGATATTTACAGATAGATTCTATCTCTTTGGGGGGACATCCGTGCATGGTAGAAAGAGTCACAGACCGGGCGATATGAGGTAAAATTACACTGGAAATATTTTCCAGGCTTTTAACCTTTCCTTTAATGTGCAGAACTTCTGAAAAGTTCGTGTCCCGAATAAAAGAACTTAATTCCTCTAAATAACGCTTAAATAGTGGATGTCCGGAGGCATCAGTTAAACTATTAATAAATAAGTCCATACGCGGTGTTTTAATCCCCTCCAGGTCGTAACCAACACTCATATTGAAAATAAAAGAGCGTTTAGTAGTAAGTCTCATATTAAAAACTGATTCTATAAAATAAAGCAGTATCCATGCTTTGATATACTCATCGTATGCCTGCTCCAGGGAAAGTTCGGTAGACCATTCGGTATTGTAGCCCTCATCTCGCGCATCAATACAGGGCTTCTCAAATTGCAGGCTATCAAGTTTTTGTACGGTCTTAAGTTCAAAAAAACGTCCCCCGACCAAATAGGCAGCGATAATATTCTGGGTCAACTGGGTATGAGGTCCTGCTGCAGGTCCCACAGGGGTATCGCATCTTTCATCAAATATCTGAATACCTTTCCGATTTTCTTTAATAAAAAATTGAGATTCCGGTATCCCAAAAATTGTCCACTGCGACCGATATTCTTCAGTTATCCAACGAAGTAACTGCTTAAACGAAACTGGCCTCATAATATCTCCCATTGTTATTTCCTCCTTTATTCTCCATCTCCTGATTCAATACAACTATTTTACCATTTGAAGAATTCTCTTACTATCTCACTGTAATCTCCTTTGCAAATAAGGTGGTGATTACCGATAGAATTTTGCAGAAAATATTTTACATCTTCATCTATTCTCAATCTTATTTGAGTCCGACACAGATTTTCTTCATTTAAATTTTCTACAATCTCTCCACCGGACACAAAATAATTTTTGCCGTCTCCGGAGAGTTTAAAGATGATGGCTTCCCCTTCCCTGATGTTACCCTTTATCCCCACTCCCAAACCTGATTCGAAGTGAGTTTTTAAATAAAATTCATCAGGCATATTTAAGGGCAAAGTACAATGAGCTAAAATTATTTCATTCTTGTCAATGCTAATACTTGCAGGATTAGCCATAAAAACTGGCTCATCAGTTAAATAATTCAGAATAATCATAGATATAAGGGCGGGGATATCACCTTCACAACCGGCTACAATTCCTTCCTCATTTAATAAGGATATACCAAGACATCCTGTATTTTTATAAATCTCCAGCAGGTCAAAACATCTTACAGTAATGCCGTCAAGTTTATATTTGTTTACGATAGCTTTAAATCCGCTATAAATTTTTAATGCTCCTTCGATTGATTTTTTATTAAATCCTTTTTCTCTAATATTCTTTAATTTAGGATGGGCTAAATGATGGTCCTGATCGATTTCTTTAACTAATTCATCCATTTCAATATCTATTAAAGAAATTCCTAAGGTATCTTTCGCTTTCTTATAATCTACTTCGCTGGCTATAAGCCAATCGGATGGTTTGCCAATAACTCCTAATTTAGTTGAAGCTAATCTACTTTTCACTTCAAATATTTTACTGAGTTCTTTTATCCTCCTGGCAATATAATCACCATCTCCATGGATTATCTCTACTTTTTTCCCTTTTTGTTTTAGAAATGAGGCTATCTCTAAAGAGGCGGCTAAAGAATTATGCAAGCCACTGGATAAAAGCAGGTAGGGTCCCTTGACTTTTTTAAAAATTTGTTTAAATTTCCCTTCTGCTCCTCCAGATTTTATAAAAATGAGGGGGAAACAATCTTTACAGTTAAAGTCCTCTAAGTTTATATTTTCAAATTTCTCACCTAATTTTTCTTCAATTTCAGTTATAAAGCCCTTCAAGGTCTGATCAATATATCCTTCATTATGTACTTCTGAAACAAGATTATACAATCCTATCTTCATGTCAACTTTCCTTTCTTTTATGCATTTACTGCCAATAATTAGTAAATTAATTTTTCTTAATCATCAAAATTATATTCCTTTATTTATATTCTACAAAATTAGCAAAATTCCTCTTTTTTTTCTAAAATAAAAAAATAATTATACTTCTTGTTTTTTCTTTCTCTCTCTTTCTTAGCGTGATACGCAATACTAATTTTTTCTGGCTTTTGTATTTCGTCTTTGTCTTAGTGTAAACTTTAGTGGGGTAGTTAGATAAAAAGAAGAATACTACTTTTTTGTATCTTTTCTTCTCTTTCTTAACTCGATACTGTTTTTACTCAATACTGTCTTTAATCTTTCTTTTCTTTTTCTTTCTTTATTAACTCGATACTCGATACTATATACTCGATACTGTTTTTACTCGATACTTTAATATATCCTCTTGTAAAGTCTTGCAATACAATTTATAATTAAAATAGAAAATATCTTAAAAAGCTAAATTAAAAGGGAGCGGATAGGCTCTGGTGGGCCTTGCGGACTTCAAATCCGTGGGCGGTAATTAATTGTAATTGCCGCGGTGGGTTCGATTCCTACCCCTCCCGCCATTAATTTTTAACTTCAGGTATTTTTTTATTCTAACTTTCATTATTATCTTTATTTTTAAAAAATCATCAAAGGAGAAATTTTACTAATTGAAAAACAATGAAGATGTAAAAAATAATAAATTAAATTTATTGCTATCAAAGATTCCCAGTGTAGAAAAAATCCTGCAAAATAAAAATTTACAGCCTTTAATATTAGAATATTCTCGAAAAATACTTGCCCAGGCGGTAAGAACAGTTATCTCTGAAGAGAAAAAAAATGCCCGTAAAAATAGCCGCCTTTACTCATCAAAAGAAAGGATAAATAAAATTAAAGAATATTTTGAAAAAGAAAATCTATCTTTTTTACAAGGAGTAATAAACGGTAGCGGAGTAATTCTTCATACTAACCTGGGGAGAGCACCGCTTGGTAAAGAAAT
>Ga0209979_1003693_pt1 | contig 13328 bp, 11 predicted proteins | sample AnhtaG_FD_183114 | JGI IMG/M metagenome (GOLD analysis project Ga0209979, IMG submission 183114) | Deep subsurface microbial communities from Anholt, Denmark to uncover new lineages of life (NeLLi) - Anholt_01485 metaG (SPAdes) (version 2) | ecosystem: Environmental > Aquatic > Marine > Oceanic...
GCATTCTTAGCTCGAAGGAGCGCATGAGGACCGGTAGGCTCTTCTTGGGAATCTTCTCCAGTAAGAAGAGCGTCTTCAATAAGAGATTAAAAAGAAATAGAGGAGTCTCGGCTCCGTGAACGAATTTCATGATTAGTTCAACAAAGCAGTAGCCATAGGCCAGCCTCATGAGTTCATTTCTGATTCCAAGAAAGGAAGAGTTAATTTTGCATTCGTTAAATGTATCTACCTCTATCCGCCTGCTTTTATAAAGAACTGCGGTTACATATGAGAGCATCTGCATAGCAGGGGCAAATCTACTTTTCAGCCTTCTCGCACCATTGGCTACCGCCCTTATCTTGCCGTATCGACGGGAAAGAAGCGTTATTATCTTGTCCTGATCTCCCAGCTCAGAGTCTGACAAAACTATAGCATCCGTCTTATAGAGTCTCATACTCTCATCCTTAATCTGATTGAGAAGTCCCTGGGGCTGCTTTACATCGCCCGTCTTCCATCCAAGGCATGACAGAGCGTATCCTCGTCAGCAAACTCCAGGTCTCCTCCTACCGGAAGTCCCATTCCCAGGCGGGTTACCCTGATGCCCCGGTGCTTAAGTAGATTTGCGATGTAAAGAGCTGTTGCCTGTCCATCTGTATTAGGGTCAGTAGCCAGAATGACCTCTCTTATCTTGTGAGTATTGATTCTTTTCAGAAGACCTCCAATATTGATATCCTGGGGACTCATCCCCTTTGTGGGAGAAATAGCCCCACCAAGAATATGATAGAGACCCTTGAATTTTCCTGTTTTTTCAAAAATGAAAACATCCCAGGGCTCTTCCACAACACAAATAATTGATTTATCTCTTGTCTTATCTTGACAGATTGGGCAAGGGTCAGTTTCGGCAGGGCTGCCACAGATAGAACAATATCTTACCTTCTGCATAACTTCTCTTATGGCTTCGATGAGCCGGCTGCCGTATTCTTTGGAAGTTCTTGAGATAAAGAAAGCCAGACGTTGGGCCGATTTCTCTCCTATACCGGGTAGGTTGCTAAATTCTTTGATCAGTTTATTGATAGAACTTACAGTGTACATAGACTCTTCTCCTCAAGGGTACTCGGTTTATAGAAAATAAATCTCAGAGGTTATTATCTCCAACTTACAGGGATTCTCAGTGCTCCCCTGTTCTTATCTTCGAACAAAAGATAGCCGTGTTTTCCCCCATATTCATAAAGCTTCTTAACTAGATTTACATCATACCTGCAGTACTCGGCAAGTTCATCCATTCTGCCTTCCCTAAACCAGCGTACTGCGTCTAGACCATTTCCGATTTTCCCATAGCCCAGGGTAGCTCGGGATAGATGCTCCAGGCTCAGAGGAAAACCCAGATGTTTACTTACAACTTCGTGTATGTCTAAAGTTGGAACCTTTGCAAGATCGAGGGCAGTGTAGTAGGAAAGCACTCGATAATCAAATCTCTTTATATTGAAGCCTACAACTAAGTCTTTTGCCAAAAGCTCAGCTAAGAGTTCCTTAATTTCCTCTTCCCAAAAGACCTGGAATTTATTCTCTATGAGGCTATAGGCTACCGCAACTGATACCTTCATCAAGTGGCTCCTCTCCCATCCTCCTACTTCTTCAGCGGTCTTCTGCGTCTCAAGATCAAAGAACATAATGTCTTTTGGCTCTCTTGTGGTTCTCTTCTTAGGACTCTTCTTTTCCCCTGCCAGAGCTGGTCTCTGTGCTGCTGCAGCACCTCTGGGCTCTGCCGAGAGGAGATAATCCAAAACTAGAATAGCTCCTTTCTTGTCCAATGGCTTATTTGCGCTACCACACCGTGGCGATTGAATACAGGAAGGACACCCTCTCTTACACGAACAATCCCCAATGAGTTTGAAGGTAGTTTGAAAAAGCTCTCTCAGAATTTCAAATGCTCTTTCTGCCAGACCCACTCCTCCGGGATAGGCATCGTAAATGAAGATAGTAGGCCTCCGAGTCTCCGTATGAAAAGGGAAAGAATAGCCTCCTACATCTTGTCTGTCGCAAGGTACTTTTAAGGGAAAGATGGCTATGGCGGCGTGTTCGGTAGCGTGCAGAGCACCGGCGAAATCAGCACCTTTTGCCGCAAGAGTTTCACTCAAGTTAGAGGGTAGTTCAAGCCAGAGTGAAACTGTTTCGAAAGTTCTTTCCGGAAGGCTAAGAGAATGTTCACTAATTAAACTTTGACCATGTTTTCTGTACTTTTCAAAGCCTGTAATGTGTTCAGTTACTCTAACTTCACCGAGACTCACTCTAGATGTGCCCACCTCCTTTTCCCTGATAACCCTAAGAATTTCCACTTTTTCCCAGGAACTTACCCGGGTGTAATAATCAACGCATCTCTTTCGAGCATAGACGCACCTGGCAGACTGATTAAGGTGCAGGATCTCATATTCCTCTGAGCGGTGAAGGTATATAGCCCCGGGGTGGCATTCATGATATAGTCTTGTCTCATCCACATCCCCTATTACTTTACCAGTTTCGAGGTTAGTGATGGTATATACTTCACCAATGGAGCGGATATTAATGTGTCTTTGAGGATATTTTCTCCGAGAATACCACCTCTCTCCTTTCTTATCTCTAAAAAGCTCACCCTCCTTTTCCAGCCAGGCAAGGGATGAAGAAAAACCCTCCCCATAAATCATGCTATCGCTTCCAGACAAAGGATGCTCTGTGGCTGCGCAGGGAAGATGCTCATAGGCAATAGGCCTATTCTCTAAGTTGATTATCATCTTCTCCCACTTTCGGGAAAAAAAGTCTTCTGGATGATGAATAAGATACTGATCCAAAGCGTCATCCAAACCTATCATTATGATAAGAGCGTCTTTTCTGCCCCTTCCCACTCTGCCTGCTCTCTGCCAGGTGCTGACAATTGATCCGGGATAGCCCAGGAGAATACAGCAATCTAGCTCCCCTACATCTATGCCGAGCTCCAGGGCACTGGTTGATACAACCCCAGCGAGTCTTCCTCCAAAAAGATCAGCTTCAATCGCTCTTCTTTCGGAGGGAAGATAGCCTGCTCTGTAGGAAGCTACCTTTGAGGCTAGGTCGGGGCGCTCCTCCTTAATCCAGGAGGACACGAGTTCTGCTGTTCTTCTGGTCTTGGTAAAGAGGATTGTTTTCAAATCTTGACCTAGACTCTCCAGAAAAACATTGGTTGCTTCCGTATAGGGGCTTCCTTCACTCTCCCAGAGGACAAAGTACTTCTTGCCGGAAGGAGCCCCGTCTCTTTTCACCGAAGTAAACTCCTCTCCCGTTAGATTCCGGGCAAATTCTTCAGGGGTATCTATGGTAGCAGAGGATGCGATAAACTGAACCTTGCTACCATAAAGGGTAAGAATTCGTTTCATTCTTCTCATAACGTGGGCTACATGAGTTCCAAAAATACCCCTATAGGTGTGAAGCTCATCCAAGATGACAAAGCGAAGTTTGGATAGGAAATCTTTCCAGGCAGAATGAAAAGGCAAAATCCCCATCTGGAGCATGTCAGGATTGGTAAGGAGAATATGAGGTGGGCTTTCCTTAATCTTTCTTCTTCTGGAAGAAGAAGTATCTCCGTCGTAAATGTCAGCTTTGATCTTTAAATCCTTACATATCGGGATAAATTCTTCAATGCTATCGAGTTGATCCTGAGTCAAAGCTTTAGTGGGGAAAATGTAAAGAGCCCTGGTTTGAGGGTCCTTCAAAACTCTTTCCCAGACAGAAAGATTGTAGATGAGAGTCTTCCCGCTTCCGGTTGCCGCAGTAACAATGATATTCTTGTCTTCTCGGATAGCTTCTATAGCCTCCACCTGGTGTGAATACAAATTGGGAATGTTGTGGGCTCGAAGATAAGAGTTAATGGATGCAGGGAAGGGTACCTTTGGCTCTAGGAAGTCAGCCTCATGGCGAGGTATCTCTTCAACGTGCACTATCCTGTTTGAGTAGCGAGAACTGTGCTTTAGAAATTCAATGAAGTTTTTTGCCCTGTCCATAGGGATTTCCCTCGTCGATTATATGTATGTTAGCCCTTTGCCAGGAAAAGGTCAAGCACGCGCCCCCTCCAAAAAACTAAGCCGTCTTTCCCCTTAGCAGAAGATGCAACAATAAATTCCAACCCGCCTGTCCCTGCCCATGTTGACATAATCCTGGGCCGAACTATCATAAGCCAACAAGGGTCTGGTCATTTTATAGCCAAATAAACCGGGAGAAAAAATGACATTAAAGATTAAACTCAAAAGACTTGATCCTTCTCTTCCCTTGCCAAGATGTGCCCACCAGACCGACGCCGGATGTGACCTTTACAGTAGGATCGATATTACCTTAAGGCCGGGCGAGAGAACCCTAATCCCTACGGGGATAGAAATTGCCATCCCCGTAGGTTATGCAGGTTTCATTCAGCCAAGGTCGGGCCTTGCACTCAAGCATGGAATCAGCATGGTAAACTCTCCGGGTCTGATTGACTCTGGTTACCGAGGAGAAGTATCGGTGATACTGATTAATCAAGATGCGAAGAAGGCCTTCCGGGTTAGAAGGGGAGACAAGATCTGCCAGCTTGTTATTCAAAAAGTGGAGAAGCCCCAGTTTCAGGTAGTTGATAGTCTTGATGAAACTGAAAGGGGAAAAGGTGGCTTTGGAAGCTCTGGGCAGGAGCGACTCACTGGGTAGGTTCAATTTCTCTTAGATGCCTTGCGGCTTCCTCAGGGGAGGTGGGGTTAATGTGAAAGCCTGTGGCCCATTCAAATCCTCCCTCCCTTATCACTCGAGGGATAATCTCAATGTGCCAGTGGTAATCTTTTTCTATAGTATCCCAATAGCCCCTGCGGGGAATGCGATTAGGCGCAGTATGAAAGATAAGATTATAGGGAGGGTTATCCAGAGCCCTGGCGAGCCGCCAGAGACTCGATCTTAATGCAGCAGCCAGGCCTATTAGTCCCTTATCCCGGGTTCTATCAAAGTCTGGAGAGTGGCGACGTGGCAAAATCCACATCTCGAAGGGAAATCTTGACGCAAAGGGAACAAGGACAATGAAATCCTCCTTTGCTTCGATCACTCTTACCTTATTTTCTATCTCCTGAGTAATAATGTCGCAGAAGATACATCTTCCTTTCAAGCCATAATACGATCTTGACCCCTCAAGTTCCTCCTTCAAATATCTCGGGGTTACAGGAGTAGCAATAAGCTGAGAGTGGGGATGCTCCAGGGATGCCGCTGCCTCCGAACCGTAGTTCTTAAAGAGGAGAATGTACCTTAATCGCTGATCTTTTTTCAAATCCAGGCTTCTCTGTCTAAAGACGGAAAGAATCTTGGTAAGGTGAGATATATCAAAGTCAACAAAGGTTTTTCCATGGTGAGGAGATTCGATAATTACTTCATGAGCTCCAACTCCCGTCACTTCGCCGAATATCCCTATTTCTTTTCGCTCTAAATTTTCCTTGAGGCAAAGAGCCGGGAATTTATTGGGTACTACTCTTACCTGCCAGCCTGAAGTATTGGGATGGCTATCTTCATCTCGACAGGCAAGGACTTCAGCCGGTGTTGCCTTCTCATTTCCTTCACAGAAAGGACAAAAACCTCCTAGTTTTCTCCCCTTCGCCGGTTTTTCACGGACGAAATCTGTGGGTCTTCTTGCCCTCTCGGTGGAGATGATTACCCAGCTTCCCGTGATAGGATTTTTCCTTATTTCTCCCATTCCTTATCTTTTGGGTTCACCTTCCCTTGCTTTTTGAAAAAACTCTCCCAGCAGTACCTCTTATCTCATTTATTTGGAGGCTCTCTGACCGATTAGGTACTCTGGCTGGGTTCTTTAGTAGTATGTCTGATAATTTACCTTCGTCAACTTCTCCATGTCGGATGAGCTGAATCGTAACGAAATTAATGTTGTTTGGACGACACCCTACTGTGAGGAGCGAAGAGACTCCTTCTGCCCATACCAAGAAGGATGAAAAAGGAGGTTAGCAAAAGTTGACTCAAGAAACTAATCTGTCATAATAATATCCGTGGGGTAAGCAAGAAAGGCCCGTCATTGACGACGGGTGAGCCTTGAACTTGAGGGAAGGCTCTTGGTAAAAATCAAGGACTGATGAGCCAAAATTTCAAGAGCTAAAGGTCAAAGAAGAGGAAAAAAACATGAATAGCAACAACGATATTAGTGAAGTTATCAGAGATTGGAGATATCAGCCTGGCCAGGTTTCAGCCAGAAAGATAAAAGGGAAGGATGGGAAAGAAAAAATTCAGATGAGGGTGGAGTTGGGTCTTCTTCAGATGGAAACCGAAGGCAGGCCCGATGGTAAAAGACCTCATGGAAAAGAATCTCTCTTGGAATATCATCTTTCCAGATTGGAAGAATACAGGGCAAAGCATGGTTCCACTAAGGGTTTCAGATTGAATAAAGATGAATGTGAGGACCTTTATCAAGAAGCTCTCGAGTATTACCAGAGATATCTTAGTCTTTTTTCCTTAAAGGATTATGAAGGGGTCATAAGAGATACCGAGCGGAACCTCAGAGTCCATAATCTAGCTGAAAGCTACGCCGTTGATGAGAAGTACAGACGCATCTTCACCAAATACGTCCCTTACATAATAATGATGAATGCCAAGGCCAGGGCTTTGATTGACCTGGAGAGGAAAGAATACCATAAGGCCTTAATGGAGACAAAGAGGGGAATACAGAGGATAGATGAGTTTTTCAAAAATCGAGGCCAGTCTGAGTCTTCTGAAAAAAGCGAAGAAATAGCAAATCTCAGAGAGTTGAGTGAGGAAATCCGCAGAAAAAAGCCTCTCACCGAATTGGACAAATTAAAGCTCGAGCTGGAAGAAGCAGTAAAAAGAGAAGATTTTGAGACTGCAGCCAAATTGCGAGATGTGATAAAAGGACTGGAAGGCAGAAAACTCTGAAATCAACCACTCGGCACTCATTAACTAGCAAAGGGATTCCATATGGACTTTAAATATCAAGAGATATATCATTCGCGCCGCTCTAATGTCTTTAGTCCTAGCGGTAGTGTGGCAACTAGCCATCCATTAGCGACTCAAGTGGGAATTGAGGTTCTAAGAAGGGGAGGGAATGCTCTCTCCACATTAATAATTTCTCCAGTGGAGTACTTAAAAAGGCCTTTCGCGAGACCAGCTACTGCCTTTCCCTCAAAAAGCGTGCAGTATTATTGTAGCCAAAAGAAGAAATAATTCGAACTCCTGGTTCTTTCATTCTTTAACTTCCCTGTCCCGAGCAAAAGTAGACGAGGAGATTATCTTGAGGATAGATAAGTCTGTATTTGTGCATAAGATGGCGTTCATATCTGGAGAGGTGAGGATTGGAAGGAATTCAAGCGTCTGGCCAGGAGCAGTGATTAGAGGGGATTTTGCTCCTATTACTATTGGCGAGTATACCAATGTTCAGGATAACGTTGTTATCCATGCAGATCCCCATAGTCTTCTTAAGGTAGGAAACTATGTTACCATTGGCCACTCTGCGGTTCTTCATGGGTGCGAGATCCAAGATAGAGTCATTATTGGCATGAATGCCACCATTATGGAGGGAGCAAAGGTGGCTCAAAACTGCATTATAGCCGCAAACGCCCTGGTCAGAGAAAACGCTATTATTCCAGAAAGTTCATTGGTGGCAGGAGTTCCCGGTGAGATTAAACACAGGAAGACAGATTCAGAGTTAATAATGCGCAGCGCCCTGGTTTATTACGAGCTTTCCCGGAGGTACCTTAAAGGAGAGGAAACTTTCTCTGAAAACCAGGTTGATAAAGTTATTGAGATTTACAAAGAGAGGGGTCTTCTATGAGGATTTCTCATGAGATAAACTGGGCCAAAAGAGGAGGCGATAACTATGGCTGAGGTGGTGACAATGGGCGAAGCTATGTTGAGGCTTTCCCCATTGGGGTACAGACGTTTGGAACAGGCCGATAGGTTTGAAATCAATGTGGGGGGAAGCGAGCTAAATGTAGCTGCAGGAATATCCAGACTCGGTCTCTCATCTTCCTGGATCAGTAAGTTGCCTAATAACCCTTTGGGTAGAATGGTGGCTAATAAAGCCCGGGAACACGGGGTGGATACTTCACAAATCGTTTGGACCAATGAGGGCCGAGTAGGTATATACTACCTTGAGCTGGGCAGCGCTCCCAGAGCCAGCAGCGTGGTATATGACCGGGGCAGCTCTACAGTAAGTAAGCTTACCCCTGGAGAGGTAAACTGGCAGATGGCTCTCAAGGGAGCAAAGCTTTTCCATGTTAGTGGAATCACTCCTGCCCTGAGCAAGGGCTGTGCTGAGGTGGTAGGTGAGTCAATCCGGGAGGCCAAAAATCAAGGATGCCGGGTCTCTTTTGATATTAACTATCGGGCAAAACTCTGGTCTGGCGAGGAGGCAAGAAGATGCCTTTCGGAGCTGTTGGGTGAGGTAGATATAATCATCACCACCCAATTTGATGCAGAAGAAGTTTTTGGATTGAAAGACTCCTACGAAGAAGTAGCCCGAAAACTCAAGGAGATGTTTAACCCGTCGGTGGTGGTAATTACTCTAAGGGAAGTGAAAACCGTTCTTACCGGAGGATGGAGGAGTATTGCTTTAGCTGACAAACTCTACACAGGAAAAAGCTACGATATAGAAATCATAGATCGTGTAGGTGCAGGAGATGCCTACACAGCCGGCTTTTTGTATGGATACCTCAGCGGCGATATCGAGAAAGGAATCTCTTTCGGGGACGCAATGGCTGCTCTTCAGCAAACCATTCCTGGGGATCTAAGCTGGTTCAGCCTAAAAGAAGTTGAGAAACATTTAGGAGGCAAAGATTTTCGAATTCAGCGTTAAAATCTTAAGGAGGGAGATAGATCATGAGTTCAAAGGAGAAGAATCTGGAGCGTCTGCTTGCTTGCGGAATAATTCCCGTCATAAGAGCTAAATCAGCAAAGGAAGCCCTGAAGGTAGTTGAGGCAGTGAGAGAAGGAGGTATAGACATCATTGAAATAACCATGACCGTCCCCAACGCTATAGGTGTAATAGAGACCATTGCTGAAGAATCCGGCGGGGGAGTACTCCTGGGGGCAGGGACAGTTCTTGATGCAGAGACTGCCAGGGCTTCTATCTTAGCAGGAGCTGAGTTTATTGTGGCGCCCTGCTTCAATGAGGGACTGGTTAAAGTGTGCAAGAGATACAGTAAGATAGTGATTCCAGGGGCCATGACTCCCACAGAGATAGTCAGGGCCTGGGAGCAAGGGGCAGATTTAGTTAAGATCTTTCCGGCTCAGCAGTTGGGAGGACCAGATTATATTAAGGCCATAAAAGCACCTCTGCCTCAAGTCTTGCTCAATCCCACAGGGGGTGTAGATCTAAATAACGCAGCCGATTACATCCGCTCAGGAGCTTCTGTTATTTCTGTGGGAAGCGCCTTGATAGACAAACAGGCCTTGGCCGAAGGCAAGTTTGAGATTCTGACCCGGAAAGCACAAGAGTTCCTGAAGAAAGTTCAAGAAGCTCGCCAAAAACTTATTGCTTGATCTCTCACTGTTGTTAATGGGAGGACATCAATGCCAAAAGCAGTGGTTACAGACCTACAGTATTCCAATGTTAACTACGAGAAAGAAATTCTGGCTCCTCTGAAGGTAGAACTTATTGTAGCCCACTGTAAAAGTGAGGAGGAGGTAATTAGAATTTGTAAAGATGCAGATGTTCTCCTCATCTGTTACGCTCCCATTACCAAGAAGGTTATAAACAGTCTGACAAAATGTAGGGGGATGATAAGATACGGAGTGGGAGTTGACAACATTGACGTTGAAGCAGCCACAGCCAGAGGCATTTTGGTCATCAACGTGCCTCACTACGGGGCTGAAAACGAGGTTTCAGACCATGCTTTGGCCTTACTTTTGTGTGGGGTAAGGAACATTCTTTTTTTGCACCAGAAGGTGCGGCAAGGAGTCTGGGACTACAGAGTGGCTAGACCCATTTTTAGAATAAGGGGTTCAACCCTGGGCTTAGTGGGCTTGGGAAACATTGGCAAAATGTTAGCCCGCAAAGTCGGAGTTCTTGATATAAAAGTGATTGCCTACGATCCTTATAGAAAAAGGGAAGAATTTGAGAGAGAAAAAGTGGAAAAAGTAAGTCTTGAAGATCTACTGCAAAGATCTGATTATGTATCTATCCATGTTCCACTGAACCAGGGAACCCATCACCTGATTGGGGAAAAAGAACTCAGGATAATGAAAAGAACCGCTGTGCTTATTAACACCGCCAGGGGCCCAGTGGTTGACAATCAAGCTCTGTACCTTGCCTTAAGAAATAAATGGATCAAATCAGCCTGTCTGGATGTAGTAGAAAATGAGCCTTTGAGCAAGGACGATCCCTTACTTGAGCTCGATAATGTAATCATAACCCCCCACTCTGCTTTCTATTCAGAAGAGAGCTGTGCTACTCTTCAAAAAATAGGCGCTGAAGAAGCTTCACGACTATTAAGAGGTCAGCTACCACGCTCCATAGTGAACAAGGAAGCAGTAGCAAACTTCCTTTCCCGATTTCCATTAACCAAGAGAGATAATAACTTCGAAAGCTACTAAATTCCGACTAATGGAAGCGCCGACCTTTCCAAATCAAGCTCTTAGCCCACTTTGCAGGAGCTGTTAGACTAACGGATGCCCTCGCCTTGAAAGTCGAAAAGGAGAAATTCTATGTTAAAGAGTATAGTTTCAATTACAAAAACTAGAAGGAATCCAGACTTTAAAGAAATAGAGAAAGCAGTGAGAAGAGGGGTCAGTTTAATTGGAGGGATCGAAGATATTATATCTTCAGGGGACCTGGTTTTAATTAATCCTAGCTGGGTTGCTCCACCCGCAGACCCTGAATCAGCAGTGATTACCTGTCCAGAGGTAACCAGGGCGGTTGCCGATATGGTTAGAGAGATGGGAGCAGAACCTGTTATTGCTGAGTCATCCTGTGTAGGGGTGGATACGGAAAAGGTTATAGAGAATTCTGGATACAATGACCTGCGGAATCAGGGTTACAGGGTTGTTGATCTGAAAAAGATGCCCAAGGTCAAAGTTCCCATTGATAATGGATATGTTTTGAAGGAGGTTGAGACCTTTGAGTTAGTAACTCAGGCCCATGTAATCATTAGCGTTCCTAAGCTCAAGACCCATGATCAAACGGAAATGACCTGTAGTTTAAAAAAAATGAAAGGACTGGAGAGTGATAAAGACAAAAGGCGGATGCACCAGGTAGGCATCTTTAAGGGGATATCTGATATCAATACAGTATTTAAGCCCGCTTTAACCGTGGTGGATGCCATACTTTGTCAGGAGGGACTGGGGCCTATTTTCGGGCGACCCTTAGAGATGGACCTGGTGGTGGCTGGAAAAGACCCGGTGTCAGTAGATTCTATTTGTAGCCAAATCATAGGATATGAGCCGGAAGAAATATTGGTTACCAAATTGGCGGCGGAGTGTGGACTTGGTGTCATGGATAATGAATTCATTGAAGTAGTGGGAGAGAAACTGGAAAAAGTGAAACGTAGATTTATGAGATCTATAGAGGATAATCCCGTTCAGGTTGAAGGTTTTTCACTCATACACGGAGGAGTAACCTGTACCGGATGCCGGAATGGAGTTATGAGTTCCCTTGCTGATATGCGCCGTGACAATCAATTGATGTACCTTCCTGGAGTAACAGTCATTACTGGCGATCCACCCATTCCGGTAGGGACTTTAAAGGACAGTATTGTGGCAGTGGGCCAATGTGTCCCGGCTAAGAAAAGAGGGAAAAGATTTGTAGAGGGATGTCCCCCCAACAATGTATTTATTGTTCAGGCGATCATGGGTGAGAGGGGAAAGTGAGCTTGACGGTCTTCGCTTTCACTGTAGAATATAGCCGCCTGAATCCAGGTTTTTACTGGAAAAAAAGAAAGTACTCGGGTAGCTTACCAGAACCAGAGGTGAAAGATGAGAAAAGTCTACCTTGACCATGCTTCTGGCACTCCTATTCATCCCAAGGTAAGAGAAGAGATGCTTCCTTATCTCAAGGAGGTCTTTGGTAATCCCTCCAGCCTACATCAATTTGGACAGGAAGCCGCCAGCGCTATAGAAAAAGCAAGGCAGAGAGTAGCCGGGTTAATCGGAGCTGAACCTGAGGAGATCATTTTTACGGCTAGTGGTAGCGAAGCCAATAATTTTGCCCTCAAAGGGATGGCCCTGGCCCATCAAAAAAGAGGAAAACACCTCATCGTTTCCTCAATTGAGCATTTCTCGGTTCTTCATTCTGCTAAAACCCTGGAAAAATGGGGTTTTAAGGTTACCTACCTTCCCGTGGACAAGTATGGATTGGTGGATCCTGCTGAAGTGGCCAGGGCTATGACCGAGGAAACCATCCTGGTTTCCATTATGCATGCCAATAATGAGATAGGTACCATCGAGCCCATAGAGGAGATCAGCAGGGTGGTCAAAGAAAGGAAGGTCTACTTTCATACCGATGCCGTAGCTACCACCGGAATTATCCCTTTGGATGTGGGCAAGCTGGGAGTAGATTGCCTGAGTCTTTCGGCTGACCAATTCTATGGTCCTAAGGGGGCAGGGACTCTGTTTCTTCGTAAGGGAATAAGAATTATGCCTTTTTTAGAAGGAGGAATACAGGAGGAGGGGAGGAGGGCCGGGACGGAGAATGTGCCTGGCATCGTGGGATTAGGCAAAGCGGCCGAGCTTGCGAGAGAAGAAATGGAGGAGCGCCGCAAGCATTTAGTTTCTCTACGAGATAAATTGATGGCCCGGCTTCCCAGAAGGATCAAGAACCTTTGCATTAATGGCCATCCAGAGCTGCGCCTTCCCAACAATGTGCACGTTTGCATCGAATTCATTGAGGGAGAATCCATGCTGATGCTTCTGGACAGCCAGGGGATTGCTGCTTCCAGTGGTTCTGCCTGCACCTCCCGGGCGCTCAAGGTCTCTCATGTCTTGGAGGCCATCGGGGTCCCTGCAGCGCTAGCCCAGGGGTCTCTTCTTTTCAGTCTGGGTATGGATAATAGCGAGGAAGACATAGATTATCTACTGGAGGCTCTTCCTCCCATAGTACAAAGGCTGAGAGAAATGTCTCCCTTATACAAAAGCTAACAGGAAAAAGAACCTCCAGCTATGCTCATTGAATGGCTAAGAAAAACCCATACTGGCAGCTAATCGCTGGCCAGCCTGGAATGCTTCTTTAAGAGCGCTGGGATGTTTCTTGATGGCTCCTTTGGCATCTATCCTCCCAAAGGTCAGCTCACCAGCATACTCAACATTCAAAGCATCAAAAAAGTATCTAACCGTAAGTATGGCTCCATCGAATGTCCTCTCTCCCCTGGAACCACCTACAG
>Ga0209979_1003695_pt1 | contig 13327 bp, 6 predicted proteins | sample AnhtaG_FD_183114 | JGI IMG/M metagenome (GOLD analysis project Ga0209979, IMG submission 183114) | Deep subsurface microbial communities from Anholt, Denmark to uncover new lineages of life (NeLLi) - Anholt_01485 metaG (SPAdes) (version 2) | ecosystem: Environmental > Aquatic > Marine > Oceanic >...
GGCGTGGGCGTGGCGGTAGGCTCCGGCGTGGGCGTGGCGGTAGGCTCTGGCGTGGGCGTGGCGGTAGGCTCCGGCGTGGGCGTGGCGGTAGGCTCTGGCGTGGGGGTAGGCGTTGGTGGGGCGACTTCAGGGGGGTTATCCTTCTTCCCATCCTTACCCACCGAGGTGAAATCCATAATAGTGAACGTGACGCCGTCCTTGGTATCGGTAGTCACACCGGCCACAGGGTGGTCCGAGCAGGAGACGTGCACGTTCAGCTTCTCGGTAAGCGTTTTTCCGTCTTTGACAACCGTGAGCTCCAGATTCGCCTTATTGAACTTTTCCCCCGGCACGGCGCTCTCTATGGTAAATGTGCCGCCAATCCAGATTCCGGGAAAGTCGAGAACCCGGTCCTTGCCATCCTTAACGGTGACCGTTACGGGCTCGGCCGGCGCAGCGGTCAGCTCGAGAGTAATGCTATCCATTCCACCGATGCACTTCGGAGGCGGCAGCGCAACGTTGAAGAAGGTAGCGCTGGCCAGGAGGTTGCCCTCGCTGACCGTGACCGTGCACGGGCTGGACGAGGAGGGTGAACCCGACGCGTTGACGTTGCATGTCGCCGGGTCAGGATGAGGCGCAAAGCCTGAGGGCGGCTCGGTCTCGGTGATCTCGTATGTGGCCGGACAGACGTCATTCACCTCTATGGCCCCGTCCGCGGGATTGACGTCATTCGGCCCGTTGTCGGTGACGCTAAAAGGCGCGACTTGGCCCGCACAGGAGCCAGGGTTCGGCGATATCGAGAAGGTGGCGCCAGCGAGGGGACCGATCACGACAGGGGGTCCGGCCGGGGCAGGCCCGCCGTCGATAGAGTTCCAGGCCACAGTGGTAAAGATGACATCATCCTTACTATCCGTTTGGCCGATGAAGGGGTTGTCGGAGCATGAAACGTGGACCTTGAGGTTCTTGGTGAGCGTCGTGCCGTCTTTGACAACCGTGAGATTCAGGTTCATTTTGTTGAACTTCTGACCTGGCGCGGGGCTCTCTATGGTGAACGTATGGCCGATTGAGATTCCGGGGAAGTTGAGAACCCGGTCCTTGCCATCCTCAACGGTGACCGTTACGGGCTGGTCGGGCGCAGCGGTCAGCTCGAGGGTGATGCTATCCATCCCACCCTCGCACTGGCCACCAGGAGTCTCGACCTCTTTCTTGAGGATTTCGATCGTGCCAAGCGTGGGGCCCAAATCCACGGGAAACGTGAAGACCTGTAGCGTGCCCCCATTTACCGTCAAGTGAGCAGCCGAGGCGGTGAGCGCGGCAAGGAGCGCGATGGCCAGCAGAGTGATGGCCGCCAGGAGGCGCCACATGGTGTCAGTCCTTCTTGCTCCGGTGCGCAGGGCGCTGCGGAGGCTTGTCCTGCCCACCACTGAGCACGAGCACGGTGGCAAGGCCGCCCGCAAGCGCGGCCAGAGCGAGCGGCTGTTGCAGCAAGGCCAGGAGGAGACCAGCCCGGGGGACACTGAACCACATGCGACCCACTATGTCGTCGGCGGTCGACCGCCAGGGGTCAACCGCGTCCTTGTTGTCGCCCTGGGTGACAAAGCCGTGGGCGGTCCCGTCAACGATGCGGTGGATAACGACCCCACCCCGGACGCGGAAGGCGACGATATCTCCGCTGGCGTACGACCCGTGCTTACGCACCACCGCCAGGTCGCCGCCACTGAGCGTCGGCTCCATGCTGATGCCGCTGACCCTGACATACGTGGCGGGGCCTCCCAGCGACATTGGCCGCAAGAGGAGAAACCAGGCCAGGAACAGGCCGGTGGCCACCAGGAGGAGAAGATTAGTTGCTTTCAACATGGCCGTGCATGACCCCTTACGAGGGGGACATCGTCATCAAGGGTGTCGATGTCCATCAGGCCGCCGGAGGGCCATCCTCCCCGGGGCCCGCCCGGAGAGGATGGCTGCTACCGACGGGATCACGGCGCGAGGCCGCTACGGGTTGCCCCCCTCGATCCAGATCCTGAGTACGTCTATGTCGGCGGGCTTGAGGTACGGCGACGGAAAGCTGAGCTTGAGCTGGCCTGTGCCGGTGTTAGCGGTGTCGACATGCACAGCTCCAGAGTAGTACAGCAGAGTGCCGTCCGCCTTCTCCACGCGAACGAAGATGTCGTTGCTAACGCAGGCGGCGTCAATGCCCCCGATCCGCACACCCCTGACAGTGTTGTCGTCCGTCTCCAGGCCCCAGCCGAGGACCTGAACGCCGTCGGTGTCGCAGTAGAGCGTCTGGTCGACCCCGGACTGGATCGTGCCTCCCTGGACGCCTACGGTCGCGGCCAGGCCCACAACCGTCCCGAAGACCACGCCGCCTACCAGCAGGGCCACTATAAGTCGCTTCATCTAGATGCCTCCCTTTGGGGTTTTTACTGTTGGGCTTTCGCCCGCTTGGGGGCTTTGCCCCCTTTCTGCCGCTGAAACAAATTCGGCCGTGCTTCCGGCTACCACCTCCTTTCCGGCGGCTCGGCTGAGCTCGCCGCCGGCAACGGGAGATGGGACCCGAGGGGCGTCCACAGCGGCCCGGCCATCGAGCCCCGGCCGCGTGCACCCCACGAAGAGAAAGGCCATGCGGGTTGTCACCGCATGGCCTCTTTCGCTAGAATAGAGGTGCAGCGGGTGCCGTCCGCTCCCGTTGTCATGGCGCCGGTGGTGGCAGCCACGCGGCGCCACTATTCTATTCGAGTGACTGTTACGCTAATCGGCTACTGAGTGCTGGGCTTCACACAAGAATAAGCCAACCGCGATGCGGTCGGCTTAGTAATCCGCCGATGCCATCGGCCACGGCCCGCCACCACCCCGTAGCCCGACCGCCAAAGGTTTACGGCGTCCCTGCCGTGCTGCAGCTTCCTTGCGACTATTCCACTGTTATGATGATGTTCCTTATGTTGAGTGCTAACACACTAGGGGTGACGGGCGGGGGCTGTCAAGGCCCTTATGTCAAGAAACGCCTGTTTTTGTCTCGTTTTTTAACGCTCGTCGGTGGTAACGTGCTGGCGCATCCAGTCGTAGCGGGCGGGGGAAAGCTCGCGGAGACGATCGGGGTCGAAGAAGTAGAGGGCGAAGGAGTTGGCGTAGTCCTCGGCCGGGTCGGGGTTGGAGAGGGTCGTCCAGATGCTGGGGCCATCGTGGCTGAAGCGGAGCTCGTAGATCTCCGAAGCCCGGGCCACCTCTTCGTCCGAGCTGAGGAGCTGCCAGCGGGTGGCGGCCATGAAGTCGCGCATTTCGGCCTGGAAGAAGACCCAGGCGTACTTGCCCGCGGGGACCAAGCGCATCTGGTAGGCGTGGCCCAGCTCGTGGAGTACGGTGAAAACGCCCTGGTTGGGATAGAGGACGAGCTGGTTCTGGCCTCCCTGATTGGTGTAGAAGTTGGCGCCGTTCGGATAGGGCATCCAGCCGGAAAGGGTAAGGCTGCGAGGATTGCTGAGGACGTGGAGCCGACCGTAGTGGCGGCTTCCCAGGCGCTTCACCACGTGGGGAGGGAGGCGGCTGAGGGCGTCGAGGATGGTATCAAGGCTGGCATCATCCCAGGCCTGTCCCTCGCTGACGATCTCGACGGCGTACCTGGTGCGGGCCTCGATGATCTGGCAGGCCGCGAGGCCGATGGTCGCCAGGAGGAGCAGCCCGAGCAGGGCCCAGCGGAGGACAGGGCGGGTATCGGTGACCCGGGGACCGGAAGAAGCGTGTTGAAGCATTGTTGAGCACGGCGGGGCACTCCTTGAGAGATCGAAACCGGCAACCATCTGTTGCCGGTTTCACCATTGGCTCGCGGGGGTCTCAGGTGACCAGGGGCCGCGACGTAGCGCCGCGGCTGTGGGCCCTCGCTCAACGCCTCAACAGATCAGCAGCCAACCGGAGCAGGTGCCAAAGGGGTTCCGAAGATCCCCCGGCAGCCTTCTCACTTAGTACAACGGTGGAGGGCGTCGCTCGTTACGCCCTCCGTCGTTGTAGCCACGCAGCAAGCGAAGGGCCGCTAGGCCTTCCAGAGGTCGTAGAAGCCGGCCCGACGCAGCTTGGCATCCGTCTCGGGCAGGACGAGGCCGTGCGAGCGCAGCTTGCGGAGGATGCTCTCCAGGCTCCCACGCTCCCGGGCGGTGAGGGGCGAGAAGACCTGGCCATAGAGGTCCTCAGAGATAGCAATCACCCGCTTGGCCAGATCGCGGCCCTTGTCCGTCAGCTCCAGGCCCACAGCGCGCCGGTCCTCGGGGTCAGGCTGCCGGCGGACCCAGCCCTTGGTCTCGATGCGGTGCAGGATGCCGGTGATGCTCTGGGTCTCCTGGAAGAGCAGAGTGGCCAGGCGGCTGGGCTTCACGGGCTTCTTGGAGAAGTAGAGCAGGCCGAGGACACGGGCCTGCGATACGGAGACTCCCGTCGGATACAGTCGGCGCTCCAGCAGCTTGTAGCTCAGCCAGTAGAGCTCTGTGATCAGGGTCCAGGGCAAGATTCGCTTGTAGACGGGCATATAGTCGGGCTGCTTAAGGGCGGGCTGTTTGCGGGCTGGCATGGATAACCCCCTAACTTACTAGCTTCCCAGAACGATCATACTGAGAAACATGCGCTTCTCTCAAATAACGCGTGTATTTTAGCAACCGCCGAGCTTACGGGCAAGTAGGTGTACTCGTCCAGTACATTGGTGACACTACGTCTTCTCCTACCAGCGGGAAGGGTGCCGGGGGTTGGAGGGGCGGAGCCGCCGCCCCAGCGAGTCGGACAACCCACCTGGGGCAAGGAGCTGGGCGAGGCCGCCCTCCAGCTTTCTGGGTAGGGTGTTAGAGCGAATGCCCTTCCCGGTGAGAGCGGTCCAGGTGGACGGCGGCTCGGAGTTCAAGGCCCAGTTCGAGGGGACCTGTCAGAAGGGAGGCAGTCTCCTCTTCGTCCTGCCGCCTCGCTCCCCTAAGCTGAATGGCCATGTGGAGCGGGCCCAGCGCACCCACCAGGAGGAGTTCTATCAGGTGGTAAGCATCCCCGACACCCTCGCCCAGTTGCGGGAAAGGCTGAGAGCGCGGGAGACCGTCTACAACACCATCCGGCCTCACCAGGCCCTGGGCCAACGCACGCCGTGGGAGTTCTGCCAAGAATGGTTCGCGAGACAAACAGAAAAGGGGTAAGTGTACGGGATGTACTGGACGAGTACATGGGGTTGCATTTGGCCGAAAAAGCTGCTAAAGTTTATAGGTTGACGCCTTGGGCCATATCCGCTAGACTATCTGCAAGGCTAGACAGAATCCCCTTGCCTCTATTTCCCCATACCAGATTTGAGGCTGGTCTATTCTCCTGGCTACGGGAAGCCGAGCGTTCATAGCCTCTTCTAGGAGCGCGTTGCCATGACTGTTGCCCGGGACATGGTCCGTGTCCGTTCCACCGTCCCCAGTATCCAGAAGTCCTACGCCAGGATCGCCCACGTTCTGGATATACCCCACTTGGTGAAGATCCAATTCGAGTCCTTCCGCTGGTTTCGGGGAGAGGCCCTGCGGGAGCTTTTCGATGAAATCTCGCCCATCCAGGACTTCACCGGGAGCCGCATGGAGCTGCGGTTCGGCCGGTACTCCTTCGGCGAGCCCAAGTACTCCGAGGCCGAGTGCCGGCAGCGCGACATGACCTATTCCGCTCCCCTGCGGGTCAACGTTCAGCTCTTGGTCAAGGAGACCGGCGAGGTCAAGGAACAAGAGCTGTTCATGGGAGACTTTCCCCTCATGACCACCCACGGCACCTTCGTCATCAACGGCGCCGAGCGGGTGGTGGTCTCGCAGCTCGTGCGTTCGCCCGGTGTTTACTTCACCCTGGCGAGCGACCCCACCAGCGGCCGCGAGCTCTGCTACGCCAAGCTTATTCCCAACCGAGGCGCCTGGCTGGAGTTCGAAACCAGCAACAAGGATGTCCTCTCGGTCAAGGTGGACCGCAAGCGCAAGATCCCCATCACCACTCTGCTGCGGGCCGTCCACCGCCAGGAGGGCAGCGAGGATGAGCGCGCCCTTGGTACCAACGAGCAACTGCTGGCCTTCTTCGCCAACGTGGACACCCATCCAGACCATCACTACATCCAGGCCACCCTGGAGCGCGAGCCCTGCCAGAACAAGGAGGAGGCCCTGCTCGAGTTCTACCGTCGCCTGCGCCCTGGCGACCCTCCTACCCTGGACAACGCCCGCGGCCTTATCAACTCCCTCTTCTTCAGCTCCCGCCGCTACGACCTCGGCCGGGTGGGCCGTTACAAGCTGAACAAGCGCCTGGGCCTCAACATCCCCGAATCCATGCGCACCCTCCAGCCGGAGGACCTCTTCGCCATCGCCCGGGAGGCCATCCTGCTCAACAACGGCCAGAGCCACCCCGACGATATTGACCACCTGGGCAACCGGCGCGTGCGCGCGGTGGGCGAGCTCATCCAGAACCAGTTCCGCATCGGTCTCCTGCGTATGGAGCGTGTAGTGCGCGAGCGCATGACCATCACCGACCCGGACCAGGCCACACCCAGTGCCCTCATCAACATCCGGCCGGTGGTGGCGTCCATCAAGGAGTTCTTCGGCGGCTCCCAGCTCTCCCAGTTCATGGACCAGACCAACCCCCTGGCGGAGCTCACTCACAAGCGACGCCTCTCTGCCCTTGGGCCGGGCGGCCTCTCCCGGGACCGCGCTGGCTTCGACGTGCGCGACGTCCACCAGAGCCACTACGGCCGCATCTGCCCCATCGAGACTCCCGAAGGACCCAACATCGGCCTCATCGGCAACCTGGCCACCTACGGCGTCATCAATCAGTACGGCTTCATCGAGACCCCCTACCGACGAGTGGTACGGGAACTCCCCGCCGACTCTCCGGAGCTGGTGGGCCGAATCCTCCGGGAGACCATCGGCGGCCCCCGCGGCGGGGTTATCGTGGAGGGGGGAACAGAGATCGCCCCAGCCGTAGCCAAGAAGCTGGCCGCTCTGGAGATGGGGACCATCCCGGTGCGTCCTTATGCCTCCAACGAGATCGTGTACCTCTCCGCAGACGAGGAGGAGCAATACGTCATCGCCCAGGCCAACTCTGTGCTCGACGAGCGAAACCACTTCGTGGAGGAGCGCGCGGAGGTCCGCGTGGGCGAGCGCTTCCACATGGAGGCGCCGGAGCACATCGACTTCATGGACGTCTCGCCCAAGCAGATCCTGAGTGTGGCCACCTCCCTCATCCCCTTCCTGGAGCACAACGATGCCCCCCGTGCCCTCATGGGGGCCAACATGCAGCGCCAGGCCGTCCCCCTAATGCGGCCGGAGGTGCCCCTGGTAGCCACGGGCATGGAGGTTCAGACCGCTATTGACTCCGGCCAAGTCATCATGGCCGAGGGCGACGGCGTGGTCACCAGCGCCACAGCCTGCGAGATCAGGGTCCACTACAGCTCGGGCCAGGAGATGACCTATCCTCTCCTGAAGTTTGTGCGCTCCAACCAAGGCACCTGCATCAACCAGCGCCCCATCGTGGACAAGGGCCAGAAGGTGACCAAGGGGCAGCCCCTCGCCGATAGCTCTTCCACCGACCAGGGAGAGATGGCCCTGGGCCAGAGCGTGCTCTGCGCCTTCATGATCTGGGAAGGCTGCAACTTCGAGGACGCCATCGTCATCTCCGAGGCGGTGGTGCGCGACGACAAATTCACCTCCATCCACATGGAGAAGCATGAGGTGGAGTCGCGCGACACCAAGCTGGGGCCCGAGGAGATCACCCGCGACATCCCTAACGTCGGCGAGGAGAGCCTGCACGACCTGGACGAGGACGGCGTCATCCGCATCGGCGCCGAGGTCAACGCCAGCGACATCCTGGTCGGCAAGATCACCCCCAAGGGCGAGACGGAGCTCACCGCCGAGGAGAAGCTCCTGCGGGCCATCTTCGGCGAGAAGTCCCGGGAGGTGAAGGACACCTCCCTGCGCGTCCCCCACGGCGAGCGGGGCAAGGTCATCGACGTCAAAGTGTTCTCCCGGGAGGATCACGACGAGCTGCCCGCCGGGGTGAACCAACTGGTGCGCGTGTCCATCGCCCAGCGCCGCAAGATCGCCGAGGGAGACAAGATGGCCGGGCGTCACGGCAACAAGGGCGTCATCGCTCGCATCCTGCCGGTGGAGGACCTGCCCTACCTGGCCGATGGCACCCCCGTGGATATCATCCTCAACCCTATCGGCGTGCCCAGCCGCATGAACGTCGGCCAGGTGCTGGAGACCCACCTGGGCTGGGCGGCCAAGACCCTGGGTTTCCGCGCCATCTCCCCTGTCTTCGACGGCGCTATCGACAAGGACATCGAGGACGCCCTTGGGCTCGCCTGGCTGGCCGTGCAGGCCGGGGCCATCCGCCCCGAGGCTAACGGCGACGGCACCAATTCCTTCGGAGAGGACCTGGACCTCCCCGTGCTGGAGCAGTGGCTGGGCAAGAGAGGCTACAGCGCCGCCGAGCTGCTGGACGACGCTCACAGGGGCGCGGCAAAGCGGGCCTGCCTCGAACTCTGGCTTGAGGGCATGGGCCGGAAGAGGGTGCGCGGCCTGTCTCTGGAGGAACTGGAAGCGCGTGGTCAGAAGGTCTTCCTGGAGAAGGGCGTCGCCCCGCCTATCTTCGGCAAGCAGATCCTCTACGACGGCCGCAGTGGAGAGCCCTTCTACCAGCCCGTGACGGTCGGCTACATCTACATGATGAAGCTGGTCCACCTGGTGGAGGACAAGATCCACGCCCGCTCTACCGGCCCCTACTCCCTCATCACCCAGCAGCCCCTGGGCGGCAAGGCTCAGTTCGGTGGGCAGCGCTTCGGAGAGATGGAGGTGTGGGCGCTGGAGGCCTACGGCGCCGCTCACATCCTTCAGGAGTTCCTCACCGTCAAGAGCGACGACGTGGTCGGCCGCGTCAAGACCTACGAGGCCATCGTCAAGGGTGAGGACGTGATTGAGCCGGGTGTGCCGGAGTCCTTCAAGGTGCTGGTCAAGGAGCTCCAGAGCCTGTGCCTGGCTGTAGAGGTCCTGAACGAGGAGGAAGAGCGCGTCGCCTTCGCCGAGGAGGCGGCGGAACCACCCCGGTTGGGCATCAACCTTCAGGGATTTGAAGGGGAGGACCTGCTGAGTGCTGGAAGTTAACGACTTCAACGCCATCCGTATCTCGCTGGCCTCGCCGGAGCAGATCCGGTCCTGGTCCTATGGGGAGGTGAGCAAGCCCGAGACCATCAACTACCGCACCCTCAAGCCTGAGAAGGACGGCCTCTTCTGCGAGAAGATCTTCGGGCCCACCAAGGACTTCGAGTGCTACTGCGGCAAGTACAAGCGCGTCCGCTACAAGGGCATCGTCTGCGATAAGTGTGGCGTGGAGGTGGCCCGCAGCAAGGTCCGGCGGGAACGCATGGCACACATTGAGCTGGCCTCGCCCGTCAGTCACATCTGGTTCGTCAAGGGTACTCCCAGCCGCATAGGCTTGCTGCTGGATATCTCCCCGCGCAGCCTGGAGAGGGTCCTCTACTTCGCCCAGTTCATCATCATCGAGGTGGACGAGCACGCCAGGAAGCGGGCCCTGGAGCACCTGCAGGCGGAGATGGAGCGGGAGCTGGCCCGCCTGGAGAAGGAGTGCGACGACCGCGTCGCCGAGATCGAGCTGGCCCGCGACCAGACCCTCCAGGAGCTGGAGAGCAAGCGGGAGCAGGAACACCAGCGGCTGGAGTCTGAGCGGCAGAAGGCCATCGACGCTCTCATGAAGGAGGCGGCCGCCCATGAGCGGGACCTCCAGGCCCAGGCTGGCAAGAAGGCCCGCCGCAACTTCGCCCTGGGCGAAACCCTCCTCGTGGCCAAGGGCGAGGTCATCCTGCCGGAAGCCTCCGAACGCGTACGCCCTCTCGCCCAGGAGCAGGTAGCCGTCACAGAAGCGGACTTCCAGCAGAAGCTCTCCAACCTTGAACTCCTGATCGATGCGGCTATCCAGGAGGGCCGGGAACGTGCTCTCGCCGAGGTCCAGCCCCTTCAGGAGCGCGTGGTCAACGACCGCCAGGCCGTAGAGGCCGAGCACCGCGAGAAGATCGAGGGCCTGGGGGAACTCAAGGACCCCGTGAATGAGGACCGCGTAACCCTCCTCACAGAGGCCCAGTACCGGGAGTACGCCGACAGGTTCGGCGACGTCTTCTCGGCAGGCATGGGTGCCGAGGCCATCCTCAGTATCCTCCAGCGGCTGGACATCGATAGGCTCCGGGAACGCCTCCAGCAGGAGATCTACTCCTCCAGCGGCCAGCGCCGCAAGAAGGCCACCAAGCGCCTGCGGGTGGTGGAGGCCCTGCGCAAGAGCGGAAACAAGCCCGAATGGATGGTCTTGATCGTCCTGCCCGTGCTGCCCCCGGACCTGCGGCCCATGGTTCAGCTCGACGGTGGCCGCTTCGCCACCAGCGACCTCAACGATCTGTACCGCCGCGTCATCAACCGCAACAACCGACTCAAGCGCCTCTTGGAGTTGGGCGCTCCCGAGATCATCATCCGTAACGAGAAGCGCATGCTCCAGGAGGCCGTGGACTCCCTCATCGACAACGGCCGGCGCGGCCGGGCCGTCTCCGGCACCGGCAACCACAAGCTCAAGTCCCTCTCGGACATGCTCAAGGGCAAGCAAGGACGCTTCCGGCAGAACCTGCTGGGCAAGCGGGTGGACTACTCCGGCCGCTCCGTCATCGTGGTCGGGCCGGAGCTTGGGCTTCACCAGTGCGGCCTGCCCAAGCGCATGGCCCTGGAGCTGTTCAAGCCCTTCGTTATGCACGCCCTCGTGGACAAGGAGATGGCGCACAATATCAAGAGCGCCAAGCGCATCGTGGAACGGGCCCGCTCGGAGGTCTGGGACGTCTTGGAAGAGGTCGTGAGGAGTCGTCCCGTCCTCCTAAACCGGGCACCCACGCTGCACCGCCTGGGTATTCAGGCCTTCGAGCCCGTGCTTGTCGAGGGAAGCGCCATCCAGATTCACCCCCTGGTGTGCGCCGCCTTCAACGCCGACTTCGATGGCGACCAGATGGCCGTCCACGTGCCTCTCTCCCGCGAGGCCGTAGCCGAGGCCCGCCAGATCATGCTCTCCACCCGCAACCTGCTTTTGCCGGGCTCCGGCGAGCCCATCATCACTCCCACCCTGGACATGGTGCTGGGCTGCTTCTACATGACCATCATCCGGGGGGGCGCACGCGGTGAATACAAGCTGCGCGACGGCGGGCTCCCTCAGGGTGTCTATGGCAGCTTCGAGGAAGCCAAGCTGGCGTATGAGCTGGGCCTGCTAGATCTGCAGGCTCGCATCAAGGTCCGCGACGTTGAGGCTGGCGGCCAGTTCATAGAGACCAGCGTGGGGCGCATCCTGTTCAACGATGTCCTCCCTGAGGAGCTGGGCTTCCGCAATGAAGTCATGGACCGCAACGCCCTCAAGACGGTGGTGGCGGAGTGCTACCAGCGTACCAGCAAGGAACGGACCGCCGAGATCGTAGACAAGATCAAGCACGTGGGCTTCCGCTACGCCACCCGCTCCGGCATCACCATCGCCATCAACGATATCCGCGTACCCGAGGAGAAGCCTCGTCTCCTGGAAGAGGCAGAGGCCCATATCGCCGAGATCGAAGAGCAGTACGAGATGGGCCTCATCACCGAGCAAGAGCGCTATGACGCCTCCGTCAATATCTGGAACGAAACCACCGACAAGATCCAGACGATCATCCAGAACAAGCTGCCCGAGTACGGCTCCGTGTACATGATGGCCGTCAGCGGGGCTAAGGGGAACATCGCCCAGATCCGACAGATGGCAGGCATGCGCGGCCTCATGACCGACCCCTCCGGGCGCATCATCGACCTGCCCATCCGCTCAAGCTTCCGGGAGGGGCTCTCCGTCCTGGAGTACTTCATCTCCACTCACGGCGCCCGTAAGGGCCTGGCGGACACCGCCCTGCGTACCGCCGATAGCGGCTACCTCACCCGTCGCCTCATCGACGTCGCCCAGGACGTCATTACCCTGGAAGAGGACTGCGGGACCCAGAGCGGCGTGTGGCTATCCCGGCCAACCGAGACCGGGCTCCTGGAGTCCTTCACCGAGCGCATCGTGGGGCGCTGGGCCGCCTCTGACCTCATTGACCCCAACACCAACGAAGTGATGGTCCTGCGCAACGAGGAGATCGACGAGCACATCGCCGCTCGCATCGAGCAGCTCGGCATCGAGCGCGTGCACGTGCGCTCGCCCCTGACCTGCCAGATCAAGCGGGGGCTGTGTCGGCTCTGCTATGGCCGGAGCCCCGCCACCGGCGAACTGATACAGATGCTCGCCGCTGTGGGAATTGTCGCCGCCCAGAGCATCGGCGAGCCGGGCACCCAGCTCACCATGCGCACCTTTCACACCGGGGGCGTGGTCGGCCTGGACATCACCAGCGGCCTGCCCCGGGTGGAGGAGCTGTTCGAGGCGCGCGTCCCCAAGGGGCAAGCGGTCATCTCCGAGATCGGTGGGGTGGCTCAGATCATCAGGGAGGGCGACACCCGCAAGATTCAGGTCACCAGCACCGACGTCTACGTCGACCACTATGACCTGCCCAAACGCATCGAACTCCTGGTTGGCGACCAGGAATGGGTGGACCAAGGCACCGTGCTGGCCCGACGAACTCCCCCTAAGCGCAAAGCCAAGAAGGACGCGGAGACCGCCGTGGTGGAGGCCGGGGACACCGACATCGTAGCTCGCATCACCGGCCGGGTAGCGCTGGAAGGCGGCCCCAAGGCACCTACCCGCATCTCCCTGGTCTATGAGGAGTCCGAGGAGCGGGAGTACCCCGTGGCCGCCGCCACCCGGGTCCGCATCGAGGACGGCGCGCATGTGCACGCTGGCCAGCAGCTCAGCGATGGCGCCCTGAACCCCCAGGACATCCTCCGCATCATGGGGCCGGAGGCGGTACAGCTCTACCTGGTGGACGAGGTTCAGAAGGTCTACCGCTCCCAGGGCGTCACCATCAACGACAAGCACATCGAGGTCATCGTCCGGCAGATGCTGCGCAAGGTGCGGGTGGACTCCCCCGGTGACACCGATATGCTGCCCAGCGAACTGGTGGACCGCTTCCAGTACGAGGAAGTGAACGCCAAGGTGCTGGCCGAGGGCGGCGAGCCCGCCACCGCCGTGCCTGTCCTGCTGGGGGTCACCAAGGCCTCCCTCAGCGCGGGTAGTTTCCTGGCTGCCGCCTCCTTCCAGGAGACGACTCGCGTCCTCACCGAAGCAGCCATCTCCGGCCAGGTCGACCACCTGCTCGGCCTCAAGGAAAACGTCATCATCGGCAAGCTCATCCCTGCCCGCGCCGCCATTGAGCTGCCGCCACCGCCGGTGC
>Ga0209979_1003696_pt1 | contig 13325 bp, 9 predicted proteins | sample AnhtaG_FD_183114 | JGI IMG/M metagenome (GOLD analysis project Ga0209979, IMG submission 183114) | Deep subsurface microbial communities from Anholt, Denmark to uncover new lineages of life (NeLLi) - Anholt_01485 metaG (SPAdes) (version 2) | ecosystem: Environmental > Aquatic > Marine > Oceanic >...
ATTGCATTAATCTTTAACATCATATAATTTCCTTATAATATTTTCTCAAGTTTCTCAATCAATTCCTTATAATCCTGTTTAACACTACTTATCAACTCATTTAAAGTTAATTTAATTTGTTCCACTCCACCTTGTTCATATGATTCAAAAATATTTTCCCAAAGATTTCTCAATTCGTCTTTTTTTATTTTATTTTGAACCTTTTCTTTATAATCCATAGTTCCTCATTATTTTTATTTTATTTATTTCAATTAATAAAATTTATTCCAATATTTATTCAAATATATTTGAATGCCTATTCCTGGTGAATAGAATGGATAAATCCTTCTAAATTCTTCCTTTGCTTTTTTATATGACTCATTACTTATTGTTCCAATATCTTTTGCTAAAAATAATAAGGCAAGAGACGGTGCACGTGAGTTTCCTTTATTGCAATGGATTAAAACTTTTTTCCCTTCATTCCAATGTTTTCTCATAAATCTAAGAAATTCTATAAATAAAGGCATCTTAAATAATGGTGATATAGGATCTATCATATTGAGATAGAGATTATTTTCTTTTTCTAATACTAGGTAATTAGGGTGATAGTGTGGTAAATTACCTCGATAACCTACTGCTCTTTGATGACAAGGTACTTTACATGCATGAACTGTTACCCAACCTTCCCTTTTATCAAAACATTCATGATCACAACCTACAAATATACAATCATATACTTCTTTCATAGAATTAGCTTATTTCACCAATAACTTTTTAATAATAATTATAATGTGTTATGTAAAATTTATTTTAACATTTTGCCAATTTTCCTTAGCCAACTTTCAATTTCTCTATTTGTATCTATTTGACATAACTTATTGTAATCCATCTTTCTTACTGCTTTATTGTTAAGCTTTTCTTTTACTGTGCTTTCTTTTATATTTGTTAACCCAGCAACTAATGATGGAACATTGTCATCATCTGTAAAAGTAATATCTTGAGAAATCTTAAAAACTTCTTTTATAGCTTCTGGATGAATGTAATTTTCAATTTCATTCTTAGATGTAATAACAGCCCATGAGTCATCATTCCTTTTATTTATCTTATCTGCAGCTGTTTCATATTTAGGAGGTTTCTTATTATCTCGATCATAAATATGAACTTCTGGAATACCAAGATTTTTAAGATAATAATTATTTACCCAATGTCTTAAGTTTCCCCCACCAAGTACTACAAATGCGATTTTATACTCAGAATACAAATCTGGAATATCATCATCAATTACATGAAGAATTTCACTTATATTTCTAAAGAAATTTACATCATTTGGACCTTCAACACAAAACAACACTTTAACCCTTTTGTCTGGTAATACTCCAAGAGATTTAACAATTTTCTCATATATATCATCACTCCCTGAGGATATTTTTACATTATCATTTGTAATAACACTTTCAACAAATCTTAAACTTTCTAGTGGTAATAACTCAGCAAGAGTAGGTACATGGGTAGTTAATAAAACCTGGTAATTATCCTTTTTTGATAATTCCGTTAATGCTTCAATTAACATTCTTTGGTTATTGGGATGTTGGGATGTTTCAGGCTCTTCCATAGCATATATTATTCCTGGTGAATTAGTTTCATCTTGTTTCCTCTCAGCTTCAGCCCTAAAAAAGTTTAGAAGAATCAGTCTTCTTGTACCACTGCCTCTTTTATTTATTGGAATTTCATCTTTTCCCTCAAGAGTTATTTTAAATAAGCTTTTCCAATTTGGTTCACTTTTAAATTTGGGTGATAAGGAATCCCCTAGCGAAGGATCCATTTCTTTTAATTTTTCTAAAGTTTGTTCTGCAACTTCTGTAGATTTTTGTTGAACAGTTCTTTTAATTTTTTCAAGTTCTGGCTCTACTTCTTTTATTGCCCTAGATATTGCTATTTTCATTGGATCTTGTACTTCTGCATCTCCATCTTTACTTGGTCTATCAGCATGGAAAAGCGCAAAGGTTGGTATATATAATCTTAAATTTTCCCACATTTTTTTTGCATCCTCTTCCATAAGAGGTATGGGCACAATTGATAATCTTAGCTCGTTCTCATTATAATTTCCCCAAATAGCTTTTCTTATACTTGAATTAATCCTTTTATCATATTTATTTTCAAGAATTCCTAATTCTTGTGCTCTATTTTTTAAATCACTATTTTTTAAAGTCAGAAGGTCATTAATTTTATCTGCTGTTGGATGCATAGCACTTATAAAAACACTTTCCTTAGGTTTTTGAGTTGAAAAATCAAAGACTTTATGTATTTCCAAAAACCCTTCATCATTTAACATAAACTCATCACTTAATGTTGTTCTTACAGTAGCATCTATAATCACCTCATTTGGTAAATCTGAAAATCCACACCCTATTATTACTTTTCTTGAATTACTAAAAACATTAATATCTTGAGATTCTATTTTTACAATATCATTATTAAAAAAAATTTCTAATGCTTCTAATATAGAGGATTTACCTACATCATTTTTACCTATAAATGCTGTAATATCATCAATCTTTATTGTAGTTTTATTTTTATAAACCCTAAAATTCTCTAAAATTATAGTTTTTAGTTTCATTTTAAACTTTCTCCTTAATAAATATAGTTATACAACCTCTTTACACAAAATGTCATAGTAATATATACTTCTTTTTTATATTATGAAAAAAGTAATAATATTTATTCACATATCTATAAATATAAAGTATTTTGATTGATACTTACATTTTACTTTGCATCTAAAGTAAGCTTAATATTTTAAAAATAAGTACTATATTTAGATTTTTTTAATGAATTAAGAAAAAACCAATAAGTAAAGAGTGATCTTTCTAAATCTTTATAGTTTTTAAATCTCTTTGAAATCAATTCCCAGAATCTATCATTGTGTCGCTTCTCAATCAAATGTGTGAATTCATGATACATTATGTATTCAATTAACTTTTTAGGTAGATATTTCATTAATGTATTTATAGTTAGATTTCTTTTCGCACTACAACTAGCCCATTTTGTACGCATTTTTCTAAAAAATATTTTATTTATTTCAACTTCTAATCTGGTTGAAATATTTTTAGAGAAGTTATAGACAAGATCTTTAAATTCTATACAAGTTCGATTTACTATCTTCTTACCTCTAGATTCTTTCAAGCACCCATTAATAAATTTCTGTTTTTTAATAATCCAATTCCTGTGTTTGTCAATTAAATTTTTGGGATTCCTACCAAAAGGAAGGATGAGTTTTAAAGTTCCAGTTTTAAATTCTAGTCTTGGGTATTTTATATTTCTGTATATAACTTCATATTCAATATGCTCATGCACCATAATTATTCACACTCTCAATTAATTTCTTATGAAGTATATTAATATCTTCCATAGTAAGGTTATATTTACTTTTAAATCCTCTTATGAATCTGCGAACTACTCTTCCTATAGATTTCTTTGCAGTTGTCTGAGTAAGCCATCCGGGGAACATTAATTCCTGAAGTTTATCATTTACTGTCTTTATTTCATTTATTAAAGTTTTATCTTCACCAAATTTTTGTTCACATGTTAAAAGCATCGCATATTCAAGATTAGAAAATCCAAGTTCCTTCTGTCTTACTGAAAGTAAACTTATATCATCAATTATCCCAATTCCCTCAATATAAATTCTTCCATAATCTATAGTTCTTTCTCGCCACAGTTCTAATATCTTTTTAACTCTATCTGACAAAGACTCGTAAATAGGACTTTTATGTCTTTCAACATTTACAAGCCTATGTAAAGTAAATAAAATATTAGCTGCCTTTTCCTCTTTACTCTTAACTTTTTCCTCAAGTACTTTTAAATAATTTTCATCAAAGGCAATTATTGGTAATTCTTTTTCGAGTTTTTCAATTTCAGTAGTTTTGTAAATGAATTTTAATGTTTTATCAAAATATTTCTGAACATAGGCATTTATGCTAGGCTTCTTAATTACTAATTTTGTATAATAAGTATAAATAGCAGAGATCCACTTATAAAGTTTAAAATATTTAAGTTTAACTTCACTTGGTCCAAGAAGTTCAAAAATCCTTCTAATTTTTTTATATTTTTTAACAAATTCTTCCTCTTTTTTAGAATCTGAGGTAATAATTTCTATAGCTTTTAGTAAAGTTTCTCTATCATAATTTAGAATAAGTGGACCAAATATATTATTTACGTCATTAATTAGTGTAGTAAATTCATTTTTTAAGTTGTCATAGTCAAGCAGAGCGTATTGTATATCTTCAGTGCTATACATCTCAAGAGCGCGTTTAAATTCCTTCAGAATCCCAACATAGTCAATTATAACTCCAGCTTCTTTTAAGTCTTTATAAGGTCTATTTGTTCGGGCAATTGCTTGTAAGAGCCTATGTTCTTTTAATAATTTATCTAAATACATAAACTGTAAAATAGGTACATCAAAACCAGTTAATAGCATTTCTGTTACAATTAGAATCTTTGGGTATTCATTCTCCTTGAATCTTTCAATTATTTTCTTTATCAGGCTTTTAAATTCTTCTCCCCCATATCGTTCTCTTGCTTCTTTTACATATTCATTAATGACCTTCTTATCTCTTAGTTCCGAAGTCATGACTACTTCAGAATATTCTTTAGGTAGATAATTATCTAATGCATCTTTATAGTAAACACAGGCATTTCGACTTGCTGTGACAACCATTGCTTTAAATCTACCATCTACATTTTCTTTAAAATGATTGGCAATATCTTCAGCTATAACCTTTATACGCTTTGGATTTTCAAGAATTACTCTTATGGTATTTAATCTTTCTTTTATTTTTGTTTCAACATCAAATTTTATTTCTTCTGGGATTTCATCTAATTCAAATTCAAAGAAGGTTTTTAACCTGTCTTTTTCAAGATGTAGATTCTCAAGTCTAGGTTGATAGACAATCTTTACTGTAAATCCATCTTTTATTGAATCTACTATAAAGTATCTATCAAGATATAACTCTTCAGGTGGATAACTAAATTCAAGATATGTATCCTTTCCAAGCATTGGTTTTGAAATTGGTGTTCCCGTAAGTGCAAAGAAAAAAGATTTTTTAAGTATTTCTTTCATCTGAGCAGCAAGAGTACCATACTGACTTCTATGTCCTTCATCAACAAATGCAATAACATTTTTTCGATTCATTATGGTATCTTTATATTCAGAAAAATTTTCTATTTCTTTTTGTAAATCAGTTAACTCTAGTGGTCTAAATTTATGAATTAGTACTATAAATATGCCTTTTTTACCTTGATAGTTATTGTAAGAAAGAACATCTTTAAGTTCTTGGATTGAACCAATAACTTCAGGTTTTAAGATGTCCAATGCACAAAACTCATCATAAAGTTGCCTTTCAAGCTCAATTCTATCTACAATAAAAAATATTGTGGGATTTTGTAGTTCCTTCAAATAATACAGTTTGTGAGCTGCGAAGATCATTGTTAGAGTCTTTCCACTTCCCTGCCAGTGCCATATTAAACCTTTATCTTTATCTTCTTCTCCTCCTATATTTTTATTAACTCTATCCACTATTTTGTTTGCTGCTCCATACTGCATATATCTTGCTATAATTTTTTCAGCATTTCCAAACTCAATTCTAAAAAAGAGAAAATTCTTGATTATATCAATCAATCTCTCTCTCGAGAGCATTTCAATAATAGAATCTACTGAATCTTTAGACTCTTCTCGCCAATCAGATACATTTACTTCTTCCAGCCACGGAATTATTGGAAAATATTTTACTTCACTTTCTACAGCTACACCTATCTGAACAAATTTATACAATTCAGGAACATTCTTTTCATAATCTTTTATTTGTCTATAAGCGTCATACCAGCTAACACCGATTTCTGTAGGATTTTTACATTCAATATTAACAATAGGAATTCCATTTACATAAAGCATCAAATCTGCCCTGATTTTATCCTTTCCTTTGTAATAAATCTGTCTTGTCACAATAAATTCATTATTTTCAATATTTTTATAGTCAAAAAGTTGAACAAACTTCACAACTCGATCTTTTTCAAATTTTATTGGTATACCAAACTTATAGAAATTTAGTATTTTCTTCACACCTTCAATTCCACTAATTGTTAGTCTTATTTCATTTAAAACTTTATTTATTTCATCATCAGTCAAATTTTTATCTTTATTTATTTCCTGCAACTTCTTAATAAAGTTATAAATAAGAAGAGGGTCTTCATAACTTTCACGCTCAAGTTTATCTGCTTGAATGAAATTCCATCCTTGAGTCTGAAGTTTCTCAATAATTTCATCCTCTAACATTTTTTCTGCAAATTTATCAAATTTAGACATCTTAATTTAACCTCTGAATTTCATTCTTTTATTTCCTGTTAATAGATCATTCATTAAACTTTTTTTAATTCTCTCAAATTTTTCCTTTCTTTTTCTTTCAAGTTCTAATTTCTTGTCAATAGTTGAAAGGATTTGAGTGATGGCTTTTTGTTCAGGGAAGAGAGGGAGTGGAATTCGAAGACTATCTAACACATTTCTATCTACATGAGGTATTCCTGTCCCTCGTGTTTGACCACTTAAGTAATTTTCCCTTGTTTTTAACAGATAAAATAAAAACATTCGATTAACATCTTCTGTTCTAAATCGGATTTTGACCATGGTTGAGGAAAGAACGCCCTTTTTACCAATAAAAAATTCTCCTGCATTAGAACCATCCCATAACAGGATTAAATCACTTTCATTAGCTAAAATAATCTTTTTTGAAATTTTAGCGAATTTTGTTTTTCCGTTACTTCTTAAATACTCGGTTGAAAGATAAGGAAGATAACCTTCTTTAAATTCCCCAGTCATTTCTTCTGGTTTTTTTCCTTTGATATACTCAGCAACCTTTCCTAATTTTACAACTTTCCAATCTTCAGGGATTTTTCCGATTTTAGAATCCTTACACTCCTTATATTCTCCCTTTAAAAACTGTTCAAAAATTATGGATTGTCCGTTAAATTCTCTTGTAACAGTTCTAAGATTTTCGTCATTAGTAATTAAAATTAATGAATTTTTAATGCATGTCTCTGCTATCAATATATCTCTAATTTGATTTTTCTTTGATTTCTTCTTACCATATTTTCTATCAAGTTCTTGAAGTCTTAATAATAACTTATTATATAAATCTCCTTCTCCCCATTTCGCATTATCCCATTTAGAAACATCCCAAACTGCAGATTCAGTTGGTCTTTTCTTTAATTTTGCTTTACCCAAGCTTGAAGTTCCAAGGAAAAAAGTTTCGGTAGGTTTTTCTTCCTTTTTTAGTTCTTTAAAAATTTCAAAAAGTTCCTTTTTTCTCTTTAACTTTTCGGGTTTATTTATAGCTTTAATTTCGTCTTCCTGAATGTGAGTAACATAATAATTAAATTTAGAAGGAATCTTATTCAAACTTATTTTGTTATCTAAAATAGCATCAAAAATATTTGTATCAAACATAAAACCAAAAATAATACCTTTTGTAAAAAGTTCCTGCATTAAACCCTTCTTCAACCTTTCAGTTTTTGCTATGATTTCATCAACTTTTTGGATTGCTTCATCTACTATTGAAAGGATTTCAGCTATGGCTTTTTGTTCTGGAACAGGTGGGAGTGGTATTGGAAATTTCTCAAAAAGTGATTTCTTAATTATTGGACTCGTGGTTATTCCTGCCCATCTTTTGAGTATTTTTTTTCTGAATACCATTACATAATAGATATAGTGGGGATTTATTTCTTTATCACACACTATTGTATTGATCTGTTGGTTAGTTATGCATTCTTTTAATGTCATGGATACTTCTCCAACAGAAGCGATACAAGTCACCATAACAGAATCTTTGGGAATTAATCGGGCTTTCTTAGCACCTTTCTGAGTAACATATCTTTCTGTTGTATGTACATATTTACTTTCAGAGAAATCAGTAGGTGTGACAAATGGATAACCTTTTCCCCAATATTCTTTTACTTTTGTTGAAGGTGTTGTTCCGGTAATAATTTCTCCGATATCTGCTAATTTTACAACTTCCCAATCTTCTGGGATTTTTCCGATTTGAGTTTGTTTAATTTTTGTCATTTTGGCACCTCGAAAACCATAATTGTTAAGTATAATTCTCTATTTTTATCGTCTTTGTGGTGAAGTATAAATCTAAAGCCAGTTTCTGATCTATATTCCAGTTGTCTCTTGAAATTTGTATGGTTTTTAACAATATCGGGTATTTTTAATAAAACATTTGATAAATTTCTACCTTGATTAAAAATAAAGATAGAGGTTTTCGTATCTCTCCAACTCAAATAGTTCAGTATCTGGTTTATTGTATCTTTTAATCCTTTAGTACCCTCCCAGAATTTACATTCTGCAATGAAAATATTCTTTCCTTCATGTCTAATCAAAATATCTGTTTTTCCCTGAAAATTAAAGGTTTCTCCTGTGGCTTGTCCTTCGTATTGTCCATTTAATTGAACAAGAAAATGTTGTCTGATATCTTCCTCTTTCATACTATTGAAAGCATTTGGGCTTCGCTCCATTACTAAAGCCATATTATTAGCTACATTTAGAATGTGTTCATAATCTTCCATACTAAGTGTTGGTTCTGGTTTGTAAAGAGCTGTGGAAGCAGTAGGTTTAGTAGTAATCTTTCTCCTTACCTCTGGTACAACGTATGTCAATGGAGCATTTTTTCTTTTTCTCAAAGGAAAACCTAAATTGGCAACTAGTGCCCTATCCTTCAATAATTTCTCCCACCTATGTTTTACTTTTGTTTCAATTTCTTTTGCAAGACTCTCATTGAATTGTTTAATATTATTTTCAACCCAGCCAAGCAATTCCTTAATCTCTTTTAATATGCTATTGAAGTCTTGCTTAACTTTTTTAGGATCTTGGTCAATACCATCGAATGAAACACGTAATTCATTTCCTTTTATTACTCCATTAGGAGGATTGAGACTAAAACGCGATGGTCGATACCTGAATAAATTTGGATCACCACTAAAAGGAATAAAATAAGATATGCTTGTACCCTTCAAATAAACAGGCTTGCTTCTGTCAAGTATAAATCTAACAGTATAATTGCTAACATCGACACCTTTTTCTTGCTGATCAACAGTTATCTTTTCTTCATCAAGAACTGGGACATCTAACCTGTACTTATTATATAAATAATTGCAAAAGTCAATTATACTCATATTTAAAATATAATTAGCATCTTGTTCCTGAATTTCTTGAAAAAGTTCTCTTTTTCTACTCTCAAGAAACTCACTCAAAATACCATCACTAAATAGAAGTTTTCGCGTTAGCATTTTTATTTCACCTCCTCCGCAACTTCCTAATCTTCTAGGATTTTTCCGATTTTTGTTTATTTAAATTTTTGATTCATTTTATCAACTCTTCAATATAGGTTATTCCTTGATCTAAAACTTCTTCTAAAAGTTTGATAATACCTTCAACACCAAGGGTCCACCATTCTACAAATCCCTCTATAACAATGGCTATTGTTCCTGGAGTGGAAACATAATAGCGCTTTTTTCTTTTACCTCCTCTAAGCTCTTTTCTTATAGATTTTCCAGTTCTTTTCTTTAACAATTTAGCTCTTGGTTTGAATTCTCTTTCGTAAATTTCTTTTTCTATTTTTGGATCATATTTCCTATCTCTTGAGAGATCTAAAAGTTCGTATTCTATCTGCCAATTTTTCTTAATTCTTTTTAGTAGTGACAATATTTTTTTATCTGTGGTTTTCTGGTAGTAATATCTTAATTTCAACTCTTCTGTTGGCTTTTTCGCAACTTCCCAGTATCCTCCCCTGTCAGGTCCAACTCTTTTTATTATGCCCTTCTCTTTCAATCTAGCCAAATGATATTTCACCCCATTAACTGAAATCCCAATATTTTCTGACAATTCCTGCCTGGTTATTGTTGGTTTTTCCATAATTAAAGTAATTATTTTCTGGACAGTTTCTGGGTAGTATCTGGGTAGTATCTGGGGGATTTCAGCAGACACAAATTTCAAATATTCATAACTTGGCTTAAATGTAACATAAAAGTAATTCTCTTGATCATCTATTTCTGGCTCAGGAGCATTCACTTCCTTACAAATTTTCTGCATCCTTCTTATCCCAGATCCAATTTTTTCGCCAAGGCCTATTCTAAAGAATAATTCAGTAATAATTGGATTCCTTCTGAATTTTGTTTGCCCTAAAATAAATCTTTTTGGCTTTATCCAATAATCTTCTATCTCTATTCTGTCTGGGAATATGGCTATGATATTATTATGCCCTAGCTCTGGATAATATTTGTGCATAACAGAATTTATAATGGCTTCCCTTATAGCGTCTAAAGGATATTCATAAATGTTCTCCCTCTGTGGCTTCCCTGTGAATTTATATGCGGCTTTCGTGTAAAACCCCACAAAGTCCATTACCTTGTCCACAATCTCAAATAAAGAACCACCTATTTCCTCCCTTTTGACAATATCTGTTCCCTCCACATCTCTATAAACGATAGCAGTGTAAACACTCTGTGGGGAGAACTTCTGAGGATCTTTTGCAAAGAAAAGGATGCCTGCATTTGTAAGCCCATATTCTTTAAATAAACCTAAATTTTTCAATAATTCATTTGTACTCAAAACAGAGCTGATGTTTGCAGTCTCAAGATAATTTGAAAATTTTTCATTGTCAAAATCTTCTTCAAAATTAAATTCTTTATTTGTTAAAGAATCAAATGTTTTTTTGTTTACCTCTACTATGAAATCCAAAATTTCATCTCTCTTAAGTTTTTGTGTATTAGGACCTACGCTAATAAAGAATCCTTCTTTACATTGGTAAGGTTTATTATTACCTTCTAAAACCTCTACTATCAGTATCTCTTTTTCATTATATTTTATAGAATCTAGTTTTATATCAATTGGTGGATCACAATTTCTTGCTATATCATTTACAGCAGATTTTAGTTTATTTGTTATCTTTATGCCTTTAACATCATTTTTATCATCAATACCTAAAAATACACTTCCTCCTGAAGAATTAGCAAATGCAACAATTTCTCTATCCAATTTAGAGAGATTTTCTTTGAATTCGGTAAAATAATTTTCACCTTCTTTTAATATCAACTTTAATTCTTCTTGATTCATATTCGCTCAATCTCCCTTAAATGAACCTCAATTTTATTTTCAATTTCATTAATCTCATTTTCGAATTCTTTTAACTCTTTCCACTCTTTATTAATATCAATTTCTTCAATTTCTTCCACGGGGAAAGCATAAAGTGTAACATTCAAGTTATAATCATTTTCTCTAATTTCATCATGTGAAATTACTCTTGAAACCCCTTCTATTTCTTCAAAATTTTTATAAATTTTATATATATTTTCTATGTTTTTATTTGTTAATATATTAAGTCTTCTAACCTCAGGATTCTTTTCAAATTCACTGCTTGCATTTATAAATAGAATTTTATTTTTTCTTTCATCTTGTTTATTTTTACTGAAAATCATAATTGCTCCTGGTGCACCAGTATTGTAAAACAATTTTTCAGGCAAAAGAATAACTGCATCAAGAAGGCCTTCTTCTATTACACTTTTTCTTATAATTTTTTCTTTCCCTCCCCTAAAAAGACAACCATTATCTATCACAATACCAACTCTTCCTTTCATGTCATCAGTTGAGAATAACATATGTTGTATCCATACCCAGTCCGCTGATTGCTTTGTAGTAAATCCATATTTAAACCTTTCATGCCAAAATTCACCTTTTTTTAGAACTTCTTCATGATAACCATCTTGATTCCAAGGAGGATTGGCAATAACTATGTCAAATTTTTTCAATTGATTCCCTTCTTTAAATTTTGGATTAAGAATTGTATCTCCAAATAGTAACTGAGCATTTCTAATATCATGAATATAAAGATTCATTTTAGCTAAAGCAATAGTTTTATAATTTGCTTCTTGACCAAATAGAAAAAGCTTATCTGCATCCTCTTTGTTAAGATGTTGATAGGATAAAATAAGCATTCCCGCTGATCCTACTGCAGGATCGTAAACGCTTTCCCCTGACTTTGGATCAAGTATTTTAACGAGTAAATTAATTACCTCTCTCGGTGTATAAACCTCACCCTCTTTTGCTTTCAGAGGTGCAAAGTATCGTAAAATCCATTCGTATGCATCACCCAATATATCTGGTGATACATTATGTAATGATTTAGCACTAAATAACTCAACAAGTTGTCTTAATATTTCAACATTCTCTCTATTTGTAGTAAATTGTATAAAGTCTACATTTTCAAAAACATCCTTTAATTCAGGATTTCTTTCTGCAATAAATTTCATTGCCATAGAAAAATTTTCAGGAAGTCGTGCTGGATCTTTTCTGATATCTTCCCAAAGATAATCCTCGGGAATATCGAAATCATGATATATTGAATTTTTAGCTTCTATTTTTGCTTCTTCCTCACTAAGGTCATCCTTAAGGGCTTCTTTATAAGCATTATTGAATTCAAATTCCCATTTATCACTTATTCTTTTATAAAAAAGAAGAACAAGTATAAATGTGTAATCAACTCTTGTTCGTATAAGATCAGCAGCTTTTTTTAATAGAGTTTCTATATCTCTTCTCGTTAAGCGATTTTTATCAAACATTAGAGTTTCAGAAATTATTTTAGTCTTACTCTTTAGTTTATAGATTCTTTTTCGAGCATCCTCAGGATCAAACTTGACATCAATAAGACCTTTCTTTCTGAGTCTAGATAGAACTACATTAACTTGTTCTGTACTAACATATATCTTATCCTTTAAAGCTTCAACAGCTTCATCAAAACTAAATTGATTTTCTTTAAATTGCTCCCAAAGAATTTCATATCTTTCATTAAGCCATTTTTGTATGTCCATAATTTCTCCTTTATTTAGTTATTAGATAACTAAATTATTATACACTTATATAATAACATAAAATTTTAAAAATGTCAAGTTTTTTCAAAAAATAAATTTAAATCTTAGCTTATGAAAAACAATATATATAATTTGTTTCTTATAATAATCTGTAGATTAAATTTCAGTTAGAAGATTTTGGATGTGGTTTTGAAGTATTTTTGCGCATTTTTTGTAGTCATCAATACTTCCCCCATATGGGTCATTTATATTCCATGAGATAATCTTGTTTGATTCAATTTGATAATATTGTTTAATGTATTTTTTGATATAGGTATCTACATATGAATCCATTGTTACTATATAGTCGAAGTTATTAAGTGATAGGTCTGTTATATCTGTTGGATTATGTTCTGAAATATCAATATCAAATTCATCTTTCATAACTTTAATAG
>Ga0209979_1003697_pt1 | contig 13324 bp, 10 predicted proteins | sample AnhtaG_FD_183114 | JGI IMG/M metagenome (GOLD analysis project Ga0209979, IMG submission 183114) | Deep subsurface microbial communities from Anholt, Denmark to uncover new lineages of life (NeLLi) - Anholt_01485 metaG (SPAdes) (version 2) | ecosystem: Environmental > Aquatic > Marine > Oceanic...
TTAGCGGAGACCCAAGTTGGGCGGGACCGCTTGCTGGTGTAGCCCTGGGGTTACCTGTCTTTCATATCATTGAGCCGGTACTAAAGTCGCAGATTGAGCCTGCAGTATATAAGGAACACCTGGAGCTTATGGAAATAGCCTTAGATGTGGAGCGAATAGGTCAAGCTCTTGCTAAAGTGCGCAAAGCAAGTAGCCAACCCTCTTAGGTAGCTGACGGCAAGCCTGGAATTCCTTCTGAGCAACTAGTCCACATAGTTGAGCGCTTCTACTGGGCTGGCGGGGTGAGAACTCGCACCGGGCTAGGGCTAGCCATCGCCAGGGAGATAGCGTGGGCTCGCACTAGCGCCACTACCTCCTCAGGCTAACAGATTTAGAGCTAAACAATTCATCGTCTCGTGACCTCTAACATAGCTCGTCGGTAACCCTTGCTCAAAAAGTGAAAGCCTACTGCCTGCCAGTCATACTATCTCTATCATACTACCACTAAAGGTGGATTGGGCAGATGACATTGGCCTCTTCACCACTGGACACCAAGCGAAGCTAGTTCGGCAACCTTTCGCTTACAGTTTTACTAGCTTAACGGTAGAGACGTTGGAGATAGATAGTATCTGCTGCTGACATTCTTCAGGCAGGGGCTCGTCCAAGGCTAATACCGCCAGTGCTTGACCCCTGGGTTTGAGACGACTAACAGTCATGGAGCTAATATTTATATCGGCATCACCGGTTATCGTGCCGACAGCTCCCATGAGTCCAGGACGTTCTCGGTGGTCAAGAAACAGGAAGTAACCCTCTGCGGGCGCAATATCAAGCCAGTAGTTATTAACCCGGACAATGTGCGATTGGCCATGTATTATTGTCCCGGCGACAGTGGTAACCCCGGTGCTGGTGGTTACTTCTACGGTGATAAGGCTGGTATAGTTTTCGCAGGTGACTTCCTTCTGTTCTATTACTGTCAGACCGCGCCGGGTAGCCACCAGGTTAGCATTGACCAGGTTAATGCGTTCCTCACTTATCTCCTCAAGTAAGCCCCCTAGAACGGCTGCCTTGAGAGCGCTGGTATCATAGTTAGAAATCTCACCCTCATATTTAACCTGGATAGCATTCATTTGCCCTTCAGCAAGCTGGCTGACCAGCCTACCCACTGTGGCAGCCACCTTCATAAAGGGTGCCAGTACTGATAGAACTTCAACCGGGATAAAGGGAGCATTAACCGCATATCTGGCTGGTTGTCCCTTAAATACATCAATAATCTGCACCGCTACCTCCTTAGCTGCGGTGGCTTGAGCTTCCGTAGTGGAAGCTGCCAAATGAGGGGTAACAATGATATTGTCTTCCTCAAATAGGACACTCTGGGTGATTGGTTCGGTGGTGAAGACATCTATAGCCGCACCAGCTAGCCCCCCTTCTTTAACTGCTTTCGCCAGTGCCTCTTCATCAATTAGTCCCCCTCGGGCACAGTTAATGATATAAGCGGTTGGCTTAACCAAAGCTAGCTCCTTGGCCCCGATTAATCCCTTAGTCAATTCTGTTCGTGGGATATGAAGGGTGATAAAGTCCGATTCCTGGAGTAGCTGCTTTAAAGGAACAAGCTCTACCTTGAGTTTGCTGGCATGGTCGACTGAGATGAAGGGGTCATAGGCGATGAGTTTCATTTCCAGACCCCGGGCACGTCTGGCTACTTCTGAACCTACATTGCCCAGGCCGATAATACCTAATGTCTTGTTTCTCACCTCGGTGCCCATGAAATCACTTCGCCGCCATACCCCGGATTTGAGCACGGCATTGGCTTGAGATATGTGACGGGCTAAGGCAAGCATAAGGGCAACGGTGTGCTCAGCCGCTGAGATGGTATTACCAGTAGGGGCATTAACCACCACGATACCCCGCCGGGTTGCCTCTTCCACGTCAATATTATCTACGCCAACACCAGCCCGAGCGATAACCTGTAATTTTCTCCCGGCTTGTATCACCTCGGCTGAGACTTGGGTCTGACTACGCACCAATAGTGCTTCATAGTCGCCAACTATAGATATGATTTCCTCTGGCTTAAGCCCGGTCCTGACATCCACTTGAGCATGGCTTCGCAGAATATCTATGCCTTCATTTGAGATAGGGTCAGTGATTAAAACCTTCATTCTTAGCTAGCACTCCTAAATCCAGCCTGTGGCAATACCACCTTTAGTGCTGAGATTACCGCTTTAATGTCATCTTCAGTTACCCAGCCCAGGTGCCCGATGCGGAATATCTTACCGTCTAGTCTTTGCTGTCCACCAGCTAATATAACCTTATGTTCCTCTCTCAGAATCTTACGCATCTTATTAATGTCAAGCCCATCTGAAGCAGCTACCGCGGTAACTGTATTGGAGGCATATCTTTCGTCAGCAAAGAGGGATAGACCCAGCGATTTTATTCCGTCGCGGGCTGTTTTACTTACCCGGGCATGTCGGGCGATGATATTGGGTAGCCCCTCCTTTAGCATCATTTCCAGCGATACCGATAGAGCAAATACTATAGAAACAGCCGGTGTCCAAGGCGTTTGCCCTCTTTCTAAATAGTTCTTGGCTTTGGTAAAGTCCCAGTAAAAGCGAGGCATCCTGGCGGTTGAGTATGCCTGCCATGCTCTCTGGCTGACGCTCACCATGGCTAATCCCGGGGGAACCATCCATCCTTTCTGGGAACTAGTAACGGTAACATCGCAGTGCCAGTCATCTACTGGCAGGTTAATTGAGCCCAGACTGCTAATGGCATCAACCAGCAGTAGTTTATCAAATTCCCTGACTACCGAGCTAATTGAAGCCAGGTCATCGGTAACGCCGGTAGAGGTTTCGTTATGGGTGACCAATACTGCTTTGATTTTGGGTTCAGCCTGGAGAGCCCGGCGTATGGCATCTACATCAGCTGCCTTACCCCATTCAAAGCGAAGCGGGGTTACCTCGGCGCCAAATTGCTCAGCAATACTGGCAAAGCGTTCTCCAAAGACGCCAATAGCCACCGATAGTACTTTATCTCCAGGAGATAGAGTATTAACAATAGCCGCCTCCAAGCCAGCAGTACCCGAACCGGTAAGCAGGAAAACATCACCCCTGGTTTGGAACAACTGCTTTAGTTTATCGGTTACCTCATTTAGTATCTGCCCAAATTCAGGCCCACGATGATTTATCATCTGCTTGGTCATTGCCTGAAGAACTTCACTGGGACAGGGAGTGGGGCCGGGAATACGCAAGTGTTCCATTCTATCTCCTTTTTTACTTTATTGTATCAGTATTAATCACCTTAGCAAAGCGGCGCTTGTTAGGTTGTTTATTAACCTCACCCCCTTTATCCCCCTCTCCTTAAAAGGAGAGGGGGAAGAGATTGTAGAGAGGGGCTTTGCCCCTCTCTTACCCACACTCCCCCTTCCCTTATTAAGGGAAGGGGTCAAGGGGATAGGTTGCTAAATAATCTCATTTGTGCATTTTTAATCAGCGTCAACTAGTCTTACCCAGCGGCGCTTACCGACTTTGATAATGCTGCCGCTTCTTAGGGGAACGATATTGCCAGTTACCTTTTTGCCATCAACCTCGATGGCGCTCTGTTTAAGCAGGCGACTTGCTTCACTTCGACTTGTAGTTAGCCTTGTAACGAGGAGCACACGGAAAAGATCAACAAAACTGATATTTTCTACCCAGTCCTCGGCTAAATCTTCGACTGATGCTTGGATTGCTAATGCCTTTGTAAGTGCTTCTACTATGCCGGGGTCAAAAATCGTTCCGCTTTCTTCATTAAGTGTCTTGATAGCTTGATCACTGGTTAATGCAGGGCGATAAGGGCGCTCTGAAGTTAGGGCGTCGTAAGCATCAGCAACAGCTATGATACGTGCCCCCAAAGGAATTTGTTTACCTCTTAAACCTCTGGGATATCCTGCTCCGTCATATCTTTCGTGGTGAGCTTCGATGCTAGAAATCACCTCATCGGCTAAGCCTATGGAACGTAATAGTTCTGCGCTCCTCGATAGGTGGAGTTTGATCTCCGTGTATTCGCTGACTGTGAGGGCTGTCTTTTTGAACATTATCTGGTCAGGGGTATCTATCATACCAATATCATGGAGGCTCGCTGCAATTTGTAGATTTCTTTTTTCCTCTCGGGATAAGCCAAGTTGTAACGCAATGCGTGTAGTAATTTCGAATACCTTTCTAGAGTGATGTGATGCATTCATTAGGGATCTGAAAGATATTTTAAACTCTTGTATCTCCTCCGGAATCTCCCTTCTCTGAACAACTTTTTCAAAATGCCCCTCAGCTTCGGTGGCTGCCTTCTGGTCATAGAGTTGACCTACAATTTCCCTGGCTACTCTTTTCTTAAGCTCCATCGGGTTGATAGTCTCATTCTCAAGCCCTTGCTTAAATTCCTCCAGCTCCTGGTCAGGAACATCAGTCAGCAGTTCAAAGTAGTCCATAATAAGGCTATCGGGGATGGACATTACCTTACCGTATATCTCGTTGGGTGGCTCGGCTACACCAATATAGTTACCCAGGCTTTTACTCATTTTCTGGCTGCCATCAGTACCAACCAGTAGCGGCGTCATAAAACACTGCTGGGGACGCTGCCCCACCATAGACTGAAGTTCCCTGCCTACCAGGAAATTAAACTTCTGGTCAGTGCCGCCAAATTCAACATCAGCCTGGATAGCTACTGAATCATAGGCCTGGAGCAGAGGGTAGAGCAATTCGGTTACGGCAATAGGTCGCCCGGCATTATATCTACTACTGAAATCCTCCCGAGCCAGCAGCTGGGCTACAGTAAACTTGCTGGTGAGCTGGATAATATCAGCCAGAGTAAACTTGCCAAACCACTCGCTTTGCCACCTCACCTCCGTCTTTTCTTTATCAACTATCTTGAAGAATTGCTCCATGTAGGTTTGGGCATTAGCTAGAACCTGCTCCCTGGAGAGCATGGGACGGGTGGTGGACATACCACTGGGGTCACCAATCTGGGCTGTCCAATCGGCAACGATGAGAATAACCTGATGACCTAGCTCCTGGAATTGGTGTAATTTCCTCAGGGCGACCATATGACCCAGGTGGATGTCAGGAAAGCTGGGGTCGAATCCCTCTTTTAATCGCAGTCTCTTGCCTGAGCGCAGTAGCTCTACCATCTCTTCTTCAACTATAATTTCAGCTACTCCTCGCTGAAGCAAATGCCCAGTATCAGGGCTGATTATCACCTTTTCACCCATATTCAGCTTCTACCTCGGTTTAATATATCTCTTCCCTGCTTTATATCTTCAGCTACCTGTCTCTTTAATTCCTCGGCAGTATCAAATCGCTCCTCACGGCGAAGTCGCTCGATAATGTCAATTCTTAATTTATGCCCGTAAAGTTCACCGTGGTAATCAATGATATAAACCTCCACTGCCCACTCGTTGCTACCAAAGGTAGGGCGCTGGCCAATATTAGTCATTGACTGGTAGGCTTTGCCATCAATATAAGCCCAGGTAGCATAAACACCATCGGGGGGAAGTGCCTGTTGCCAGTCTACATCCAGATTAGCCGTGGGAAAGCCTAACCCTATGCCTCGCCCTGCCCCGGTGATTACTCGTCCGTGGAGGCTGAAGGGACGACCTATCAGGTTATGTACCCGGTTCATGTCACCGTCAGCTAAGGCATTCCTGATAGCGGTGCTACTTACTACTTCCCCATTTATCACTACCGGGGGTATCACAGTTACACTAAACTCCATATCTTGCCCCAAAGTGCGAAGGGTATTAGCGTCACCCTCCCGGTTTCGACCCAAGGCAAAGTCAGGGCCAATTACCAGTCCGCGCATCCTAAGGTGCTTCTTTAATAGCCCAATGAATTGGCGAGTGCTGAGCTGAGCCAGTTCACGGCTAAAGGATAAAGTAATGATAGCGTCAATGCCTTCATCCTTGAGAAGCCTAATCCTTTGGGCAAGGTCAGTCAGGCAGGGTAGCTTAGCTTGGGGTGATAGCACTGCCTGGGGGTGCTGACGAAAGGTTACTACCCCACTGAGCAGATTCTCCTGCCGGGCATGCTCCTTTAGCTGCGACAGCAGATGTTTATGACCGAGATGAACCCCGTCAAAAACCCCGATGGTTAACAGCATATCTTTCTTAGGTGATAACCTAGCTAACTCTTCCTCTATCTGCATAGCCCTTCCCCAGTTGAGTTATTGGTACCCAGAATACGAATAGCTAAGGGGACAAATAAAAATAAAACCCCACACCAATAGCTGAGTCGCTTTAATATTAGCACGAGCCTATCTTAGCGTCAACTTGAGTAGGAATTTGCGGGGTGGGGAGGGAATACAATAGGTAGTAATCCACTACTAGGGATTCGGGTTGGGGAATTATTTACTTATTCTCGCACCCTTCGTTTACTAAATAGCCACTCCGTTCCTCAAGAAGTAACAGTTGAGCTTCTATGTTTCTTCTCTCGTAGCGTTTTAATCTTAGCTTATATATTTCTTCAATTCGGCCCTTGTTTAGCCTATCGAGAATCATTTGATAATATTTCTCATCAACTTCGGCAGAAATATATTGTCTATTAAGAACTTTGCATACTTCTATTTCAGAGCCACTTCCGCCAAAGAGAATTAGGACGATATCACCCGCCATGGTACAACTTTTTATCAGTTGCTCAGAAAGCTTTTGAGGAATCTGGCAGGCATGAAACGTTTTCTCCTTACTTACGTTTTTGACCAAGTTGAAATAAAACCAATCATACGGCATCCTCCCCCTTGATCCGTTTGCCAAGTTTCTTAGGATCCGCCTGTCAGTTGGATTCTGGTAAGGAACCGCTACATTGTCTTTGTAAAATTTGTTGTTTTTTGTCTTTCGGCAGTGCAAAATACTTCTATGGGCAGTAGTGAAGCGTTTAGGAGTGTGCCCCACGTTTGTGTTATATATCCAAGCGTAATCGGAAACTTCATAGCATGCCTCATCCAAGTAGCTTACTCGTAAATATGCATTTTGCTTTGGATAGTTTACCAAGAACATATTTCCCGTATCCTTTAGGACCCTCAGAGATTCCCTTGCCAATCTGATATACCAATCGATATATTCGTCAAATGGTTTTTTGTAATATTTATCACCATACTTCACACCAACATTGTAGTCAGGGTCTCCATAGACCATATCAATGCTCTTATCAGGCAAGTCCTCTAAAAGAGCCATAATATCTTTCAAGAATACTTTATTGCAATACTCTTCAATGCTCATGATGTTTAACCTTTATATGATAGCCATGCCACACCGGATTTCTTCATGAAGCTCTTTAATCTATCGGGGTCTTTTACTTTCAGTATCGCCTCTTCAAGTCTACTTTCATCACTCTCATTCGCCACATATACCAAGAAATTATATAAAAATGCACGTCCTTCATTATCCCAATAAACATAGCCATTTCATAACTTTTAAAAGGACCCCAATCTCGGCACCTACTTGAAACGCCTTCTTTACACCAGAATATATTTCTAACAAATGGTTAACATTATTTTCTGAGCACTGGTATATTTTTCAATAGATTGCAATAAATCTTTAAACTTTTGCTGGTTTTCTTGCCTCTTCCTTCTTAAATCTAACGCTATTTGCACGTGGCTTCCCTCTTTAAGTCCCATTTCTTCTGTTACTTCCACTTTAAAATCAAAATTCTTTTTGTGCCCCGGCCTAATAATAAAAAGTTGTTTATTTTTAGGCAAACTTTCCACAGGATACCAAAATTCCACTCCTTTACCCTTCTCTTGGTATTCTGTCTTTATGAACGTATCGACAACCTTCCGCACTATTTTATGGCGAGGCAAGCTTCCTTTTACCTCAATCTTATTGCATTTAATAATTTTCTTCATATGTTCACGCTTCCGTGTATTTAGCCAAGGTTTTTCATTTAACACTTCGTATACCCGCAGCTGGGGCAGACGAAGCAGCCTTCCTGATAGATGAGCAAGTTGCCACACTCAGGGCACTGCCCGGCCAGGTTTTTGGCCAGACCATAATCCTGGAACTTGGGCTTATTTTCCTCACCACTTATATATTTTTCCAGTACGCTGGCAATGGCATCAGCGCAGGAGAGCACCGACTTGCCTTGCCCCCAGGCAATGTTTGGGCACCGGATACCGCGCAGTTGTTTTATTATTGATGCCACATCTACACCTGCCCGTAACGCTAGTGATATGAGGCGGCAGGTGGCTTCAAGCTGAGCTGCGGCACAGCCACCAGATTTACCTAGGGTGGAGAAGACCTCGCAAATCCCGTGGTCATCCCACGCTACCGATACGTAAAGGGACCCGCATCCGGTGTTTACCCTTTTGATTACCGCTGTGGTTTCCTCCGGCCTCTTCCTCGGGGTTAGCCCAACTCCTTCAGCTGGCTCTTCCTTCTCACCAGTGGTCAGCACCTGTGCCTCACGGCTTCTATCCCGATAAATGGTTATCCCCTTTAAGCCCTCTTCGTAAGCGAGCATATACACCTTAGCGATGTCTTCCCGGGTAGCCTCTCGGGGAAAGTTGACTGTTTTAGAAACAGCGTTGTGCGTGGATTTCTGGAAGGCTGCCTGCATCCGGACATGCCACTCCGGGCTTATTTCATGAGCGGTAACAAATAACCGTTTGATACTATCCGGTACTCCGTCCACATCATGGAGTTTAACCCCTGATGCCAGCTGCTGCATAAGCTCGTCAGAGTAGAAGCTGTCACTTTTAGCCACTTCCTCAAAATATGGATTTACCTCTACTAGCTGGGCGCCATCCAGGATATTTCTGGTGTAGCTCAGGGCAAAAAGGGGCTCAATGCCACTTGAGCAGCCAGCTATTAAGCTCAGGGTGCCGGTGGGAGCGATAGTAGTTCTGGTGGCATTTCTCACTTTGACACCATCGGGACGGTCATAGACGCTTCCCTTAAAAGCGGGGAATACCTCTCTTTCTTGCGCTAGTTTCATAGAGGCTTCAGTCGCCTCACGCGATATAGTGGCCATCACCTCCTTTGCCAGTATCAACGCTTCCTCGGAATCATAGGGGATACCTAACCCGATTAACATATCGGCAAAGCCCATCACCCCTAAACCAATTTTTCTTGTCCTCTTGGTCATTTCTTCTATCTGGGGTAGGGGGAATTTATTAACATCAATGACATTGTCTAGGAACCTGACAGCCACCTGCACTGTCTTGGCTAGCTTGGAATAATCAATCTCGGTGGTTCCATTTGTGGTTCGCAGCATCCTGGCTAGGTTAATTGAACCCAGATTACACGATTCGTAAGGAAGTAAGGGTTGCTCACCGCAGGGGTTAGTACTTTCAATTTTGCCTAGATGCATGGTGGGGTTATCTTGATTTATTCGGTCAATGAAGACAATGCCTGGGTCTCCTGTCCGCCACGCCCTATCTACTATCTTGTCAAATACTTCTTTAGCGTTGAGCTTGCCCTCTACCTCCTCAGTGCGTGGATTTATTAGATTATAGTCGGCACCGGTCTTGACTGCTTCCATAAATTCAGCAGTTACCGCCACGGAGATATTAAAGTTAGTCAAGGCGGTTGGGTCATCCTTTGCCGTTATGAACTTCATAATATCGGGGTGGTCAACATTGAGGATGCCCATATTGGCCCCGCGACGCATCCCCCCCTGTTTAATAACATCGGTAGCGATGTCAAAGGCTCTGATAAAGGAAACCGGACCGCTAGCTACCCCACCGGTAGAGCCGACCCTATCCTTTTCTGGTCTTAATCTGGAGAAGGAAAATCCAGTCCCCCCCCCACTTTTGTGGATGAGAGCCGTATATTTTACCGCATCAAAGATAGACTCCATTGAGTCCTCAATGGGAAGGACAAAGCAGGCTGACAGTTGCCCCAACTCCCTCCCGGCATTCATCAGGGTAGGCGAGTTAGGCAGAAACTCAAGGTTTGCCATCATCCGGTAGAATTCTTCTTCCCTAGCCTTGACATCTGCCTTCGGGTCATAAATAAGTTCGGCTGAGGCAATAGTCTGGGCCACCCGACGGAACATTGCTTCCGGTGTCTCAATGACCTGCCCCTGTTTATCCTTCCTCAAATACCTTCTCTCCAGAACACGCAGGGCATTTTCCGTGAGGTTGATGTCAGAAACACGCTGAGGCACCTCTGGCTTAACTGGAGTAATTGGCTCTACCATTGGCTCAGCCTCCTCTCGCTCAGTTGGTTCTTTTCCAGCCAAGATTTCTCTCACTATGGCTTGAATCTCAGAATTAGTAGGGTGACGTCTCTGCTGACGGCGAGACTCCGGTACCAAGTGTTCCATCCCCGGTAGGAGGGGCTGTGGTCTCTCCAGCCGCTCAATCACCTGATTGGTGAGTTGCTCAATTAGTTGCCTATCGGGCAAACCCATTGACTCAGCTGCGGCAAAGATAGCCCGGGCAATCTGGGTGCGCTTTATTGAGGTTAATTGTTGGTTATTTAATTGATCAGCCATGCTCATCTCCAACCTCCGAATGTGGTGTTACTGTTTTTCTCTTTTCTGGCCTCTTCTACGACTCCTGGCTAGTCCCCTTAATCTGTCATCGGGGAGTAATGGCAACTGACTGGTAGGCAGAGACTCACTGACTTCACTACCAACCAGGGTATCTATCTCCTGTTTCAGTGCCGTGATGTCGGCAAACTCTCGGTAGACACTGGCAAAGCGGATATAGGCAATATGGTCCAGGCTCTTTAGCCTTTCCATTACCATATCGCCGATGATAGCACTGGGTACCTCAGACCTACCCAGGTGGTAAAGCTCTGCCTCTATATCGTCGGCAAGCTTATCCACAGTGCCGGTAGGCAGCGGCCGTTTTTCACACGCCTTGCGAATACCGGTCAGCAGCTTATCCCGACTAAATTCCTCACGCCTCTCGTCTTTTTTAATCACAAAGAGGCTGGCTGGTTGTAGTCGTTCGTAGGTAGTGAAGCGCGAGCCGCAGCTTAGACACTCCCGCCGGCGACGTATTCCGTCGTTTACCTCTCGCGAATCTATAACCTTGGAATCATGAAAGCCACAATAGGGACAATTCATAGTGAAACCTTACGCTATATTGTGCAATAAGGTTAGCATACCACAATATGTAGTGCTTGTCAAGTCTTTGTCTTGTAATTTATTCAGGGAAGTTTGAAGGAGAAAGATACTAAAGGAGAGTCAAAGAGAGGCGAAGCCTCTCTTCTAATATTCTTCCCCCTCTCCTTTGAAGGAGAGGGGGATAAAGGGGGTGAGGTTGATAAATATCCTCTGTATTGGCTTAAAGTAAAATAATAATCGCAGGGAATAATGATAATAAGGAGGGCTACACTACCAAAGTGATAGGGAGGTATCCTTCTCAATATAGTTTAGGATTTCCGCCTCTCTGGCAGTCATCTTACGCTTTAGCGCTGGCTTATTGTGCTCAAAACCTAGTAGGTGAAGTACGCCATGAATTAGGAGAATGGCTATCTCCCTTTTTACCGAATGCTGGTGTTCCTCAGCCTGGGTGACCGCTTGGGGATAGGAAATAATCACTTCGCCAAGGTGGAGCACACCGTCAGGAGGAATAACAAAGGGAGGAAAATCTGTCCCCGTCATTCCTTGAGCTGACTGCTCCGGGAGCATTGAAAAGGCGAGCACATCTGTGGGCGCATCCTTGCCCCGGTAGTTTCGGTTTAACTGCCGCACCCTTTCCCCACCAGCAATAAACAGACCAAGCTCAGCATTGGAACTAACTCCTTGGGCAACGAGAACTTGCTCAGCTACTTTCTTTAGCCAACTCACATCTATACACCCCTCAAGCCCTTCATCAACTAGAACATTAATCTCCATATCCACTCCAGCCATCATAGCACAGCCTGAAGAAGCCCTCAAATGAGGTTATTTATTTACCTCGCCCTCTAAAGAGATTGTTTACAACCTATCCCCCTAACCCCCTTCCCTTAGTAAGGGAAGGGGGATGATTTTTTTGAAGGGGCTGACACCCCTTCAAACTACTCTCAATAAGCGACTATATTGTGTGACAGTGAACAATCCTGACTAGGCACTAGGGAATTTAAGAGGGGACAAAGCCTCCTCTTTAAATCTCTTCCCTCATCTCCTTAAAAAGGAGAAGAATACTAAAGGAGAATCAAAGAGAGGCGAAGCCTCTCTTATATGACCAATAGATTTGAGCAAAATAAAGGGTTGTGATATAGTAAAATATATACTAATTATCGGTTCCGCAGGTTATGGAGGGATCGCATAGTGGTCTAGTGCGGGCGCCTGCTAAGCGCTTACCCTGGGAGACCGGGGTCGTGGGTTCAAATCCCACTCCCTCCGCCATCTGACCAAGCTGATTTCCTAAAATTAAAGGGGCAATAGAGATAAATGGTAAGTAGGCGTCGTGTTGGTTTGATGGTGCCGGCAACCAATACCACATTTGAGGCAGATTTTGCCCTCATGGTAGCAAAAGAGGTTACCCTTCATTCCCACAGGTTATGGATGTCTGGGGGTGTTGAAAGTGAAGACTTTGTTGATAAAGTCAATGAAGGAATTGAGCAGGCCGCCAAATATCTGGCGCTGGCTAAGGTTGAGGTTATCGCCTACGGATTTACCACCGGCAGTTTCTATAGGGGGATTGCTTACAGTAAGCAACTAGAAGAACGAATCCAGAAGGCAGCCGGAGTTCCTGGCGTAACACCAGCAACGGCGATAGTGGAGGCACTTCATTACTTTGAGGCTAAGAGGATATCTGTAGCTACGCCCTACCCAGAATGGAACAATGCCATGCTACTGAGGTACCTGGATGAGGCGGGTTTTGATGTTCTCAATCTAGAAGGTGACCCTAGACCTGCCAGTATAGCTATCCGTGAACCTATGTGGGACCAGGTGCCAGAATCCATTGTGGATTTTGCTGCCAAGGCATGCCTCCCTGAGGCTGATGTCCTTTTATGTCCTTGTACTGCTTGGCGTGCCCTGGAGGTGGTAGAAGAGCTGGAACAAAGATTGGGAATTCCTGTGGTCACCGCCAACCAAACTGCCATCTGGGCAACTTTCCGTAAGCTGGGCATTTTCCGGCCCATCCACGGTTTTGGCCGATTGCTAGAGAGCCTGTCATCAGCCAAGATGTAGCATCAACTTTGCCAACTACTGCGCATGACCAAGCCAATTTACTAAAAGTCACCAAGCGAAGCTTTTAAGACTCCTAAATAAGAAGTATCATTATGCTTGGTTAGTATGAATTGTTCGTTTTCATAGGTAAAACTGGTAATCCCACAGGTGTCTTGCTTTATGTTCCAGAAATGAGAATTATCCAGCCCGAGTAGTGCACATATTAAAACTTTGTTCACCACCCGATGAGATACTAGGACTACACTACCCTCATATTC
>Ga0209979_1003698_pt1 | contig 13323 bp, 10 predicted proteins | sample AnhtaG_FD_183114 | JGI IMG/M metagenome (GOLD analysis project Ga0209979, IMG submission 183114) | Deep subsurface microbial communities from Anholt, Denmark to uncover new lineages of life (NeLLi) - Anholt_01485 metaG (SPAdes) (version 2) | ecosystem: Environmental > Aquatic > Marine > Oceanic...
ATCGACTCCATCAACACGCCAATAGTATGTCGTATCCCACTCAAGTTTTCCGGGGTCATAGCTCTGGGAACCAAGGTCCCTGCTGCCTTTGTATTCAGGCGAACCGGTATTTGCATTGCGCACGGCATCTTTATCTGCGCCGAAGTACACCTCATGCGAAGCGGCATTATCACCGGCGACCCACTTAAGAATTTGTGTTTGCCTTATATCCGTGGAACCATTAGACGGCATCAGCGTCCCGACAGCGCCCGGAGTCGTAAAGCCCCAAACATCACCTTTATATGTCTCGAAGCCGTCGAACTCATCAACACGCCAGTAGAAAGCCTTCCCCGATTCAAGTGTGCCGGGTGTATATTTTGAAAAACCCGATGGTCCTTTGTACGTATCCGGCGTGCCGTTATTCACATCGGCGAAGTTGTCCCCGAAGTACACGTGGTGCAACATCGCACCAAAACCAACCTCCCAGCTAAGCTCCACATTCGGGTCAACAAACTCGGCACCATCAACAGGATTGGGATTCAAGGCAAACTTGGGAGTAATCATAAAGCTCCAGACCGTGCCTTTGTGTATCGTAGTACCGTCGGCTTCAACATCATCGACTCGCCAGTAATAGCTTGTGCCCGGAACAAGGCCATCCGGATAAGGAAATCCAGGAAAGCCTATAGTAAAATATGTTCCGGTCTGGTTGCCCTGGAACGTATCGCCGCTACCGGCATCCACGTCATCATAATTCTCGCCTAAGTACACATCGTGCGAGGCCGCAAAATCTCCCGGCGTCCAGTTAAGGCTCACCCAAGTATCTCGAATTATGGCACCATCAGCCGGACTGGGGTCATAGGCCCTTGGGCCAGCCGCCTGTGTTATTCCACCCAAAAGCAAGGTGCACACGACCACAACTATAAGAGACGATTTCCTGTACATAATAATCCTCCTTTAAAATTAAATTTATGTTGTTAATTGAAATGTAAAACATTTTCACTGTGAAGCATAAAGTGCTCTACTATAGCCTCACACACCACACATAATAGCTCCTCCTCTATCGAAAAACTACAAATATTTCACACTTTAGAAGCCAAAAACATAGAACCGAACTATTATATCTATACCAAATTACCTACCTTCTCGTCAAGAGGAAAATTTATAAATTTTCAAAGGGATGTGGTCCTATACTACAGTTTTCTTGCTATCCGGGTCGAATTCAATATACTTGTCCATAAGACTTTCCTGTAAAAGAAGTTAAATAAAAGACCCGTATAGGGGTAAAGTGATTAAATGAAGATAATTGCCGATGCTAATATACCGTTTGTGGCAGAGTGCTTTTCTTTCATCGGCGAGGTTAAAATTGTTGGCGGCAGAGAGATAACACCTGGCATTGTTAGAGATGCCGATGTTCTTTTGGTTCGTAGTATCACGCCGGTAGGTGCTGATTTGCTCACCGGCAGCAAAGTACGTTTTGTAGCCACTGCCACTATCGGTTTTGACCATATCGATGTTGACTTTCTACGGCGGAACAATATCGGTTTTGCATCGGCGCCGGGGTCGAATACCAACTCTGCAGCAGAATATGTTATTGCCGGGCTGCTCGAAATCGGGCAAAGGTATGGTATTGACCTGGAAGACAAATCAATAGGCATTATAGGCGTAGGTAATGTCGGGAGCAGGGTGGCAAAAAAGTGCGCGGCTTTGGGTATGCAGATTTATCTGAACGACCCGCCTTTGCAAAGAGAAACCGGCGAGGCAAAATATTTGCCGCTAAAAGAGCTTTTTGATTGCGATTTTATAACACTTCATACGCCGTTGACATTTGAGGGTGTTGATAAGACGTATCATTTGGCTGACGAGAAATTCTTCAAATCGCTTAAGGAAAGGTGCGTATTTGTTAATGCTTCGCGCGGCGGTGTGGTTGACAGCGAGGCATTGAAAACAGCAATACGGTCGGGACGGTTGAGAGCCGTCGTGCTTGATGTCTGGGAAAACGAGCCGAATATCGATATTGAACTTTTAGAAATGGTTGATATCGGCACGCCGCACATTGCCGGCTATTCACTGGACGGTAAAATTACAGGTATGATTATGATTTATAAGGCGGTCTGTGAATATTTTAGACTTGGCGCCAAGTTTGATATCGAGGATTTTTTGCCTGAACCTGCTGTGGGCCAGTTGAGAATAGAGCCGAGCACAGATAATGAACAGGATGCGCTGGCTAATGCGGTGCAGAAGATTTACGATATCAGAGAAGATGACGCAAGACTGCGGCGGGTTTGTGAGAAGCCGGTGGAAAATAGAGGTGAATTTTTTGACAGCTTGCGGAAGAATTATCCCGTCCGCAGAGAATTTCAAAATACGAAGGTAATTGTTAAAGATAGAAACAGCACTTTGGCCAAAAAGCTGAAAGGGATTGGATTTCTGCTTCTTCAGGAATGACACAAACGAATATCCAATATCGAACAAGGAATGATGAATGTAGAAGTGAGATACTTCCCCTTCGACTTCCCCTTTGGCTTCGCTCAGGGCTTCGGCTAATTCAGGTCTAAAGGCTATTTTCGCTCAGAATGAAGATATAAAGAGAGAACAAAGTTGAAAAGTTGTGGTGAGGATATAATTGAATGGCCAAGGGGGAGATTGGACTTCTCGGTCGGCTGTGTTGTGATGGGGGTGTTGAATGTTACGCCGGACTCCTTCAGCGATGGGGGTCAGTTCTTTGATGCCGAAAGGGCCATTGAGCGCGGTCTGCAAATGGCAGCCGACGGTGCTGTGATAATAGATGTGGGCGGCGAATCGACTCGACCGGGTTCTGCGTCGGTTTCTTCTGATGAGCAGATAGAGCGCGTGGTTCCAGTGATAAAGGCGCTTTGCGAAAAGATAGATGTGCCGATTAGTATTGATACATACAAGCTTGAAGTTGCCAAAGCTGCTTTGGAAGCAGGAGCGGGTATGATAAATGATATAACTGCTTTGAGTGATGAGCGAATGACCGAGCTGGCGGCCAAACACGATGTGCCGGTTGTTTTGATGCATATGCAGGGGATGCCCGCAACGATGCAGATTGAGCCGAAATATGAGGATGTGGTTAGCGAGGTTTTGCAGTTTCTTTTAGAACGGGCCAAACGAGCGGAGGGTTTCGGCATTGCAAAAAATATGATTTTCATAGACCCCGGCATCGGCTTTGGCAAGACATTAGAGCACAATCTTTTACTTTTGAGAGATATCAATAAATTCGTCGCTGCCGATTATCGGGTGCTTATTGGGACGAGCCGGAAAAGCTTTATTGGCAAGCTGACTGGTAGAGAGAAACCATCGAACAGGATATTCGGTACCGCCGCAACTGTTGCCTTATGCGCTTCAGCAGGCGTCTCAATTGTCCGTGTCCACGATGTAGCTGAAATGGTGGATGTGGTTAAGGTTGTAAAGGCTATTGAAAAGAGTTAGTGTCGGTTAGTATTAGTTTTGACATTGGCTACTCGGTATCGACTTTTGGAGTTATGATAGTGTCACTTGTTTTTCAATATGGTTCCAATATGTCGTCTAAACGACTTAATTTACCCTCTCGCCTGAAAGGCGGCGCTGCACCCGTAGGGGTCGCCTATACGGTTGACAAATTTGAGCTGGTTTTCGACATTTGGAGCAAGACCAATTGCTGCGCTGCTGCCGATATTGTTCCTGGATCAGGAAGAAATATATGGGGCGTTCTATATGAGATACCGCAGAATTTAATCGATAGACATAAATCAGGTTGTCGGAAATCTCTTGACGAGATTGAAGGAGAGTGCACGAACTACCAGAGAATGACTATTGATCTGAAATTGCCCAATGGTTCAAGAAAAAACGGGGTCTGGACATATATTGGCAAAGACAGGAAAAAATGGATACAGACTTCTCTTCCGTATGTCAAACACATCTTGTGTGGACTGCGGGAGAATAACGTTCCTGAAGAATATGTTGAATATGTTAAGTGCTAAATAATTAGTAATAACCCTGGATTAGAGAGTCTGATTAACAAATTGTGAAACTTGTATGCCACCGCTCGAAAAATGAGGATTAAATCGTTGGTATCTGTAGTTGATTATATGGAAGAGCTTTGCAATGACGGGGCTTGGATTCCTGCTTTCGCAGGAATGACTGTAGAGGTTTAGTCCGTGTTTAAGGCGATCCGTAGGGTTTCGTTTGTGTTTTTGACGAATTTGAATTTTAGGCCTTTTTTGGCTTCTTTGGTGACATCGGGGAGGTCTTTTTTGTTTCTGGCGGGGAGGATGACGGTTTTTATACCGGCCTGTTTTGCAGCTAAGATTTTTTCCTTCAGGCCGCCAATAGGCAGGACCAGGCCACGTAAAGTTATTTCACCTGTCATCGCTACATCCGGCCGAGTTGGTTTGCCGAGAAGCAGACTGACCAGCGATGTGAACATTGCTGCGCCTGCGCTTGGGCCGTCTTTGGGAACCGCTCCTGCGGGGACGTGGATGTGATAATCGAATTTGCTGAATCGGTCAGGGTCAATTTTTAACTTTTTGGCGTTTGCCTTTACGATGGAAAATGCGGTCTGTGCGCTTTCCTTCATAACGTCGCCAATTTGGCCTGTCAGTTGTAAGTTACCTTTGCCGGGCATATAGGCGGATTCAATAAAGAGCAGCTCACCGCCGACGGGTGTATAAGCCAGGGCGGTTGCGACGCCGGGTATTCCTGTTCGCAGTGCCAGCTCCGATTCGAATTGCGCAGGGCCTAAGATTTTCGCCAGGTCTTTTTTGCCGATGGTTGCCCGTCTTTTTTTGGCTTTGGCAATTTCCGTGGCGACGGCCCTGCAGATAGCGGCGATATTTCTTTCGAGGTTTCGGACGCCCGCTTCGCGTGTGTAGCCCTGGATTATCGAAAGTATTGCATCGTCTTTTATGGTGCAGCGGTTTTTGCTTAGGCCGTGCTCTTTAATCTGGCGGGGAACCAGATATTTTTTTGCGATGTTGAGTTTTTCGGTTTCTGTATAGCCGGGCAGCTCGATGACTTCCATTCTGTCACGCAGAGCCGGCGGGACAGGCTCGGTATAATTTGCAGTGCCGATGAACATCACGGTCGAAAGATTAAAAGGCTGGTCGAGGTAATGGTCGGTGAAGCTGAAGTTCTGTTCGGGGTCAAGGACTTCCAGCAGTGCGCTTGCGGGGTCACCTCTGAAATCACTTCCGACTTTATCTAATTCGTCGAGCATAAATACGGGGTTTTTGCTGCCGCACTTTCGCAGCTCCTGTAGTATTCTGCCTGGCAGCGCTCCGATGTAAGTTCTACGATGTCCCCTGATGTCGGCCTCGTCTCTAATTCCGCCGAGTGATATACGAACGAATTTTCTTCCCATAGCTCGTGCGATGGATTTGCCGAGCGAAGTTTTGCCTACGCCGGGCGGGCCGACGAAACAGAGTATGGGGCTTTTGCCCGTTGGGTTTAGCTTGCGGACAGCTAAGAATTCGAGGATGCGTTTTTTTACCTTGCGTAGGTCATAGTGGTCGATGTTTAGTATTCGCTGGGCCTTGTTTATATCGAGCTGGTCTTTGGTTTGAATTGACCAGGGCAGCTCGCAGATCCAATCCAGATAGGTGCGGATGACACTATATTCCGGTGAAGCGGGAGGTATTTTACTCAATCTGTCCAATTCGCGAAGTGCCTCTTGCTCGACCTTTTTGGGCATTTTGGCTTTTGCAATATTTTTGCTGATTTGTTTTAGCTCTTCGGTTCTGAGGTCTTTTTGGCCAAGCTCGGTCTGAATGGCTTTTAGCTGTTCCTGTAAGAAATACTCCCGCTGATTTTTATCTATCGATTCTCTGACCCGGCCCTGGATTTTGTAGCTTAACTCAAGAACTTCCAATTGATTAGCTAAGATAACTGATATTTGTTCAAGGCGTTTGGTTGCGTCAAGCTCTTGGAGCAATTGCTGTTTCGTTGCGATGTTGATACTGAGATTGGCCGCCAAAAAATCAGCTAAGGCGGAGGGATTTTCGATATTTTCCAGCAGCACGGATGCTTCTTCAGGCACATGAGGACTTAGTTCGATGACTCGGTTGGCCGCCTGGCGGACGCCGACGATAAGTGCCTTAAGATTTTTTGTCATTTTTACTTTGACGTTGAGCGGCTGGACTTTGGCCTTCAAGTATGGTTTTGTGGCTACCTTTTTTATTACCTTGAAGCGGGTTATGCCGTGAACCACAACGTGAATCGAGCCCTGGGGCAGTTTTATGACCTTAAGCACCGAGGCGGCGGTTCCGACTGAGTAGAGGTTGTCGAAATTCGGCTTATCGGTATCAGGATTGCGCTGCGTGAGGAGTCCTATGATAGATTCGTTCGGCGTGGTATCGGCGAGCAAGGCTTTGCTTCTGGTGCGGCCTATCGCCAACGGTGTTATCGTCCCGGGGAAGGCCACGGCGTTTCGAATGGGCAGGATTCCGATTACGTCCGGTAGTTTAAATTCGTTGTCGTTCTCACGCAATTGGCCTTCTCCGTTGTACAGATACGGCTCAAGATTTACGGGGTCTTCTCCAATTACTTCAATCAGCCAATTACCGCCGATAGGCAACAAGTTTTTAAGGTCGCTTGCCATATTGTTTTCACGAGTTTTTTTCGTTAAAAGGTTAATGATACACGATTGTAGCTAAAAACTAAAAGCTAAAAACCAGAAAAAAGTGTACAAGAGCATAAGCGTACTTATTCTGTTTTTCGTTTGTCGTGCATTTTTCATAGGTTTTGGAGGGACAAATTGGTAAATTCAAGACGAATTCCGGAAAAAGCTGTCAGGTTTTAATCTCTCGTTCGTCAATATTAAGGAAGCCGGAATTGGGAGTTCCTGTTGAACGGTGATTTAGAAAAAGAATTTGCTGAGTCCTGTCGTAATCCGGACAGGTCGGCGTATAGGGACCTTATCGAGGCCTATTCAGGGCGTGTCTTTGCGATTTGTCTGGGGATGCTCGGTAACATTCACGATGCAGAAGACATTGCCCAACAGACATTGCTTAAGGGTCTTACTAATATAAAGCAGGTTCGGGATAATGAGCAGTTTGGGGCATGGATAAGCCGAATCGCAAAAAATCTGTGCATTGACTTTATTCGAAGAGGAAAATGCAAACGAAGCATCCTTAGAGGGCGAGCTGATGTATATCAGAGTGATTCAAAAGAGTATCCCAAGCTTGAAAGCGCTTTGGCGAAGCTGTCGGAAGAACACAGACTTGCTTTAATGCTTTATTATTTTGATGGGCGAAGTACTAAAAATATTGCGGAAACAATGATGGTTAGCGAGGCTGCGGCCCAAGCTCGTCTGAGCCGAGCCAGAAAACGGTTACGTAAACTCTTAGAGACCGAGGGAGGCGTATAATGGAGAACAGTTGCGAAAATATTCAAGAGCAGATTCCAGAGCTTATAACAGGCACTTTGCCGGCTGAAAAAGCCGCTGAGTTGCAGCGTCATATAAGCCACTGCCCGGCTTGCAGCGAGTACCTTGAAGCTTTGCAAGCTGACGACAAACTGCTCGGCGAGTTTGCAAAGGTGATGCGGCTGAAAATAACCCGGCTTGAAAATAATGTGATAGATGTGCTGGATGGCGTTGCATCAAAGAAGACAGTTAACTCTGTTTCAATAGTTAGCACTAATATTAAAGGCCCGTTTATAAAATTAGCTGTTGCTGTGGTCATGATTATTGCTATACTTTCAGTGCTAAACCATTTTACTGGGTCATTTGACAGTTCAACGATAGTCTTAGCCAAAGCGTTGGAAAGGATGAAACAATCCTCTTGGGTATATAGCATCAGCGAGACATATTCTCCACAAGGCAAGAGCATTCGGCATGTCTGGAAATCTTTTGATCCTCACATTGACATTACTAAAGGGCAAGATGGGACGATTAGATACGTTGATTATAGCGAGAAAGCTGAGTACCTGTATAACCCCAACTCAAACACTATTACAGTGTCTTTTAGAACAGATAACTATATGCTGCCCGGCCCCAAGACACCCTTCGAGACCATCTCAGAAATTATTGAATCAGCTAAGGACCGGAAGGGAAAGATCACCAGACAAAAAACAAGAATTGACGGTATCGAGGTAGAGCTAATTCGTATAGTCTATAACGATAATCCTCAAAATGAATCAACGGTTCTGGTTAGAGAAGTTAAAAGGAATTTGCTGACTAAAATGGAGATAAAAGCAATCCGGCCCGGGACGGACAAGAAATTCGCTGTTGTGACCACTTTCGAATATCCTGAACATGGTCCCAGTGATATCTACACACTTGGCGTGCCGAAAGATGCGACCATCGTGGATATTCGGCCAGAGGGTCCGGCAAATGCTTTAGTTGAACTGATTCAAAATAAATTCGAAGAGGGATTTGGTGACTATATCGCTGTCGTGTTACAATCTTGGCTCGAAGAAAATGGCGTGCTGGAACCTTCGTCGATTACTGTCTTACGGCAAAAGGGTAACCTTAAACGTAGTGAACGATACCATGCCTACAACTTCCAAAACAGAAAACCAAAACCCGGTACACTTTACGAAGACATAAAAGACAATTGGCCGAATCTTACCATACTACAAATACTAAAGTTGGAAAACGATGATGCCCTTGAGCGCCGTACGCTTTTCGATGGCAAACAGACGATAACACTACATAAGAGTCTTAATGGTGTATTGAAGAAACAGCAGAAACGCGTAGATATCTTCAAATTGGAAACGGAAGACTCATTGGCTGGACTTACATGGACTATCCCTCACAGACAAATCATGAGCGGGTCCTCACAGATGAAAAGAGACATCCAATTGCTCCCCAAAGACCCGAATCGCCCCGGTCTGGTCGGATTTCGATTTTTAGAATTCGCACAAACTGACGACCACTGGTTCGACCCTAATAAAGACTACATCCTGATTGAGTATGTTAGTAGGCAACAAGGTAGTCATCCTTTCTTAAGAACCATCGTTACTAAAACTGGTAGAACGCCTGATGGTAAATGGTATCCAAAGGTGATAAGAACCAAATCCATCCACCTAAATTCTCAGGGAAAGACACAAAGCCAAAGCTGGGAGAAACACATTCTGTTGAATACGAGTCCTACGTTTAAAGAGGGCATATTTGATGCGAGCAGCCTGACAGAATGATGCAGTTTTACCATTCATGAAAGGCCGAGCTGGTTTGGCTCGGCCTTTTCAATTTACGATTGATTACATATATATCGCTGGCGAAGATTATTGTGCAATCTCCTCATAAGAAGCTGGATTGTATGTTAGTATGCGGTGAGTATCAAAGCCGGCAGGGACCTTGATATTGTCAGACCGGTCGAAATTCAATGTTGCATTGCCCTCTACTACCGTTGGGTTTTCAGAGTAATTAACGATTGTGCCTTTAACCACGGCATTTGCATTGCCGGAGAAGTGTGCGCCGCTTACCGCCATAACTCCGCCAATGGCGGAGAAGTTGCCCTCGAAAGAAGCAGCGAAAGCAGGAGCAAGTATTGAAGAACCGGTTTCCTGCCGAATCGCATCGAATTCGACCCCCGAAGGATACGGGTTGGTCTCAAAGTTGCCGAGGAAGGTCATTCCGTTTGTTCCGGGGTTGTTCACATCACCATCAGCCACTATCATGCCCCTGACGTCAACATTGCCGTTGAATGTAACAGCGTTAGGCTGTTCGATGAACAGAATTCCCTCTATTATGACATTGCCTATAAAACAGGGGTCGGTATTGGCCTCTATTGTCGCGTTTGTTAAGACCATACTATTGGTTAAGTCGGTCGATGAATCAATAACATCTCCTGTTGCATACTGCTGGAAATGTTGCGTGTCGGGGAGAGGGAATTCCGGAGGCTCGGCGCCTATGTGTACGTGATTGTCAATGGCTGTTTGGCCTGTATCGTCACCTATTTGGATATCACCCCAGAAGTCAGCATTGGCGGTTGAGTTGGCGATACTTATATCTCCGTCAAAGTTTGCATTGCCGGTAACAAGCATTGCAAGATTAGTATTTCCGCTTTCAATAAAGATATCGGCTTCGCTATTGGAATTTATGCCTGTTACGGTTGGATTGCCAAGAAAGTGCACAGGGCCTTTTGTTGCCAGGCCGAAATCGAAGATAGGATATTCGTAGGGTTCGATATCGTAATGAACTCTTATTGTGCGGGTAATCTGACCACTGCCGCCCGTGGCGTAAACTTGCAGAATATTGAGGTCATTGGCGTCGATAAGAATTTCTCCCTCAAAGTTTTGTCCGCTTGCGGAGTGCAGCCCAACAGGTGGGATTGAGCCGTCATTTAAAACTGTGATATTCGAAATGTTATTGGCATCCAAATCGTATTGCAAGGTACTGACAATTGCACCGAAGTAGTCAGATGGCGGTGTCGAGCTTGGTATTTCGACGTTGCTTAGCCAGTATCGCATTGCTTCCTGGCCGGACTCGGTGCTCGCAAATGCACAGTCAACCTTGTGCTGGTTTGAGGCAAGCTGGACATTCGTGCCGGACAGCGTGGCCATCGAGACAGCTAAGGCGGAAAATATCAGCACGAATATTATAGATATGATGAGCACAGCGCCCCGGCGATTTAGCCGTACTGATTTTTCTACAGGTGCCATTTTTCCCCCTCCAGATAACACCCTACGTTAGAGAGATTTTTAATAACTTCTCTATAACCTGTTTAAAGTATAAGATATGTTTGGCATGAACGCTAAATAGTTGGACTAAACGATATTGAAAAAACGTATCGATTGTTTCGACGTCCGATATAAACAGCTTTACCCAGCTAAAGTGTGTCTATGAGGCATTTTCCTGTTCTGCAAAGTATGAACTGCGGGCGAACGGCGAAGATATGACCCAGGAAAATCCTAATTCCACTGCTCTTTGTTTCCACCGGTCAAATCTTGCAGGGATTATATATTCGACAACCTCAAGTGAATTTTTTGATGGTCTTAGATATTGGCCGATAGTAACTCTATCGCAGCCGACGTTGCGCAAATCTTTTAGGACCTGCTCGACCTCGGCGTCGGTTTCCCCCAATCCGAGCATAATTGAGGATTTAGTCTGGATATTATAGGAGCATTCTTTGGCCATTTTGAGCAAATTCAAAGACCGTTGATAGTTTCCGCCGGCCCTGGCGGTTCGGTATAGCGATGGAACCGTTTCAACATTGTGGGCGAATACGAAAGGTAAAGCTGTGTGCAGGATTTTTAGTGCCCGGGCCTGGCAGTTGCGGAAGTCGGGCGTTAGTATTTCAAATTTCATGTCCGGGCACTGTTGTCTTACTTTGTTAATGCAATCGCGAAAATGGCCGGCACCACCATCCGGCAAATCATCGCGGTTGACACTGGTAATTACCAGATATTTCAGTCGCATTTGTTTTGCCATCCGTGCCAATCGTGACGGCTCGGTCGGGTCCGGCGGTTCGGGTTTTCCGCAGGCTACTGAACAGAATTTGCAGTTTCGCGTGCAGACGTTGCCTAAAATCAGGACAGTTGCTGTCCCTCTTGTCCAGCACTCGCCTCGATTTGGGCAGTTTGCATTACTGCATATAGTTTCCAGACCCAGAGAGCTTAGAACCTGCTGGGTACGATGGAAAGTCGCCTCTGCCGGTAAGGGCCTGCGCAGCCAGGGCGGTAGCTTTTTCCCCTCGCTAACGCTCGGGGCTCTGTTGTCTGTTCTCTGTCGTCTGCCTTCTGTCGTCTGCCTCACGAGAAATGCCTTATAAGTAGTTGAGATAATCTTTCTTTTACCTGGCTCATTGAATGGCGTTTGCCGGTCTCTTTCAGCACTGATGTCATTTCTACGTTGTCCAGGCCGCAGGGCGTTATAAACTCGAAGATACTCAGGTCATTTTGGATGTTTATTGCCATACCGTGAAAGGTAATAAATTTAGATACGCGCACACCAATAGAAGCGATTTTGCTCGTATGCCGTATGTCGCATATCGTATGTCGTTGAGGTTGGACTGAACTTGAATTCAATTCATTTTTTCTGTTCGTTACATTCTGTGCGTTGGAGCTTGCTTCGTTTGGGGCTTTATAATTTGTGACCCATAGGCCGGGAAAGCCTTTTTGTCTTTCGGCGTGGACTCCTAATTGCTCTAACAATTCTACACCGATTGATTCCAGCTCTCTGATATATTCGCTGATTCCGAGGTTAAGCTCCTGTAAATTTAATATCGGATAGAAGACTAACTGGCCCGGATTGTGTGCCGTTGTGCCGCCGCCTCTGCGGATATCGACTACGTCGATGTGCTTTTGTGCCAAATCTTCTTTACTGGCTAAGATTTTATTGGCACTTTGCCTGGCGCCGAGAGTAATAGTAGCAGGATGCTCAAGGATTAAAACGGTATCTGGTATTTTGCCCCGGCGTCTTTTTTCCCGTAATTGATGCTGTAGCTGCAGAACCTCTCGGTAGTTGGCCAGCCCGCAATCAATAGTGTGTAAAGGGCTTTCAATACCTGCTTGCGCGGGCATGAGTTTTCGATTTTGGTTTTTTTCGGCCACAGATTTCACAAATTCAATTTTAGCCGTAGATTGTACAAATTGCACGGTTTAATTTGCAGGCAAACAAAGGGCTTTACTCGTCTGCCTTCTTTGGGTATAATATCATATGATGCAGAAGTTTCGCATTGTCAGCCCGAAGGAGTTAATTTATAATGATTAAATCTCGTGAAAGCAAAATGCTCAGCCGGGTGCGCCGCTGGCGGAAAAAAGCCTACCTGGCGGACAAAACTAAACCTTTATCTAAACAGGCAAGGGAGGACGAAAGGCTCGCCCGAGAATTCGATCTGCCCTTGATTCAGACACACAAGGCCAATCCTGACCGCTGAGAGCAAAGTCCGCTATTTGTTTCGCAGGCAAACAAAAAGGGCTGGACAGGCCAGCCCTTAATCTGCGAGCTAAATTCTAAATCGACTTATCCTGTGCGTTTTCCGAGCAAAGAGCGGTTGTAGCTTATTTCTTTTTGTTTCTTCTGTTATGCCTTTGGTGGATTGTGGAGGCTCAGGCCGAAGGCGTCTTCGGCAGCTTCTTTGAGAACCTCTGAGACGGTTGGGTGGGGGAAGCTTATCTCGGTAATTTTTTCGGTGCTGCCTATAAGTGCTCTTGCTGCGCCTATCAGCTCGGTTACTATAGCGCCTACCATTGTAACTCCAATGATTTTGTTTGTTGAGTTGTCCCTTACGACCCTTATCTGGCCGACAGTTTCATTGTGCGCCACGCTTCGGCCGTTGGCTTTGAAAAACGAGCTTCCAACAGAGACATCGAGGCCCTGGTCTTTGCAGGTCTCTTCAGTCTTGCCGACGGATGCAATTTCCGGAAACGTATAGACAGCCCGTGGGATAAGCGAATAGTCGG
>Ga0209979_1003699_pt1 | contig 13323 bp, 11 predicted proteins | sample AnhtaG_FD_183114 | JGI IMG/M metagenome (GOLD analysis project Ga0209979, IMG submission 183114) | Deep subsurface microbial communities from Anholt, Denmark to uncover new lineages of life (NeLLi) - Anholt_01485 metaG (SPAdes) (version 2) | ecosystem: Environmental > Aquatic > Marine > Oceanic...
TAGTAGCCATTGACCGAGAAAGAAACGCTATTATCGTGGGCACCAAGAGGGAGGTCTATGGAGATGAACTCATAGCCGCCAATCTGAACTGGATAGCCATAGAATCGCTAGAGCAGCCCCTCCAGCTAAAAGCCAAGATAAGGTATCGCCACCGAGAGGTGGCTGCAGTGACAACCCCCCTCTTGAGCGAGGGTAAGGTCCATGTAAGATTCAAACAGCCCCAGATGGCCATGACCCCCGGTCAGGCAATAGTCTTTTACCATAAAGATACTGTGGTGGGCGGTGGGACGATAGAGCAGATAAATGGGGGATGAAGGCGTGGCTAAGATAATCGCCGTCTGCAGAAGCGAGAAGAAGGGCATCAAAAAGAAGCCTGTAAACGAGGGGGTCCTCAGGGAGGATTACGGCCTTGTAGGTGATGCCCATGCCGATTGCTGTACCCATCGGCAGGTGAGCCTGCTGGCGAGGGAGAGCATCGACAAGATGCGCGCTCTGGGTCTGGACGTAGGGCCCGGGGATTTCGCCGAGAACCTCACCACCGAGGGCATTGCCCTGGTATCTTTACCCACCGGCACCAGGATATCCATAGGGAAAGAGGTTATCTTGGAGATTACCCAAATCGGCAAGGAGTGTCATACTCCATGCGCTATCTACCGTCAGGTGGGCGATTGCGTGATGCCCAAGGAGGGGATATTCGCCAGGGTGATTCGCGGCGGAGTGATAAGGACCGAAGACCCGATAAAGGTAGAGATGTAAAGGATGACGGACGAGGTAAAAGGGTTCACTATACTGCGGGTTAATGAGCAGGGCAGGAGCAAGGTCGAGGATGTAGTTGCCAAGGAATTTCCCTTTACCATTATTTTAGACAACCAGGAGCTGGTAACCCTGCTCTGCACCCCAAAAGACCTGAAGTATCTGGCTATAGGTTTTCTTTCCTCTGAGGGCTTGATAAAAAATAAGGGGGAGATCAGGAAAATTATTCTCGATGAGCGCAGGGGCGTGGTGCGAGTGGAAACCGAGGGGGATAAGGAGGTTGAGAGGGAGCTTCTATTCAAGCGGCTGATAACCTCGGGCTGCGGAAGAGGGGCTGCTTTCTATAGCGCTGCTGATACCACAAATCAAGCGAGGGTGGAGTCCGAGATGAAAATATCAGCCCAAGAGGTTTTTGCCCTGGTAAAAGAGTTTCAGCTCCGCTCTCAGGTTTATAGAGCAACGGGTGGGGTTCATAGCGCTGCCCTGTGCGACACAAAGGGCATCCTGATCGTCGCCGAGGACATAGGAAGGCACAACGCCATCGATAAAATCTTTGGGGAGTGCATGCTGAAAGACATACCCACAGATGACCGGATAATAATCACCAGCGGGAGGATGTCATCGGAGATAGTGCTAAAGATAGCGAAGAGGAATATCCCCATACTCCTCTCCAAATCTGCTCCTACCGACCTGGCGGTGGATTTAGCTGCCGATCTGGGGGTAACCCTTATTGGCTTTGTCAGGGGAAGGAGGATGAATGTCTACACCGATGGCTGGAGGGTGACCAGCGAATAAAGGTCCAGAGGGGGAAAGCTTGCAAACGAGCGATAGCGATGCCAGGTTGATAGAGGAAATCCTGCGCCTCAAGGGGGAAAGGAATGCCATCATTCTCGCTCACAACTATCAACTGGGCGAGGTTCAGGATATAGCGGACTTCGTGGGCGATTCCCTGGAGCTGAGCCAGAAGGCGGCCCAGACAGATGCCGAGGTGATCGTATTCTGCGGGGTTCATTTCATGGCGGAAACAGCATCCATCCTCTGCCCCGATAAGACAGTCCTGCTGCCGGATATACATGCCGGTTGCCCCATGGCCGATATGATTACCGCTGAGGGGCTGCGACAGAAGAAGAAAGAGCACCCCGGGGCTACGGTTGTCTGCTACGTCAACTCCAGCGCCGAGGTCAAGGCACAATCGGATGTCTGCTGTACCTCTGCCAATGCAGTCAGGATCGTTGAAAAGCTGGCCGATGGTAGAGAGATTCTGTTTGTGCCCGATCAGTATCTGGGTCATTATGTCTCCACCAAGACGGGGAGGGAGATGATCCTCTGGCCTGGCTTTTGTCCTACCCACCTCAGGATAAAGTCGCAGGACATCATCAGGATGAAGCAGGAGCATCCCCGGTCCAGGGTGGTGGTCCACCCTGAATGTAGACCGGAGGTGATCGCCCTTGCCGATGAGGTCCTGAGCACGGGGGGGCTATGTAGATTCGCAGCTAGAACGGAGGCCGAAGAGGTGGTTGTGGGGACAGAGCTCGGAATAATACATCGGCTGAGAAAGGAGAACCCGGATAAGAGATTTATCCCTGCCTCGGAGCAGGCGGTCTGCCCCCGAATGAAGCTAATCACCCTGGAGAACGTTCTCTGGAGCCTGGAGGAGATGGCCCCTGAGGTCAAGGTTCCGGAGGAGATTCGCCTCAGGGCAAAGGCCGCTGTGGATAAGATGCTGGAGGTAGGATAAAGGGGATCGATGGAGGAGAAACTGCAAAATCTGGTGGGCATCATCGCAGAGATGGGGAGCGTACTAGTCGCCTATTCGGGCGGTGTCGACAGCACCCTTCTGCTCCGGGTGGCCAAAGATGTTTTGGGAGACAGGGTGATTGCAGCTACCGCAAAGTCGCCCACCTATCCTGAGAGGGAGTATGAGCAGGCTGGGGCGATGGCGAGTAAGCTGGGGGTGAAGCATCTCACTGTTATTACCGAGGAGCTAGCTCACCCCGAGTTTTTTCAAAATCCGCCCAACCGCTGCTACTACTGCAAAAGGGAGCTTTTCGGACAGTTGCGCAAGCTCGCTTACGAACAGGGATTGAACTGGGTAGTCGATGGCGCAAACTGTGATGACTTGGGAGACTTCCGCCCGGGAATGAAAGCGGCTTTAGAAATGGCAGTAAGAAGCCCATTAAAAGAAGCGGGGCTAACCAAGCAGGAGATCAGGAGCCTTTCCAAGAGGATGGGACTTCCAACCTGGAACAAGCCATCTCTGGCCTGCCTTGCCTCCAGGTTCCCCTATGGAGATAGAATCACCCTTAGCGGACTGCGAATGGTAGCCGAGGCCGAAGACCATCTCCACGGCCTGGGGTTCGAACAGGTCAGAGTCAGGCACCATAACAGCGTGGCTCGCATCGAGGTACCCCTTAAGGAAATGGGGCGTTTTTTTGAAGCGGAGCTCCGCCATCAAGTAGTGGCAAGATTAAAGCTCATTGGTTATACTTACGTAACCTTGGATCTTCAAGGATATAGATCGGGAAGCATGAACGAGGTCTTGGGGTAATGGCAAGCAACATCTTACGGTCAGAAGCCCAACTGGTTACCGGGTAAACGGCTTGATCAAGCAGCTTACCCACATCAGGCTAGCCCAGGGCATGAGGTAGCCCGAACATTCAGCATCGACATATATAGCGTAGAGTTACAAAGTCTAGGAAGTGCTCTCTATCTAGCTCATCCCATCTTGGGGCAACTAGTGGATACCCGTAGCACGCTATTAGCTAGGCCTAGGTTTGAAGGCGGTAACAATTCGATGAAGAGTATCCTCTGATGCTGACCACGGGGAGGAGTGCCTTTCAATTCCATACCGGTAGCCTTACCAGAAAATCTCCATCGCTGAGGTGTGAATTGGACGAGGCTTACCTGGAGATGAATCCCTTAGATGCAGGGGAGCTAGGGGTAGCTGAAGGAGAGGCGGTCAAAGTCAGCTCGAGGGAGGGGTGAGATCGAGGTCAAGGCAAAGCTGACCAATAACATAGAAAAGGGTACTCTATTTATCCCCTTTCACTTTGCTGAGAGCGCCGCCAATGCCCTGACAAATCCAGCCCTGGACCCTGTAGCCAAGATACCGGAGTTCAAGGTCTGTGCGGTGAGGGTCGAGAAGCTAAAGCAAGGGGGGAAGTGATCATGGCAAGAGTGGGCGTTTTCATTTGCTGGTGTGGCTCCAATATCGCGGGACCTATGGATATCGAGACGGTTTTAGAGGCAGCAAGGAGGATCCCTGAGGTTGTCCATGTCGAGGACAATAAATATACCTGTTCCGAGCCCGGCCAGCAGAGTATAAAGGAGGCGATAAAGGAGCATGGCCTGGATAGGGTGGTTGTGGGGTCCTGTTCCCCCCTAATGCATGAGGTTACCTTCAGGCGCTGCATCGAAAGTGCCGGCCTCAACCCCTACCTTTTGGAGATGGCGAACCTGAGGGAGCACTGCTCATGGGTTCACCCCGATAAAGGGGAAGCCACCGATAAAGCCATCAAATTGATCGAGATGGCGGTGGCAAAGGTGAGGAGGCTTGAGCCGCTAATCCCGATAAGGATCCCGGTGGAGAGGAGGGCCCTGGTCCTTGGTGGCGGGATAGCGGGCATCCAGGCAGCCTTAGATATCAGCAAGGCTGGCTACCTGGTGACCCTTGTGGAGAGGCTGCCAAGCATTGGTGGGCACATGGCCCAGCTCGATAAGACATTCCCCACCCTGGACTGTTCCGCCTGTATCCTCACCCCCAAGATGGGGGAGGTGCTCCACGACGAGAATATAGAGCTACTTACCTATTCGGAGGTGGAGGAGGTGAGGGGATGGGTGGGGAATTTTGAGGTCCAGATCCGCAAGAAGGCCCGCTCCGTGGATATGGTAAAATGCACCGGCTGCGGGGAGTGTATAGAGAAGTGCCCCCTGAAGCTACCCAGCGAGTGGGATCTGGGTTTGGGTTTGAGGAAGGCGATCTATAGGCCCTTCCCTCAGGCCGTCCCCGGTGTTCCCGTTATCGATAGGGAACAATGCTTTGTCTTCACCAAAGGGAAGGAGAAATGCCGCGCCTGTGTAAGGGTCTGCCCCGCCGAGGCCATCGATTTCGAGCAGGAGGATGAGGTCATAACAAGGAGATTCGGCGCCATAGTTGTGGCCACAGGTTTCTCCCTCTTCGATGACAAGGCCTATGGAGAATACGGTGGCGGGCAATATAAGGATGTCATCTCCGCCCTCCAGTTCGAGAGGATGGTCAATGCCGCAGGACCGACGGGGGGTCATATAATTAAGCCCTCCAATGGGAGGGAGCCAAGGAATGTGGTCTTTGTCCAGTGCGTGGGCTCACGGGATAGGGCGAAGGGGATACCTTATTGTTCTAAGGTCTGCTGCATGTACACGGCAAAGCAGGCATTGCTCCTCAAGGAGCACCTCCCCGGGAGCCAGGCCTATATCTTCTGTATCGATATAAGGGCTGGCGGGAAGAACTACGAGGAGTTCGTAAATAGGGTGCAGAGGGAGTATGGCGCTATCTATATAAGAGGGAGGGTCTCTAGGATCTACGAGAGGGGTGATAAGCTCATCGTCAAGGGGACGGATACCCTGGCGGGGATACCAGTGGAGGTAGAGGCCGATCTGGTGGTGCTCGCTACAGCGATAACCTCCCAGTCGGACTCCCCCCAATTGGCTCGCATCCTGAGCATCCCTTACGATGAGTACGGTTTCTTCAGCGAGGCCCACCCCAAGCTTCGACCGGTGGAGAGTGTTACCAGAGGCATATTCCTTGCCGGGGCATGTCAATCGCCCAAGGATATACCCGATTCGGTGGCAACAGCGGGAGCTGCCGCAGTGAGGGTTTGTGAGATTTTTGCCAGCGATGAACTGGCTCTTGAACCGGAGATCGCGGTGGTGGACCCTTTGAGGTGTACCGGCTGCCTTTTATGCACCCAGGTATGTCCCTTTTCAGCTGTGGACTCCGAACTCACCAGGGATGGGCGGAGGATTGCCGTGGTCAACGAGAGCGCGTGCAAGGGATGCGGCCTTTGCGTTGCCGCGTGCCGTCCGGGAGCGGTAAACCTGCGAGGCTTCACTGACCAGCAACTGCTTGCCGAGGTGATGTCCCTTTGGCCATAGATTATCAACCAAGGATAGTGGGCTTTTTGTGTAACTGGTGTAGCTATGCCGGTGCCGACATGGCAGGCACCAGCCGGATGACCTATCCATCCAATATCCTCATCATCCGTGTGCCCTGCTCAGGGAGGGTTGACCCCCTTCTGGTGGTGAAGTGCTTTGAGCAGGGCGCTGATGGGGTCTTGGTCTCTGGCTGCCACCCCGGCGATTGCCACTACGCGGAAGGTAATTATCATGCCCGTCGCCGCTTCGCCCTGCTTCGTTCCCTGCTCGATTTCCTGGGGATCGAGAAGGAAAGGCTGCGAGTGGAGTGGGTTTCCGCCTCTGAGGGGGGGAGATTTAGGGAGCTGGTCTCCTCCTTTACCGAGGAAGTCATCAGGCTAGGCCCGAGAGGGGAGGTCACTGTTGGACCCCAGTCAGCAGATCCGTGAAAAGGCGAAGGAGCTGCTCACCAGTGGAGCGGTACAGTGTGTCATCGGCTACGAAAGGGCCACCGATGGAGTTACCGCTCGACCACTTTTCGCCTATGAGGTGGAGGATGTGGATCGGTTCATCTTCGACCAGACCTGCTCCCATAACCTGACTAGGTACCTCCTCGATAAGCGGGATAAGGACACCGCTGTAGTCGCCAAGCCCTGCGACTCGAGGGCTATCAACCTGCTGCTCAACGAGAAACAGATTCAGCGGGAGAGGGTTTTCGTTATCGGGGTAGCTTGCCAAGGGGTAGTGGAGACGGAGTGGAATCATGTCACGGAGAGGCTGCAAACAAGGTGTGAGCTTTGTCGCCAGCATACCCCGGTGATCTACGATTTCCTAGTGGGGGAAGCGCCGGAGGAGGAGCCCCCTTCCCAGGCCTACCCCGATGTTTCCCAGATAGAGGCTAGACCCATCGCTGAGAGAAGGTCGCTTTGGGAGGGTCACTTCAGCCGCTGTATTCGCTGTTATGCCTGCCGCCAGGTTTGCCCTGGCTGCTATTGCACCGAGTGCTTCGTAGAGCAACTTGACCCCCTGTGGGCAGGCATCAGGATTGCCCCCCCCGAAAATGAGATCTGGCATACCATCCGCGCCTTTCACCTAGCGGGCCGCTGTATCGGCTGCAATGAATGCGAAAGGGTGTGTCCCGTAAACATCCCCCTCAGCCTGCTCAACCGCAAGCTGGAGAAAGAGGTGGACCAGCTCTTTGGCTTCCAGGCAGGGCTCAGTGCCGAGGCCCTACCCCCCTTTGCCACCTTTGAGAAAGAGGAAATTCTGGAGTGATGGCACAGTTTATATCGAAAAAGGACCTACTCGCCTGGCTGGAAAAACTGATCCAAGAACGCACCCTCATCGCACCCGCCAGAACCAATGACCTGCTTCTCTTCCAACTCATCTCTCGGGTTGATGATATCGTGCTCAATTCAAACACTGAGCTCTCACCAAAGGAATGCTTTTTCCCTGCCACAGAGACGCTCTTCACCGTGAGGACGAACGAGGGGCACACCGAGCTAGTAGCGGAAACCGTTGATCGGGAGACGGTGATCTTTGGCTTGCGCCCCTGCGATGCCATGGGCATCGCTTTGATAGATAGACCCTTCCTCGCCGAGCCAGCGGACACCCTTTACGGGCAACACCGTGCCCGAACCATCCTTGTCGGGCTTGCCTGCTCTCAACCTAAAGGGGAGTGCTTTTGCACCAGTTTGGGGGGAGGGCCTGATGACGCCACCCATCTTGATATATTGCTTACCGAGGTGGAAGACGGCTACATCGTTCAAGCCGTTACCGAGAGGGGTAAGGAGATTCTCCCCCCTGTAGCGGAGCGCGAACTGCCGCTACCACCAACGCCCTCCCTGGAGGCTATTCCCACCGAGGGGCTCCCGGAGGTGATGAAGAGGTTTTTTGAGGCCCCCTATTGGAGTCGGTTGGCTGACCGCTGTCTCCACTGCAACATATGCGCCTATGTTTGCCCCACCTGCTATTGCTTTGATGTGAGGGATTATTCCACCAAGGGAACAGTGGAGCGGGTGCGAAGCTGGGAAAGCTGTCAATCCCCCGGGTTTACCCGCATCGCTGGCGGCTATGACCCTCGCCCCACCAAAGGGGCTCGGCTGAGGCAGCGCTTCTACCATAAGTTCCTTTATTTCCCGGAGCAATTTGGAGCCCTGGGATGCGTAGGCTGTGGTCGCTGCATCAGGGCCTGCCCGGTGAATATAGATATTCGAGAGATTATCAGCGATATTCAAAGGATGGGGGCAAAAGGTGGAGCCTAATCCCTTTATCCCTTACCTTGCCACGCTGAAAAGCAAGCTGGATCTAACTCCGGACGTCAAGCTGCTAACCGTGGAGCTTGAGGATCCTGCCCTTCAAGATAGCTTCAATTATCGACCCGGGCAATTTGCCTTTCTCTCCGCCTTTGGGGTGGGGGAGGCACCCTTTGGCATGGTCTCCGTTTCATATCGCAAGCAGGGTTTGGAGTTTGCGGTGAGGCGGATTGGTACCGTCACCAGGGCCCTCCACGAGCTGGAGCCCGGAGCATCCTTGGGGGTTCGCGGGCCCTTCGGCAACTATTTCCCCCTGGAGGAATACAGGGGGAAAAATATGATCATCATCGGCGGCGGGATTGGCATGGCGCCGTTGCGCCCGGTAATCACCACCATCCTAGACCATCGCGATGATTACAACGAGGTGCTCATCATCAACGGGGCACGCACCCCTAAGGACTTGGTCTTTGCCCCTGAATTTGACCTCTGGGGAAAGGCCCCGGGGACCACCCTGGAGCTCACCGTTGATCGGGGAGATGAGAGCTGGGAAGGGCGGGTGGCCCTCGTTCCCGATGTGATCAGGGAGCTCAAGCCATCGCCCCATAATGCCATCGCCATTACCTGTGGCCCCCCGATCATGATTCGCTTCGTGCTCCAGCAGCTAAAGGAGCTGGGATTTGCCGATGAGCAGATCGTTACCACCTTGGAAGGCAAGATGAAGTGTGGGCTGGGCAAGTGTGCCCGATGCAACATCGGGGATAAATATATCTGCCAGGATGGCCCCGTTTTCACCTTCGCCCAGATCTCCAAGTTCATAGAGCAATTTTAGGCAAAAAAATTCCCTGGCTGCCTTCGGCGGCCAGGGAGGGTGTAAATGAGCCAGGGCTCGATATGAGCACTGAAGAGAGAAGGATCGGGGTCTCTATCTGCCACTGTGGAACCAATATTGCAGGCACTGTTGATATCCAGAATTTGTGGATGTTCAAAAATAACCAATTTGGTGCCGTGTACGCAAGCCATGTGCTTGAGCATGTTGAAGACCCTAATGCCGCCCTTCGCGAATTACACAGGATAGCTGAGAACGTTTTTGTTATCACTCCTCTTCCGCTTTGGCCCTCCGCCTGGCCCGACCCTGACCACAAATGGTTCTTTTGGGGGACTAAGAAAATTGCTCCAATGTCCTCGTTCTTGAAGAAGGACGTTAACTCCAGGAAGCCACGGGTAAGAGATTATCGCGCTACATAAAGGTCCCAGTTGACCGTGCAAGACATGCCCAGATACTAGGAAAAAGGTTGAATCCCAATGGCTACATCCATTCGATTCCAAGTAGAACAAACAAAAGGGCGGAAAGTGCAACAAGGAGACCTCGTGGGGCTGGTGGCCCAGGTGATTTCGCCTTTTGACCAAACTACGAAAGAGACAGATTGAGGGATGGACGGGATTCGAGATCGGCATAGGCTGCAAGTTTGTAGGCCCGAGGCGAGCTTTACCTGACTATTGCAGAGAGTGCGAATATCTCTCGAAAACGGCGGCATTGTGCTCACATCAGGACCTAAGCGTCGAGGCCTTGTGGAAGATACCGGCGAGGGCCGTGTTCAAGACAGGTGGAATGAGTGAGGAACGAGTTTAGGACGGCACAACGTAACTAAGGAATTGGAAGGAATCAACTCAATTGCACTGGAAGGAGCTCCATGTTATACTTCCCTGCGGCAGTTGGTCAGGTCACTTGGCGCCATAGCCTCAACGGATAGTGACTGTGCCAAGACGGCCGGTCTTATTTAAGGGGGTTTCCGTGGCAGGGAATGTAGATTTGTCAATCCTGGCTCAGATATTAGAGAAATACGAATCGCAAAGTGGTAACCTCATTGCGATATTGCAGGAAGCCCAGGAAGCCTACGGATACCTGCCTGGAGAGGTGCTGACCCATATACGCAGGGAGACGAAAATCCCCCTGAGTCGAATCTATGGGGTGATAACCTTTTATGCCCAGTTCTATTTGACCCCACGGGGCAGAAATACGGTCCGAGTTTGCCGGGGAACTGCGTGCCATGTTCGGGGAGGGAAGTCAGTTTTGAGGACAGTAGAGCATTTCTTGGGAATTACCGAGGGCGAAACAACGGCCGATTATGAATTCACGCTGGAGACTGTCGCCTGCTTGGGGGCGTGTGCTATGGGCCCGGTTGTGGTAATGAACGGTAGGTACTTTGGCAAAATGACGGCCGCCGGAGTTGCGACTGTCCTGACAGCGCTATGATTGGTCGAGGAGAAACTTTGCATGAGCAAAATAGGGACGCCCCAAGAATTGGATTCTCTTCGGGAGTCCATACTTAAAAAGAGGGACCCCAACAACACCTGTGTGACAGTGTGTGGTGGCACAGGTTGCACTGCCTGGGGTGGTGACGGAGTTAGAGCTGCTTTTGCAGAGGAGATCGAAAGGAGAGGCCTAGAAAACAAGGTGGAGGTTAAGAAAACCGGCTGTCATGGTTTCTGTGAGAGGGGACCGTTGGTGGTCATTCTCCCTAAGGAAATCTTCTATCCTCAGGTAACCAAAGACGATGTACCTGAAATTGTTTCCAAGACTATCATAGGGGAAGAGATTGTAGAACGCCTGCTTTACACGGATCCGGCATCGGGCAAGAAGATTGTTTTTGATTATGAGGTGCCGTTCTATGCGAAACAGAGGCGTATCGTCTTCCGCGATAATGGCAGAATAGACCCCACTGATATCTCCGACTACATTGCCCATGACGGCTATGCAGCTTTAAGCAAGGCCCTTACGTCCATGACTCCGCAGCAGATTATTGAAGAAGTTGAAGAATCTGGATTACGAGGACGTGGTGGCGCTGGGTTCCCCACCGGTAGAAAATGGAGGCTTGTAAGGGCTGCAATCGGCGATACCAGATATATTGTCTGCAACGGCGATGAGGGTGACCCTGGCGCCTTTATGGATCGAAGTGTCCTCGAGGGGAATCCCCACCTCGTCTTAGAAGGAATGCTCATCGCTGCCTACGCCATTGGAGCAAAAGCCGGATATGTCTATGTCCGGGCTGAGTATCCTTTGGCAGTTAAACATTTGAGGACCGCCATTTCGCAGGCAGAGGAGCTAGGGCTCCTTGGCGAAAATATTCTAGGGTCGGGTTTTAGCTTTGAAATCAGGATCAAAGAGGGTGCCGGAGCTTTCGTGTGTGGTGAAGAGACGGCTCTCCTAGCCTCCATCGAAGGTCGAAGAGGCATGCCTCGCCCTCGCCCACCATTCCCGGCCCAAGCAGGCCTATGGGGCAAACCCACCAATATCAACAATGTGGAGACCTATGCCAATGTCCCCTCTATCATCATTAACGGAGCCGACTGGTATTCCAGGCTGGGAACTGAAACAAGCAAAGGAACAAAGATATTTTCATTGACCGGCAAGGTCAATAACACTGGCTTAGTAGAGGTACCCATGGGTACCACATTGGGAGAGGTTATTGATGGCATCGGGGGTGGCATACCGAAGGGAAGAAGATTTAAGGCTGTCCAGACGGGTGGTCCTTCGGGAGGTTGTATCCCATCGACGCAGCTAGGCTTACCCATTGACTATGAATCATTGGCAGCGGTAGGCTCAATCATGGGGTCAGGGGGCATGGTAATAATGGACGAAACCACCTGCATGGTGGATATAGCCCGATACTTCCTGACCTTCACCCAGACTGAGTCCTGTGGCAAGTGTGTCCCCTGTCGCTTGGGCACCAAGAGGATGCTAGAGATATTGACGCGAATCACGGAGGGGAAGGGGGCTGAAGGCGATATAGAGCTGCTTGTTGAGTTGGGTGAGGGAATCAAAGACGCATCTTTATGCGGACTGGGGCAGACCTGTCCCAATCCAGTGCTTTCTACCATCAACTACTTCCGGGATGAATATGAAGCCCACATCAGGGAGAAGCGATGTCCAGCGGCTGTCTGTGAAGCCCTGGTTTATGCCCCGTGCGAACATAGTTGCCCCCTCAATGTAGACGCAGTGGGATATATTGCTTTAATTAGTGAGGGGAGATTTGGTGAGGCCCTCAACCTGATTAGAGAGAGGAATCCATTAGCGGGGATCTGCGGTCGTGTATGCCACCGTCCCTGCGAAGATAAGTGTAGGCGGGGCGATCTAGATGAGCCGATTGCTATCGCAACTCTGAAACGATTTGCCGCCGACTACGGGGCGAAGGCTGGCATCGAAACCAAGGTCTCGCTGGCCAAGCCTCGAAATGAGAAGGTGGCCATCGTGGGCTCAGGCCCTGCTGGGCTGAATGCAGCTTTTCATCTAGCGAGACGCGGATATCAGGCAACCATTTTCGAAGCACTCCCGGTGGTGGGTGGTATGTTGGCTGTCGGTATTCCAGAATATCGGCTACCTAGGGAAGTACTGCAAGCGGACATCGAGTTTATCACCGGTCTGGGAGTGGAGATCAAGACCAATACGCCCGTCGGCCCGGATCTATCTAGTGGCGGCCTCCTCGAACAGGGGTTTAAAGCTGTCTTTATTGCCGTGGGGGCGCACAAGGGGCAAAAATTGGCTATCCCTGGTGAGGATTTAGAGGGGGTCTTTGATGGCGTTTCCTTCTTAAGGGACCTTAATCTGGGAAAGGGAGTTAGCCTTGGAGACAAGGTGGCGGTCATCGGCGGTGGCAATGTAGCAGTCGATGCTGCTAGGTCAGCCTTGCGCCTGGGTGCCAAAAGAGCCTCCATTGTTTATCGGAGGTCGAGGGAGGAGATGCCAGCCAACGAGGAGGAGATCGAGGAGGCGGAGCGTGAGGGGATCGAGTTCCTCTATCTGGCTGCTCCTTCCAGAATATTGGGCCGTGACGGGAAAGTAATGAGCATGGAATGCATCCGCATGGAGCTAGGAGAATTCGATGCCAGTGGGCGAAGACGCCCTGTTCCCATAAAGGGCTCCGAGTTTTTGATGGATGTAGATACTGTGGTATCCGCAATTGGTCAGTCCCCTGATTTGTCCTTCTTGGGAGGCGATGATGGGCTTGATACTACCACCGGGGGCACCTTTGTGGTTGACCCCGTTACCCTAGCCACCAATCGCCCCGGCGTCTTTGCCGGTGGTGATGCAGTTACCGGGCCAGCCACAGTAATCGAGGCTATGGCAGCAGGTGAGAAAGCAGCGATATCCATAGACAGGTATCTCAGAGGACAAGATATGACAGAAAAGCGTTTCCGAGAGCCA
>Ga0209979_1003703_pt1 | contig 13317 bp, 11 predicted proteins | sample AnhtaG_FD_183114 | JGI IMG/M metagenome (GOLD analysis project Ga0209979, IMG submission 183114) | Deep subsurface microbial communities from Anholt, Denmark to uncover new lineages of life (NeLLi) - Anholt_01485 metaG (SPAdes) (version 2) | ecosystem: Environmental > Aquatic > Marine > Oceanic...
GGACTCCCGCACAGGTGAGGAAGTCGGCGAGATACCCGTAGTCTATATCCACCTTAACAAATGTGAAACGGACTCGTTCAAGGCTTTTATCCAACGTGCCGGGCATCTTCTTACCAGACTGAGAGCCAAGCAAAACGGCTGGCAGTTCCTAGAAATCGCTCTGGGCAACTTCCTCAAGGCATTTTTCGCTGAAGGTCTGGAGCAGATGGTATGGCATATTATAGTACTGGAGGCCCTCCTAGGAGAAAAAGGAGAAGGAGTGACAGAGAGACTGGCTCGGCGGATTGCATCGATTTTGGGAGAGAGCGAGAACGAAAGAAAAACTCTCAGGAAAGAGTTCAAGGAGTTGTACAGGTTCCGATCCGACCTTCTGCATGGCAACCCATTCCAAAAGCTTACCTATGTTGGGCATCTTCGTGATGCTCGAAACCTAGTCAGGCAAACGCTCCTCTGGTTTCTGCACTATCTTGGCACCATTCAAGCCGGAATCCTGCACGATCAGCCTGCCCAAAGTATACCAACCCGTCAAGATATCCTAACTCTCCTCGATCTCGATCAAAACAGTAGAGTTCGTGTAAGGTGGCTCATAGATAGTTTACCCGCTGGGTTTCCATACGTTCGAAGATGGATAGAATAGGGCGGAGGCAGTCGTGCGCTGGAGAGCACTTGGCGGTCGAGGTTGGCTTCCCGGATCCATGTAATGCTGATTTTGAGATGCAACCGCATCATCTACCGGTGGCTAAAAGACACTGCTACGCTTCACTTAAATTGTTCTTCGGGTAACTTCTTTTATTCGCAAAAGGCCGGACGGAATGCTTACTCCGAGGCAAAGCATCTTTCCAGAGAATAAACATGAATTGACACTTCCCGCCGGTTCCTTTGATTCCTTCCTGAGATTCCAGCCAAACCAAGCAAAAACCTTTATATAGGTAGGTCTCTTCTTTTTTATGATATAGGCATTTTGTCATAGCACCGAACAAAAAATAGTAGGGTTCGACTACCACAGGCTTTTCTCTTGCGTTAATCTGGACTTGAAGCTCTCGACCATAAGAGACCTTGCCTTTTGCTACCGCTAAAAACAGAAAGCTTTATATAAGGGTTTGAATGCCGACTATATAAGCATTTCATCTAGGTGGTGCTTATTAAAAATGCAACAATACCAACTGAATGATCGGACTAGAAGTTCAACTAGAAAAGATATAAGTGAATTAGCAGGAATACAGATCATCGATTACATGAATCGGAAAGGTATCAAACCACATAGGAATAACCCGCAGTATCAAGAGCTTTACCCAATAATAAGGAGAGAACTATCTCGAATCAGTTACCATATTGACAACTTCCAGTGTCGACAGTGTGCTTCGATCTACGCAAGTTTGATCAAAGTTCTGCCAGCAAGCGAAACAAAGGAGGAATCAGCTATATTGGAATATCTCCAAGAAGGATAACACAGAAGTGATATTGTAGTTGGTTTCTTGCAGTACCGACAAAATATAAGTTGAAGAAGACAGAAGATCTACATTGATTTTACTTTCAATCTCTCTACATAGGTGTAGGGTATGGAAACCTCTCCAAGTTTGACCGGTTTATTCTTACCCTCGTAATCTGAACCACCGGTACACAGTAAATTTTCCTTCTGTACTATTTGTTGTAACCATTTGAAAAACTTTTCTTTTCCTGGAAAATCGGAGCGAATACGGTTCTGAACTTTGTCATATGGGTACCAAATTTCCACTCCCATAAGACCTTGCTCTTTGAGTTTGACAATATATTTTGCTAGATTTTCTATGTCTTTAATGAGCGCAGGATGAGCAATGACTGGAATACCACCTGCGCTTCTTATCAAAGATATTGTTTCTCCTTCTAGCATTTTAGCTCGCGGGACATAGCAAGACCTTCCTCTACCTATGTATTTAGAAAAGGCCTCTTGCTTTGACGATATGTAGCCTTTTTTACACATAGCCTCGCCAATATGCTGTCGACTGATTACTCCATTACCAGCTATACTTTTCACTAGCTCTAAAGGAATTTCCATTCCATGTTCTTTTAGTTTTGCAAGCATTTTGGGGACTCTATCGCTTCTCTGGTTCTTCATTTCTTGAAGTTTCTTATTTAGAGTCCGATTCTTACGGTCTAGCAAGTAACCTAGAATGTGAATGTCCTCACTTTCCCCTCCGGAACTTATTTCCACTCCTGGAAGTACTTCGATGTCAAATCGTTTTCCCTCCTCTATCGCCGCGTCAACGCCTTCTACGGTATCGTGATCTGTGATCGCTATAGCTCCCAATCCTATCTTCTTAGCAAACCCTACTATTTCCGACGGGGTATCCGTCCCATCAGAATAAGTTGTGTGAATGTGGAGATCAACTTTCATTGTAAACCTTTTTCATTCGTGACCTCGCCAGACATTCTTTCAAAAAAGAGCACAAAAACGCTCCTGACATGGGCACTCTTTCAATTAGTACGATTTTCATGCAACGTTTGATTTGGCTGGAATAACCATTATGAACTGAGTTGCTGGTCAAAATGGAAAGTATGCGGAAGTTCTCACTTTCGCAGAGGGCAAGAATACTCAGTCCTGTGAGCCACCCTGTCTTTTATGTCACTCACTCCCCAATTTTTCCCTCTACCAACAACGCCTTAGGGACATGAAGAGCTTTATTTTTATTGATCAGGAAATGCTCGGTAAGTCGCTTTTGACGGCGGTCGCTACCTCCTCTAGAAATCTAATTATGTTTTGATGAGTATCCTGTGTAAATCTTCTTAAGTCGTTTTTATTGTCGTAAGTCATCGGCCATGCTCTGGGATCGTCCGGAAGATATATGTTTGAAATAGGTACTGTGTCGATAGCAGGATCAAATTGGAGATTAAATCTTGTAGAGATTAAGCTTTCGTGGATAGTGCGGCTTCTGAGGGCATCGAGATACTCATACCACGCCTGTCGCTTAACGGCATCAATTCGATCCCACAGTGACGAGTCAGAATACCTTGTCCGTAACTGAGAAGAAGGCCACTGAGAAAAGTAGATATCTCCACCTAGAGGTCCCTGATATAACCATTCTATTTCTCTCGCTAAGGTATCAAATATACTCTTAGCGTTAGTAACAAATCCATCAATAATCCGATTTAACTGGAAATGTAATTCAAGCCCAGCAGGAAGTTTTTGGGGTAACTCTGTAGGTATTGCACTTGAAGCCGTAGTGGCTTGTGATGCAGCATTAAGAAATTTTTCCTGTTCAAAGCTTAATAATTCCTCCTTATACTGCTCTACAGAGAATAGCTTTTGTCTAAGAGAAAGGTGTTGAAACAAAACACGGTCCTTTCGCTCAGAGTTTAGACTAGATTTCCCGATTTGTTCTTGTAGATTTTCAAATTCACGCATGAAATTCTTTTTTCTGAATCCATTTACAAGAATCAGGTGTCAAGACCAAAACATCTATGGGGCCACCAACGTTCTTAGGGCGAGCTTGAAAGCGAATAGTATCAATTGTAGTCCTAATGGCAAAAATTGAGAAATCTATTGCATCTTGAAGAGGCATTGCCTCCCACGCAATAGGAGCAGCCGGTTTTACGACTTTTTTATTTCCTTGCTGGTCCGTAATGACGATCGGATTTATTAAACCGCTAATAATATCCGCTTGCCCCGACCAAGTAGAACCATAGGCAAGAGAGCCATCTTTTTTAACATTCTTTCTAGAGGGTTCACTACCTACAGAGCAGTAAAATATATATGGGACACTAACCTTGTCCTCCTTCTTGTACCCGCATACATGGAATCTTATGTTTACCTTTTCCCATTTTTTCGAGACAAACTCTATTATCTTTTTTGCAATGGACTTCACATCATCACTATCTTCTACAATCTCTTCACTAAATCTTTTAACATGACCAGCGACAGGTATGCCCCCCAGCAAATCTTGGCCGACGTACGAGATTCCGACCTTCTGCTTTTCAAGTAGAAAAGTCTTCGTAACAGCATCAGAGTTAACGGCTTCTACTTTGAAATCTCTACCGTCCGGTGTTTTGCCACCAATATTAAGAGACTGCCTACTATCCGATGCCATCACAATGCCTTCCGGCACATATGTCACAACTATTAGGCTCATGGCAATCTGTTTAACTCACAATGATAATAGATTATTACTCAACACTCTCTGGATATAGTATAGTGTAAATAAGGAAGTGTCAAGTACTACGCATTGAGGGTTCCTAATAATGACATATGTCCCACGGCAGGAACATTTGCTGATGTGACTTTATAGCTACGGTGCGAATAGGAGGAATTGAGGAGGTCAAGAAAGTCACAGGGTGGCATAGCCGTCTTTTAGTGAAAATTCAGGCAGAGATATCGCGGCGGAAGCCCTGAAGCTTCTACTGTTAAAATATCCATATTGTGCCAACCTTGACAGGGTGCTTTCCTTTCTGTGTTTCTCGGTCTTTTCACACATTCCCACATTCCAGTCAAACGAGACAAACCTTTATATAGGTAAAACTCTTCTTTATAATAGAGCCATTTTGTCACAGCACCGAACAAATAATGGTAGGGTGTGTCTCCCGCATTCCTATTTTTTGTCCAAAGCGGAACGAAAGGTTTATATAGTTTATGCTATTTCTCGCATATAAAGACGATAGAGGGTGTTAAAAATAGAAAAATTAGACATTTATAAAATAAAGGAAAAGTATCATAAAGCATTAGCTAGATTCAAGAAAGATAAAACAGTACTGGCAACAAATAAAAAACTTATTCTCGAGTTTCTAAAAGACGCAGAGTTAGGAAAAACAATAAAAAATAGAGCGAAGAAAAAAATCGGTGAGGCGAGATTGATGAAGTATCTTTACCGATTAAGGGATTTATCGAATTACTTTAACAAATCTTTTAAGGCTGTAACACCAAAAGATATGGAGCGATTTATCTATGATTTAGAAAGAGACAAAATAAAAGGAAAAAAATACAAAGAAAGAACCAAGGTAGATATAAAGAACAATATTAAGAAATTTTGGAAATGGTTGTATGCTGGTAAGAAAGCCAAAAGGGATGAGTATGGTGACTTAGTGATCGTAAACTGGATTGATACCTCGCTTAAGGAGATGGAAATTCCGGCTTTGAGCAGAGAAGAGGTTGAGATCTTAGCTAATGCTTGTAATACTAAATACAAGGCAGTAGTAAACGTATTATTTGATTCCGGTGCCAGAATCGAGGAATTTTTGAATTTAACCGTTGGTGACCTCACCAAAAAAGATGATTTCTATAAGATTAGAATTAGGTACTCAAAAACAAAACCGAGAACAATTTCCATTCCTATGTCTACAGAAGAACTGGAGAATTGGTTAAGGATACATCCGGATAGAAAAAACTTGGGTGCTTATTTATTTCCTATAACTTATGGCGCCGTTAGAATGGAGCTCAAAAGAAAGGGTAAAAAAATTCTCGGTAAGAATGTAACTCCTCATATACTAAGACATAGCTCAGCTACTTATTACTGTAATAAAATAAACCCGTTTCAGCTATGTTATCGGTATGGTTGGAGTATGAGCTCAAGAATGCCAGCCAGATACATTGATAGAGAAGGCATAATAGAAGAGAAAACTGCCGAGATAATTAAAGGGGATGAAGTTAACCAGTTAAGAAAGGAAAATAAATTACTTAATGAGGAATTTCAACGATTGAAGGAAGATTACACCGAATTAAGAACTACGGTAGGCAACGTCAACAAATTCATGATAAAATTAGTTAAGGATCCAGTTGTTCTCAGATTTCTAGTGAGGAAAATAGGTGAGAAAAAACTAACAAAGGAATTAAGGGAGGTGTAGCTTACATAGCCTAATAGGGCTATCACAGAAGGTCTTCCACACCCTTTTTCTTGTTCTTTTGCCGAGCAGACTTAACCAAACAATTCTTATCATAGTTTTCCTTAAAATAGTCTTTTAAGATGCGAATCCATTCTGGGAGATGATATTTTATCTCACCCTTCACCTTGTATTCCTTTTTGACTTCGTACATTTCTATTACCATTGCCCCCCGAATATGTTTTCTTTCCAAAGTGGTGATATTACTGATTTAAGTAAATTACACTGAATATCTTCTGAAAAAATTAAAAACTCATTGAAAAGAAATTGATTCTGAAGTAGAAAAAATTCCTAGGGATTGCTCACAGAAACTACTCTTTTAATATCTGTTCTCTTATTGCCTTGCCTTTCTTGGTAAGATCATACAATCTTCCAACCCTTTTTTCTTTATTGATGCAGATCGCAATGCTCTTCTTTCTAAATCCTCTGAGCGTATCACTGGTGCTATTGAGCGATAATCTTACATAGTTTATGCTGTCAGGAGGTAGATTTTCACTCGATCTTAAAACATGCTTGTGTATTCGGCTCGGTGTTTTTCTATCACTCATTACTTTGATTACTGCTCTCCTATGCTTGCCTCGTATAACATAGGCATACTCTTTAACAATTTTCTTTGAGATATCTTGATAAGCGGGCTCGTGAGGATATGTTTTGTTCCTTATTGCTTTACCTTCCTTTGTAAGCCCATACAACTTGCCCGTTTTTTCCTTCGGGTTGATACAAACTATCAAACCTTCTTCCCTCAACGACTTTAGAATCTCACTTGTATTGCTAAGAGAAACAACACCATTCAATGCCTCTTCGTGAATCTCCGAAGTTATTTTCGGTTTTGTCATGACTTTCATAACAACCGTTCTTCGTGGAGACCTTTGCAGCCATTCCAATAAATCACCTCTTTTCATCACAGCAGAAATACGAAAAGAGGAGTAGAAATAATTTACACTGAATCAATATTGAAAATATGAAAGCAAATAACTTTCTCAGTGCTTAGCTTGCAGGGAAGGATATACTGACAGCTTTCGCTATGGTTTTAATATTTTTATTTGTAGAATTAATGGGAGGATAAAATCAGATTATATATGGAACTTTTTGGATATCCTGTAGTGTGCAATCACATTAAACTCTCTCCTTCTAAGTTGTTATTTTCTCTTGGCGAGTAGCCTTGATTTGGCTGGAGTAGCCTTTACTAATTAATTGGGGTGCTGACTAAAATGGAAAGAGCGAGAAAGTTTTTTGGTGAGGGGGTCGTGTATCATCGCAGAATATTTATTGGCCCTTTAATCACAAGGAAAGAGGATATGATATGTCTCATTTTTCTAAATCCTTCGGTGTTTTCCGTCTATTTTGAAAATTCAGGGTTAAAGGCAGCATCATAGTATTTGATTTTTGAACAAAAATTTTTGATTTTAGTGTAATTCTGTTCTTTTAATAAAACTTTTGATAGAGGGACTTTGAAGTATAAAGCAAAAACTAAATGGTCAATATAATCTTTCAATTTTTTTGTTTTTTTAAAATCAACGACAGGGAGATTTCGGAGATATGATAAGTTAATTTTTTTGTTCTCAAGTCTTAATTGATCCCTTTCAAGTTCGCGACTCAAGACATTCGCCACAAGTTCTGGATTGTCTTTAATTCTAAGTTTCATTGTTTTATCACCATCTATAAGGAATAAATACCCTTTTTCAACCCTTGCTTCCTTAAATCTTTGTATCAAGATGCCAGAAAAATCTATAAAATCAGAAAGCGTCTTTTCTTCTAAAACCAGCATTTCTTCAACGATGTGAATGATTTCTTTTTTAATAAACTTGTCGTTTTCATTAATTTTGGGAACTCTAACAAAATTCTTAACTCCAGTTGTAGAAACTAAATAGTTTTTTTCGTTTTCACTTTTTAAAGTGGAGGGTAGAACAAAGCTTATAACGGGAGAATTTAATATAGCAAAAAGATATAGGAGTTCTTCTTTATTTTCGCTTCCAATTGCACAAATTTGATTTCTTGCCCAAATTACAGGAAGTGAAGTAAAATAGAACCTATCCGGATTAGCATATGACCAAATAATCTTGTAAGTGCTATCTAACAAATTATATCCTTGGTTCGCTTGCCTTAATTTGATGCTCATTGGAGATTTACCGTCTCGGATATTTGGCCAGAAGCCTCTCCATCCCTTAATTGTCCAAAAAGCATTATTAAATTTCGGGTAAAGATAATTTTTTTTGCCTATAGGAATTTCAGATAATTTTCTTTCATCAATATTATAGCCACTATCAAAATAGAATTTATTCTTAAAAAACTGTTCAGCTTGGGTGTGAGTATAATAAATGGAAATGTGATCAGTATTTTTTTTGTAGTCTTTAGAAAAATCCAAAAATATTTTATCTTGCTTGATAAAATTCCAATTAGCCACATTTTCCAACAAGTCGGACTGTAAAATTTTTTTCTTATCGATTTTTTTATTTACCAAAATATTATTAAGTGCGTCTTCAATAGTATCTTTGTCATCCTTGTAGTTGATAATTTCCACTTCATGCTTTTCTGCCGGTGGGGTCTTGCTAATTATAAAAATTAAGCTAGAAGTAGGGACAACCTTCTGTTGTTTCAAGCCTCTGTGTATGAAAAGATTGCCACTAAAAGTGATGATTTTTCCAATTGTAACATATTTTGCTAGGTGGTAGCGTAAAACATCCAAATCACCAGCAGTAAGAATTGTCTGGGGAATAATATAGCAAAGGTTTGCATTATCTTTGAGAAGTGCTAATCCCAAAGCAATGAAGAAAGCATAAAGGTTTGGATTGGGCCTATATTTTTTACGATTCCCCGGTACGCTGTGAAGGTTAACACCGTAAATATTGTTAAGTTTAATCTTACCTTTCTTGATTAAGTCGAAAATCAAAACTCCTTGTTTGCAACATTCATTATAACTAACATAAGGTGGATTTCCTATGATATAGTCATATCTTCGCCGAGGTACCTCACCCTGTCTTTTTAGACTCCTTTTCGCTTCTTCCAAATTATTCTTATCACGCATAAAACTATCATAGTCAAGCTCTTTTTCTGGAAATTTAATCAGAAGTTGCTTATATCGAACATTTTGATCCACAACAGTATCTCCAAATTCTACATCAATAAATTCAGCAATACTGTCTTTCGTCTTAAATACTTTTATCTTTTTCTCGATTGGGTTATTATACTTTTCGTCGATTATAAAGGGCAATAGCCTCATTATGATGTTCATTTCTGCAAGATACAATGGAAACTCCGCAATATCTAATCCAAAAGCGTTATTACTAATAATTTCCCTTATTTGCCTTGATGTTCCACCTGTTTGTGCTGAGAAAGATTTGATTATCTCATTAACAGCTTTATATAAAAAAGTTCCGCTTCCACAGGCAGGATCAATGATTGATAGTTTGTCTAATTTGCCAGATTCTATCTTTCTTTTAATTTCCTTCGCTGTATATCCAATTTGCTGGAGCATAAAATTTACTACTTCTGAATCGGTAAAATATTGCCCTACTTTCTCTTTCTCAAACAATTCCTTTAAATAATTTTCATAAATATAACCAAATATTTCATTTTTCACATTCTGGAAATTGTATTTGTTGACAAAAACAAAAATATCTAACCATGCAGAAATATCTGACAGCTTATTTTCATTTCGATAAAGCTGAAATATCTTCTTTGAAATTGCTTTCTGTTCCTCGCTAAACGGACGATAAATGTTTTCTGAGATTTCCGTACTAAGTCTGTCAATGGTGCCTAAAATATCCTTATATCTTGAGTTCTCAATATATTCATAAATTTTCTTTACATTTTCTTCATGCTTCTTTCCAAAATCACAAAAGTCATTATCAACAAGTGTCTTGTATAAAATGAATTGAATAATATAGGCATAAGTTATCTCGGTTGCTCTTTTATCTCTCTCTTTCTCTGGTAGTTCCTTAAAATAATCCTCAATTTTTAGTTTATTCTTGAAACTTCTAATAAGGACAGTAATATCTTCAAAAAAAGCTTCTCGATTTTTCTCAACAAATAACTTATTCTTAAACAAAAAGAGCTGCCCTCTTTCCTCGAAAAATGATAAGTAATAATATTTTGGTTTGATATATTCTTTCCAAAAATCAACAAAGAGGACAGGATCAGAGAAGATCTCATTTAAATAGAATTCTTTTATAAGAATATGATTATTGTAAAATCGCCAAGTAAAGCCATCTGTCAAAATACCGTACTTTTTCCTCAAATCCCTTTGATAATTATAGAGCTGCTTCTTACCACTTTCTATACTTCCATAGCATTCAACCTCGATAGGAATGATAATCTCGGAATTTATGAAAATTACGAAATCACCTCTTCTGTGGTTCTTAGTTTTTTTCTCGTGAATGAATTCTTCTTTCCTATCTTCATCTTTTGCTGAGAGTTTCCCTTCCTTCAGATTGAATATCTCGTTGCTTTCCAAGACATTCTTGACGAAACTCTGAATGCCCGTGCCAACTTCTTGAACTTTATAAAACTCCTTTTCTTTACTCCATTTAGTTTTTAGTTGGGATAATGTAACACCGTTATTAGACATTTAACACTTCCGTTTCGTTCCACATTTACTATGCGTACGACGTCTACCTTAGTATATACGAAATTCGTTTTTTGTTAAATTAGGATACAGGCACTTGGTGTTATCTGACACTGGGACGTATATCCGAACTTTTTACTCATTCTTCCCACTACTAACCAACATTAAATCGAGTGGACTCTTTTTACCCAGACCATCTATCGCTATAATCTACCTTGGGAGGACGAGGTTCTAATTTATTACGGAGTTGCCTAGTAATAGGCAAAAGCATATTACATTTGGCTATCAATTCCGACCAATTACCAACTTCAAAATTTCCTAAAGACTCCAGTTCAGGGTCATACCCAAATTTATGCTTCTCATTAATCTGTTTCACTCTATCAACTAATCTACAAAAATCAGCGTAGGCTCCTCCAGTAACTCCAATTTTTATTTTGACCTCACTTAAGTTCTGTTCACCTTTTATTATTCTATCTGCTTGAGATATTAATCCATCAAGCGCCTGTACAATCACCCGCATTATTTCGTAATCTTCTACCATTCAATTCTCCCTTTGGTGGCCTTTGTCGCTATTTGCTTTCCTATGCAACTATTAGGCTTAGTGTTAGGATTTCCTCCTTAGGAGCTTTGACCTTCTATAGGAGGACTCGCCACAGTCTCCCTTTTTATTCACTGCATCCTCACTAATCCTGAAACTTGAAAGACAGGAAGACCGTTTTTATCACTAAATACAACAGGGAATTTCTCAGGACAACACTTATTTGCACAAGCTACAAACGTGCCTTTTTCCTGATACTCTAAGCGAATTTCCCTGTCAATTCCCCGATGTTTTCCTTCCTTATCAAGAGGCCCTGTTATGAAGAGAACAGTCCTACATTTCGGACAAGCATATTTCATCTCACCTTACCCCTTCGTTCATTTTAGCGTAGCTCCTCCTACAAGCATGGATGGGGAAGCTGCGTTTTACCTTGTTCTAGTACTCTCCGGCGACACCCAAGGTATTGTGAAGAAAAAATTATCAGCAATAAGAATAAGCAGAAAAGAGACATAACTACTTACTATCGGAATATTAATTCTCTATTTTCTTTCCTCAATAAAATTAACCAAATATCCTCTTATGTACCCAACATTTCGTCTCCACTCATATAATTCTTCCCCGGATAAGTCTTCCGCTGCTTTACCTTTTAAGAAAGGCAAATCAAACTCCTCCCAACCTCTATCTGGATAACACTTTGACAAACAACTTATAGCTTCTCGATAATCCTCAATACATCGAGGACCTAACCTTCTATAATCCCCTTTTAGGTTAATAGCATTATCTAAATCTTTCCATAAAATATCCATGAGACGGACGTATTCTTTTGCCTTTTTCTTTTTATCTTTATTACACATATCATTCTCACCTTCTCCTTCATTTATTTTTTAGATATCTTAATACGCTAAGACCCCCTATCGCTGTTCCTCCCACAGGTGATATTCCCCTTGATTGAAATAGCCCAAGAGAATTGTCTGTTTGCTGTAAAATGCAGCCACAATATCAGTATTTATGTCCGTGGATATAAAGTTTATGAACGAATATATAACCTCCAATTGCCTCTTAAATTCATCCAGCAAAGCTATTCCAGAATTTTGAAATCAAGAATTCGAAATTCCACTTCGGTTGTAGGAGTAAGCGATGACATGTATGGATTGTCTTTTGACGGTGGAGTTGTTAGTCTTTTCACGCTGGCGTCCACACTTCCCTTGATGCGTTTGCCCAGACCAGCAGGAATTACATGTTCATAATGCACCAAATCGAAGTCAAGAGGCCGACCGTCTCGATCATAGAATATGACCAAGCAATAGACATCCTGTACAGATTCACGGAGCTTATTACGAATGGTAAAAGAATAATCTCCATCAAATTCATAGAGTTTATTTCTCCATGTAAGACTCTCGCCGGTAACCCCTTCAATCCCCGGCTCACCTAAATCATCCAAAATTGATCTTTCCCTCTTATACGATGTTCTAGTAGATAAAGGTCCAACAGGTTTTATATCTTGCAACAATAAGACCAGGTAAGAAGCAGGGATGGCAAAGTTCAGATTTTGACCACCTTTGAATGTAGCGACAGCAACGCCAATGACCTCACCAAGACTGTTGAGCACAGGACCACCACTACTGCCTGGCGAAATGGGTGCCGTGATTTGAAACAGGGTCTCAGAGTCAATCTGGCGGACGCCGCCCAGAATGCCCCGTGAAAAAGTCCCCTCAAGACCCAGAGGATTGCCAATTGCGTAAACCTCATCACCAACCGCAACTTTATCGGTGTCACCAAGCACCAAAGGAGGGGCCTTGACATCCGCAATTTCAAGGAGGACCAAGTCTGGCTTAGCATCAATACCTACAATTCCCGCAATATCATATTTTGTTTTTTGGCCAACAATTTTTGCATAACCTCCCGCCGCGCCTTCGATTACGTGTAAATTAGTGGCCACTACGTTGCCTCGCACAAAAAAGCCACTTCCAAGAGAGACAGGTTGACCGTTCACATCTTGCATTACAAGGGAAACGACTGACGGGAAGCTTTTCTCAGCGATATCACGCGGTGTTTGCGCAGAGCTATACCTGGAAGCAACAAAGCATAAGCACATCACGGCCAAAATAACCTTGCTGTACCAGCCCCCCATCCACGTTGCTTGTCTCATTTCATCCTCCTCTAATTTTGTTTTCAATTCTCCCTATTACTCAAAGGTTACCTTTGCTTATGAATCTCTCTATCTCTCAACTGGCTTGGTAAAAATCTCTTGATAGAGAAACCTTGATTTTACCCAGGTCTTATAGGTCGCCTTGCCTCGAGAAAGTGCCTCTATGAGCTTCTATGTGCGTCTTTTTTTCTCGTTAATCGGCCAAAATCCTGTTCAACT